>WNFR01006712.1_pt1 | contig 14233 bp, 15 predicted proteins | sample 5400221 | NCBI WGS metagenome assembly WNFR01 (sample SAMN13153357, study PRJNA577476) | soil metagenome | isolation source: 40 cm soil under Madrone tree | place: USA:California | collected 2016-06-14 | reverse complement strand
CGCCCACAAATGAGACGGCGCGACTTTTTTGCGGGTCTCGGTGCTGCTGTCGCAGCCTTGCCGCGAGCGGCGCGCGGCCAGCGCTCGGCGATGCCGCTGGTCGGCTGCCTCGCCAGCAGGTCTCCAGGCGCTATCGCGCGAATATGACGAGATGGACCAGGTGACCTCCCTCGGCGAGGTCGGTGCTCAGCGTGACGGATGTCGCGCTTCCGGAATCATGCAGCACCACATAATTGGAGGATGATCGGTCCTCGACCTCGGACCAATCCTTTCCGAGGCATTCTTTGATTTCCTTCAAAATGGCCGCTTGCCGGTTCTGGGCGGCTGCGGCGGTCGCGACCTTGTCAGAGTCGCAGGTGTAGCTGCGGAGTCCGTAGAGCGCGCAATTGCGCCAGCCCGCCAAGGGCAGGGTGGTCTCGACGAAATTACCGTCCCGCGGCCGACCGGCGATGCCTGCAAATCGATCCTTCGTGGCCGCCAGCGCTGCAAGGCGCTTCAGATCCGGACAATAAGCGGCGCCGTCAGCCGGAAACCCAGACCCTGGCAAGCTTGGCAAGTCTGGTTCGCCGACACGCGGTTGGCCGCTGGCGCAATCCGCCGCAATCAGGGAGGCGGAACACGCCAGCACATGAAGAATGCGCGCACGAATCATGGGCTTCTCGAGGGACAGAGAAGTTCTAGCGCTAAAGTCCGTCGGCAAACCACAGTGTCGCGCCGGCCATACCCCTTGGGGTCCCCGCATGGCGCCTTCAACGGGATCATAGCGTCGCCCGAAGGTCTATGGCGCCGTTTCGGCGTGGGACCGGGAGGCGCGGACGACCCGCGCCGCCTCGAGGCGTTGCCGGTATCGTCTTCGCCCGCGCGCGGCCGCTCCGCGTCGTCCATTCGCATGAATGTCTTGTCCGCCATGTTAAGAGCATCGAACAAACGCTGTGCCCGGCTCGGAAATATCAGCTCCTGGGTCTCCCGGGATTGCCCGCTTGCGCCGCAATGACGCAGGGGGAGTATCGGCGTGTGGTAGGAACGGAAGCATGCTCGGACGAATCGTGCTCACAGTGGCGGCGCTCGGCCTCGCTCAATCCGCGCAGGCGCACGGCATCGCGGGCAACCGTTACTTCCCCGGCACCCTCATGTTCGATGATCCGGCCGTCGCCGACGAGGCGATTCTGCCGGCCTTCTTGACGTTCAAGTCCCCCGTCGACGGCCGCAATGTCGTCGACAACCGGGTCGACTGGTCATTTTTCCGTCTCCTGACGCCGACCCTTGGGGCCGGCGTCGAGAGCGGCTGGGTCCATCGCAACTGGGGCGGAACCAATCGGTCGGGATTCGATGCGACCAAGGTCACCCTCAAGGGCGAGGTCTATCGCAACGACCTGCATGAGACCCTGGTGTCCGCCGGATTGACCTGGGGCATCCGCCGTTCGGGAGCCCAGGGCGTCGGCGGCAACCTGCCCGACACGATCGAGCCGGGCATCTTCATCGGCAAAGGGTTTGGCGATCTGCCCGACCGGCTTGCATGGTTGCGGCCGTTTGGCCTCACCGCGGCATTCGTGGTCGAACATCCCACCAGCGCGACCTCCGTCAATTTCGGCGTCGATCCCGCGACGGGACAGCCCGGTCCGACACAGTCCCGCAACGTCGACACGCTCCATTGGGGATTCTCGCTCCAATACAGCACGCTCTACCTGACCGACCGCTTCACGCCGGGGCGGCTGCCGAAGGAGGAGCCGTTGAACCAGTGGGTGCCGCTCATCGAATTCGCCTTCGATTCCGCGCGCGGACAGAAGACGGCGGCGACCATGAATCCCGGGATTTCATACGTGGCGGTGACTTGGCAGGCCTCCGCCGCGGCGATCGTCCCGCTCAACAGCGAAGCCGGACGTTCCGTCGGCATGAAGGCGCAACTGCTGTTCTTTCTCGATGACCTGATGCCGGCGCTGTTCGGCAAGCCGCTCCTGAGCCCGTGACCCGCCGGTTTATTTCAGCCGTTATCGAAACATCGATTGACCCGGCGGCTATATTTCGATACCCGCTGAAATATGAAAAAGCCCGGCGCCCTCTCGGCTCTGGCCGCCCTCGCGCAGGACAATCGCCTCGACGTGTTCCGGCTGCTCGTGCAGGCCGGGCCTGAGGGAATGCCCGCGGGCGCCGTGGCCGGGTCGCTCGGCCTGGCGCCGAACACGCTCACTTTCCATTTCGATCGGCTGCGCGAGGCCGGGCTCGTCACCGTCCGGCGCGAAGGCCGTTCGATGATCTATTCGGCGCGCTTCGACACCATGAACGCGCTGCTTGGGTTTTTGACGGACAACTGCTGCGACGGCCGCCCCGAACGGTGCAGGCCCGCGCCGCAAAGCGCGCCGCGCCGATCCGGCATGCGCAAGAAGGAGCGGGTGTCATGACAGATCGTCGCTTCAACGTGCTGTTTCTGTGTACCGGGAATTCCGCCCGCTCGGTCATGGCCGAGGCCATCCTGAATTCGTTTTCACCGTCTGCGACCATGCTGCGAGCGAGACCTGCCCGGTCTGGCCGGGCCAGCCGATGACGGCGCATTGGGGCGTCCCCGATCCGGCCGCGGCCGAGGGCTCCCCGGCGGAGGTCGCGCTGGCCTTCAAGGAGGCCTACCGGATGCTGCATCAGCGCATCGGCGTATTCGCGGCGCTGCCGATTCGGGCGCTCGGTCAGCTCGGCCTGCAATCCAAGCTCAAGGAGATCGGCCGCATGGGCAGCGCGACGGCAAACGCCGACGAGCCCGGCTGATGCCCTCGCTCGCGCAACGCACATTCTGCGAATGGCTGGGGACGGCCTTCCTGCTCGCGGCCGTGGTCGGCTCCGGCATCATGGCGCAAAAGCTCGCGGGCGGTAACGTCGCGGTCGCGCTCCTGTGCAATACGTTGCCGACCGGCGCGATCCTTGTCGTGCTCATCCTGATTTTCGGCCCGCTCTCGGGCGCTCATCTCAACCCGGCCGTGAGCCTGGCCTTCGGGTTGCGCGGCGCGCTGCCGTGGCCGACGGCCGCAGCCTACATTGCGGCGCAGATCTTGGGCGGGCTTGTCGGCATGTGGGCGGCGCATCTCATGTTCGAGCTTCCGCTGATGCAGCTTTCGAGCACCGCACGCACGGGGCCCGGACAATGGTTTGCGGAATCCGTCGCGACCTTCGGCTTGCTCTTGACGATCTTCGGCTGCGCGGCGCGCACGCCCGCGGCGCTCCCCTATGGGGTCGGCCTCTATATCGTGGCGGCCTACTGGTTTACGGCCTCCACCTCCTTCGCCAATCCGGCCGTCACCATGGCGCGCGCGCTCTCCGACACCTTCTCGGGAATCGCTCCCGCCGGGGTGCCCGCCTTCGTCGCCGCACAAATCGCGGGGATGCTCGCGGCCTTGGCGGTGGCGCGCTGGCTGTGGCAACCCCGCGGCGCGCCCTCGACATTGCACACAGGGCGAACGCCCTGAGGTATCAGGCTATCTATCGGGAGATAAAAAGATATTCCGAAGTTCCCTGGGCGCACAAAATCCGGCATCGGTGTGGTTTTTCTGCACTAGTTAACGGCGAGAATTTCCCCATAGTTGCCACGGTGGATCGAACCCAGGGGCTTCCATGAAGAAACTAGCTGTTGCCGCCATGGCGACTCTCGCGTTGCTCAGCTTGGCTGCTTGCGCTGGCAAGTCGCCGAAGGCACCGCCGCCAATCGTTACCAAGGGCTGAGACTGACAACCGGATCGAGAAGCCGGCTGGGGGCCGGCTTCTCCTTCCTCTTCCGGAGCGACAAAGACCGGGGCGGCGACTCGCGCGTGCGAGATTGCCCCTCGGCGTAATGGCAGGCTAATGACCGACTCTGAGTGAGAGTGAAAGCATGCGCTATCCCGCGAAAGGCACGAAGGCTGCTCATTTGCTGACGGTGTCATGCGCTTTGGCGTTTGCCGTCGGCCTGCAAATTCCTGGCGCCAACGCCCAAGGCACCGTCCTGGCGGCGGCCGTCGGCCCGAAGCAGCAGGCCGCGCCCGCCATGCGGTCGGCCGGCCCGACTGTCGCGGCGCCGAAGGGCGACCAATATTATGTCGAGTTTCGCTCGCGCTATGCGCAGAGCTACGGCCACGCCTTCGTGGTGTTCGGTCGGGGCCCTGGTCCGGGCAAGAAGATCAATCCGAATCAGATCGCGGGCCTGCATCCGGCGACCGACAGCGCGATCCCGTTCTGGATCGGGCACGTCATCCCGGTCAAATCCGAAACCGGCGCGAGCGAGGGCGACACCGACGAGATTTACGTCTCGGCGCGCTACCGCGTGATGCTGAACAAGGCCGATTACGACCGCACGCTCGCCTTCATCCGGAATCTCCAGAAGAATTCGCCCATGTGGCAGGAGATGATCTACAACTGCAATGATTTCGTCGCGGACATCGCGCGCTTCGTCGGGCTGCAAACCCCTTCGACAAAGACTTTCCCGAAGGAATTCATCACGGGGCTGCGCGAGCTCAACGAAGGACGACAGCGCGTCGCGATCCCGGCGCAGTCCGTGCAGGCGTCACAGCCGTCGTTGCAGTAAATCCGTCCCTCGGCGATCCAAGGAAGGCCGCGGGGCTACGCTCGGCGAGCCTACTTCGTCGCCTGATCGGTCATCTCGTCCAACAGCTTCGCGAATGGCGCGGTCGCGGGAGGCACCGCCGCACCGTGCCGCGGGTAGATCGTGTTGTAGAGGTAGTCGGAAGAATTATACGACAGCCAGACTTTGCCTTGATCGTCCTCCCACACCAACGCCTTGGGCGGCACGTCGATCGCCAGCAGGGGCGTCTTGACCATGGCGGGCGTTCCGAGCTTCGGGTTGCCGAACACGATGACCGTACGTGGCCGCATGTCGAGGCCGAATTTCTTGGCGGCGGCCGCATGATCGATTTCGGTGAAGACCACGAAGCCGGCCGCCTCCCTTTGTTTCACGGCGTCTTCAAATCGCGTGACGGTTTCTTTCACCGAATGATTGCTCGGCTTGGTGATGAGGCCGTCGTCGGCTGCGCCTGCGGTCGCCGCGCTTGCGCATATCGCGAGTGAAAGGACCAGGCTGGCGAGGCCGTAGCTTTTGAAGCTCATGGGAATTCCTCATGTGTTGATGGTTTCGCCCGGTCGGACGCAACCGCTCGCGCGCAGTGTCATCGTCACAGATTACAAAGCCAATTGGCCACGAATGTTAGAGCGGTGGCGCAGCCTAGTCTGGAATTAGTTTTATTCTAAGATATTGACATATCAGTAATTTTCATTGACTCCCGGCGCGCCTTTCGGCTCCCCTGACGGCGGAAACGCACCGCGATCGTCGTCGGCGCGTCGGGGCGCAAGAAACAGAGGGAGTTAAGTCATGCAAGCACGAATCGGTGCGTGGGCGGGCGTCGGCGTCGTGCTGATTCTCGTGGGAGCGAGCCCGCTGCGAGCGGACGGATACAAGAATTGCACCAAGGCGCCGAAAGCGTCGTGGCAGCCGGCGAGCGCGGCCGAGGCCGCCGCCACCGCGGCCGGCTACGAGGTGCGCAAGACCAAAGTCGAGGGCTCCTGCTACGAGGTCTATGGCGTCAACAAGCAAGGCAAGCTGTTCGAGCTCTTCTACGACCCGGTCGATCTCAAGCTGATGCACACCAAAGCGAAGTAGCGCGAGCCGCGACCGGCGCAGCGAACGTGTCCAACCTGCCGATCGGTACTTCGTCTTACCCGTCGTTCCAAGCCGCGACGGTGCGGGTATGGGACGTGCCGTTGCGCATCTGTCACTGGGCGCTGGCCGCCTCGGTCTTGGTCGCGTGGTTTTCCGCCAACGTCTACGATGCGGTGCATGAGGCGTCCGGCTATCTGGCGATGGGCCTGGTGGCTTTCCGGCTCGTCTGGGGATTCGCCGGGACGCCCCATGCCCGCTTCGCGCGGTTCGTCCGGCCGCCGGGTGTCGTTCTGCGCTACCTTCGGGATCTCGCCCTCGGGCGCGCCGCGCGCCATCTCGGCCACAATCCCGCTGGCGCCGCGATGACGCTGCTGCTGCTGGCCCTGCTGACGATCAGCACGATCAGCGGGTGGATGCAGCTCACCGAGCGTTTCTTCGGCGTCACCTGGGTCGAGCTGGTGCACGCCTATGCGTCGAATCTCGTGCTCGTGGTCGCGTTCGTCCATGTGCTCGGCGTGCTGCTCATGTGCGCGCTGCAGAAGGAGAACCTGGTGCGGGCCATGATCACCGGGAGAAAGGCGGTCAAGACGGATTCAGCCGGCGAGGTGGCTCCCTGACGGTGAGCACGGCAGAGTCCGGTTCGGCCGGCGCGGTCCAAATCCTGGCCGGTGCCCCTTGTTTTCCGATTTTTGCGTGTGTCATCCTTTCCTGGTTGCAATCCCGGTAACGGCGGCGGGTTCCCCATGTTTGTCAGCACCCAAGATGCGATCAGGATTTATGCGAGGGCGTGTCGATCCTGGTACGGCTCGCGAGCTCGAAAGATGGCGTTGACCAGGGCCCATGAACTGCAGCAACGGGGCGACCTTGAAGGCTCGCAGGTTTGGCGACAGCTTGCCGATGAAATCGAGCGTGGCGGAACCTCGACCCGCGCACCGGCCGGATTTTTCCCACCGGTCTATCCGGTCCGGGCGCCGGAAAAACCCGAGGCCTCCGGCACTTGATTCGCGACAGCGCCCACCGGGATCCCCGGTGGGCGCAAATCTTGCGGCGTTCCGTGACGATCAATCGTCGTGATCGCCGTGATTTCCGTGATCGTCGTGCTCGCCGTGACGGTCGTGATCGTGACGCGTTCCGGCGAGATTCTCGACCTGCTCGATGATGCGGTTGGCGCGGCGGACGAGATCGTCCTCCTGGTGCTCGTCGACGGACTGACCCGAGAACGCGGCCGCCGCCAGCACCGACTTGATCTGGCTCGCCAGCGCGTCGCGATCGGCCGTGATGGCGCCGAGCGTCGCGAGGTACTGGGCATAGGTCGCGTCGTCGCTCGTGATCGAACGATTGGCGAACACCAGGCTGTCGCGGCCCACCGAGCCGAGCGGAGCGTTGAGCTGCTTGTAGACGGTCGCAAGCTCGACGAAGTTCTCGTGGCGGTGATGGATTCCGTCCGGCAGCGCGCGCTCGTCGATCTTTTCGGCGAGGACGCGGCCGTCATGGATGTAGGAATCCTTCAGGCCGAGCAGCGCCAGCATGGTCGGGCGAACGTCGGTATGGTCGGAGAAGACGCGGTCGTTGCGTCCCTCGCGGCGCACCCCGGGTCCTGCCATCGCCATCCAGGTGCGCGTGATGTCCTCCTGCACGTCGCCGTGGTTCCAGGCAAAGCCGGGGTCCTCGACCACGCAGGCGGGCGGCAGCGCGCAATTGCCCGAGCCGCTGTTGAAGAAGAAATAGTCCGGATCGCCGAACATGGTGAAGCTCGGGGTGCGGGCCGGGCTCGTGGTGATCATATGGAGCAGCTTCATCTCCGCCTGATCGGCCAGGAACGCCGACAGCTTGTCCGTGTTGCCGGTGATCGGATTGGTGGCCACCAGGGCATCGAGATCATGCTGCAGGGTGCGGGTGACGGGCGCCGTCGGGGCGGGATTGCCCGTGATATAGACCGTCGGGGCATCGTCGCTGTGCACCGAGAAGGGCGTCGTATTCCCGCGCTGGGTCAGCAGCAGACGATTGAGCACCGCGTCGATCTCGCCGAGCTGCGCATAGGTGCAGGGCACGTGTATTCCGTCGCAGCCGACCGGGGTCGGTGCGCCGCCGACGAAATGATCGTTCTCGTCGGGCACGACGACGAAGAGCGTGTTGTCCTTGGTGATCCCGTCCGCCGCCAGCCGGGCAAAGAACTTGGCGAAAGCCTGGTCATAGGACTGGAGCTGGGCGACGTATCCAGCCTCGCCCGGACCGAAGGCGCGGGTGGCCACGGGCCGATTGGTGGTTGGGTCGAGCGTGGTCGTCTTCTGATCGTGCACGTCGGAAATGTAGAGATAGACGATCGGGATGCCCTTCTCCAGCATCGCGGCCGCATAGCCGAGCGATTGCGACGCGGTCGGGCTGAAGATGTTCGGGAAGCCCGGCCGGCCGTAGACGTCGGTGATCACGTTGCCGTCGATGTCCTTGACGTGCCCGCTTGAATCGCACGCCGCCGGCGAGGCGGCATGACAAATCGCCGGCGCGACGTTGATGTTGCCGTAGAGCGCGTTGAATCCGGTATATCCGCCCGGCTCGTCGGGAAGAACATCCGGCTTGGCGGTGGGACCGCTGCAGAGCGGGCTGCCGGCCGCGCAATGGAGCGCGACGCCGAGATAGTCGGTGTTGGGCGCCTGGCGCGCCGGCTGGTTCGCCGCGGTGTTGGGAAGCGCAAGCGCGGCTTTCACGGCCACATCCTGCGGGGAGCCCAGCCCGAAGACGGTCGTGACGTCGCTCGGCAGGGTCTCGAACTCGATATTGGCGACCGAGAAGGCGCCGACATCGCAGCCCGCCCGCGTGAACGGCACCCAGGGGGCCGGATGCGTCTTGCCGTTCTCGTTGATCATCTGCGGCAGGCCGTCGCCGCTGGTCGCCGTCCAATAGGTGAAGGAGGTCTGGAAACCGACCGAGCCGTTGGGCCGGAAGAAGCCGTAGCTGTTGGAAACCGGCACGCCCATGCGGTCGCCATAGGTGCCGGTCAGCGCCGTGAGGATGTCGGTCGCGGTGTGCGAGATGAGCGGGGTATGGTGATTGCCGGTGACCGTTCCGTTGTTGAGCAGGAAATTCAGCAGGTTCGGCATCTGCTCGAGATCGGAGGGAACATTCGGATTGTCCCGCCGCAAATGCACGTTGTCGAACGTGAGGTGAATGACATGCTTGATCTGTCCGCCCGGGGACTGAAGCTGGCAGGCCGCCTGCGCTCCGGATGTCGTCGCGGCCGCCAGGACGCCGCCGACAAGCATTGTTCCGGTCAGCCAAGAGGTTTTTCGTAAAAGGCTCATCATCGCCTCCGCTTTTGTGGCTTGAATTTTCAAAGAAGACTCGCGAGCGGGTGCCCGCATGCGCACTCAAGGGCGTGGATGTTGCCCGGCGATGACGGTTCGTTGAATGATCGGTGAAAGAAACCGGCGAACGCGGCGCTCGACGGACGCCTGACGCGCGCGACTTGCGCCGCTCGACGAGCCGATCAAGCCTTCATCGATCTGTCACATAGGTCGCCTATGGGATGAGCGTCGGCTCTCGGCTTGGTGCCATGTCCATCTCCCGCTTTCGGCTCACGCGCGAACAGACCGCGCCTTGCTGGCTTGCCGCCCTTCTTGTCATTGCGATCCTCACGCCCGGCGCCGCGCGCGACGAGACCACGGTCAGCCTCGGTGGGTTCACGCTGGTCAACAAAGGGCTGGTCGCGTTCGGGCGCATGCCGGCGGATTTGCGCGACAAGTTCGGCGAAACCTTCGGCTCCGGCTCCGGCATGGCGGTTGACCCGAACTCATGGAGCCGCAGCCCGACGGGCTATCGCGGCATGGTCTACCTGCTGCCCGATCGCGGCTACAACGTCAGCGGCACGACCGATTACCGCGCACGGCTCAACAAGCTGTCGATTGTCTTCACCCCGGCCGATGATCCCGCGACGCCCTCGCCGGCGGCGCACGGACCCAGCTTGCAGGCGACGCTCGCCGACACGATCCTGCTTGCCGACGCGGCCGGACAATATTTGACCGGGCTCGATCCGGCCACGGATGGCATCCGTCCGGCGCGCGGCGGATTTCCCGCCATGCCGCAGGCGCCCAACGGCCATATCGCGATCGATGCCGAGGGCGTGGTGCTGCGTCCCGATGGCGATTTTTTCATCAGCGACGAATACGGTCCCTACATCTACCGCTTCTCGGCGCAGGGCCGCATGCTCGGCGCGATCCGGCCGCCGGACGCCTTCATCCCGCGCCGCAAAGGAACGGATCATTTCTCCTCTAACAACCCCGGTGCGGGCGCGGGCGCGCCCGAGCCGCCCGATCCCGAGACCGGGCGACAGAACAACCAGGGCTTCGAGGGACTCGCGCTCACACCGGATGGGAAATATCTCGTCGCGCTTTTGCAGAGCGCCACGCGCCAGGACGGCGGCGACGCGCCGGAGACGCGCAATCACACGCGCATGCTGTATTACGACATCACCGACATCGATCATCCCGTGCTGGTGCGCGAGCACGTCGTGCAGCTGCCCGCATTCACGGCCGCGGGCGGCAAGCGCAGGGTCGCGGCGCAGAGCGAGCTGCTCGCCCTCGACCGCGATCATTTTCTCGTCCTTCGCCGGGACAGCGGCAACGGCTATGGCCTGGAAGGGGCGACCTCGCTGTACCGCCGCATCGAGCTCGTCGACACGTCACGGGCCACGAACATCGCCGGCACGAAATACGACGGCCTCGAGCCGGTCGCGCCCAAGGGGCGGCTGGTCGAGGGGATCGTGCCCGCCGCGCGACAGAGCTTCATCGATCTCAATAATGACGTGGAGCTTGCCAGGTTCGGCTTGCATAACGGACCGCCGCAGGACCGCAACAATCTCACGGAAAAGTGGGAAGCGATGGGGCTGGTGCCGACCTTCGATCCCGCCCACCCGCGTGATTTCTTCCTGCTCGTCGCCAACGACAACGACTTCATCACCCAACATGGATTCCAGACCGGCGCGCCCTACGCGGACGCGAGCGGTGTCGATCTCGACACCATGCTGTTTGTCTATCGCATAACACTGCCGGAGGCGCCGCAATGATTGCGCGGCGTCCGAGCCGGAACGAGGGCCGGGTCGAAGCCTGACGTCTCATCTCGGGACAGAAGCGCGATCGCAATCGCGGCATCGCCCGCGCCATGTTCGGCCTCCGCGGGAGCGTTGTTGGGGAGTAGGCGTCGCCCGCCGACGCCGGAGTAGTACCATCATCCTCCCCGGCGACGGTCGCGATCGAAACCCCCCAGGCAAACTGTTTCTCATTGGCAACACTCAAGAAAATTGCGACGACGCGCACGGCCCCCGCCTTATTTGCTCGCGTGTTGCCATGATCGACTTCGTTCGGACGCGTGATTGGGGATTCGGAGGTTGGCCGAAATGCGTCCAGGGGGGTTGCGTATGTCGAACGAACGGGTCACCGCCACGCGGCGGATTTCAACAGGATTGGCGCTGGTCGCATTGGCATCGTCGCTCGCGGGCTGCGTGACGGCCAGCACGAATGTCGCGACCGCGCCGACGAGAGCGGCCGGCAATGTGCAGACTTCGTCCGTCGCGGTGGCGCGTCGTATGGCTTTGCGCGATTCCAGCGGGGCCCGTTCCACGCCGCGGAGCATCGAAGGGGTCGCCTCGTATTATTGGCAAGGCAAGCGGGTCGCGTCCGGTGCGAGATTCAATCCCAACGGCCTGACGGCGGCGCATCGCACGTTGCCGTTTGGCACCCGGATTCGCGTCAGCGATCCGAAAACTCAGCGCAGCGTCATCGTCACCATCAACGACCGCGGGCCGTTCGTGCGCGGACGCGTGCTCGACCTGTCGCTCGGGGCGGCGCGCGCGCTTGGGCTCGAGAGCCGCGGCCTCGGCCGCGTGCACGCCGAGGTGCTGTAACCCGGGATGACGCGGCGTCGTGGTCGGCCCGAGATGCAAGGAGTGGTTCGGCTCGCCGCGTCCGATCTTGAGTCTTGACAGCCATTTTTTTGACGGGCGGCGCCGGATCGTGCAGGAGAAAATCCACAGTTGGAATTGCGCCCGCCGGAAACCCGCGCGGGCGTTTTGCGTTTCGAGGGGATCGCCGCCGTAAACATCGAGGAAGCGATCGAGATAGGCTTTCCGCGCCTCGGAAAGGCGCGGATGGTTGACGATATCCTCGATCCGAAGGCGCGGTGGATATCCGAGGAGGCGCTCGATTTCGGCTTCTTGCAAGGACCGTCCGCGCGACGCGTAAGGCACGCAATTATGCGCAAACTATTCCAACCACCACCATGGTTCCGCCCTATACTGCCGCCGACGAAAGCCCGACATGCGGGGCTCGACGCTTTCGCCTCGTGCCGGGCTGACAAAAGCCCGATCAGTCAAGGGCGGCCTGTCATGACATTAAAAACCTGTTGGATATTGCTTGGCCTCGCGTTGGCGGGACCGCTGGCGCCCGCGCGTGCCGGCGCCGAAACCTATCCGTCGCGGCCGATCACCATCGTGGTGTCGCTCGCGCCCGGCAGCGGCATGGATACGATAACGCGGCTTTACGCCGATAAATTGTCGGCGGCTCTCGGCACGCCGGTCATCGTGGAGAACAAAGCGGGCGCCGCGACGACCCTGGCGGCCAGCCAGGTCGCGGCGGCGCGCCCCGACGGCTATACGCTCGTGGTGCTGACCAGCATCGCGTTGTCGATCAATCCGACCTTGTTCAAGCAGCTCACCTATGACCCGCAGGACCTGACCCCGATATCGCTTTATGCGAAATCGCCGTTCATCCTGGTCGTCAATCCGTCGCTGCCGGCGAAGACCTTCGCCGACTTCGTCAAGCTCGCAAAGGCATCGAACCCGCCGCTCAATTATGCGTCGATCGGCACGGGCTCGGTGCAGCATATGTCGATGGAATTCGCCAAGCAGCGGCAGGGATTCGAGGCGACGCATATCCCGTATCGCGCCGTCACGCAGTCGGTGACGGACCTGCTGGGCGGCCATGTGGCGGCGAGCTTCCTGGAAGCCGGGCTGTCGATCCCGCTGATCAAGGACGGGAAACTGCGCGCCCTTGCGGTCTCCTCGGCGCAACGGCTGCCGCTTCTCCCCGACGTGCCGCCCTTTGCCGAGGCCGCCGGCGCAAAAGACTATGAAGGCGTGTCCTGGCACATGCTCCTGGTGCCCGCCAAAACGCCCCAACCGATCGTCGACAGCCTTCACGCCCAGATGAAACGGATCATGGCGGAGCCCGAGATGCGGGAGAAGATCGCCGCGCTCGGCCTGATCCCGAACGATTCGCCGACGGTCGAGGACATGCGCGCCTATATCGGGTCCGAGCGACTGAAGTGGGGGACGATGGTGAAGCAGCTCGGCCTGGAAGGCTCCCAGTAGGGATATCTCGCTCCAAGGTTTTTACCCGCGAAACGCACACCGCTCGTGGTACCGAAATGCCCGGCCTCGGATTGCTGAAGCCAGCCTCCTCGGTGTGAGTAGTAGCCTGATCCTCCCCGCAGACGTTTTTGCGCTCGCGGCACGCGCCAACTGTTTCCAATTCACAACACTCGAGAAAATTGCGGTGATCCAACCGCCATCGCCTTATTTGCCGGCCGGTTGCCATGATCGCATCGCGTTCGAACGCGTGAGTGGGGGATTCGCACGCTCAACCGGCTGACGTGCGACGTCGAGGGGGGATCGCATATGCCGAACACATGGGTCGACGCCGCGAGGCGGGTTTCACGAGGATTGGCGCTGGTCGCATTGACGTCATCGGTCGCGGGCTGCGTCACGGCCAACACGAACATCGCGACCGGGCCGCCGAGAGCGGCGCGCAATGTGCAGACTTCCTCCGTCGTGGTGGCACGCCGGATAGCTTCGCGCGATTCCATCGCGCCCCGTTCCACGCCCAGGAGCATCGAGGGGGTCGCCTCATATTATTGGGAGGGCTCGCGCGTCGCGTCCGGCGGGAAATACAATCCCTACGGCCTGACGGCGGCGCATCGTTCGTTGCCGTTCGGCACCCGGGTTCGCGTCAGCGATCCGAAAACACGCCGCAGCGTCGTGGTCACGATCAATGACCGGGGTCCATTCGTGCATGGACGCGTGCTGGACCTGTCGCTCGGCGCGGCGCGCGCCCTTGGGATCGAGAGCCGCGGCGTCAGCCGTGTGCACGCCGACGTGCTGTAGCCCGAGACAGCTGTGGCGTCGTGGTTGGTTCGAGACGAAAGGGACCGATTTTCCCGCCGGGCTCATCTTGAGTCTTGACAGCCATTTTTTTGACGGCGGCCCGTTTATGGTATAGGAGAAAATCCATAGTTCGAATTGCGCCCGCCGGAAACCCGCGCGGGCGTTTTGCTTTTCGGACGTGGCTGCCGATCGCGGGGGTACGAGATGACCGTTGCCATGAAAAGACGACTCGCCAAACTGGAAGCGAGAACCGAAGGCGACCAGATCCCGGTCTATTGCGAAGAGGAAAGCGATGTTCCGGCAACGATCGACCAGATGATCGCGGCCGGCGAGTTGACCGAGGCCGATCGCGCGTTTTGCGTTTACTGGCTCGATTGCACGGGACCAAACGCGCCAAGCGACGCCGACCTGATGTCATTGCTGGCGCAATGGGAAGCCGAGGAGAGGCA
>WNFR01029159.1_pt1 | contig 14235 bp, 10 predicted proteins | sample 5400221 | NCBI WGS metagenome assembly WNFR01 (sample SAMN13153357, study PRJNA577476) | soil metagenome | isolation source: 40 cm soil under Madrone tree | place: USA:California | collected 2016-06-14 | reverse complement strand
CCAGGAGATTGCTTGGCAGGCTGTCGCCGGCCGCAACTCCATAACCGGGATTCGGATGATTGAACACGTTAAAGAGTTCAGCCCGCAATTGCAGGGTCAGGTTCTCTCTGATCTTCGTGTTCTTGAAGATGCCCAGGTTGGCCTGGTTCAATGCCGGCCCTGTAACCGAATTGCGCGCCACATTGCCAAACGGGTTGCCGAAGCGTGCCGCTGCTCCCGGTCCGTTCCAGATATACCGGGCATTAATCGGATCAATTATCTGCAGAGTTCCCGTCTGAACCAGCGCAGCCATCGAGTAATAACCCGTCGGACTAGGCGTGAACCCAGGAGCGCCGAGGAAAGCCGAGAGTAGGGCGGCATCAACATCTGTGATGGCCACGCTTCCTGGAGCCGCGAACGGATTTGAATTGAACGGGCGAACGGCGTCGAAGCCGAGCGTTCCGGCATCGAATCCCTGGTCCTGATAAGAGGTAGTGCCAAGGGCGTTTATGCCGAATACCTGTTCCGGAGTGTAACGCCGGCCACTGGTTAGGATCCAGGTGCTGTTGGCTTGCCAGCCACCCAATACTTTACCCGCGAAGCCATGCTGACTTTTGAAGAACGGCACGTCCCAAATCATGTTCGCCGAAAAAGCGTGCCGGCGGTCAAACCCGGAATAGCTGCGCTCGGCTTTACCGTAATTGAGCTGATCGGCGGCGCCGAAACCTTCACCAAACGAAAAGATCTCGCTGGCGTTGTCGAGGGCTTTGCTCCAGGTGTAAGCAGCGCCATAGGTCAACTGCTTAGCCAGCCGGCCATTAATGCGCGTCTGGAGCCCGTGATACGTAGACGTAGCCGTGTTCTCGCGCGAACGGATTATCCCGAGTCCGGCGACCGCGCGGCCGTTACAAGCGTTTTCAAGGTCTGGCGTAGCAGGGTCGTCGACGCAGTTGACCGGCGTCAACCCCTGAAGGAATTGCGGGAAGGCCGGAAAGATTGTCGGCGTGGTTTGGCCCGGAAGGACTCTACAGAAGCCGTGGGCCAAGCCACCGTTGGTAAACTGGTCTTTGCAAGCTCCCGACGTAGCAACGGTATTAGCACCCAGGAACGGGTTTCGATTCAACGTCTGGAACAAGCCGATGCCGCGATTGCCGACATACCGGACTTCAAAGACGTTGTTGCGATTGACCTGCCGCTGAATTCCGAACGACCACTGTTCGGTATAGGGCGAGTGGAAATCGGGTCCGACGATCGTCTGGGTTAGCAGCCTTGGATCGAAGGTGTTCTTTTGCAGGAAGCCACCCAACGACTGACGCACGACATCGCCCGTTGGGTTATTCGGCATCGTAAACTGCGGGAAGAGTATATTGTCATTGGTTCCGCAATTAGTTATGGGCGTCTGATTGGTGCACAGGTTGTTGATAGTGTTATTGAACACCATCGGGGCCGACGTTGAGACGTTCAACAGAATGTTGTAGAACGCCGGGTCGTAAGCGATCGAGAAACCGCCTCGAATAACCGTCGCGTCGTTATCGCCCACCAAAAAGTGAGCAAGCTTGCTCGTGCCCCAGTGCGGCGAATACGAAAAGCCGAACCGCGGCGCCCAGTTGTTCTTGTCGATCGGTATTCTCGGAAACGTGCGGGCGCTTAACGGCAGGCTCTGTCTCCAAACCGCGCTCGAGGAATTACTCTCGCGAGCCGTGGTAATGTCGTTCATGATGTTGATCGGCTGCCCCGTGTATTCGTAACGCAGACCCAGATTGAGCGTCAGGTTGGGACGGAACTTCCAGTCGTCCTGGAAATAGAAGAACTTATCGTTCTCTTTGTAGTCCAGGGTTTCCTGTCCGGCCACGAGGGTCACGCGCGTCGGGGCGTTGGCCACCAGCCGAGCGAGCGAGGTAAAGGCGAATGCGCCGTTGACGTTTGGCAGAAATGGCACTGAATTGGTCAGGTGCCGGATGTCGGCTCCACCAGTAAACGAGTGCCGCCCTTTGGTGAGCGTGAAGTTGTCGTTGAACTGAAGCACCTTGACCAGACGTCCCTGCGGCAGGTTGGTAGCCGGACCGATTGTTCGGATACCACCAACCAGGAACGGCCTTGGATCGCCTGGATTCTTAATGGCTCCAAACCCACTGAAGCCGATATTGGTGAACGCCTTGTCGAGACTGGTTGCGGGATCCGGAATACAGCCCTTGAGAAGGTCGGTGCATCCGCCGCCAAACTTAACGAAGAGGTTCTGGTAGGTCGCCCGAAACTCGTTCGATGCATGGGACGAGAGTTGGCGGGTCCAGTTGCCGCTCAGGTTCTTGGACTGGAATGGCAGGTCACTCAGGAATTCGTTACTGAACAACTGGTTCCTGCCCGCCGATCGCTGGTACAGCCAACGCACATAGACGCTGTCATTCTTCGTTGGGTTTACGTCGCCTCGGAGGCTGTATTCAGGTTGCTTGAAGGGTGAACTCCAGGTGAATAACGGCGCGCCCATCAGCACCGGAAAACCATTCGCAAACGCGGCAACCTGCGCCGGACTCGCGCCCACCCCCGGGTCGCTGCATGCAACCATAGTGACTAGGCCTGTACCGTTAACTACTGTGGGTTGCGTGGGGTTCTTCGGCAAGCAAATTCTCGCAACTGCCGTATCCCCGCGCGGCTGAGCTCTCAGGCTTCCGGAAGTCACGGCAAACGCGCCCTGATTTATGAAGGCGTTAATCCCCGGATTGTTCGGAAACTGAGCCGCCAAAGCGGCAAACTGGGACGGCAACACCGCCAAACTGCCACCGGTAACGCTGGCGTCCTCGTAATCGAAGAGATCCTGGAAGGAACCGAAAAAGAATACTTTGTTCTTCTTAATTGGGCCTCCGAAGGTGCCGCCAAACACATTGCGAACTAACTTATCGCGCCGGCCGCCGCGGAGCGGATCGCGATTTTCCAAATTGGTCAACGCATCAAGGTAAGAGCTGCGAAAGTACTCGAAACCACTGCCGTGGAACTGATTGCCACCGGCCTTGGTTACGATATTCACAATCGCGCCCTGGTTGCGGCCGTACTGGGCCGAGAAATTACTGGTGATGACCTGAAACTCCTGCACGATTTCCTGATTGTCCACAAAGTAATTCGGACCACCGATCGACAGGTCGTTATTGTCGGTGCCGTCAATCGTGAAGTTATTTGCGCGGGCCCGATTGCCGTTCACTGACAACGTTGTACCGTTGTTGTTCACGTTGCCAAAACCTGGCACCACACCCGGCGCCAGCAGCGCCAACGTGTCGATCCCGCCTCCGGCAGAGTTGGAGGGCAGGTCCTGCACCTTGCGGGTTTCGAAGCTCGAAGAAATCTGCGACGTGTCCCTTTGCACGATCTCCTCTGTGCCGGCGGTGACCGTCACAGTCGCAGTAGTCGAGCCCACCGCCAGGTCTACCTTAATGTCCGTAATCTGGCCGAGTTTTACGTCTACGCCCGTCACGGCCTTGCCACTGAAACCGCCGGTACCAGCGACAGTCACCGTGTACTTGCCAGGTGCAAGGTTCTCTATCCTGAAAAGTCCGTCGCCGCTTGTAGTCGCAGCCTTTTCCTGGCCCGTCGTGTCACTCTTGACCGTAACGGCCGCGCCGGACACAACTGCGCCATTCGGGTCGACGACCGTGCCCGTAAGTGTCCCGGTGACCACCTGGGCCAGGGCCGACGATGAAGCGACGAAGATCAATGCCATCAGAAACAACGTCAGCATCGCAAAAGACGCCAACGGTTTCGCTGTCGGTGAACTCCTCATATCTGTCCTCCTAAATAGTGTTGGGGTTAGAATCACTCGAACTCCAAAAAGAATCGATCCTTTTTCGCGTTTCGAGACCTTCGATCACCGCAGCATCGCAATCAGCTTGCGCACCTGATCCGCGTTAGTTGCGGCGGGCGAGTCGTGCAGATAACCTTCAAAAGCCCGAAGGGCCTGCTCCCGCTCGCCCTTGTTCATGTAAACCTGGCCCAAATGAAATAGGGCCAATGAATAAGAGCTGCCGCCTGTTGTATAGGCCGCTTTGAACTGCTTCTCTGCTTCATCCAGATTTCCGAGTCCCATCTGGGCCATACCATCGTAGAGTCTGGCCGCCGGCGACTCGGAATTCAGAGTCAGCGCGCGATCTAAAGTCTCAGCAGCTTCGGCAAACTCATGCTGCTGAACCAGTACAATTCCCAGATTGAGTTTTGGATTGAATGCTTTGTCATCGATCCGAATGGCGGCACGCAACTCTTCACTTGCTTCTTCGAGCTTACCCTGCGCCAACAATTGCGCTCCCAGGTCGCTGCGCGCCATTACAAAGTCCGGATAAATACTTATGGCATTCCGCAGGTGCTGGATAGCTTCGTCGCCCCTATTCTGCTGCGCCGCCTTGCTGGCTAACTGAAATTCCTTTCTTGCATTCTTTGGAACATCAGCGCCGAATTCACCGACCGAGATGCTCGGGGTCGCGGCTCGCTTTGTCTCAGCGTTCTTAGTTCGCAAAGAGACTGTAATGATGGATGGCGCGCCGCGGAAAACCTGGACAGCCTGGTTAACCACCTGGTATTCAACTCCGGCGGTCTCAACCTGGACTTCGTAATTCCCGGGTACCAGATCGGGAAACTCAAACCAGCCCTGACTGTCCGAGTAGATTGTCGTTTCCGCTCCCCTCAGAGTCAGCAAGCTCACCTTGACACTCTCGCCGACAAACGCTCCGCCTGGCATTACTACGCGACCTCGAATACTTCCTCTACCGGTCTTGGTGTCCGCCGCTCGCTGAAGATCAACTTTCGGCTGGCCCTCTTCCTGAGCGGCAATCGATAGCGCGAACACCGAAATCAAGGCTAAAGCCTGAACTGCACCGACAAGTTGCCTGCAAGTGAGCATAATCCGCGGTTTCTAATAAGCAAGACGCATGCCTTATTTGTATAAAGAGATGTGGCATGGTTTCGCTCTTTTTTCCTGGCCAGTCGAAGTTTCTGAAATCAAAATTTCGGATTTAATCCCGATTTCTGAACAACGGAACCTTGCCGATAACCACACGCCCGAGCGGCTACAAACCTGGCACGCCTGGTTCTGAATCCCCTTAGAGTATCTAGCTTGTCGCGAGAGTATCTAGCTTGTGGCCAACAGCGCGCCACAGGTTTGCGAGCGAGACGTAGGTCCGAATCGGTTTCAACTTCACGTCAGTATAAAAAGGAAAGAGTTGACGCTCGTCGATAAAGCAGTTGAATGAATAACTGTTGAGATGATTGCGATGCGTTGGATCGGTAGCCCAATCGGGATTTGAATAGTGCGGGGTCACGATTTTGATGCGGCCGCCGGGCTTGGTGATGCGATAGATTTCTGTAACGAAGGAGATGACGTCCGGAACGTGTTCGGCGACGTGACGACAGACAACCTCGTCGAATTCATCGTCAGCGAACGGGTAAGGAATGTCTCCCAGGTCGTGAATTACATCTGCGTGAGTCTTCGGATTTGAATCCATGCCGACGGCGCCCGGCGTCTTGTTCCAGCCGCAACCAACGTCAAGGATTTTCTTTGAGGTAAGGCCCGTCGCGTCACCAGATTCCACTGCTCAGATTCTTCTTTCTCAGATCGATCAACCTAAAACTCTAAGCGCCGATCGTTTCGGCCTGCGGTTCGCGCGCCGGGATGCGCTTGCTCGATACGCTTTCCAGCATTTCCGCGAGGCCGGCAAAATCGAAAGCGTAAAGGGGCACCTCAAACTGTCGCTGCAAGTCTTCGAGTCGCATGCCATCGAGCATGACCGGCTCATCGCTCTTCAAAGCCACGCGCGGCACAATCACAAAATCGCCCCGCACTTGCCCGTGCGCCGCCGCAAAATCGCCGCCGGTCAACAAGCCCGCCACGCTGACATCGCCGCCAAAGTAATCGTTCTCGACTGCGGCGACGTGCAGACGCGTTCCAAAGCGAGCATTCAATCGCTCAACCTGGCGACGCAACACTGGCGCGAACAGTGTTCCGGTCAAGATCGTTCCGCAGAGTTCGGATGGCGCTCGCCCCAAAGGTTTGCCTACCGCCCGCGCTCGTCGTTCGAGCCTGCGCTGGAGCGCGCTAAATTCATTTTCGAAGCTGCGCACCATGCCGATGCCGTCTTCGATCTGTGGATACTCTCCGTAATGCCGGCGACTCGGAACCGCACGGCCGGCGCGCAGATAAATTTCATCACCCAGAAAGGCGAACGTGGTTCCCAACCTGGCGCGCAAATCGCCTTGAATCTGCGTCACCCCACGAATCGTGCGCCGGCAAAATTCCGGTGTGACCGGCGTCAATCGCGGATCGTTCAGATAGCGAGTCAGTCCCAGCGGCACAATCGCCACGCTCGACACGCGCGGATGCAGTTCTGCTAAATCTGCGATCGTCTTTCGCAAGACTTCGCCGTCATTGATCGCCGGACACAGCACTACTTGCGCGTGAATCTCGATGCCCGCGTCGAACATCCGTTGCATCTTCCCGGAAATGTCGGCGCGTTCTTTGTCGATGCCGAGCAGATAGGCGCGCACATCCAAATCCGTGGCGTGGACCGAGACGTATTGCGGCGTCAGCCGCTGCTCGACCACGCGCCGCATTTCGTCATCAGTGATCGATGTCAGCGTCGTGTAGTTGCCGTACAGAAAAGAGAGGCGCACATCTTCGTCACGCACGAACAGTGAGGGCCGCGCGGTTTCGGGATTGCCTTTGCAAAAACAGAAGAGGCATTCGTTGGCGCATTGACGCGGCACGATCTGTTCGAAGCTCAGACCAAAGTCTTCCGCCTCGTCGCGCTCGATGTTCAGTTCCCAGTGTTCGCCGCTGGGCTTGCGCACGTCGACCACCATCTCAGTTTCGCCGGCAGTCTGAAAACGAAAATCGAGATAGTCACGGACCACCCGCCCGTTGACGCTCATGACACGATCGCCCGGCTCAAGCTCCAGCTCCGCGCCCAGACTGCCGGCCGCAACTTCCGCGATCTCGACGCCGCGGCGGCGAATCTGGGTTACTGCTGGGGTGACGGCAAACTCGTACATTGAAATCCTTTGCGTTAACCAAAACGAAAGTATAGCAAACGCGGCCGTTCTTTGTTGACTATGGCGTTGACAACGAATCAGGCGAGTTCTACTCTCGTTTTGTCCGACGTTAGCATCGATCGCCGGCTCCCCTTTTCCTGGCCCGCCGGATTCGCCTCGACTCGGTTTCCAAAATCAATGGATAAAAAGCGCGAGTCTCAACCAGCCGTTCTTCCCCAATCCGCCATTGTTGCTGACCAGCCAAAGGGCTGCGTGCTGCTGGTTGAAGACGATCGCTCCGTGCGCCGCTATCTGGAAGTGACGCTGCAGCGCGCGGGCTACAAAGTGATTTCCGCCAAAGATGGATTGGAAGCGATGAAGCTCGCGCTGTCGTCACCAATTGACGCCGTGGTCACAGACGCCGTAATGCCTCATCTGAGTGGTCAGCAGTTGGCTCGCTTCGTGCGCAGCAATCCGAAGCTGGCCCGGATTCCGATTGTTCTGTTGACGGGACAGGAGAACAAGGCGGCCGCGGCTTCGCCCGATGATCAAATCGACGCTTTTCTTTACAAGCCGGTTAAGGCGGAGAAGTTAACCCGTTGTCTGGCGAGCCTCTTGCGGAAGAACTCAATCTAAAGAAAGCAAGTGATCCAACTCGGTGTATTCGTGCCCCTGTGAAAAAGCCACTGCTTCGTAAGTCAGCTTGCCCGCGTACGTGTTGACTCCGCCTTCAACTGCATCGTGAATCATCTACGCGCTCGACGCGAGCGTTGCGATCTTGGAAAGAAAAATGCCGTCGAGTTCGCGCAGGCGATCGAGATTGTTATCGATGATCGTAACGTGCGCGCCCATCTCGACCGTGATCGTCGCCGCTGTTTCAGCGCTTGCGCGAACGGGAAGCTCTGGTATATTCGTGGCGAGTCTTGCCAGGCAGTACTCGGATTCGAGTTGCTCGGTGTTTATCTGGCGACCACCGGAAGCTGGAGTCGGTGCATGGCGGTGCCGCACGAGGAGCGGGACCCGTAGAGCGAACGTGATGGGAGTCGCATTGAGCAAAGTCAGACTTTCCAGCCGGGCGACTGAGATGCCGGCGTCTCCGATTCGACGGCTGGTGCCGTATGCCGACCGGGCCAGGGCCCGCGGCATCAAGGTCTATCACCTGAACATCGGCCAGCCGGATATCGAAACCCCGACCGAGATGATGAACGGATACCGGAACACCAATATTAAGGTGCTTTCCTATGGGCCGTCGCAGGGCTTGCAGGACTATATTGACGCGCTGGTTCAGTACTATGGCCGTGTGGGAATAAAGGTGCGGGCCCAGGACATTCTTGTTACGACCGGCGGCAGCGAGGCAATATCGTTCGCGCTGGACGCGGTGGCCGACGCCGGCGACGAAGTCATCGTGCCGGAACCGTTCTACTCCAACTATTCGGGATTCGCGGCAACCGCCTGCGTCAAGCTCGTCCCGGTAACCTGTCTGGCCGAGACCGGCTTTGCCCTGCCGCCCAAGGCCGAGTTCGAACGGGCCATCACTAGCAGGACCAGGGCAATCATCTATTCCAACCCGGGCAACCCGACCGGCGCGGTTTACACCCGACTGGAACTGGAGATGCTTGCGGGTTTGTGCGTCGAGCACGGACTCTTCCTCATCGGCGACGAGGCGTACCGCGAGTTCATCTACGAGGACGACACCGAGCACACGAGCGTCCTCAATCTGGCCGGAATCGAAGACCGGGCGATACTGGTGGACAGCGTGTCCAAGCGGTACAGCGCGTGCGGAGCACGGGTGGGCTGCTTTGTCAGCCGGAACGCCGAACTGGTGGCTGCGGTACTGAAGTTCGGTCAGGCCCGGCTTTGTCCGCCGACCGTTGACCAGTTGGCGGCGATGGCCGCGGTGAAGGTGCCGGATAGCTACTTCACCGAAATGCGGCGCGAGTATCAGTGCCGGAGAGACTTGGTATGCGATGGAATCGCGAAGATACCGGGCGCGGTCTGCCGCAAGCCTGGGGGCGCATTCTACGTAGTCGCCAAGTTGCCGATTCGCGACGGCGAGGAATTCGCCATCTTCATGCTTGAGGAGTTCCAGCTCGACAATGAGACCGTGATGGTCGCGCCGGCAGACGGATTCTACGCGACGCCAGGCAAGGGCAAGGATGAGGTCCGCATCGCCTACGTACTCAACTGCAATGACCTGGCGCGGGCAATGAAGATTCTTGCGGCCGGGGTGGAAGCGTACAACCGGAAATAGACGACCGAACGAAATTAGAAGTCAGTGTGAAGAATGTAGAATTCGCCGGCCTTCTACTTCTGGTTTCTGCAATCTGAATTCTGAGTTCGTCCTCTGGGGATCTACATGGTCTCCGACAACTACTACCCGTAATCGAATCCGGAGCGGTCAGTCCAACAATCACTTTTTCTGCTCCAGACGATTTCGGTTTGAGCTTGCTCCTGATCCAATCAGATGGTTCGCTGCCCCCGGGTTCGCGGGCGACGGCCGCGGGGTTCGGGCTCGCTTCGATTTTCAAACTGCGGCGAATGGCGAGCCAGGCAGTAGCAGTAGCGGCGATTTCTATGTCAGAGCCAATCAAAGAAAGGAGCACGAGTCGCGGGCCAAGTTGGAGCGAGTAGATCTCTGCGTTACCGGGCTGGTTGTTAAGCACTGCCCGCAGTCTGACACCCGTTGCCTGCGTGCCGGCCACTTCGATCTGCGCGTGCGTGCGCAAGACATTCGGATCCTGGTCGTGAATCTGTTGCCACATCGTTTCGACAAAACCGTCTACGATTTCATGTCTGGCCGCCGCGAGCTGTTCGGCAGAAGTGATTTGCGCATAGCGAGAAACGATCATTATTTGCGCCCTATCCTTACTCTGAATAACCAGGTGCTGACCAGCTGGATTACTGCGGTTATCCAACTCAATCGCCGCGGGATAGTCAAACGACAGTCCCTTCGCGGCAAAGTGTTTCAACTCCTGGGCCGGGGTCTGGGTGAAAACCAAAAACCCCAGCGCGCCGGCGGACACGAGCATCGCGAAAAATCTTTTCATCACTTGTCCTGGTCGACTTTGCTCCGGCCCCTGGCCGCTAAACTTCCACTTCATCAATCTGCGCGCGCTGCAGTTTGCCGCTGTAATCAATGTAAATCGACTTCCACTCGGAAAAAATGTCGAGCACCTGCGTGCCGGCTTCGCGGTGGCCGTTGCCGGTGGCTTTCGTGCCGCCGAACGGCAGGTGAACTTCCGCGCCGATGGTCGAAGAGTTAACGTAGAAAATCCCGGTGTAGGTTTCGTTCATCGCATGAAACGCGCGGTTAACATCCTGGGTGTAAATTGCCGCCGAAAGACCGTAGCGCACGCCGTTCGCAATCTCGATCGCCTCGTCCAAAGAGTTCGTCGGAATCACCGACGTCACCGGCCCAAAGATTTCCTCCTGCGCGACGCGCATGAGAGGCTGAACGTCGGTGAAGACGGTTGGCTCAATAAAAAAGCCGCGCGCATGCTCGTCTTTGGTCAGACGGTTGCCCCCGCAAGCGAGCGTGGCGCCGTCTTCGTGCTCGCCGATATCGACGTAACTCAGGATCTTGCGCACCGCGTCTTCATTGATCACGGGGCCCATTTCAGTTTGCGCATCCGCGCCGCTGCCGACGCGCAGAGCCTTGGCCCGCTCGACCAGTTTTTTCACAAACTGGCGATAGACTTTTTTGTGAACCACGAGGCGCGACGAAGCGGTGCAGCGCTGCCCCGAAGTTCCGAACGCGCCCCACACCGCGCCTTCGATCGCGTTATCTACCTCCGCGTCCTCCATCACGATGATGACGTTCTTGCCGCCCATCTCGAGCGAGCAAATCGCATTGCGCTCGGCACAGGCGGACGCCACCAGGCGTCCCGTGTCCGTCGATCCCGTGAAAGAAATCAAACGCAAAGCAGAATGGTTCGTCATCTCAGCGCCGACGGTTTCCCCATAACCCGTTACGAGGTTAACGACCCCCGGAGGGATGCCGGCTTCTTCACACGCTTTGATCAGGTTGTAGGTTGACAGTGGCGTGTCCTCGGCGGGTTTGATGACGACCGTGTTGCCGCAAACCAGCGCGGGGATTAGTTTCCATGACGGGATCGCCATCGGAAAATTCCACGGAGTGATCAAGCCGCAGAGTCCCACCGGCTGGCGCACGCACATCGCAAACTTGTTCGGCATTTCCGCCGGCGTCGTAAAGCCGTGCAAGCGCCGGCCCTCGCCGGCCGTGTAGTAAGTGCAATCAATTGCTTCCTGAACGTCACCGCCGGTTTCCTTCAGGACTTTGCCCATCTCGCGGGTCATGTCCGCGGCATAGACGTCTTTGTTTCGAATCAGGATTTCACCCAGGCGGAAGAGAATTTCGGCACGGCGCGGCGCGGGCGTGCGCCGCCAGTGATCGAATGCGTCAGCCGCCGCCGCCACTGCTCGATCGACATCCTCTTCAATCGACATCCTCTTCAGTTGAACGCGGAAAGCGGCCCACCACATCACGAGTGTCGGCCGGGTTTATGTTCTCGAGCCAATCGCCGCTGGCGCTCGGAACCCAACGGCCACCGATGTAGTTTTGGTACGTCTTGGTGCGCTTTGCGGCTCGTGCCGGACCTGAATGTTTCGCCAGAGGTTTCTGCGGTGGCGCCATAAGTGCAAGAGATAAAGTTCTTAACAAAGTGGAATTGGTTAAGCTTAGAGGTGCTCCACCCTCGCCTGCGCGAGGTTCTCGTTTCACGGTTTCGTCAGAGATTTTCCCTCAAATAACGCAATGAGTTCGTCCCGCATCTTCGTCTCTCGACCGGGAGGAGCGCCAACCCAAACACTCTTTACTGTGCCCTGGTTGTCAACAAACAATACCGACGGAGTGCCAGGTATCTTGTAAGAGGATAACGACGCGGATCTCACATTTTCAATTGGAAGCTCAAGGGACCGAACGTATGTTCTTCCCTCTTCAACTGAATCCGGCAGGATTGCCAGCCACTTCACGTTTCGTTGTGAGGCGTCTTCAATTAGCTGGCGATAGAAAGGCGCGCTCGATTTGCAATAAACACAATCCTTCTTCAAAAAAAAGACGAGACTCTTTTTGTTCTGTTCCCAGTCAACGTCGGGAACATTAATTCGCGTGCCCACCAACATTTGTGCCTGCTGCGTGTTCCCGTTATTCACTTGATTCACTTGCGAAGGGGAAAGATATCGCTTTACTACGACACTAGCTACGACAACAACTGCTATGGCGATGAGGATTTGCGCTCCCGTTTCGATGTTAGCCCTCATATTATTTGGCATGATTAATCCTTAACCTAGCGGATTTCTCTCATCCTTGGTAGGCCGTCTTTACTTCTCCAGCACCGTGCGGGCGATGGTTAAGATTGCGGTGGTACGCGGCTCGTCGTTTTTGAAGCTCGTCGCCAAGTCAATTGAACGATAGAAATCGTCTTTAGCAAACAACCGAAACACACCGGCAAGTTCAAACCCTTCTGCGCTGACGCTACTAATCTTTACCCCGCCTCTCGTCGCCAGCAGGGAAAAAGTAAGCGGAGTATTGTCTCCGGTCAACTTTTCACCTGAGTTCGCGGCTTTGACAGCTTCGCCGATTATCTCCCAGGCCCGAACGCGGTCGGCGGTAACAAACTGCATGGCTACCCCAATCAGCGCGCGAGCGCGATCGGGATCGGCACTGTCTATGCGTCGCGCTTCATTCGCGGCTTCTTCGAGAAACTCCACGGCGTGCTGACGCTCTGAGTCGATTAGCAGCAGCGCCGCCTTGGTGTATGCCCAAGCGCGTAGCGTATGAGTCAATTGTCCGGCTTTAGCGAGCCGAACTACTTCCGACGCTTCCTTCTTCCGGATGGCCCCTTGGACAAACTGAACGTCGACATATTGTCGCACCTGATCGCGGCGACCTGTGTCATCGATGTTATTCACCAAATCGCGCGCGCGCGAGTCGCCTTGATCCGCCAGCGTAACCGCCGCATCGGCGTAGATTAAATCGCGCTCTCCGGAAGTCTTCGCGTGATCAATCCGATCCTGTAGCATCTCCAAGGCATTGCCGGCAGTTGGTTCTGGCTGGAGTCCTTTCGTTAACAAGGAACTGTCGTCGCCAAAGGCCGTCTTTGACTCCTCTCCCGCGAGAGCCGCTAGCTGTGCGCGGAGGGCCGAAGCGGTATCGGGCGCGTACTGATCAAAAAGCGGAAGCAGGCGTTTGATTGTCATGTATTTCCCGGTACGCCCCGAGGAAGTAAAGTCTTGCTCGGGGGGTGGCAGTGGCCGCAGCAGAATCGCGCCGGCTACCTGGATAAATCTGCTACGAAGGGCCGGCGGCAGATTTGGGGGAGTTGTGATCACAGAGTCCCCCTGAATCCAGCGGGAAGTACCATCAGCAAAGAAGGTCACGTAAAAACCAGGCGTGAACGCATAGGAAGACAAACCTGAGACTGTATTAGCGTCGGAGAGAGGGTCGAACTCTGAAAGCGCCAGGAAAAATGTGAACCTTTGGTCGGCATACTCAGCTTTCTTTGCGCGCAGTGTGGAAAGAAAACCAATCGAATTAGCGTTCACCTGGTTCAGAGCCGGAGCAGCAAATTCCAAGGCTCGTTCGATCTCGCCGGCATCAAGTAGCTTCCTCGCCACCTGGAGTCTTTTGGAATCAATTTCCGAACTTGACCAACCGTCGCCGGAACGTTGCGTACTTGCGTTGCTCTTGGAATCTTTTGCTTCACGCTTGGTTTCAGCTTTCATCTTCGAGAGAAATTCTTCACCAAGTGCACGGTCTCTCCGTGCGGCCATGGCCAACACCTCTGAACGAAGATCGCGACCGCTCATTCGCCTCAAACCAATTACCGTCGGAGGGGGATTGTCTTTAGTTACGGTTACCTCATCAGCATCCCCTCTCTCCGCGGCGTCCCATGCGTGATGGAACAGAATTCGGGCCGTATTGGTGTCGGCTTCCCACAGCGTGTCGGCGGCGCGCGCCAACACACGAGGACGAAGGGCCAAGTCACGGTAACTGCGCGCTTCGTCGGCGAGCGAAGTAACGAGCGACATCGCAAGAATCCTTCGCTGTTGGGCCCCCAGCGAATCGGCTTCAGCAATTTTAGTTGTCTCAGTGGGACTGACCTTTGTTTGAAGCTTTTTTTCCGGTGAAGTTTGCCCCTGGGTTGGCGCTGACAGGGCCAAGATACAGAGCAACCATGAGAGACTCAGCACCGCGCTGGGGCGTTTAACCATTGCACCTCCCTAAATAGTCAA
>WNFR01005817.1_pt1 | contig 14236 bp, 11 predicted proteins | sample 5400221 | NCBI WGS metagenome assembly WNFR01 (sample SAMN13153357, study PRJNA577476) | soil metagenome | isolation source: 40 cm soil under Madrone tree | place: USA:California | collected 2016-06-14 | reverse complement strand
TTCGCGCTCCATCGCGGACAAAATCGCACCGAGTAGCGCCGGCGTAATCAGTTCGGCCCATTGTTCGCGATCGCCACTCAGCCATATCAGCATGTCGCTTGTGGCCGAATGCTCGCGAATACCACGCTCGAGCATGGCGCGTAGCTCGTCGCGCTGACCCGCTTCGCTCAAGACGCGCGGGATCTGCCCAACCATGCGGCCGTGACTCGTCTGCATCAGTTGCAAGGCGCGCACCGTCCAGCGTTCGCCTAAAGCTTCGGGCAACGCTTGCAAAATCCGTTTCTCCTTGGCGGCCGACAACTTCGGCAAGATCGACATCAACCGTTTTTCTTCCTCGACGATCAATTTTGAGAGCGTCAAACCGATATGCGTGGTGTGTAATTGCGGGACGCGCTCCAGTAAATCGTCGCGCGCGATCACCAGCTCGAATGTGAATTCCGGATGCGTTTTTTGGTGGCGCGCCGCGCTGTTCTCCACTGTCGCCACGATGGGTTGCAGTTGTTTCTCCGGCTCCTTGAATTCGTTGTAAAATTTTACGATCTGGTCGAGCACGGCTGCTTGTTCCTTCGGTTGCCGTGCTTGATTGAAAAACTCGATTAACTCTTCGCCGTGCGAAACCGGCGTGGCGCGAATCTGGATCGGCTCGTTCTTCTTCGCCGGAATAAGAAAACTGCCGTCTTTCTTGAGCAGTTTTTTCGTCGATTCCCACCAGCGCTTCCATTCCGTTTCGGTAAAGATATCGCCGATCAGCCATTCGCTGATCTGCTGGACGGTGGCTTTGCCGTCCAAACTTTCGAGAATGTTGCGCACGACGGCGGCCGCATCTTCTTTCACCAGTTTCTTCATGGCCGCGAGATCGACCGCTTTGCGCGCGAGAAAATGATTGGGCGAGATGGGTGTAAGATTTTCCGCGGCATATTGCAATTGCATGGGATGCTTTTTCTTGCCCGCGAAATCGATCAGGATTTGATTGAGCAAGAGGTTCCACTCCGCCACACGGCCAAAGCCCCAGCTCTTGTGCAAACAGTAAGTGCCCGGCTGCAACGCCTCCAATTGCTCGGCCGCCTTTGAACTTAATTTTCCTGATTCGACTAGCTTCTGCAGGTCCGCATCCATGCGAATCGACAAACTACGATGAACGCTCAAGTTCGCGAGCGAAAAGTCTGGCCCGACGGCGTTTACGATTGCGATGAGCGCGTTGCCGTGAAACGGTAGCGATTCTGTGACGACTAGTATTTGGTTTTGGATCGCGTTTCACATCGGTGTGTTCATCGCGATCGTTGTCGATCTTGCGCAGTTTAAGCGGCGCGACCGCGAACTGAGCATGCGCGCAGCCGGGCGGCGCAGCCTTCTTTGGATTGCGTTGTCGCTCGGCTTCAACATTCTCGTGATGCGCTTGAAGGGCACCGAGGCGGGTCTCGATTTTCTGGCCGGGTACGTCATCGAGTATTCGCTCAGCGTGGACAACATTTTCGTTTTCGTTTTAATCTTCGGTTATTTCCGCGTCACCGGAAAGGCGCAACACCGCGTATTGGTTTGGGGAATTCTTGGCGCCCTCATCATGCGCGGAATAATGATTTGGCTGGGCGTCGCGCTGGTCTCGCGCTTTCACTTCGTCCTCTACTTCTTTGGGGCGTTTCTCGTCTTCACCGCGCTCCGCATGTTTTTCGGCAAACGCGACGAAAAAGAATTTGGCGACAGCTGGCTGATGCGGCTCTGCCGGAAAATGATTCCCGTGACCCGCGATTTTTATGAGGAACACTTCAAGGTGCGCATCGACGGCCGCTGGATGCTCACGCCCCTGGCGCTCGTGCTCATCGTCATCGACTTAATGGATCTCGTCTTTGCGGTGGATTCCATCCCGGCCGTCTTCGCCATCACGCAGGACCCATTTATCGTTTACACGTCCAACATCTGCGCCATTCTCGGTTTGCGTTCGCTTTACTTTCTTCTCGCTCACCTGGTCGATCGTTTCATTTATCTGAAGACAGGATTGGCCATCATTCTTGCGTTCGTCGGCATGAAAATGATCGTGGCCGATTATTTTCCGCTGCCAAACGGCCTTTCTCTGGTCGTGATCATCCTCGTTCTCACCGTCACGATCACCACATCGATGATCGCAACGAAAAAACGAGCTGTGCTCGAAAATCAGAAATGAAGTGTTGCTTTTGTTAGCTGTGATTTATTTAATGAACCGGAGGCCGAAATGAAGAATTCATTCTTACTCTTGCTCGCACTCTTCCTGGTTCCCGTCGTGCTCGCCGATATTCAAGATCCGCCATCCAATGATTACGGGCCGACGCGAAAACTTGGCCGCGGCCTGTCCAATTTCTTTCTCGCGCCTGCCGAGATTCCGGTAACGATCGCAAAGATCAACGAGGACGAGGGCAACTCGGCCGCCTTCGGCTACGGCGTCGTCCGCGGCCTGGGACGTTCGGCTACGCGACACATTGCCGGTTTCCTCGAGATCGTGCTCTGGCCCGTGCCGGCGTGGAAACAAAGTTACTATCCGCTTTTGCCGAGCGACATTCCGTGGATTCACGCCGGTTATCCGGAATTCCCGCCTGAACTCGGCAACGAATCGAAGTATCCCTACGTGCGCGACTACTGATTGGCTCAGCAGGTCAGACTGACTTGATCGCAATCAATTAGTCTGTCATCCCGAACGGAGTGAGGGACCTCACATAACTAGATCGGTTACACGATGCACCTTGGTGTGATCATTTCAGTCTGTGGGAGATCCCTCTTCGTCTTCGCGACTCGGGATGACCATGCAGGAGAGTCGGCGAACGATTTGGCGATGGTGATGCCGGGGAAGGACCTGGATCGTTTCGTCAATTGTCGATCCTTCTACTCCGCTCAGGACAAGCCATGTAATCAAAACTCACCTTTGCGCAGATTCCGCAATCGCAGAGATTTTCCATAATCCACAGTTGACCGCGCGGCCGAGCAACGTAGAGGTAAAACGATTCAAATGGCGCTTGGGCCGGAGTCGCGAGTGGTTAGAACATCCCTCGCCATCGGTGTCCTTACCGTTGTTTACTTAGCCGCCGGTCATCTCTTCTTAAAGCTGGCGTTCCTCCACGCCAGTGCATCGCCAGTGTGGCCGCCGGCGGGAATTGCGCTCGCCGCGTTGCTTTTGCTCGGTTACCGAATGTGGCCGGCGATTTTTATCGCCGCGTTTTTGGTCAACGCCACCACCGCGGGAAATATTGCAACTTCATTTTGCATCGCGACTGGGAACACGCTTGAAGCGTTTTGCGGCGCATGGCTGGTCAACTATTTCGCCGGCGGCACGCGCGCGTTCGATCGTGCACAGGATGTTTTCAAGTTCGCCTTGGCCGCGGCGGTTAGCGCGCTCATCAGCCCGACTCTCGGAGTAACCAGTCTTGCCTTCGGCGGATTCGCCGATTGGGCCAATTTCGGTCCGATCTGGTTGACCTGGTGGTTGGGCGATACCACCGGCGACCTGGTCGTCGCTCCATTGCTTATTCTTTGGAGCGTCGCTCCGCGCGCGCGCCTGAATCGCCGGGAAATGTGCGAAGTCATCCTGCTTTTCGTTTTGCTCGCCGTCCTGAGCGAAACTGTTTTCGGCGGATGGTTTCCGATCTCGGCCAAAAACTATCCAATCTCTTTTATTTGCGGACCACTCGTAATCTGGACCGCGTTTCGTTTCAGTCAGCGCGAAACCGCCACCGGACTTTTTATTGTCTCCGCCATCGCGATCTGGGGCACGCTTCACCATTTCGGACCCTTCATTATGGAGATGCCGAATCAATCGTTGCTCATTCTGCAAACCTACACGGCGGCGTTGACCATTACCGCTCTGGCCCTGGCCGCCGCGATGGCCGAGCGGCGGCGCGCCGAAGGAGCCATCGAACAACAAAAGGCAATCGCGGAAGCAGCCAATCGCGCCAAAGACAATTTTCTCGCCATGCTTTCGCACGAATTGCGCACGCCGCTTACGCCCGTTCTCGCCGCTCTCGACATCATGGAAGCGGAATCGACACGTTCGGAAGATGCCAAGGTGTCGCTCGCCATGATTCGCCGCAATGTCGAATTGGAGAGCCACCTTATCGACGATTTGCTCGATCTTACCCGCATTTCGAAAGACAAATTGCAATTGAAGTTCGAGCCGATCGACGCCCACCAATGCATTGCCAATGTCGTGGAGATGTGCACAACCGAGGCGACCGCCAGGAAACTTCGAGTCAATGTTGAGTTGCGCGCGGGCGCTCACCACGTGGAGGCGGACGCGGCCAAATTCCAGCAGATTATTTGGAATCTGCTCAAGAACGCGATCAAGTTCACGGACGAGGACGGCGATATCACGATTTCCTCGACCAATCCGGCGCCGCAAACTTTGATTATCGCCGTGCGCGATACCGGCGTCGGCATCGAATCGGAAATCATGGAGCGCATGTTCAATCCTTTCGAACAAGGCGACCGTTCTTTTCAACGGCGTTTCGGCGGCCTTGGTTTGGGCCTGGCCATTTCGAAATCGCTCGCCGAAGCTCACGGCGCCACGCTCACCGCGCACAGCGAAGGAAAGGGACAGGGATCGACATTTACACTCACCATGAAAACGGTGGCGCCGCGCCAGCCGGCCCGGCGTTTTATAGACGCCACCACTGAATCCTCCCTTCGAACGTTTCGCATTCTGCTGGTGGACGATCACCAGGACACATGCGCCGCTTTGGAAAGATTGCTCGTTCGTCGCGGTCATCTCGTCGCCGCCATGCCGAACATGCATTCCGCGCTCGAGGCCGGCGCGCGCAATCAGTTCGACCTGCTCATCAGCGACATTGCGTTGCCTGACGGTAGCGGCACGGAGCTCATGACCTGCCTCCGCGCCGTCTCCGGCATTCGCGGAATCGCCATTAGCGGCTTTGGCATGAGCGGCGATATTCAAAAAAGTTTGCAGGCCGGTTTCTCAGAGCACCTCGTCAAGCCGGTGAAACTGGAAAGACTGGAAGCAGCCATCGAGACCGTCATGGCCGCGCCGGCTTCGGCCTGAGATTCTCTTTCAACACCACGAAGAGCACGAAGAATTACAAAACGAACCGTTTGATGCCGTTTTTGAAGTTTCGTGACATAGAAGTTGATAAGCAGACCAAAAGGAATTTCCGCGAGGCGCATGTGCGTCTCCGAAAATAGCCCAGCGTTTTAACGCTGGGTTTAGCGCATATGAATCGACGACGAAGTCCCGCGAGGGACGAAAGGAGCGATTTTATCGTCCCTAGCGGGACTCGATCCGTCCATTCAACGATAGCCCAGCGTTAAAACGCTGGGCTATTCTCATTGCCGATATGTCGATTCCAGCAAACCTGGCCCGAGGTTCCGATGTACTTCAATGGCACAGCCATTACCTGGCGCGACAACTTATCTGTCTACAGTATCGTTAATAACCAGAAGGACACGAAGAGCACGAAGAATCCATAGACCAGGGTATTTCCTTTGTCTTCGTGTCCTTCGTGAACTTCGTGGTGGACCATGCGTATCGCCGAACTAAAAATCGAAGACGTCGCTTTTGGCGGAAAGGGCGTGGCGCGCGACAATGGCAAAGCCGTTTTCGTTCCGTTTACGATTGAAGGCGAAAAAGTTTCTGCGCAAATCGTGCGCGAGAAGAGACAATTCGCCGAAGCGGAGCTTCTCGATCTTAAAGAAACGTCGCCGCACCGCGTCGAAGCGCCGTGCCCATATTTCGGTCGCTGTGGTGGCTGCGCCTATCAGCACATCGATTACGAACATCAGCTCGCCGTCAAATTCCGTCAGGTTCGCGACGTTCTGCAACGCATTGGAAAACTCAACGACATTCCGATGCGTCCAATCATCCCCTCGCCGCTCGACTACAACTACCGCAATCGCATCACCGTCCACGCCCAGGAGGGCGTGATCGGATTTTACCAGCGCGATTCCCATCTTTTGATCGACATCGAGCGTTGCGCGATCGCGACGGATGAAGTCAACCGCGCGCTTGCGGAATTGCGCGGGCAGCGCGTGCGCGACGGTCATTACACGTTGCGCGCAGAAAGCGGTTCTCTGGTTTTTTCCCAAACGAACGACGCAGTCGCCAAAGCATTGCGAGACTTGGTCGCGCAGTTCGTTCCCGCCGGGCAGCAATTGCTCGTCGACGCTTACTGCGGGGCCGGATTTTTCGCGAAAGCGTTGCTCGACAGATTCGAGCGCGTCATTGGGATCGATTGGGACCGGTTCGCCATCGAAGCGGCCAAGAAAAACGCGACCGCGATTGAGACTTACATCGCCGGCGATATTGAAGCAGAACTCCGCAACGCGCTGCAGCAAGCAAGGAAAGGCGACTTCTCAGTCGCCCCGGCGGTCAGAGACCGCCGCTCCCTGGTCACTCTGATTGTCGATCCTCCGGCCACCGGGCTTACGGCAAACATCCGTCGGACGATTGTCGATCTTGCGCCGTCCACCTTGATTTACGTCTCGTGCAATCCGGCCACGCTGGCGCGCGATCTCGCGGAGTTACAGCAAAAATTTAGAATCGAATCGGTCACACCGCTCGACATGTTCCCGCAGACCGCCGAGATCGAAGTCGCCGTGCATTTGCGCGCGCAGTAAAATCTGGGGCGATGCTAAAATCATGCGCGCTTGCGCGCGTCGGTTGCCGTCGAGCAAGGGACTGCTCGATCCACCATCGCCCTTTGCCGCAAATCTTCCCGCAAAGTCCGCGATGGCGAGAGCGCCATCGCCAGCATGCGAGGCGCACGCGCTCCCAGAAATTATTCTGCGCGCAACGCTTCAACCGGATTGACCAGACTGGCCCGGCGCGCTGGAAATAAGCACGCGAGCAGTGCGGCCAATCCGAGGATCGCGACGGTCGCGCTGAGCACGAGCGGATTGTGCGCTGAGATTTGGTAAAGCTGGGATGTAAGCAATCGGCCAAGTGCAATCGCCGTTGCCAGTCCAACAACCAATCCAAAAATCACCGGCTTCATTCCCTGCGACACGACCAAGCGCAGCACGTCCATGGTTTGCGCGCCCAGCGCCATGCGCACACCAATCTCACCGGTGCGTTGTTCCACCGTGTAAGCGACTGCGCCGTAAATGCCGACGGTCGCCAAAAGCAAAGCGACACCCGCGAAAATCCCGAGCAGCCACATCATCAGCCGCGCTTGCCCGAGCGCTTGCGCCACAATCGTGTCCATCGACTGCGGCTGCGCGATGGCCAGCGTCGAATCGATCCCGCTCAACGCCGTTTGCACGAGTTTGGTCACCGCTTCGGGTTTCAAATTGCTGCGCACCGTCACGCTCATGAACGGAAAATTTTCCTGCGGCCACGGCCGGTAAAATTCCATGTCGTTCTGGCGCGCCACGCGATCTGAGCGCACATCGCCGATGATGCCGATGATTTCGACCGGCACGCTCAGGCTCGTTACCAGCAAGGTTTTGCCAATCGGATTTTCATTCGGAAAATTTTTCTTCGCACCCGCAGCGCTGATCAAAGCCACGTTCGGATGATCGGCGACGTCGTGTTCGTCGAAGTCGCGCCCTGACAAAATCGGAATGCCCCAAGTCTTGAAAAACCCCGGAGCAATGTCGTGCGATGGCGCGGCCGCGCGTTGCGGCACCGGCAAAACATTGCCCTCCGCCCGGGTGTAAAGCGTCTGGTTACCACCAGCCAATGGAAAATCGCCGCTCACCGTCGAGTTTTGAAATCCGGGAATAGTTTTCAACGTTTTATCGACCTGATCCCCGAAACGCGCGCGCGCACCGATGTCAGGATATTGCGCGGCCGGCAACGTGACGAAACCGACCCAGAGATTTTGCGGACGAAATCCGAGATCCTGATGGCTCAAGCGCACGAAACTGGTGATGAGCAGCGCCGCGCCGGTAAGCAGCGTGACGGAGAGCGCGACTTGCGCGCCGACCAAAATTTTGCGGAAGCGTTGTTGCTTGACGCTGCCGCTCGATCCGCGGCCACCTTCCTTCAGTCCATCGACCAGATCGGCGCGCGAACTTTGCAGCGCCGGATAAATTCCCATGAGCAAGCCGGTCAAGATCGACAATGCAATCGTGAACCCGAGCAGCGGTAGTGATAGTCCGACGTGGTAGTTCGGCTCGAGCGGAAGAAAGTTCGACGCCATCTTCGGCACGAGCGGAACGAGCTGCCACGCCAAAACCGCGCCTGCGATTCCGGCCATTAGGCTCACGAGCAGACTTTCGAAAACAAAGAGTCGCATTACGCTGGCGCGCGACGCTCCGATCGCCATGCGTAATGCGATCTCGCGACGGCGTCCACTGAAGCGCACGAGCAACAGGTTGGCGACGTTACTGCACGCGATCAGCAACACGAACGCGACGGCCGCAAGCAACGTCGCGAATGCCGGGCGCAAATCGCCGTTCACATCTTCCGATAAAGTTTTGATCAAACCGCCGAATTGCGCGTCGATCTTATCCGGATATTGCGTCCGATAACTTTGCTCGAGCGACGCCAACCCGGCCCGCACCTGGTCGTGTGTTTGACCGTGTTTCATGCGTCCGATCACCCGCAGAAAACTCGTCCCCCGCATCATGCGTTCATGCGAAAACCCGGGAATGATGAACGGCTTGGTCGTCCAGACTTCGTTGCCGTTCGGTCCCACCCACTGCGCCGGCATGTTCGGTATCACGCCCACGATCGTGTGCGCGACGCCGTCGAGCGTGATGCTGCGCCCGACCACGTTCGGATCGCCGCCCATGCGTTTGCGCCAGAAATTTTCCGTCACCATCGCCACGTCCGCGCCTTCCTCTTCCTGCGGCAGAAAATTGCGGCCACGGATCGGAGTGACACCGAGCACGTCGAACCAGTTCGCCGTCGCTTTGAAGATCGGGATCTGGACCGGATCGCCCAGACCGGTAAGCGTCGCGCCGACGCCGTTCTCGCCCGCGAACCCGTCGAAGATGGTCTGGCCGTCTCGATAATGCATGTAGCGCGGCGCTGATATTGGAAAAGGATTAAGGTCGCGGTCTTTGGGTTTGACGAACAAATGCACGAGCCGGCTCGACTCGCGAAAGGGCAGGCCGCGCAGAAACAAATCATTGATCAGGCTGAAGATGGCGGTGTTCAACCCGATCCCCAGCGCCAGCGTGATCAACGCGAGCAAAGTGAACCCGGGCGACTTGCGCAGCTGCCGGAAAGCAAAACGAAGGTCAGTCATCATGGGCGTAGTGGTGCTTAACTATTACGATGCGCCAACCGGCGCAATCGGATTCAAATAAGAGACGCCGCCGGACGATGCTCTTGTCTACCGCCGAAGTCGGAACCCTTTTGGCCGCGACGGCGATTTGCGACGCCCGCGTGGACTGATACCGTGCGCGAGATGGAAGCGGCCGATTGGGCATCGTTGAGCGATCAAGAACTTCTCGAACGCCGCATCTCCAAGCTCGGCTTGCGGCTCGAAGGCACGCCGCTCGAGCCGCTCATCAAACAGCTTTACGACGAACTTTCAGCGAAAGGGCTCACCTTTCATCCGCCCACGCACATCGGCGATGAGTGGTTCGTGCCGATCGGCATCCCGGCCATCTTCGTGCCGTTCTTTCTGGTACACGACCGGCTTCGCTCATTAGAGCGGACGATGATGCTGGAAGTCGAGGGCGGAACGAAGGAGTGGTTCATGAAACTAATGCGGCATGAAGCGGCGCACGCCTACAGCTATGCTTATCAGCTTCAGAAAAAGAAAAAGTGGCAACAGATGTTCGGGCAAACGTCAGACGAAGACACGCCGAACTTTTATCGGCCGCGCCCGTTCAGCCGCAGCTATGTGATGCATCTCGACGACTGGTACGCGCAGAGCCATCCGGACGAAGATTTCGCGGAGACCTTCGCGATCTGGCTCACGCCGGAGCTCGACTGGCGCAAGCGTTACGCGGGGTGGAAGGCGCTGCAAAAGCTCGAATACATCGACGAGTTGATGAAATCCCTGGCCGGGAAACCGCCGGTGCACACACCAAAGTATCGCGTGGCCGAGTACAACTTTCTAAACGTCAAGCTCAAGACCTATTACGTGCGCAAACGTAGGCTTTACGAAGATACGTATCCGGATTTCTACGACGCCGATCTGCGGGAGCTCTTCGCCGCGCCCGCCGGGATCAAAGCGAGCTCGTATCTGCGCCAGCGACGCCGGCGATTGATGAACTCGGTGTGCCAGTGGACGAATGAGAAAAAGTTCCGAGTAAACAAACTCCTCGCGCGTCTCATCGACCGTTGCGATGAGCTCGGGCTCCATGTGCTGAACGACGATCCGCAGCAGGATTTTCGAATAAGTTCTTTCGTCACCACGCTGGTGATGAATTATCTCTTCACCGGCAAGTTCAAGCGCACGAAATAGCGTGAAAAAGAAACTCAAAGTCCTCGTTCTTTTCGACGGCACTCGTCCGACCAAGATCGATGAGGACCTGACCAAGGAGATGAAGCACGAAGATTGGAAGACCGAAGCAAACGTGATGGCTGCGCTCGGCACGCTTGGCCATACGGCGGAGCATCTCGCCATCTTCGACGACCTTGATCTGGTCCGGCAGAAAATGGAAAGTTTCGCGCCCGACGTTCTTTTCAACCTCGTCGAACAGTTCAAGAACAACCCCGGGTTCGATCAGAACATCGTTTCACTACTCGAAATGCAGGGCGTGCCCTTTACCGGCTGCGGCGCCACTGGTCTCGTCCTTTGCAAGCACAAGGGCATTTCGAAAAAGATCCTCGGCTACCATCACATTCACGTGCCGAACTTCGTTGTCATCCCGCGCGGCCAGCGCATCGCACGGCTCAAGCGGCCGAAGTTTCCAATTCTGGTGAAGCCGGTGAAAGAAGAAGCGTCCTACGGCATTTCGCAGGCGTCATTCGTGGAGAGCGACGAGGAGTTGCGGGAGCGCGTGACGTTTATTCATGAGAAATACGACAGCGACGTGATCGCGGAGGAATACATCGAGGGCCGTGAACTCTACGTGAGCCTGATGGGCAACGTGCGGCTAAGCGTCCTGCCGATCCGCGAGCTGGTCTTTCGCGAAGTGCCGCCGAACGAGCCGAAGATTGCCACCTACAAGGCGAAGTGGGACGAGGAATATCGCAAACGCTGGGGTTTGAAGAATCGATTCGCCAACGGATTCGATCCAGCGCTCGTTGCCCACATCGAGCAGACGTGCAAACGCATTTATCGTTTGCTCACGATCGACGGCTACGCCCGCATCGATCTGCGACTGACGGCCGACAATAAACTCTATTTCATCGAGGCGAACCCGAATCCGCACCTCGCGTCGGACGAAGACTTCGCGCAGTCGGCGGAAAAGGCGGGCCTAAAATATCCGCAATTGATCAACGCGATCATCCGGCTCGGGATGAAGAGGGTGCGGGGGTAAGAGAAGCAAACGCTCAACGTCCAATATCGAATGCCGGCTTACTCGTCCACGAATCGCATCTGGTTGTGTGCGACAAACCCGAGTCGTTGGTAGAGGGAGCGGCCTTCATCGGAAGCGTGAAGTAAAAGCTGGTCGAGATGCTCGCGCCTGGACCAGGCGATTATTTCTTTGATCAGTAGGCCGGCAAGCCCGCGCCGTCGCCATTCCGGTTCGGTGAACACGTTTACGATCGTGCCTTGCCGGCCTTCGCCAATCGTAGACGGCCCCGATGGGCGTGGGAGGATTGGTTCCACCTGAATGCCGGCGCCGCCGATGATAATTTCCGGTCTATCGGCAGGGCTCGCGAGCCAGCCGACATAGGCACCGCGCTCAAGCCATTCCTCGATACAAGCGTGCGCTTTTTTGCGCAGAGTTTCAAAAGCGTCAACCGAAACATCCCCCATGTCCCGGAACATACGCGCCCGATGCCAAGCGATCGTGTCTGCATCCTGGGATGTAGCGAAACGAATCCGGAATGATTCAGACATTCTGAAGAGGAAAGTTGAGAGTTCGTTGTTGAGAGAAATACAAGGCCAACATCCAACATCCAACATCCAACATCCAACATCCAACGTCCAACGCCGAAGTCAGAAGCAATTGGCTACGCGCTAGCGAGGAAAGCGACAAAGCTGAAAAACTAGAGACCCTTCAATAATTTTCGGATCGCGTCATGGTCTCCGGCGGCGAAGAACGTCAGGCAGCCTTTCTCCGCGAGAAAAACGAGCCGAATGTCGAGGTTTACTCGGCATTCGAAGTAATTCTGTCGAAGGCGACGAATGCCCAGGCCCGAATGAAAATGCGGTTTCCCAAATCCGTCGCGAACAGCATCGATTGCCCGCGCTATTTCCCGCCGGCGCGGTTTCGGGAGTTTCCGAACATCCCGGCGAAAAGAGTCTAGAAGCTCAATCTCCAAGATCGGCCTCGAGATCGCCGCTGTACTTCTTGATCTTCTTTGCCGCCATGCAGGATTCCGATGTCCTCGCCATTGGCCGCCCGCCTCAAAAGCGAGGAAAGGTTGACTCGGGCTTGGGTCGGCGAAAGCGTGGTCATGCGTCGATATTACGACGATATAGCGAGCAATTCAAGTGCGGCGAAACTGCGGATAGTCGCGTATGAGACGGCCAAGGAATCGACCTCACGCGAATAACTCATAACGACCTATGAAAACGAAATTTGCGGTTCTTACAATGACTGTCCTTTCACTTTGCATGCTGATCCCGACAAGCGCCATGGCCGTCCGGCTCGTGGTGGAGGCGGGTGATCAGCCATATTACACCTATGGTCCGAGGTATTGGCACGAGGGCTACGAATGGGTGTGGATACCCGGACATTGGTCGCGATACCATCACGTGTGGATTCATGGGCACTATGTGCGCCGTGGCGGGTTCTATCGCGAACATTTCCGCGACCGCTACCTCCGCTACTAGGACAGGCCCGAAATAAACCTGCCGTTGGAGCGCCGGCTACGGCCCTCTCTGAGCATCAGGAAGGTTTACGCGTAGACCAGCAGATCGATTTCTTCGGGAAGTGAGTTCGATACTTCGCGGATGACGTTGCCGCGGAGAAGGTTGATGAGCGCATTGCGTTTGGGTGCGCCAAGAATCAATCGTGACGCGCCGAGGGTGGCGGCAACATCGACAATCGTTTCGGCGGCGGAAGGACTGACTGCATAGGCAAACAAAGGAGTAACATCGCCGGCCTGTCGTTTCGCCGCTTCAAAGATCGTGCTCGCCTCCGGGTCCTCCTGCCATTTGCGCTTCACATCCTGCTCGGTCATGAACGGCTGTTCGCGCACGAACAAAAGATAGAGGCGATTGCCGGTGTCGCGCGCTTCGCGCAAGGCGAAGTCGAGTGTGCGGCCGGTGCCGCGAATCGCGCACAAGATCGACTCTGCGCCGACCGTCACAGCGAGGGCGGGTTCTTTCGGAACCGCCGGCGCAAGATCGACAGACAACTTTTCCGGGATGAGCGGCGGTGGCGGCATTGCTTCTTTCTTGGCGCGGCGTTCCTGGACGAGGCCGCGCAGGATCAGGCCGACGGCGAGAATGGTGACGGCGAAGTAGCGCGCATTTGGTTTGTCGATGAGCAAACTCATTTCGATCGCGAACATGACAACAAACGTGCCGAACATGAGCGTGCGCTCCCAAGTTTTGATTTGGAGTCTCCAGTCGGTCGCGGTCGCTCCGAGGTTGGTGGCGATCGCGCCAACCACGCCGACGGCATAAAGATCGGCCAGGCCGGCCATGTCTTTGACCATGAGGACGAGGAACATCGGGACAACGGTGGCGAGCGCCATGCCTGCGCTCGGGACGCCCCATTTATTCAAGCGCTGAAAGATGTTGGGCAGCTCGCGATCGCGCGCCATTAGAAATTGGATGGTGATAAGATCGACAATCGCGGTGTTGACGGCGGAAAGCAGAAGCAACGCAAACACGATGCTGACAACAATGCCGAAGGCGTGGCCGATCCCCGGACCGAGCGCGCCCCCGACAAAAACTTCTCCCATGTAACGGAGCATGTAATCGCGGACGCCTTCGGCGTGGGGCGCATTGACGTCGCCGTTCGCGACCTGCAATCCGCCAAGCGCATGCATGGCAAGACCGAGCAACGCAGTGAAAATGCAGACTTCGACCATGACCCAGAGAATGGCGCGCGTGGAAGTTTTTCGAACCGACGGTTTTGCTTCGGTGCTGCCGGGATCGAGTTTCATCACGCCGGTAGCGTTGGCGATCGCTTCGACACCGGACAACGCGAGCACGATGCCGACAAAGCCGGCCCAGTTCGACCAGAAACCGCCGTGCAACGGTTGGAGGTGTCCGATCGCTTCGTGAAAGTGCGG
>WNFR01004558.1_pt1 | contig 14236 bp, 13 predicted proteins | sample 5400221 | NCBI WGS metagenome assembly WNFR01 (sample SAMN13153357, study PRJNA577476) | soil metagenome | isolation source: 40 cm soil under Madrone tree | place: USA:California | collected 2016-06-14 | reverse complement strand
CCCGGCGCCTTGCTGTTGAGTTGGCGGAAGTGGCGGATGTCGTCGAGGGTGACCGACGGCTTACCCAGGCGTTCATACTCCGCGTTGACCGCCTGGGTGCCGGTGAGATGCAGGACGGACCACAGCAACATCGAGGCATGGCCGTTCGACAGGACGAAGCGGTCGCGATCCGGCCAGATCGGATCCTTCGGATCGAAGCGCATGACCCGGTTCCACAACGTATAAACCAGCGGTGCCAACGCCATCGGCGTGCCGGGATGGCCCGACTTCGCCTGCTGGACCGCGTCGATGGACAGCGTGCGGATCGTGTTGATCGCCAGTTGATCGAGCTCTTCCTTGGTCATGTCGCGCGACTCCCCGTGCTGCATTCACGATTCGATCGGCTATGACTTGGCCGGCTTCTCGATGTGCCCGCCGAACTCGTAGCGCATGGCCGAGAGCAGCTTGTCTGCGAAATCCGCCTCGCCGCGCGAGCTGAACCTCTCATAAAGGGCCGACGACAGCACATGGGCCGGCACGCCCTCGTCGATGGCGGCCTTGATCGTCCAGCGGCCCTCGCCTGAGTCGGATACCCTTCCGCCGAATTTGGACAAAGCGGGGTCCTGGATCAGGGCCGCCGCCGAGAGATCGAGCAGCCAGGACGCGATCACGCTGCCGCGGCGCCACAGCTCTGTGATGTCCGGCAGGTTGAGATCGTATTGATAGTGCTCGGGGTCGCGCAGCGGCGTGGTTTCCGCATCAACCACCCCGGCCTTCTTGCCGATGTTGGCCGCCTTGAGCACGGCCAGCCCTTCGGCATAGGCCGCCATCACGCCGTACTCGATGCCGTTGTGCACCATCTTGACGAAATGGCCGGCGCCATTCGGTCCGCAATGCAGATAGCCTTGCTCGGACGTTCCACCGGCCTTTTCGCGTCCCGGCGTGCGAAGGATGTCGCCGGGGCCCGGTGCAAGGGTGGCGAAGATCGAGTCGAGTCGCTTCACCACAGCGGGTTCGCCGCCGATCATCATGCAATAGCCGCGCTCCAGACCCCAGACGCCGCCGCTGGTGCCGACATCGACATAGTGGATGCCCCTGGGCGTTAGCTCCTTAGCTCGGCGGATATCGTCGATGTAATACGAGTTACCGCCGTCGATCAGGATATCGCCGGGTTCGAGATGGGGCAGCAGATCGGCGATGGTCTTGTCAACCACGCCGGCCGGCACCATCAGCCAGACCGCGCGCGGCTTCGCCAGGCTCTTGGTGAACTCCGCCAGTGAAGCGGTGCCGACGGCCTTCTCCTTCACGAGTTCCGCCACCGCTTTTGCGGACATATCGAACACGACGCATTGATGGCCGCCCTGCAAGAGACGGCGCACCATATTCGCCCCCATCCGGCCAAGGCCGATCATTCCTAGTTGCATGTGCTAGCCCTCCATCTTGAAAAAAGATGTTCCGATCGGGCCCGATCGCCGGGCGATGGACGACCGTCGGGCTTGTCGAAGAGGTCCACGAACTCGCGATAGCGCGCCGCGATCTCGGCGACAGCCTGTTCGCACGTCGCCTTCTTGGCCCTCCAGGCAACCAGCGCATCCCGGAAATCGGTGCGGCCGACCGCAAAGCCGATGAAGCCCGGCACCTTCGCCGCAATCCCGATCCATTCCCGCACCTTCTGCTCGTCCTCGCCGCGCCCGAGAACGATACAGCCGACATGGTCGCGTCCGCCGGGCCCGCGCCGCCGCCACAATCCTCTGACAATCCTCGCGGCGATCGAGACCTTCGACTTTCCACACATCCGGATCGACGCCAGCGTTCTGCAGCTCGCGGATAGCCTCGACCATCAGGCTTGGCCTGACCTCGAAATCATAGGCCTTCTGGTTGCCCTTAAGCTCGTCGAGCTGCGCCTTGTCCGCCGGCACCAGGAGTTCGAACATGAGGCGGCTGCGGTTCCTTTTCGCGAGAAAAGTGGACAGGCATTTCAGTCGGGCAACCTGCCTCCGGTTCAATGCGCGGTCGCCCTGGGGATTATAGCGGACCAGCACCTTGCAGAAGGTCGGGTCGAAGGCCTCGATATGCTGCACAAGATCCTCGCCATACTCGAAGTCGAACTCGTCCTGCCCGCCCTTCTCAGCCGGACAGGCGGTGACAATGGCTTTGACGGTAGCGTCGCGAAGGATGGCGGAGCCGAATTGCTCGTCCACCAGGATGCCAGCTTTTTCAGCGGGCACGCCAGCGGCGCGCGCCGCCTGAAAGCCATCGTATATGACCTGCTTGGTGCTGGCGATGTCGGCGGTCTGCGCGTCGCTTAGGGGAGGCTTCCAGCCGAACAGCTTGGACTGGAAGGAGCCACGGTGATCGAAGGGCAGGATGTACAGCGCACGATCATATCCTCGCGGCATCAGCCGGCTCCCCTGAGCTTGCGATAGCGCTGGATCAGCGCGTTGGTCGAGCTGTCGTGCTCGAGCTTGGGCTCCGCGGCACTCTCGAGCTGGGGGATGATCTTCTGAGCAAGCGCCTTGCCCAGTTCCACGCCCCACTGGTCGAAGGAATCGATTTGCCAGATCGTGCCCTGGGTGAAGACGCTGTGCTCGTAGAGCGCGACAAGCTTGCCCAGCGCGGCGGGTGTTAATGACTCCAGCAACAGCGTGTTCGACGGGCGATTGCCCTCGAACAGCCGATGCGGCACCAGCCAGTCGGGCGTGCCTTCCGCCTTGACCTCCTCGAAGGTCTTGCCGAAGGCCAGCGCTTCCGTCTGGGCGAAGACGTTTGCCAGCAGCATGTCCTGATGCCGGCCCAGGGGATTCATTGTTCGGGCGAACGCAATGAAATCGCAGGGAATCAGCCGTGTGCCCTGGTGAATGAGCTGATAGAAGGAGTGCTGGCCATTGGTCCCCGGCTCACCCCAGTAGATCGGGCCGGTGGCATAGTCGACGGCGACGCCGTCCCAGGTCACGTGCTTGCCGTTGCTCTCCATGGTGAGTTGCTGGAGATAGGCGGGAAAGCGCTTCAGGTACTGCTCATAGGGCAGTACGGCCGTGGTCTGGGCGCCGAAGAAATCATTGTACCAGACGGCCAGCAGGCCCATCAGCACCGGCAGGTTGCGCTCGAAGGGCGCGGTGCGGAAATGCTCGTCGATCTGATGGAAGCCGTCGAGCATGGCGCGGAAATTGTCCGGGCCGATGGCGAGCATGGTCGAAAGCCCGATGGCCGAATCCATGGAATAGCGCCCGCCGACCCAGTCCCAGAAGCCGAACATGTTGGCGGTGTCGATGCCAAACTTCGCCACCTCCTCAGCATTGGTGGAAACGGCGACGAAGTGCTTGGCAGTGGCGGAGGACTCACCTTTCAGGCCGGCCAGCAGCCAATCGCGCGCGGTGTGCGCGTTGGTCATGGTCTCCAGGGTGGTGAAGGTCTTGGAGGAGACGATGAACAGCGTCTCCGCCGGATCGAGGTCGCGCACTGCCTCGGCGAAATCCGTGCCGTCGACATTAGAGACGAAGCGGAACGTCATGGTCCGCTCGCTGTAGTGCTTCAGCGCTTCGTAGGCCATGACGGGGCCGAGATCCGATCCGCCGATGCCGATATTGATCACGTTCCGGATGCGCTGGCCGGTATGGCCCTTCCAGGCGCCGCTGCGCAGCCGTTGGGAAAAATCCGCCATCTTGTCCAGAACGGCATGGACCTCGGGCACCACGTTCTGGCCGTTGTGAAGGATGGAAGCGCCGCGCGGCGCGCGCAGGGCGACGTGCAGCACCGCACGCTTCTCCGAGACGTTGATCTTGTCGCCGCGAAACATGGCGTCGATGCGATCGCGCAACCCCGACTCGTGGGCAAGCTGAAGCAACAGACGCAGGGTCTCGTCGGTGACCCGGTTCTTGGAATAGTCGAGATAGATGCTGGCCGCTTCGACAGCCAGCCGCTCCCCGCGCTTGGGGTCCTGGGCGAAGAGCTGGCGGAGATGCACGCGCTCCATGTCCTGGTGGTGCTTCTCCAGCGACGTCCAGGCGGGGCGCATACGCAAGGCTGGTACGGTCATGGATTGTTCCCTCGACTGTGGTCAGCTCGCCTTGCGCATCGCGGCGCTCTTTGAATCGATGCAGGCCATCAGCTCGTTCCAGGACTGCACGAAGGACGAGGCGCCCTCGTCCTGCAGGCGGGCGGCGAGCGCGTCGACGTCGATACCCGCCTTGGCGAAGCTCGCGAGAACCGTCTCGCAATCGCCGCCATCGGGTGCGAGTGCTTTGCCGACTTCGCCGTGGTCGCCGAAGGCCTTGAGAGTGCCTTCCGGCATGGTGTTGACCGTAAAGGGTGCGGCGAGAGCCTTCACATAGAGGCCGTCGGAAGCCTTGGGGTCCTTGGTGCCGGTGCTGGCCCACAGCAGACGCTGAGCGCGGGCGCCGGCGTTGGCGGCGCGCTGGAAGCGTGGCGAGGCAAGCAACTCCAAATATGCCTTGTAGGCGCGCTGGGCGATGGCGATGCCGAGCCGGTTGGTGAGTTCGCCCGGGACCTTGCCACCGACTGCGACGTCCCAGCGGCTGACGAACAGCGAGGCGACCGAGGCGACGGCCGGATTTAGCCCCGCCTCGATCCGCCGCTCGACGCCGCGCAGGTAGGCTTCGGCCGCCGCGACATACTGCTCACGGGAGAACAGCAGTGTGACGTTGACCGGAACGCCGGCGAAGATCGCCGCCTCGATGGCGGGCAGTCCTTCCGCGGTGCCGGGAATCTTGATGAAGAGGTTGGGCTTGCCGCCGCGCTTATGGAGATCGAGCGCAGCTTTCAGCGTGCTGTTGGTGTCATGGGTCAGGAGCGGCGAGACCTCAAGGGACACCCAGCCGTCCACCCCGTCGGTCCGGACAAAGACGGGCTGGAACAGCCCAGCGGCTCGGGTCAAATCCGCCAATGCCAGCTCGAAGAATAGGTCCTCTCCCGATTTGGCCGAGGACGCCTTGCCGGAAATATCCCCGTCATAGATCGTGCTGTTCTTGATTGCGTGATCGAAGATCGTGGGATTCGAGGTGAGCCCCGTCACCGACAGCTCGTCAATGTAGCGTTGCAACGTGCCGCTGTTCAGCAGCTCGCGGGTGATGTTGTCGAGCCATAGGCTCTGGCCGAGATCGTGGAGCTTCCTGGTTGGTTTCATCCTGTCACCTTTGGGCTTGATGCAAGGAGGTGCGGCGCCGTCCGCAGCCGCGGCAAGTCATAGTGGAGCAAATCCCCGATACGCTCGATCGTCACATCCGCCGGCGGCAAAGCACTTTCGCGTCGTGAGCATACTGGCCCGGGCGCGGGAACACGGTCGTCACGCGCTCTCCCCAGACTTGCTTGACCGCGTCCAGGATACGCAGCTTATCATCGACAAGAACATAATGCTCGGCCGGATAACGCCGCTCGACGTCATCTAGGGCCTCTTCCTTATGGATACAAGGCCGAAAACAAGTAGCTGATCATCGATGAGGGAGAAGCCGCGATCGTCCGCCGCATCTTCCAACGGTTCGCAACGCTCAGGTCCCTCACCAAGGTCCTGCGCGACCTGGACGCCGACGGCGTCCGCCAACGTTCAGGTCGGCCGTTCGACAAGGTGGTGCTGCACAAGATCCTGAAGACCCGGACCCCGTAGGGTCAAAAAACGGAAACGGCCGAGAAACCGGGCAGCTCCGCTGGGTCGGATAGCGGTGCCGGAGGCGGTCCGGTAGAAGTTTTGGGACGATCAACGACGCCCTCGCGGAGGGTGGGGCAGGGGGCTCGGTATGGCTTGGGCGCACATGCTGGCCTACGTAACAGGGACGGTGGACCAGGAGCTGCTGGCGCGGAACGAATATCTGGCCGCCGAGAACCGCCTCATGAAGGCCCAGTTGAAGGGGCGACTGAAGCTCTCGGACGCCGAGCGAGGCGCGCTCGGTGAGATCGGCCATCGCCTGGGCCGCAAGGCTCTCGCCGACCCCGGATGCTGGTGGCGGTACCCGCGAACCGAAGGCTGAAATATCATATTGTTCCAGCGAAAACGTAGTTCTCAGTTTCATCAACGCTGGGACGCCAGCAGCGGGTGGAAAGCTGCCATTGGCCTGCCGTAGCTCGCGCAGCGTGGCACCAATCGGATTCCAAATATCAACCCGCGCCGAGACGCAGGCGTCCCGGAGGCTTGCTACAGGCCGGTGATGACAGCGGGCTGCTGGATCGCATGCGTTTCGACCCGCTCCTGCCGTCCGCGCAGCGCAATGCTCTCGCCGTCGCCAACCGCCAGATCGACCGGGATCGTCACCTGATGCAGCAGGCCTCCCGAGACGACCAAGCGTTGATTGACCGCCTTGCAGTACTCGCACAGCCTGGCCGCAACGTTCATCGTGTCGCCGAAATAGGCGAGCTGGCGTTTGGCATCGCCACATTCGCTGACGATCACCGGACCGGCATGCAGCCCGGCCCGGAAGCTTGGCACGACGTCGAATTCGCGGTCATAGGCGACCGCGAGACGAGTCATCTTGCGTCCGATCGCAAAAAACACGCCAGGCACCGCGCATTGCGCGCCGGGTCGCCGGTTACCGGCCAGGTGACGATCACCTCGTCACCGACATAGGCGTGCACCGCGCCGCCATGGTCGCTGATTGGTTCGTCGATGTCGAAAAAGAAGCGGGTGATTAGGTCGTGCACCCGGAGCTCACCCATTTCTTCAGCGAGCCGCGTTGAGCCGGCGATGTCGAGGAACATCACGATCAACTGTTCGCGGGCCGGACGATGATAGGTTCCCAAAACGACGCTGGTGATCACCGGGCCGCCGATCAGCCGGCGGGTCTCGGTTATCACGCCGATGACCAGCGATATAGCGAGCCCGATCGCGACAATCTGCGGTAATGTTGTGGTCAACCAATGTATGGTGATCCAGTGCAGCCGAAGCGGCTCCGCGTAAAGCACGAGCTCTAAGGAGACGCCGACGATGATCAGTGCGGCGGTCATGACGAGCGATCGGACGACGACTTCGCCCGATACCGGCAATCGCCTGAGCGCTGAGCCAAGAGAGGACCGGGCATTCGAAGCAAACGCGGTCTGCACAGTCCCTGCGGTCAGCGCGATGCCGACCCCGTGCAGCCCGCTGCGAACATAGTTCGCCAGATCCCGCGTAGCGGCATCATCGATCAGGGAGCGGTACGCGATGCCGACAATAAACCCTGTGATCAAAGACGCTGCCAGAAGACCCAGGCGCTGTGCGACGTATCGCACGAAAATCGAGCGGCCTGAGCCCGAGCCTGCGCTGTCCTGCTTATGCGAGAACATCGGCGGTCCTCCTTACAGCACGCGCCGCAGTATCGGGGGATAGCGGGCATCTTCAAGTGTCCGATCCGCCAGTGCCCGCTCGATCTGCCAGCTGTTCCCGTCCCTGCAGCTCCCAACCTTCGCATGTGATGAAAACGCAGTCGCTTTCGCTTAACGCACCGACCCGGTTAAATGGCTGGGTCCAACCTCCCCATTTGCCCGATAGTCTTTTAGCCAAGAAATTTTCATCTTTTACCTTGTCCGAATGACTGGAGATAGCGATGGGTGAGAGAAATGACTTGTTGATGAAGTTGTCTCACGCGTTAGCCGCTCGGGCGGACGAGGCGAAGTCGAGCGTAGCGGCCATACGCAGTGATCATGGGTCATTGAGTGGCCTCCTTTGGCGGAACGATGTTCTTGTAACCTCCGCTCAATCGCTCCCAAGGCGCGAAAGCTATGACGTGGCCTTGTCTACTGGCCAGGATCAAGTGGCCACCCCTGCTGGAATTGACGTGGCCACAAACATCGCTGTGTTGAAGCTTGCGACACCCCTGCAAGTCCGCCCTCTTGTCGGCCGCGTGCCCAACACGGGCGAGCTGGTCTGCGCTTACGGGGTCGGATACGCCGGTAGCGTGAGCGCGCGCCTTGGTACCGTGATTGCGGTCGGAGACGAGTGGCATAGCAGCACTGGAGGTCGGATTGACAGGCGGCTGGGCCTGGATATTCGGCTCAGTCGCGCGGAAGAAGGCGGCCCAATATTCGATATGACCGACGGCTTTGTGGGTATGAGCACCTTCGGACCATACCGACGCGTCATCGCAATCCCCACCTCTACTCTGGAGCGCGTCGTGCCGATTCTGCTGCAGAACGGTCATATTGCGCGGGGATGGCTCGGTATCGGCTTGCAGCCCGTCGCGATACCTGAAGCCTTCCGTGATGAAACCGGTCGGTCCGCCGGGTTGATGGCAACGTCAGTCAAGGCGGATGGGCCAGCGGCGAAAGCAGGAGTGCTGGCCGGTGACATCCTGGTTAGCGTGGATGGCAAAGACACTCGGCGATTTAGAAACGTCTTGTCTAGGCTCGACTCTGACAGCGTGGGTCGCCACATTGAGCTACGCGTAATACGCAGCGGCATGGTTCAGACCCTCTCGCTTACCATTGAGGCTCGTCCAAAGGAATGAGTTCACCCGCGATGGCAGCCAACCGGGCTCGCTTACGTGTCGCCATATTCTCTAGCGACCCATCGCGCTTGTCCGTGCTGGCCGGTATCGTTCTCAACGCAGGACACAATATCACCAGGGATGCAGATGATGCGGACGTCGTGATCGCAGATGGATCTATCCAACACCCCGAGCATTCCGCCGTCATCAAACTAGATGACAGTGATGATCGTGAGACCGCGAGTACCCTGCCGCAAGCGGCGACCCCCGAGCAGATCGGCGCCGCTATTCAGGCCGTCGCGGTTGGTCTTTCGGTTCGCGTGCGAAGTGCAACGAACGAGGGCTTTTGTGCCGCGCCAGAAGTAAAGTCTACACTCCTTCTGACCCCGCGCGAGATCGAGGTTTTAGGAGCACTCGCCGAAGGTCTCAGTAACAAAGGCATTGCGCGCAAATTTGACATTTCGCAGCACACTGTGAAGTTTCACATTGAGTCATTATTTCGGAAACTGGGCGTTCGTTCACGCTCGCAAGCGGTCATCAGAGGCCTGCCATCACTATCCCAGTTGCGGCTTGAAATTTAACCGTGGACACGTCGCCATCGTCGACCATGCACTGCGCGATGGTGCGACCGTACCGATCGATGTGCCTAGGCACGCAGCTCACAGGGCGGCCTCTTAGCCATGCCGAGAGGGCAGACCACCCATCTCGCCCACATCGCCAAGGCGTGTTCTCGCGTAGGCAGGCTTGGGCACGTTTTGGTGCATCTATCCCCCAGAGTCGGACGTGTATTGCCAACGCCTTCGGGCTACCGGCTCCCGGTGACGAAGCCCACCTTTCCCTCGAATCACACTATGTGTTCCCTTCCCTGATTGCCTCCGGCCGCATGACGATAAGGCATGCGCCTGCCGCAGTGACGACGTCCATTTGGGCGCCTAAGCTTCCCAGACTGCGGCGGCATGCGGTTGGAGGCGCATACACATGGACTTTCAGGGTCGGACTGTCGTCGTTACCGGCGGCACTGGTGCACTCGGTCGTGACGTAGTCGGTGCATTACTTGCCGCCGGCGCACGCTGCAGGGTTCCCTACATCGCGGAGCGGGAGGTCGAAACCTTTCCGCACGGGGATGGCGTGACGCTGGTGGCTGACTGCGACCTGGCCGAGGAGACCGGCATTGCCCGTCTATTCGATGGCGTCAGCGAGCTGTGGGCATCGATCCACATTGCCGGCGGGTTTGCCATGGGATCGGTCGCCGACACCGATAGATCCGCGATGCTCCACTTGCTGAACATGAATTTCGTTAGTTGTTATTTGTGCTGCCGCGCCGCGTTGCTCGGTTTCGGTACCGCCGGCGGGCGTATCGTTAACGTCACGGCGCGACCTGGTGTCGAGCCGCGTTTAGGTGCTGGCATGGCAGCCTACGCTGCGAGCAAAGCCGCTGTGGCCGCTTTCACACAGGCGATGGCTGCCGAGGTCGCGGAGCGATCGATCCTGGTCAATGCAGTGGCGCCATCAATCATCGACACGCCGGCCAATCGCGCCGCGATGCCGCAGGCCGACCATGCGGCGTGGCCAAGCCCGGCACAGATCGCAGCGACGATTCTCTTCCTCGCCTCGCCAGACAATCAAGTCACGACCGGCGCCGTGGTATCTGTTTCCGGCCGCACTTGAAAAATCTGCCCGTACGGGTTTGCCATGGCACCGCGTGGCACCAAAGTCGCCACCGTGTTGATAGCGGCGCGTCTCACCTAAGCCCTACGTGGTTAAGGCGAATCCCGGCCGGTGTTGCCGCGGCCAGTGCAGGCAGCGGCACGTCGATCACTTCGTAGATCAGATGGAAATGTACCCAATCTGAAGCATTATGCCTCCGTTGGAATGACAAAAACAAAGAGAAGCCGGAAGCCGGCCGTCGGCACGACCAGGAAGTCCATGGCGGCGATGCTGGCCGCATGATTGTGGAGAAAAGCCTTCCAAGTCTGCGACCGCCCTCGCCCCCTCCCTGTCTGTACTGAAAGCCTAAATCCGAACGTAGTGATGATGAAGTCCGCCAAGCACCGGGCGTGAGCAGACCGTTCCAGTGATTTGGATCGGGCGAGCGTCCGGGGTGTCCTTGTCCAACGACCTGTGCGTTCTGACCTCGTTGTAGTAACGGGTGTACGCCCTGAGCGCACGGCGTAAGGGCGCTTCACCCATGACCACAATATGGTCGAGGCACTCGCGCCGGATCGTTCCGATGAGCCGTTCGACATGGCCATTCTGCCACGGCGAGCCTGGTGCGATCGGGTGGTCACGGATCCCTATGGCTCGCAATCGGCGACGGACGATTGCCCCGTAAGACTCGTCGCGATTCCTAAGGATATAGCGCGGGGCCTGATCCCAGGGGAATGCCTTGGTGATCTGGCGCGCGATCCATTCTGCGGTCAGGATTTTCGGCCTTGCAGTTCGGACAAACCATGCCGCACCTCTCTCGCACGGACGGCTAAAGGAATTACTTATTATGTCGCGACGATGGCAGAACGAGGGAATCCGGTTACGGCCCAAGCCGCGTACAAGGCAGTCGAGTCCGGCCGAAGCCAATTCCGGCCTTCACCTGGCGAGCCGCCAAGTGCGCTGGCCGATATCCGCTACATAAGCGCGGCTTTATCACCTTGTCCCTGCCGATAACTACATCCGGCAGTATTGATGATGAAGGCCGCCAAGGATCGGCCGCGCAATGAGCTGGCCGTACGGCTGAACCGGCCGATGACCCGGGAATCCTTGTCCAGGGTCAGGTGCGTTCGGAGTTCGTTGTAATAGCCGGTGTAGGCCGCAAGGATCCGGCGAAGATGGGCCCCGCCGAAGATGACAATGTGATCGAAGCATTCCCTGCGGATCGAGCCGATCAGTCTCTCTGCGGGCGCACGTCGGCGCAGCACATTCAGCTGATGCCGCAGCAAGATGATCTCGGCTTCCAACCGCGTCCGGGTCTTGAATGGCGAGACGAGGACGTGACCGACCAGCCTCAGAAACCCGATCATCACGTTTTAGATTAGCCGCTTCCGCCTCCGCCGGCTACCCTACTGTGGACAAGGTTTTCGGCAGGGACAGGGACACGAGGATTACTGATCCGGTCGTTAAGGGCGTAGTCTCCCCGTGAGCGACTAAATGCCGGAATTTTTCGATGTACGCGATCGATAGTTAGTCCCGATCGACGAAGTCGCTCCCGCTTCTTGTTGACGGAACGTCCTAGGTACGCTGTTTTGGGAGTGGTGCGAGATCACCGAGGATCGTTGGAATGAACTCGGCGACCGTGGGATGGATATGCACGGCGCGCTGCAAAACGGTGTAGGGCGCTTTGGCGTACATGGTGTCTAGCACGCAATGGATCGCTTCGTCACCGCTCGTGCCAAGGAACGAAGCACCAAGAATTTCCTTTGAGTCAGCGTCGACGAGGACCTTCATGAAACCGTCGGTCTCGCCCTTCTCGAAGGCGCGGGAGACATCCTCCATGGCGATCTTGCCGACGAGCGCTCGACGGCCGCTTCGCTGCACATCCGCCTCTGTCATCCCGGCCCGGCCAAGGGGCGGGTCGGTGTAGAGAGCATAGGCAACGATGCGATCGCTCACGCGCCGTCGATCGCCGTCGAGAAGATTTGCCGCCACGATCTCGAAGTCGTTGTAGGATGTATGAGTGAAAGCGCCCCGCCCGTTGCAATCGCCCACCGCCCAGATGCCTGACACGTTGGTCCGGAGCTCGTCATCGACTTCGATGTAGCCGCGAGCATCCTGTCGTACGCCGGCGCGGTCGAGTTCCAGATCGTCCGTGTTTGGTCGCCGTCCGGCCGCAACGAGCAGGTGGGATCCTCCAACCTCGGGAGGCCCCTGCTCGCAAGCGAGGCCCAGGACGATCTCGCCGTCGCGCTTGGAGACGCGCAGGCATTTCGCGTTCAGGCGCAGATCGACACCCTCGCGGGTTAAGAACGCCGCCACCGCCTCCGAAACATCCTCGTCCTCGCGCGCTATCAGGCGCGGTCCCATCTCCACGATCGTGACCTCGCTGCCGAAGCGGCGATACATCTGTCCGAACTCGAGTCCGACGTAACTGCCGCCGACCACCAGCAAATGCCGCGGCAGGAAATCGACGTCCATCATCGAGCTGTTGGTGAGATGGTCGACCTTGTCCAGGCCGGCGATGTCAGGCACCTGGGCCCGACCGCCTACATTGATGAAGATGCGGTCGGCGCTCAGGACGTCCGGGCCGACCGCGACCTCGCGCGGCGACACGAAGCGCGCCTGGCCCTGGTAGACGCGACCATTCTCGAGGCTCCTGAGCGATCGCTCGACAGCGCGGTTGGAGAGACCGGCCACGTAGTCCTTGCGCGCCTTGACGCGCTTCATGTCGACTTTGACCTCACCGCCAATGTCGAAACCGTAGTCGGCGCCGCGACGCGCCATGTGCGCGGCATAGGCGCTCGCGACCAGCGTCTTGGTGGGCGTGCATCCCGTATTGACGCAGGTGCCGCCGAAGCGATCGCGCTCGATGATCGCGACTTTCATGCCTGAGCCCGCCAGCCGTCGCGCGAGCGACGGTCCCGCTTGCCCGGTCCCGATAATGATCGCGTCGTAGTTCGTCATCCCGTTCTCCTGCTTGCGTGTGGCGCAATGGCATTTACGACTTCTTACGCTTTCATACCAAAACGCGCGAGTTCTGTGCATTGCGCGTGGGCAAGCTCGCGTACTGTTCGGCGGTGCCAAGGGAGGACGTCGTGGTGTTGCCGGCCGGAATTGGGTACCGATGCAACGCGTGGCGCCGAGCGCCGACCTTCTCGTCGTCGGTCTCAAATTGGCCTCACGCGTTCGATTGGTTTGGATGCCGGCCCCTTCTGGCCAGATCCCATTGTGGCGTATTCGACTTTTCATGCCAATTCTTCCGTAAAGAAGACGGGTTTCCGAAAAGAAGTACTGAGGAAAACGACTATCAAGCGCCCGCAGTAGGTGAGTCCCGTACATTATTGGAGATCGCATCAGGGACTCGCAGTTCATCGACCAGGACCCGGATGTTCTCGAAGTAATCCACGGGCACGCAGACGAGATGAACGCCGCGCCCGGAAAATTCCGCCTCGAGCGCCGGCGCCAGACCGTCGGCGCTCTCCACTCGACTGCCCTTTACGTGGTAGGCGTTGGCATAGGCGACGAAATCCGGATTTCCGAAGGTCAGGCCCGTCCGCTGCCTGCTTCCAGCGGATCATCCCGTAAGCATTGTCCTGCACGACAATCACTACGAGATTGAGCCCGAGGCGCGCCGCCGTCTCCAATTCCTGCGAATTCATCATAAACCCGCCATCGCCGCAGACCGCGAGCACGCGGCGGGTCGGATAGAGCAGGGCGGCCATTATGGCTGAGGACAGCCCCGCTGTGCCTACCGAGAACTACATCCGACAGTATTGATGATGAAGTCCGCCGAGGATCGGTCGCGCTGTGATCTGGCCGGAGCGCTGGATAGGACGATGGACAGGTTTATCCTTGCCGACGGTGAGATGCGTCCGAACGTCATTGTAATAAGTGGCGTAGGCAGCGAGGACCCGGCGCAGATGGGCTTCGCCGAAGACGACGACGTGATCGAGGCATTCCCGGCGGATCGAGCCGATGAGCCGTTCCACATGCCCATTCTGCCAGGGCGACCGTGGAGCGGTCGGGTGATCGCGGATGCCCATGGCGGCGAGACGTCGGGAGACGGCATGACCATAAGATCCGTCTCGGTCCCGGATGAGATGGTCCGGCACCTCGTTCCACGGGAAGGCATCGGTGATCTGGTGGGCGATCCATTCTGCCGTCGGATTGGTCGTCACGCGGAGAGATATCAGCCGACGGCG
>WNFR01013939.1_pt1 | contig 14240 bp, 11 predicted proteins | sample 5400221 | NCBI WGS metagenome assembly WNFR01 (sample SAMN13153357, study PRJNA577476) | soil metagenome | isolation source: 40 cm soil under Madrone tree | place: USA:California | collected 2016-06-14 | reverse complement strand
TAAGCGAGAATGCTAGACGTTTTAACTTAAGATCACTTTCGCTAGTCTATCGTCAAACTTATGCGCTGGTCACAATACTTTATTCCCACTCTTCGCGAAGATCCGGCTGACGCCGAAGTCGTTTCGCACAAACTTCTCCTGCGCGCGGGTATTATCCGCCAACTCTCGGCGGGCATTTACTCCTATTTACCGCTGGGCCAGCGTGCCGTACTAAAAGTCATGCAGATTCTGCGTGAGGAGATGAATGCTATCGGCGGTCAGGAATTCTATCTCCCGGCTCTCCAGCCAGCCGAGCTTTGGCAGGAATCAGGACGATGGAGCGCGATCGGTGAGGACATGTTTCGCCTCAAAGACCGAAAGGGTGCAGACATGTGTTTAGGAATGACGCACGAAGAAGTTTTTACTTCGATCGCGCGACATGAGCTTCGTTCGTACAAACAACTGCCACAGGTTTGGTATCAGATTCAGATTAAGTTTCGCGACGAGCCACGACCGAAGTCAGGTCTAATGCGACTGCGCACTTTCATCATGAAGGACGCGTATTCGTTTGATGTTGACCGAGCGGGTTTGGATAAATCATTTGTGGATCAGCGCGAAGCCTACAAGAGGATCTTCACGCGTTGCGGTGTCGAGTTTGCGATTGTTGAAGCATCTTCGGGCTCGATGGGCGGCTCGGAGTCGAGCGAGTTTGTCGCCAAAACTGATGCCGGTGAAGACCTGATTGCAAGCTGTGCCAACTGCGGGTATGCGGCAAATCTTGAAAAAGCCACTTCGCGTTTGGCTCCAATCCACGACGAACCGGGCCCGGATGCGCCTGAGGAATTTCCGACTCCCGGCGTGCGCACCATTGAGGATCTGACGACATTTCCGGGCGGAGCAAAGGCTGACCATCAAATCAAGTCGTTGGTCTTCATTGCGACAGTCAACGGTAGGTCTCGTCCTGTGTTGGTGCTATTGCGTGGCGATCATCAACTGCATGAAACAAAACTTGCCGATAGCTTACGCGCGACTGCAGTTCGTCCTGCCAATCCGGAAGAGATACGCGATCTGCTTGGCGCAAACGCCGGTAGTTTGGGCGGGGTTGGAGCTAAAGAAAGAGTCGCCCGGTCTCCGTTTCAAACTGCCATAGTGCCGGGGTACAGCGTCATGCAGAGCACTCCTAAGAACATAGACCTTGTTATTGTGGCCGACTCCGCTTTAAAAGGGCGCCGCAACATGACAACCGGCGCCAATAGAGACGACCATCACCTGCGGGGTGTTGATATCGCCCGAGACATTCCGGTAGACGATTGGGCAGAGCTTCGCTTTGTAGAATCCGGCGAGGGGTGTCCGCGGTGCGAGACCGGCGTGCTGGAAGTTTACAAGGCGATGGAGATTGGCCACATCTTCAAACTGGGGACGAAATACTCAGAATCGATGGGCGCCAGCGTGCTCACGCAAGACGGAAAAGAAGTGCCTATCGTAATGGGTTCCTACGGCATCGGGGTGGAGCGGATACTCACAGCGGCTATCGAGCAACAACACGACGCGGATGGCATCATTTGGCCGAAGTCGATCGCGCCGTTTGATGTTGTCGTGACCGTTACCAACATGAAACAGGATGAATTGCGCCATGCAGGTGAGACGATTTATCAGGACCTGCAGCGGGCAGGTCTCGACGTTTTAATCGACGACCGCGACGAACGTGCCGGAGTCAAGTTCAAGGATGCCGATCTAATTGGTATCCCTTATCGTATTACTGTTGGCAAAAAAATCTCTGATGGCCTTGTAGAGTTATTTGATCGCCGCGCAAAGAAAAGTGAAGACGTCAAGACCGGCGACGTTGTAGCGCGGGTGCAAAAACTGGCGCTGGCAGGGTCGTAGCAACCCACCTCAACTCGGAGAAAGACTCGGCTGGATTTGATTTTCGTCAGTGCTTTCTGAAAACATATTCGTGCTCTATGAAGGTAAGCAGTAACACCGCCATCGTTCTTTCCGTTATCATCATTTTCACGGGGTCACTACTCCCGGCATACTCTCAAGACCTACTTCCTGAACTCGTTCGCCGCATTAAGCCTTCCGCTGTAGCAATTGAGACCTTTGACGCTCACGGCGAAAAACTTTCACGTGGCAGCGGCTTCTTTATCGATACTGACCGCATCGTCACAAATCGTCACGTCATTGAAGGTGCTTATCGCGCCGAAGTGCATTCGTCGACCGGCAACGTCTATCCCGTCAAGGGTGTTCTTGCCGTTGATGCTGAAGGCGACATAGCGTTGCTGAAGATCGACGCTCCTGCCGCTGCGGTGAGACCTTTGCGGCTCGATAGAACCTCGCCCCAGGAAGGCGAAAGTATAGTTGTGATCGGCAACCCGCTTGGTCTTGAAGGAAGCGTCACAAATGGAATCGTTTCAGCGGTGCGTGACATTCCCACGTTCGGCCGAATAATTCAAATCACTGCGCCCATATCTTCGGGGTCAAGCGGCAGCCCCGTTGTAAACATGCAAGGCCAGGTGATCGGGATTGCCACGCTGCAAGTCACGGGCGGACAAAGTGTCAACTTTGCTATTCCGTCAGAACGCATTTCTCAGCTACAACAAACCTCGTCATTGATGTCGTTATCGGATCTGGTAGTGGCTTCGGGCAGGAACAAACGCGCAAAGGCAGTTCAGTTTTTTCGCGACGGCTTGAGTTTTCTTTCCAAGGACGACTGCGAAAAAGCCCTAAGTTATTTCGCAAAAGCAGTTGAGTCGGACAGCAACTACGCGGAGGCATGGGCGCAGAGCGGATTCTGTAATGAAAAGTTAGGTAAGCATGTAGAAGCAATAGAAGCGTCAAGAAAAGCCGTAACTAAGCAAGCGATTCGTCTGCGACCGGATTACACAAGTGCTTATGAAAGACTCGGGGCTCGTTACCTGCGCTCCAGAAAATTCCCCGAAGCAATCGAAGTATTTCGTCAGATAACAGTGCTAAAGCCCGGCGATGCTGTTGCTCCAAACAACATGGGCGAGGCGTACCTGGAACTCAATCGTCTCAATGAAGCTCTCGAGGCTTTCAGACAATCCATTCGCCTGAAACCGGATTTCGGCAGGGCCTATTACAATCTGGGTAAGTGCCTGCTCGCCATGGGCAATCGCGATGGAGCACTCGATCAGTACAACATCCTCACGAATATTGATCCGGACTGGGCGGAGAAGTTGAATGGGTTGATCAACCCGTAAGGCGAGGAGCAGGAGCAGACAGCAGGAGCAGGACAAACCAAAACTCAAAACAAAGGAGACTAGTATGCCTACCTCACAAGGCTTTCGAGGTTTACGCGTGTATCAATTGGCTTTCAAACTCGCAAGGGAGATCTACAATGAGTCCAAGCACTTTCCTCCGGAGGAAAAGTACTCATTGACTGATCAAATTCGTCGTGCTTCTCGAAGCGTGGCAACGAACATTGGGGAGGGATATCGGAGGAAGCAGTATCCAAAGATGTTTGTTAGCAAGATGTCAGGTGCGGATGGCGAGGCAGCAGAAACCCAGGTCTGGCTAGACTTCGCGGAAGCTTGCGGCTACATTTCTGAAAAGCGGCTATTGGAATTGCGTACTGGTTACGAAGAGGTCGGTCGAATGCTGGGTGGTATGATCGCTCACCCAGAACGCTTCAATCGCTGAACAAGTACAACTCCTGCTCCTGCTCCTGCTGTCTGCCCCTGCTCCAGTCATTTCAGCGCTTCCCCGACGATTGCCGTGAGCGCATTGTCCTGCAGGGTTTTGTTGCGTTGCAGTTGCCCGTGAAGGTCACACCCAAAAACAGCATAGGTAAGACCTAAGCCATGGTTTTCGGCATTGGACTCCCTGGACGACTTTGACAGGTCTGCGCCTAGCAAAGAGGCCCTGGTGACGCGACCATCACCAGGAGCGTACATTGCCGCAGTGACTTGTGCCCGGGTAATGCGCAAGCCGCTGGTCGTGCGGTACTCGCGTGGGCGAATCAAAGTCAGCCAGCGATCCTGCTTTGCATCATGAAGGATCACGGGTGAGTTCAGCGTTTCTTCACAATCGCCTCCAATAGCCATCAGCGACACGGGCGGATTAACGAGCGAGCTAGCATCCAGCGCCTGGTGGAAGCGCTGCGCCCGTTTCAGCACAGCGACAAAATAGGCATCGAGGCTTTGCAATCGTGCACCCTCTCCTCCGCCCTTGGCAGAGTAACGGCGCCGAAAATCCGGATTACTTATCGGACTCCAGCCGTAGTGCTTCCAAACCTCTGGGTCATACAGATCGATTTGTACTGGTTTCAGGTTCTCGTCGAGGAATCTAACCGCGCTGCCGTGTGGCAGAAGTTGAAATAGGGCGGGCGAGCTGATCGAATCTTCGGCGGTGAGCTTGTTGAGCAGCGGAACGCGTCGTCGCAAACCTTCGGTGATCGAATAGCCCTCGATGAGAGTCGCGAAGGCATCAGCTGACCCTTCATTGGGCACGCCAATCATTACAATCTTGTTAATGTGTGCGGCGCCTGCCCACGTCAGATGTATCTCCTCGTTTTCCCGCGGCAAGTCCTTGTTGCCGTACATTGCGGCGTAACGTGCAATCAGTCCTCCCATCGAGTGGGCCACAATATTGAAACGCAGCTCGGGGCGTTGCAGCTTCTCTTTCAAATGCTCGATCTGCCTGATTAACTCGCGAGCATTGGCGACGTTATCCTGCCGCCAATCGTAAGCAAAAACATAAAAGGTATCTTTATCACCATCCGTTCCCGGATTGTTCCAGTCTCCATCGCGATACCCGGCATAGTGTCGCAGCGCCTCCAGCAGATCCCGGTAGACAAACACCTCGGGCAGAATTCTTGCGAGCCGCACGGTTTCAACTATCTTTCCAGGCACCAGGTCATCATGGTTGTTGACCAGATCCGGGGTCATGGGTAGCCCGTCATCGGCGGTACGAAACGCAGAGGGCCAAACCTTTTCGCCGGTCTTTGAATTGATCAATTCTGAACCGAGAATGCCCGGAATTATGATTACCGGACGTTTTCCGGTCGTCGACCTGGCTATAGCGAAGATGTGTTCGAGGTTTGGCGACCGGCGCGCCGAGATACACCCGGACAATACCAATGAGACAGCGATCAGCAGACCCGCAGAAAAAACCCGCGGGGAAGAAGAGGTCACTCTATCTTTTCTGACAACGAGTTGAGTTGCTTGCAAGATGGGACTCAAATTTACCAGCCATTTTTGGAAACTCGAAAAACTTAATCAGCGGGTTGTTCCCACCGTCGATTAATCAAACTTGCAACGAAGCCGGCGCCGAAACCATTATCGATATTTACTACGCTGACATTCGAAGCGCACGAGTTCAACATCCCGAGCAGTGCAGCTATCCCTCCAAAGGATGCGCCGTAGCCGATACTGGTGGGCACTGCCACCACAGGTACTGCTATCAGCCCCCCGACAACGGATGGCAAAGCACCTTCCATTCCGGCGGCCACAATGACAACGCGGGCGCGGCGCAGTAGCTGGCGTTCGGCAATCACACGATGGATGCCGGCCACACCAACATCCCAGATTCTATCAACGCGATTCCCCATAGCTTCAGCAGTAAGGGCAGCTTCTTCGGCAACAGGTATGTCGCTGGTTCCAGCGGTGACGGCCGCGATGCTGGCCGTTCCGCGTTCACTGCGATCGCGAATAATTCTTATCAAACGTGCCGTCTCGTGCCATTCGGCATCGGTTGCGATGTTTCGTATGTCTCCGAATGTTTCTGCGTCTGTCCGCGTGACCAAAATGTTTGGGGACCGCGCCAGCAATCGTTCAACGATGCCGACAACCTGGGCTCGTGTCTTACCCTGGCCAAAGACTACTTCCGGGAAGCCCTGGCGCGTGGCGCGCGAGTGGTCTACCCGCGCATATCCCAGATCTTCGTAGTAAAGGTTCTGGATGTGCTCTACAGCTTCGCGAGTGCCGAGCTCGTTGCGCTTGTGAGCCTCAATAAGTTTTTCAAGTTGCTGTAAATCCATAGATAGGCCACCACTTCTGACTTTTCAACGCGGTCTTTGGTATTCTAGTCTAGCATTCACTTACAACAGCGCTGAAAGAGGCTGACTTGCGAATCGACTATCTGGCAAGTAAGATTCATTACACGCTAAAGCATGGAAGCCACCTTAGCAATCCAATGCCGCGACACAACCGCTTTCCAAGATGGAAACGTCGTTTGCACCTGAACGATTAAGCCCGAGAATATCTCCGCCGTGTCTACCGTACTGGCTGCAAACGGCCTTCCTTCGCTTGGTCAGCTTTTCTGGATTATCGTGAGCATGGTGGGTGCACGTTCCGCCGCCATGGCCTTTAACCGCCTTGCCGATCGTAGTTATGACGCTCGCAATCCGCGCACGTCCACAAGAGCTTTGCCCGCGGGGCTGCTTTCCGTTGGTTTTGTTTGGGCCTTTACCATTGTTTCTGCGGGTGTTTTCTTTGTCGCGGCCGCAATGTTAAATCGTCTCACACTAATTCTGGCGCCCATTGCGCTCGCGAGCGTATTGCTCTACTCCTTTACGAAACGCTGGACCCTGCTCTCGCACGTCGTGCTTGGCTGGTGCCTGTCGATCGCGCCGACCGGGGCCTGGATTGCGGTGCGCGGTGAAATTGGCAGCCCGGTTCCTTTGCTGTTGTCCCTGGTAGTGCTTCTGTGGACTGCTGGATTTGACGTGCTTTATGCGTGTCAGGATTATGAATTTGACAGGCGCGAGGGGTTGCGCTCGATCCCCGCGCGCGTAGGCATATCGCGCGCGCTTTGGATAGCACGTTTCCTGCACGCGGGAGCATTTCTGGCACTGGTATGGTTATATCTTGTGACGAAGTTGGGTCCCATCGCATTACTAGGTGTAGTTGCGACGGCAGGCCTCTTGTTGTATCAGCATCGACTTGTGCGAGCGAATGATCTGAGCCGTTTGAATGCGGCCTTCTTTACCATCAACGCCTTTGTAAGCATTATTTTGCTTGTTACATTTGGCAGCGCAATCTTCTTTCATTCTTGAGCACGCTCGAGAGGATTACGAGAAATGAACTTTTCACACGACAACAAACTGGCCGAAATAAGCAGACGCGTGGAAGACGGGGAGCGGTTAACTTTCGCGGATGGTGTTGCGTTATATGCAGCAGACGACCTGCCGGCACTGGGTAAGCTCGCTGACACAGTAAGGCGACAGCGCCACGGTCGCACTACTTACTTCAACGTTAATCGACATTTCAATCCCACGAATATTTGTTACGTTGATTGCAAGTTTTGTGGATTCTATCGCACTCCCAGACAGGAAGGTGCTTACACCCACAATATCGATGAAAGCCTGAACATCGCCGGCCAAGCCGTCGGCGAAGGGGCCACTGAACTGCACATCACAGGTGGCCTGAACACCAAATTGCCTTTTAGCTATTTTACAGATCTGCTTTCTTCACTTAAGCGCCAGTATCCCCAACTCCATCTGAAGGCGTTTACGATGGTCGAATTTGATCACTTCGCGCATTTTTACAAGATGAGCGATGAGGATGTAATCCAGAAACTTATTGAAGCCGGCTTGGATTCTTGTCCGGGCGGGGGCGCCGAAATCTTTCGCGAGCCGACGCGATCGATGATCTGTGCTCATAAGTGTGATGCGAATCGCTGGTTGGAACTGGCGGGGAAAGTCCACGCCGCCGGCTTGAAAACTAACGCCACAATGCTCTACGGCCATATTGAATCCATCGAAGATCGGGTCGATCACTTGATTCGACTGCGCGAGCAACAGGAGAAATCCGGAGGCTTCCAGTGTTTCATACCGTTAGCGTTTTACCCGGAGGATACGCAATTGGCTCATTTGCCGGGTCCGACCGGAGTCGACTCGCTGAAGACAATGGCCGTGTCCCGTTTGCTGCTGGATAATTTTGACCATATCAAAGCGTATTGGGTAATGCTGGGAAAACGCCTGGCTCAGGTCGCACTTCATTATGGCGCTAACGACATAGATGGCACGATTACCGAAGGCGGTGAGCTAAGCTCGAGTTACTCGGTCGAAGCAAACAATGAAGTGAGAATGACCAAAACAGAGTTGGTAGATCTCATAGAAGATGCGGGTTTCGAAGCTGTCGAGCGTGACACTGTCTACAACCGCATCAACCCGAGCAATGTCACGCTCGTCTAAACGAGCTGGTTCCCTCAACCACGTCCTAACTGAGCAAAACAACAAATGCCAATTGATACTGAACAGTCGACAATTACCATCGCGCATTCTCCGGATTCGGACGACGCCTTCATGTTTTATGGTCTTGCTACTAACAAGCTGGATACAGGACGTTTGACTTTCAAACATCTGCTAAAAGACATTCAGACGCTTAACGAAGAAGCGATGCTCGGCACTTACGATGTTACGGCGATTAGCTTTCATGCCTATGCATATGTTGCAGACAAATATGCTCTGCTCCCACACGGCGCCTCGATCGGAGACAACTACGGACCCGTTGTGGTCTCCCGCGAAGCAGCGACACCGGAAGACATCGCCACTCTTAAGATTGCTGTACCAGGAAAGTTGACGAGTGCTTTCCTTGCGCTGCGAATTTACAATCCAAATTTTGAATTCGTCGTTGTGCCTTTTGACAAGATCATCGACGCAGTGCAGGACGGATCATGTGATGCCGGTCTGCTTATTCACGAAGGCCAGCTCTTTTACGAATCAATCGGCCTTCATAAAGTGCTTGATTTGGGCGAATGGTGGCACAACAAGACTGGCTTGCCCCTGCCAATGGGTGGAAACGTTATCCGCCGTGATCTCGCTCCGACCCTGATAAAGGAAGTCTCGCAGTTGCTCCGGGAGAGCATCAGTTACTCGCTGGAACATCGGGAAGACGCATTGCAGTACGCCATGCAGTTTGCCCGAGATATGGATCCGGCTCTGGCAGACCGCTTTGTGGCAATGTGGGTAAACGACTTGACTATGGATTATACGGATCGTGGGCGCGAGGCTGTTCGTCGTTTACTGGAAGAAGGTTTTGAAAAGGGTATTATCCCGAAGCAGGTAACGGTCGAGTTTGTAGGCGGTTAACGGAACGAGAATCACTTTGGAACCGCCAGCCGCTCGTAGGTTTCTAAACGTGCGCCGTTTTCTGTCGAGAGGCCCAGACGGAGTGTCGTTTGTTGGAAGCTGGGGTGTGCGCGGTGACCTTTAAGCCACCCCGCCCAGAAGGGGCAGCCAATCACCGCGCACATCATCGGCTACAGAACCACAAAAACCAGGCTCCTCCCAAAGCTTGGTTATCGCCGCCTCCGTGTAAGCAACGCCGCCGTTCGGCGTCGCGTCTGCGCTCCCGCGCCGTAAAGCTTCACGGAATTAAACGAGTGTCTGTTGCCGACATGAGGACCTTTAGAAATCCTTGTTCGACCGTTAGTTAGGCTCCGGTTCGAACCCATTCAATGTTGCCGCAACTTCGCCGTCGAAGCCTAACCTATTCTAATATGAACACCTTACTCTAGATGCAGGAAACTTTGCAATAGGAAAATGGCACTGCCGCCCAAGGGCGGTCGCTTATCTTCCATTGGCAACAAGAGGCTTTCTGATTGGCATCTGAGCAGAGGCTAGACCAGCTCTTCTAAATCCTTTTTTCAGGTGGAAAATGAATAGGAAACCAACTATTAAAAGACTGGCTTCTGCAGGGGCGGCTTTCATGCTACTCACCGCTGCGGCCCTGAAGACTTCCGCCCAATCGGAAACTAATGGTTCGATCAAGACGGTTGACGCAGACCGGATTATTAGTTCTTTCACCGCTAAGGAAGGAGAGTTTCGGAGGGCACTCAACTCTTACTCATTCAAACGCGACGCGGTTATCCAGAGTATCGGCATGGGCGGCCAGATCATCGGTGAATACCACCGTGTATCTAATTTTACCTTTGACGATCAGGGCAATCGATATGAAAAGATCAGCTATTTTCCAATGCCCTCAATGGGTGAGATCACCCAGGAAGACATTGATGATTTGGGCGGGATAGAACCGTTCGCTTTGGAGCCGTCAAAGATTTCCCGTTACAACATCAAGTACGTTGGTAAGGAAAAGATTGACGAACTAAATCTCTACGTTTTTGACGTGAATCCAAAGGTAATCCCCGACCCGAAAAAGACAAAAGAGCGGCTCTTCGTGGGACGCGTTTGGGTGGATGACCAGGATTTACAAATCGTAAAGACAAAAGGAAAAGGTGTGCCAGAAACAAAGATCAACAAGTTTCCGACAGTGGAGACTTATCGCGAGCATATTGATGGTCGCTACTGGTTTCCCACCTACTCTTATGCGGATGAGGAACTCATCTTTGATAACGGCGGTACTCTTCACGTGCGCATGAAGGTTCGCTATACGGACTTCACACCCGCTCGCGCCACGCTGAAGGTCACGGAGGTCGGCGAGACTGACAATCCAGGTACGGGTATCACAAAACCGATCGAAGGCGGAGTCCTTAACAGCAAGGCTTTGGACCTTCCCAAACCAACATATTCGGAAGAGGCAAAGAGATTGCGCGTATCCGGCACAGTCACGGTGCGAGTCGTTATCGACGAGAACGGTAAGGTCATTTCGGCGCTTGCAATTGACGGTCCGGCTCCCCTACGACAAGCCGCCGAAGAAGCAGCCAGAAAAGCTGTTTTCAATCCAACAACTCAGGATGGAATAACGGTCAAGGTCTCGGGAGTTATCACCTACAAATTCGGGCAGTAGCAATGTTAGTTTGTCTTTACTAAACGCCTGGGAGACCAAGCTCCCGGGCGATCTGCTGCCGAACCTCGTATACAAGGTCATCAATTTCTTGATCGGTTGAGACTCCGGAGGTCTGGACCGGAGGCATGATCACCATTTCGATTGTTCCCGATCTCGCCTCGCCAGTGCCCTTTCCCATCAGCAGATCGGAATGCTTGATAGCTACAGGGACAATTGGTACGCCTGCCTCCTTTGCCATGTAGAACGCCCCCTTCTTAAAAGGTAATAATTCCCCCGGGTTCGCTCGAGTTCCTTCTACAAATACGCCGAACGAGACTCCTGATTTAATGCGGGTTGTCGCCGCATCGGTTGTTCGAATTGCCGCCTCCCGATTCGTGCGGTCAATGGCCATAACATTTACGAAACCCATGCCGAAACCGAGAATAGGCACTTTGAGCAGTTCCTTCTTTGCAAGTAGACCAATCCTTCGTCCGGTGTAAACAAACAGCGTGGCAGTGTCCAAGTACGAGCGATGATTCGATACGAAGACATATGTCTGCGCCGGATCCAGGAATTCAGCTCCGGTAACCTTGACTCTAACGCCACTGAGACCCAGCCAGGCGCGTGCGCCAAAAAGCCCCCAGGGATAAACGATGTCGTGATTACCGCTAAGCCAGGCGACGAACAGTATTGGTGGGCCAAGAATAGCCAGGAGTGCGCCGGCCATAAATAAGGCCCACCAATAATGAAAGCGTCCCAACAAACTGGGTGGCCTGATTGTGCTAGACTCCTTCACAATCAATTTCTTAGATCGCAGAGTTTTCTTCCTTAACTTTACTCAAAAGGAATGCCCGAATGATTCGCCATCGATTTCTGCTAATCGCAGGTTTGGCCTGCCTACTGTTCCCGGCAGCTGCTGCCAAGCCCTTGTTTGCACAAAGCCCCTCGAGCCGTGTTTCCAGAGCGGCTGTAATTCCTTCGCCCCAATCGCTCCTGGGATTTACGCCTGGCGACGATCGCAAGATAGCGGACTGGAACCAGATTACTGACTATTTCAATCGCCTTGATAGAGCTTCCGATCGTGTTCTGGTCCAAACCCTTGGACAATCAACTCTCAAGCGGCCACTAATTGTCGCTTTCATCAGCGCGCGAGAGAATATACTGGCTCTTCAAAAATATAAAGATATCCAGCGCCAGCTCGCGGATCCTCGCAAGATCACAGATGACCCACAACGCAACCGGCTTATCTCAAACGGCAAAGTAGTTGTAGCTATTTCTTGTTCTATCCATTCCACCGAAATCGTGGCGTCGCAGATGTCTATGCAACTTGCCTATGAGTTGGCCACTGCACAGGATGCGGATACTCGCGAAATTTTGCGGAACACAATCCTGCTTTTGATTCCTTCACCCAATCCCGACGGGGTCGACATCGTCGCTAACTGGTATCGCAAGACTTTAGGGACGCCCTACGAAGGCAAGGAACCGCCGGAGCTATATCATCACTATGCGGGTCATGACGACAATCGCGACTGGTTCATGTTGAATCTTAAAGAAACTCAGGCAATAACTCATCTATTCTGGCAGGAATGGTTTCCTGAAATCGTTTATGACATTCATCAACAGGGAACGACAGGATCACGACTCTTCATTCCACCATTCTACGATCCGCCAAACCCGAATATCGCACCCCTTCTGCTTCGCCAAGTTGGTTTGATTGGCCACAAAGTGGCCGCAGACCTGCAGGCAGCGGGATTCAAGGGTGTATTGACTAACGCTCTCTACGACACCTGGTGGCATGGAGGATTTCGCACGGCACCTTACTTCCATAACTCCATTGGCATTCTGTCTGAAGCGGCAAGCGCGCGGCTAATGACGCCAACCACGATCACCAACGAACAACTCGCCCGCTCAAATACTCGTGGTATGCGAAGCGCGCTGGAGGTGACCACAAACTTTCCTGATCCGTGGCCAGGAGGCGACTGGCATCCTCGCGACATAGCAGGAATGGAGTTGATCGCCGCTCGCTCAGTGCTTTCAATGGCCGCGAAGTATCGCCCTCAGTACCTGCAAAATTTTTATGACCTGGGGCGAGAAAGCATTGACCAGCCGACGCAACCAGAACAGCCCCTTGCCTATCTGGTCCCAGCGGGACAGGGTCGAGATGAGGAAGTTGCCAAACTGATTGCGATCCTAGTCGATCAGGGAATCGAAGTCTTTCGACTTGATAGTGAATTACATTTAGGTTATGGACCACAAACGTTGCAACGAACAAATTCCTCCAGCGAGAAACTTGGCACTTACCGACTAATCGTTGCTCACACCACTTCAATGCAGGAGGTACCAGCCGGCAGCTACATAGTGTTCCTGTCACAGCCCCAACGTTCCAATGTCGTTTCGCTTTTTGAGCCGCAGATCTATCCCAACCGTCTGACGCCCACCGGTGAGGCGGAGCGCCCCTACGACGTTGCCGGTTGGACCCTGCCGCTACAAATGGGAGTCGATGCTCCGGCGGTCACCGCCATCAAGGAGCAGCCTAATGAAAGACAACTGACTCTGATCAAGGACGCCAATGAGGTCAGAAAAGATCTGGCGCTTGCCATCAGGTCGACCGCCGGATCCCCAGTTAAGAGTCCGGTCAAACAACCGTTACGAATAGGCATCTACAAAGGCTGGACGGCAAACATGGACGAAGGTTGGACTCGTTTCGTCTTTGATACTTTCAACGTCCCTTACAGTTCTGTCCGCGACGCGGATATAAGACAAGGAGGTCTCAACTCGAAGTTTGATGTTCTTCTCTTACCGTCCCAGCGAGCGACGGAAATAATTGAAGGCAATGCATCCGGAAGCTATCCGCCGGAATATACCGGAGGCGTCACAACGGCAGGCGTGGGTAATCTCAGGACCTTTGTCGAAAGTGGCGGCACTTTAATTTGTTTCGATGCCGCTTGTGAGTTGCCGATTAAGCAATTTAGCCTTCCTATTCGTAATGTGCTCGAGGGACTAAGGTCTTCGGAGTTCTACTGCCCCGGTTCAATCGTGGCGATCGATGTAAATAACACACAGCCGATGGCTCGCGGTCTGTCTCGCAGTACCAACGCCTACTTCATTAACAGTTCGGCTTTTGAATCTACTGACCCGAGTGTCAAAGTTGTCGCGCGTTATGCCAAAGACAATGTGCTGCGCTCGGGCTGGCTATTGGGCGAAGCGAGACTCAAAGGCCAGATTGCCCTGGCGGAAGTTTCGCTGGGCAAAGGACGCATTGTTCTGTTCGCTTTTCGACCCCAGCATCGGGGCCAAACATGGGGTACATTAGGGTTTATCTGGAACGCGATCGCCACGAGTATCAGATAACCCGACCAGTCCCTGAGGCGTTTCTGCAAAGCTGGACGTAGATGCTTGCCGAGCTACGGGTTTCAGCGTTATCTTTATATTGAGCAAACGGTTTCTCTCCTCGGAATCAGTTCAGTCTCCCCTGAAGCAGTTCAAAAGCCGGAAGCGTACATCTACGTCCGAACGCATCAAACTGAGGCTCCTCGATCTTTGCCTCAATTGGAGTTTTGTATGAAAAAGAGT
>WNFR01004552.1_pt1 | contig 14246 bp, 8 predicted proteins | sample 5400221 | NCBI WGS metagenome assembly WNFR01 (sample SAMN13153357, study PRJNA577476) | soil metagenome | isolation source: 40 cm soil under Madrone tree | place: USA:California | collected 2016-06-14 | reverse complement strand
GAACGCGAACCGCAAAATCGTTATGCGAATGCTAGCGAGTTTGCGCGGGATCTCCAGCATCTTGATCAGGTCGGCGTCACGGATAGACCAGAGCTGCGGGATTGGACGAAGAAACGCAAGAAGTCAAGAAAGTTTGTACTCTATGCGCTGATCGCGCTAATTCCACTCGCTATTTTTGGTTTACTCCTCTACATGGCACGGCGGTGAAGACGACAATTCAAGAAGTGATCAAGAGGTCTGCGGTTCGAGTCCGCACGGGCCTACCATTATTTTCAATACTTTAGCTGGCGTTAGCGGGAATCCCCATCAAAACTTCACCTGTAATTCTTCACCTGTAAATTGACTGGACTCCGCCCACAATACGCGTGTTTCTTTCGTAGGGTGTCGAAAAAATGAGACAGGCTGCTGTTTTGGCAAGGCGTAAACCGCTTCACGCAATTTTTGTTGAACTCCTCAAAGCTAATGTGGCGGGGCCACCAAGACTCAATGTCCCGCCCTGAAATCCGTTTCAAGGAAAGTTGTAGATGGTCCTGGCGCCCACTGCGATACTGTCGGCTGTGCATTTTAGAATGCCGGCTGGGTGCTTTCGGCTGCATGTCCTCGCCACCAATGTGCCCAGTTTTCCACGATTGAACTCTGCTACTCTTGCATTTGAAATCGCCTGGAATTGTCTATTGTTGATCCTTATATTGCGGGTTTCTTTATGACCATGACCGCATCAACACCACCGACCGAAACCGATTTACTCCATTTGCGCCGTTGTATCGCTTTGGCCAGCCAAGCCCGCGACGCTGGTCAGCTCCCCTTCGGCGCCCTGGTAGCGGACGAAAACGGACAAGTCCTGATGGAAGCGCAGAACCACGCTCGCCCACCAGACGGTGATCCTACGCAGCATGCCGAATTGCTCGCCGTTAGCAAGGTGGCAAAACTCATTCCGCCCGAGCTGCTGGCCAAGGCGACCCTCTACACCAGCGCGGAACCCTGTTGCATGTGCGCGGGCGCGATCTACTGGGCCAATATCGGGCGAGTCGTCTATGGCCTTTCCGAGCACAGGCTGCTCAAGCTGACCGGCTCCAACGAGGAAAACCCGACCTTTTCACTGCCCTGCCGCGAGGTGTTTGCCCGCGGCCAACGACGTGTGGAAATTGTTGGCCCTCTCTTGGAAGACGAAGCCGCGAAACCGCAAGAAGGGTTTTGGAATCGATCGTCCAGCGGCCTACCCGACTCACAATGAACGAAATCGTATTCGCGTCCGGTGCCTCTGGATCGTCAGTTAGAAGCACGTTTGTGCGGACTTTAAGAGGAGAGACAGAATGCAAAGATCATCCGATCTCGTCGCTCACGGCGCCATGTTCTCACCGGTTGCGCAAGCTCCGCCCGAGTCTGCAGGCAAGAAAAAACTAATCTATGACCAAGACCACCGCGGTCCGCTTTCCACTGATACGGTCGCTACGCTGATGCTCCTGCAGGCGGATAATATCGATCTGCTTGGCATCTGCACCGTGACTTGCGATATGTGGGCCAAACAGGAAACCGCCTACGCGCTGCGACTGCTCGAAATAATGGGTCGTCCTGAAGTGCCGGTGTACATGGGAGCCGAGGAACCTTTGCTCAACACAAAGGACGAGGCGCAGATGCGCTACCAGATGTTTGGCTCGAGGACGCTCGGAAATGAAGGATATCTGGGATGCTTCGCTAAAGACGGGGGAAGCCGCGATGAAGTAATGCCGCTGCCAGCACCGTACAGCCGGTTTGCTCAGATCAAAGCACAGCCCGAGCCCGCCGCGGACTTCATCATTCGCACGATTCGTGCCAACCCGAATGAAGTAACCATGTATTGCGGCGGTCCAATGACGAATCTGGCGCTTGCCGCCATGCTCGCGCCAGACATTGTGCCCATCACCAAGGAAGTGATTTTCATGGGCGGAGGCATTCATCACTCCACCAGTTCCGTGAACGTCTACTTCGATGCCGAAGCCGCCAAGATCGGTTTTCGTGCAGGTTGGCCGAAATTCACTCTCGTCACCACGGACCTTGCCGAGGAAGTCCACATGGCGGATGACGGCAAGGTGGATTACATCGTGGATCACGCCCACTCGCCGATCGCCGATCTATTCCGCAGATTCGAACAGAAGCCGCAACGCGATAATTCGCGAAGACAATCATTCCGTATGCCGGATGAAATGATGGCTGCTCACGTCATCGATCCTTCAATATTTGGCGGCTTCGATGAAATGTACATTGATATCGTGACACACAATGACGGTCACTACGGCGACACCTCATTTTGGGAAGGCGATTGGAAGGACGTCGGCGAAGGCACAGAGCTTTCAGGTCAGAACAATCCTTCCGTCAAGGCTGGCCGCGTTCAGGTGCTGAATGGGTTGGACAAACGCCGCTTTCGGGAGCTCTTCATCGATTTAATGACGCGGCCTATCAATCGTTCAAAGACATAACATAACAAGAATTGCCAAGCTCAGGAGGGACATTTAATGACCACGACGCGCCGAGAATTTATCAAGACGGTGGGAGCCGCTATAGCCTCGTCACAGATTCCACCCGAACCGGCCGCGATGGGAGCAACGTCCGACCCGGTTTTGAAGCCGGCCGCCATTCCGCGGCAGGCGGCCGCGAAACGAAAAGTAATTTATGACCAGGACAATTCCGGCCCGTTCGGCACAGACATTCTGGGAACCCTAATGATGCTGCAAGCCGACAATATTGATCTACTTGGCATTACGCTTGTGACTGGCGACGCGTGGATGAGGCAAGAGATGGCGTTCACACTGCGCTTACTGGAAATGATGGGACGCACGGAAATCCCGGTTTACGCCGGCGCCGAGTTCCCCATGCTCAATACAAAAGAAGAATGGCTGCTTCGGCTGCAACTCTACGGCGGCCATCGACTGGACCCGTGGATGGGGGCTTTCAATCGCACGAGTGGCGGGCCAGAGGAGATCAAGCCCCTCCCGCCGCCTTACGATCGCTTTTCGAAGATTAAGGCTCAGCAGGACCACGCCGCGCGCTTCATCATCAAAACCGTTCGCGAAAATCCGGGTGAGGTGACCATCTATGCCGGGGGACCGCTCACGAACTTGGCGCTGGCGATTGCCCTCGCGCCCGACATCGTACCCCTGGTCCCCGAAGTGGTTATCATGGGAACCGGCTTCCACGCGTTCACCAAAGCTTTCAATATCTTCTTCGATCCCGAGGCTGCGCGAAAGGTCCTGCGCGCTAGGTGGCCGAAACTCAGTATCGTCACTGTCGATATTGCCGAAGAGATTCACGAAGGCGACGAGATCGCGCCTGGCCGTAGGATGATCGAGGAAATTGTCAGCCGTGCTCAGAGCCCAATTTCCGATCTTTTCCAAAGGTATGCCGTTGAACCGCTAAGGAATAATCCCAACATGCATTTATTCCGTATGGCTGACGAAATGGTTGCCGCACAGGTGATCGATCCGAGCGTCTTCACGAAATCGGAACACATGTACGTAGACATTTGCTCCACGCCTGGTCCGCGTTACGGTGATTCGATGTTCTGGCCAAAAAATTGGCAACTTCTCCCCAATACAGGTGGACGCCCTGTGAGCCTGGAAGATCGCCGAGTCTTTGTCGACCCGCGGCAATTTTATCTGGGGCCGCCACCGTCTGCGGGATTGGTTAACGTCCTTCTTACGATCGACCACGATCGCTTTAAGAAACTCTTTGTCGATCTGATGACGAAGCCGATCCGCGGAGCCTGATCGTGTATTCTGCATCTTCCACAATTCAAGATGCCGAAGCCGCAAGCTCCTAAGGTTGGCACAGCGGACCGTCAGCGGATTACCAGAATAAGATACACTTTCCGAGAATCCTTACCCAGCGCGCGAACCTGCGCAGGTCGCCGCGTTTGGCCTGCACGCCTGCGTTGTGTATGGGAATACGAAACAAGCCCTCAGCCGTTTTGCGACCGAAGACCTGTCATGTCTCTCTCACTTATGACTTTGCCTTGAGCGCCTTTTGGAAGTGTTTGGCACCAACACCCACCTTGGCTTGGCTGCGGCCACGTTAATATTCTTCGGGCAGCAGAATGCAGGTAGACGACCGGTCCGCTTCCGTAATCACCCAAATCTTGGCCCCGGTAATACTGAGTGTGTGCACGGACATCTGCTGACCGCATCACGGCGGATTGATGCCGCCCGCGTCATAAATAGACGACTGCGGGAGCGCCGTTGCGGCCCTGCGCTGCGTGCCTCCCGCCGGAGTCTTCCGCGCGAAATTGAGTCGATCGAATCCCGTCAAGTATCGTGGCGGTTGCCCCGCCTGTTGTCCCTCTATCCGACGCTCCAGCGGTTCGCCCATGAGTTGCAAACTCCTTAATTGGGAGACCCGCGCTGCCCAAAAATAACGATTTTGGATTCTCTTCATTCGTAACTTGAGTTTGCACTCATCGAGCGAGGCAGTGCAAATTATGGGTGACTAAGTAAGTCGGATCTTGCTGCTATTGCCTTTACTTCTCTTTTCCGCGACGAAACGAGGATTTCCCACGCAGTTTCGTACGACTTGAGTACTCCCGGGCACAGTGTTGTGTCCTCATCGAATTCATGTGCTTAGGGGTGTGACTTAAGCGGGGAGTCCGCTTGGAAGCAGTGCAGGTGTTTTGTCAAACGAAAAGGGAGGATATCTGAATGTTAAACCAGCACGTTTTCTTTTTGGGGGATATGCCTGGCGCGGGGCCGAGGCCAAGTGTTGTGCTGCCTCCAACCCAAGCCGCGTCGCCGCAGGCAGTTTTTGCGGATGCGATTTTGGAGGGGAGTTCTGTGCGCCAGAAACGGCACCCGCTAAAATGGGCTGTTTCGCTTGGCGCGCATGTGGGCGTATTGATTTTGCTGCTGCTGATGCCGCTGTATTTTTCACAGGGGCTCAACATGCAGCGACTCAATATGACGTTACTGGTAGCACCGCTTCCGCCCGCTGCGGCGCCGCCTCCGCCGCCTCCGTCGGCTGCGCCGCGCGTCGTGCACGCCGTTCCGAAAACTTTCACGCCGGGAAAATTAACCGCGCCATCCTTCGTCCCGAAGGCCGTCGTCACCGCTCCCGATGCTGCGGTCCCGGAGGAAGCATTCGTGGCCGTGCCGGGCGGCGTGCCGGGTGGAATGGCAGGAGGACAAATTGGCGGCGTAATTGGCGGAGTAATGAGCGGCGTCGCTGCTCCGGCAGCGCCGGCGTTGGCGGAAGGACCCAAAAAACCCGTAATCATTGGTGGCAACGTGAAGCCGCCACGATTGATATCCGGGCCCGCGCCGGTGTATCCGATCCTGGCAAAGCAGTCACGCATCCAGGGCATCGTGGTGATCGAAGCGATTATCGATGAACGCGGCAACGTCATCGAGGAGAAAGCGATCAGCGGCCATCCGCTGTTGATACCCGCTGCGATGAAGGCCGTGTCGCAGAGAAAATACGAACCCACCGTTTTAGACGGCGCGCCAACACCGGTAGACTTGCGTGTGGAAGTAAATTTCCGCACGGACTAGTCGCATACCAGGAGATGCCCCTCTCATCCGGAGATGACATCGTGCATCGAGGAAGAGTTTCCAGAGGATGAACCGCAGTCCAGGGAGCAGGGGACGAAATCGAATTGTGCAGCGTGGATTGCGCGTGGATGAACCTCCCGTCCGGCGCAATCCCTGATCTTAGATCTTATTGCGCCGCGCCAAGCCGGTCGGAGACAGGTGCCATGACGCCGGATTCGGTTCTCATTCAGGGTGAAGGAATAGCGGCTTGTTGCTGCGCCCGCCTGTTGCGCACGAATGGCTTCGTGGTTGCCCTTTCCAAAACGGCGAGGTCCAAGCTTCCGACCATTCTCGTCAGCGAGCGCACGCAACTCCTCTTGCGTGACGTCTTCGAGGACGGTGACTTGTTCAGGGGATTCCCTCAAATACGAAAACGCGTCGTGTCCTGGGGGCGTCAATCGCGGACGCAAACTATCCCGCATTCTGCTGTGGCTGTTTCCGAAGAGGAACTCTTGAGCCGTCTTTGGCCCAAGGTTCCAGCGTGCATTGACGTGGAAAAAAAAGATCCCGGCTGGACGATCGTCACATCTCGCGCGTCAGATTTGTTGCCATACGATTATGAATTTGGTTCAAGGTACGCATTCGCAATTTCGGTCCGGCTCAAAAGCGGCGCGGACCGTGACGCTTGTTGGGTCGAGTCGTTGGATTCGGGTTGGCTGTTTCTGCTGGCCTGTGGGCACGAAAATGGATTTCTGCTTTCCATAGGCGCTCGGCCTGAAGTTCAGCTGGCGAAGAGTCGTCTGGTAGAGATCCAAATCGAGAGTCTCAACGGTCCCCCAACACAATTTCCAGCATATCCCCGCATCCTTTCGGCTTTGTACGGTCCCGGATGGCTGGCGTGCGGGTCTGCCGCGATGGCCTTCGACCCGGTGTGCGGTGAAGGCGCCGCGAACGCCGTTCGTGAGGCGATTCTTGCGTCAGCAGTTGTGCGGGCGATGTCGAAAGGTTTGGCAACGCAAGATGTTTTCGCTCATTATTCTTCCCGCCTCACGGCAGGGTTCCTGCGCCACCTTGAAGCGTGCCGCGATTTTTATGTCCGCGGGAATTCCGGGCAATTCTGGGAGTCAGAAATTGAATTACTTGAACAAGGAATTGAACGCATGCAAGAACGGTTCAATCGCGGACTGCAATCCCGTTATCGTCTAGTGGATTTTGAACTTCAAGCCGTTGATCCCGCATAAGTAAGTCCACGAATGCTGCGTCCTCTCGCTCACTTGCCGGGCCCGGCGGTGACACGGGCAAGCTGGAATTGGCGTGAAAGATAGCTTTCACGCGAGAGCAGTTCGCGCGGAGTTCCCGATTCGACGATCCGCCCTCCATCCATGACCAGGGCGAAGTCGGCCAATTCCACTAGAGACATATGATGTGTAATCAACACGGACGTGCGGCCTCGAAGAACACGGGCAAACGCGCCGGCGACCGCGGCTTCCGAGGCGGGATCAAGCGCGGAAGTCGGTTCATCCATAATAAGGATCGCGGGATTTCGCAGCAAAGCGCGAGCGAGCGCGATTCTTTGCCGCTCGCCGACGGAAATCGTCGATCCGCGTTCCCCGATGATCGTGTCGTAGCCGTCCGGAAGAGATTGAATGAAGTCGTCAATCGCAGCCGCACGGGCGCAGGTCCGAATATCTTGCAGAGTCGAATTCGGCCTGCCATAGGCGATGTTCTCTTTCACACTGGCGCGGAAAAAATAAGGAACCTGTTCGACCACGGCGATGTGGTGTCGAAGATCCGTCAATTGAATTTCGCGCAAGTCGTGACCGTCAACCATAATGCGGCCGGACTGTGGATCGTAAAAGCGCAGAAGCAGGTCCGCCAGGGTGGACTTGCCCGCGCCGCTTGGACCGGCGATGATGCAAAGGGCCCCGGCCGGAATCTGAAACGTGACATCGTCGATGACAGGGACATCTTCCGAATAGCGGAAGCGGACGCGATCGAAGGTGATTTCGCCGCGCACGGAGCCGAGCGCGACGGCGCGTGTAGATTCCCTCACTTCGACGGGAACGTCAAGGATCTCGAACACGCGTCCCAGAGCCACGCCGCCTGTCAGGAGATTCGTATAGATGCCGAGGAGATTCTGCACGGGCGAAAGCAGGCGCATGTGGTAGGCCATGAATGCCACCAGTCCGCCAATGGTAAGCTGGCCCGCAATCACAAGTTTGCCTCCGTAAAAAAAGACGATTGCAGTGGAGAGAGTCAAAGCCGTGCTCGGAAGAGCGCTGGCGAGAAATGAGAGTAGCTGCATAGAGAGTAGCGACTGCACAAACCTCGCATTGTGTTTCCGGAATGCTTCCGCCTCATGTTCCTCATTGCCGGACGCGACGACCAGCCGCATGCCGAACAGGGTTTCGATCAGAAAGCTTCCGAGATCCGAACTGCGCTCGCGAAGATCCCTGGTCTTCGCCGCAAGTCTCCCCTGGTAATGTCGAAGAGCGAAGATCCCGACGGGAAGCAGAGCCACGCTGGTCAGAAATAATCGCCAGTTTAGCGACGCCATGATCGCGATGCTGCCCACGAGAAACAATATATTAGACAGGATAGAAAGCAGCGTATCGGAGCAGACCCGTTGCACTTCGCCGATGTCATTATTGATGCGCGATACGATATCGCCCATTTTCGTCTTCGTGTAGTAGCGGGGAGACAGCCGTTGGAGATGCCGATAGACGGCGAGCCGCATGTCGAAGAGGGATTCCGCGGACAGCTTGACGTAGCGATAGCTGGAAACGGTGTTGAGGATATAACCGGCGACACTCACCAACACCATCAGGATGGCGATCTGACCGAGGGCGCGCGCGTTGTGGCGGAGCAGCGCGTCATCAATCAGCAGCCGCGAAATATACGGCTGGGCGAGCCCCACAACCGTGGAAAAAAGTCCCAGGACCAACACGAGCAGCAACCCGCGCCAGTACGGCGCCACGTACACAAGCGCGCGCCGGTACTGTGCAAATGGGATAGCGGTTTTTTTCGCGGACACTTTTTGCCTGCCAATCTGGAATTCGCGATTCACGTATTACGTAGGAGTGCGCAAGCGAGGCGTCGCGGCCGAAGTCCATCGTGTGGGTTATTGCGGCAGGAAGGCAAATTCAAGTTTCGGATTGCAGGCATCGCGAATTTCTTTTCGCGCGCTCAAGAGCCCGGTCACGAAAATAAATTGCGACACGTTTCCACGTATCGATCGACGGGAGGAATGCGGTCGAGATTCTTCATATCGATAATCACGATGATCGCAATTTGAAATTTGAGTTTGCATTTTTAGCGCAGACGACGCAGCATTCCCCCCGCGATCCTTGAACGGTTGGTTTTCTCATTCTTCGTGAGAGTGAGATGAAGTGCTTCAAGATCCGTAGTGCGGTTCTTTTGGCAGTCCTTTGGGACACAGAGTTGTGTCCATCCCAATAAATATGTATCGCTCCACGAGGAGCTTACCCAAGTCGCGAGGTAACCGCGAGCAAGTGTAGGGCCTTGATTTCTGGGGGCCTGCCGGCGGTTTCCTGTCTGTAGCGAATGTGTGGTAACGGGTGTGCGCGTGCCGCAGTCAGCGGAATTCGTGTGCTCGAATCTAAATCCTCTCATGGAGCGCTGCAATGACTTGTTCTGGCCGACATGTAAAATCAGGAAAGCGAATTGGGATCGTTTGGGCGATTTTACTGGTCAAAGCGTTCGTGGCCGTCATGGTCGCGCTCTTATTCACCGGCACAGTTTCCGCTCAATCTACGTTTGGGACCATTGTTGGGACGGTGAAGGACGCTGCCGCCAATGTCCTCCCGCACGCCGAGGTTTTGCTGTCCAATAGGGGCACTTCCGCAAGCCGGACAGCTGTTGCCGATCCCACGGGCAACTATTCGTTCAACAATTTGGAGCCAGGAAGTTACCAATTGCTGGTCGAAGCGCCGGGCTTCGAAAAAGCTCAGATTGCAACTCTGGATTTGCAGGCTCGGGAAACAAAACGCGTCGACGTTCAACTTAAAGTGAGCACGCAGACTGAATCCATAGATGTTGTGGAATCCGGCGGCGCCGTGATCGAAACGGACGTTTCCAACATTGCGGAGACGAAGACGGGCCGCGAACTGGTGGATCTGCCAGTCGCAATCACTTCCCACAGTGCAGGCTCGACGAGCCCCATCACGACGCTGACCACGCAGCCCGGCGTGCAGACCGACGCCGCCGGCAACATCTCGGTTTCGGGAACAAAGCCAAGCCTGCTCTCTATCAGCGTGGATGGCATCAGCACGATGGCCATCAATGGCAGCTCTCCGATCAATGAGCTTTTCCCCGCCTTTAGCTCCATCGCTGAGATCCGCGTCAGCGAAGTGAACAATTCCGCCGAATATGGAGGAATCACCGATATCACCACGGTCTCAAAAGGCGGATCGAACGCGTACCACGGCGGCCTTTTTGAGAATCATGAAAACGCCGCTCTCAATGCGGGGAATCCCTTTGCGAAATCAAAGCCCGCGCTGGTGATGAATGATTTTGGCGGTTTTTTCGGCGGTCCGCTGAGCATCCCTCATCTATACAATGGACATAACAAGACATTCTTCTTCGTCAGCTATGAAGGCCTTCGCTTGCCCCGGCAAGTGCCCGTGGTCGAAAGCGTTCCCACCGATGACATGCGTAACGGGAATCTTTGCGGCTATTTAGCATCCAAGGGTATTCCTCACATCTATCAGCCGGACGGCACGGAGATCCCGTGCGGCAGCGTACCGATCACTCCAGTTGCGGCGAATGTGCTCCAATATTTGTATCCGCACGCCACTGACCAGACAAAATTCGCGAACAATTATCAGCAGAATTTTGCGGCGCCTATCGCCAGCGACCAGGGAGACATTCGCATCGACCAGGTCCTGACCTCGAAACAAACTATCTGGGCGCGTGGCATGTACAAATTCCGGAGTGTCCTCGGTCCCGCGATGTCGAGCGGAAATTTCGCAGGCTCGCCAGTGCTTGGATCGTACTCGACGCCAGAACAGGATGTCGGCTTCACGGTGGCCTACAACTATGTCATTACCCCTACGCTTATCAACGAAATCCGCGGAGGTTTTACCGGCAACCAGCTGGGGTTTAGCAATCCGAACCCCCTCAGCCAGTCCACTGTGATTGCGGCGGATATCGGAATTCAGGGGCTTTACCCGCTCCCCGGGGGAAATGACGTTCCGAATTTCCAGATCGCAGGCTTCCAGTCCACCGGCGGCACTGGTACCGCATCCAGGTTCCCCAGGAATCATACGGATCAAATTCTGGATACTCTGACGTGGAGCAAGGAAAAGCACACCCTGAAATTTGGCGCGGACTACCGGTATATGACCGAACAATCCACCAATGTGTTTGCGACAAACCGCCAGGGAATCTACGTGTTTGATGGGTCGGTTACAAAGCCAATTATCAAGGACACGTTTGCCGCGTTTCTTCAGGGCGTCCCGGACTCCACGCAATTAGCTTCTGTTATCCAACCCGACCTCCAGGGCTTTGCCGGTCATTGGGCATTCTTCGGCCAGGACGACTGGAAAGTGAACTCCAAGCTGACGTTGAACTTCGGGCTGCGCTGGGAATACCACCCGATGTTCCAGGACCACCTCCTCAACGTGACCAACTTCCTTCCTGACTACTATTCCGTGATTAATGGTCAGACAGTTCGCGGCGCGGTTGTTATTCCTAACCAGGCGGCGTTTTCAATTCTCAATCCCGGTTTTGTTGCCTCCATCGCTCCAACGCCGATTGTGACGGCAGCCCAGGTCGGCCTTCCAGAAGGCATGCGCACGACGCAGAAGTCGAGCTTCGCACCACGATTTGGTTTCGCATGGCGGCCCTTCGGAAATGACAAGACGGTCATCCGTGGCGGTTACGGGAAATATATTGAAGCTCTTTTGGGCGGATTGATCGGCGCTCAATACGGTGTGCACACCGCGGATAATGAAATTTACAGCCAATCGATCAACGGCGGCGTCGCGTCTTTGACCTTTCCATCGCCATTTGGTTCCAAGGGAGGCACGCAGAACTTTCAGCAAGGCCAGCAGATACATTACCGCGATCCGTACGTCCAGGAATGGAATCTGACTATCGAGCGCGATCTCGGGTTCGGTACGGCGCTTCGAGTGTCCTACGATGGAAATCACGCCACCGATTTGTCGGTTGCCGTGGACTTAAACCAGGTTCCGGCGAATACGATCGGATATGCGCAAGCCAAGCTCACGCGGCCCTTTCCTTATTGGGGGAAACTTCAGACAGTCGTGAACGGGGCCACGGCCAACTACCAGGCCGCGACTATCGAGGCACAAAAAAGATTTTCCCGTGGTCTTCAGTTCCAGAGTAGCTACACATTTGCGAAAAACTTGTCCAACGAAGCGGGCGGCGGACCGCCCACGGCGTTCGCCGGCGAGAGCGGCGGCCTTATGGACGACTCGTACAATCTAGGCATCGACTACGGCAACGTCGCCTACACACGCCGGAATCGATTCTTGAGCACCTTCCTGTATGAACTCCCGATTGGCCAGGGGAAGGCGTTGTTGAACAAGCGCGGTGTAGTGGACACCGTCCTCGGCGGCTGGGAAGTTGCCGGAGTTATGCTATTTCAGAGCGGCCCATTTCTTACTGTGGGCGTTCCCGGTGCCGATCCATCGGGCACCGGTTTCACGACTCGCTGCCAGTGCAACGGACGACCGGACCCTTTTCCGGGCGTCTCTCCTTATGCGGCCAATCAGACGGTGGGCAATTGGTTAAATCCAGCGGCGTTCAGCGTTCCGGCAAATAACATTGGCCGGTTCGGCTACGCAGCGGTTGGCAGCTTACAGGGGCCGGGGACGCAAGCCATCTCTCTCTCTCTGATTAAGACCATCAAATTCTCCGAGAGTGCTCGCGTGCAGATCGGCGCCGAGGCGTCGAACCTGCTCAATCATGCGAATCTTGCGCCACCTAACACAACTCTCACCACATCCTCCTTCGGAAAAATTTCCGCGCTACAGAGCGCCGAGGGTGCGGGACCGCGCTCCGTACAGCTTACTGCAAGGATCAGCTTCTAATTCGGTGCAAAGGGCAAACAACGAATATGAAAATCCTGAGACGTTTTACGCAAGTGCTGTTGCTGTTACTCACATCCGCCGCTCTCCTCGCTGCGCAAAGCAGCAAGGAATCCGCCGGAATACCGATTACCGATACCCTTACGATCGCCAAATGCGGTTCCTGCCACATACCGAATGGCAGCGGCATGATGCGACGACTCTCGTATCTCCGCACGACGCCGGAAGTCTGGGAGGAAGCGATCAAACGAATGGTCCGCCTCAACGGGTTGACCATTGCGCCCGCCGAAGCGAGCCATATCCTGCGCTACCTCAGCAATAACAACGGACTGGCGCCGGAAGAAGCGAAGCCAATTTTCTGGGAAGCCGAACATCGCACCTTCCGAACGCAGGAAGACGAGAACGGCGTCGCGCCGGAGTTGCAACGCACCTGCAACTATTGCCATACGATCGGCCGTGTGCTTGGCCAGCGTCGTCCTCGCGACGAGTACGAGAAGCTCGCGAACACGCATATCGCCATGTTTCCTGGAGCCGAGAACGTTTACCGACCCAATACTCGACCTCCGAATCCGGACGATGTTCCCGTGGCGCTGGCGTATGGCCCGACGGGCGGCCAGCCTGCGCTGATCGTCCCCGCAGCGGCGAAAGTCGAAACAAAAACTCCGCTGGACATCGCTCTCGATTACCTGGCAAAGAACCAGCCGCTGATGACGCCCGAATGGTCCGCATGGAAAGCCGTCATGCACAACCCCAAGCTCGCGGACACCTGGTTGATCAATGGCTACCAAACCGGAAAGGGCCGGCTCTATGGAAAGATGACCGTGGAGGCAACCGCCGCGCCGGATGAGTTCACAACCAAAATCGAGCTGCACTATGCCAGTGGCCAAATCGAAACACGAACTGGAAAGGGAATCGTCTACACAGGTTATAGCTGGCGCGGCCGCTCGACAGCCGCTAAACCATCGCCCCCTGCGGATCCAAATGATTCACCGTCGGAGACGCGCGAAGCCATGTTGGTTTCCCGTGACGGCAGCACAATGGAGGGCCGTTGGTTTTGGGGCGGCTATCAGGAATTCGGCATGGACGTGCAATTGGTCCGCCAGGGAGCCGAAACCATCGTGCTGGGCACGGATCGTTATTCGGTACCCACTCCGTGGTCGGGTGAAATCCACGTTTATGGCGGGAACCTGCCCGCCGCGCCGAAGCCCTCTGATTTCGACCTGGGCGTAGGCATCCAAGTTACAAAAGTGGTGCGATCGACGCCCACTGAAGCAACCCTGCAAATCAGCGTTGCGCCAAAATTGCCCGTCGGCGTACATGACGTTTCCGTTCGTGGCGTGACGGCGGTGAAGGCTTTCACGGTGTACGACAAGATTGACTACATCAAAGTGATTCCGGATGCGGTCATGGCGCGACTCGGCGGGACCATCGCCGCAAAGCAATTCGCACAGTTTGATGCCGTTGCGTTTTCCAGTGGTCCCGACGGAATTCCCGGGACGGCGGACGACGTCGCCCTGGGACCGGTGTCCGCTAACTGGTCTCTGGAAGAGTTCATGTCCACTGCCGATGATGACGATGCGAAGTATGTGGGCGTCATCAATCCGGAAACCGGCTTGTTCACGCCGTCGATGGAGGGTCCCGACCCAAAACGAAAGAAAGCATCGAACAATTTCCCCACGGA
>WNFR01008398.1_pt1 | contig 14247 bp, 13 predicted proteins | sample 5400221 | NCBI WGS metagenome assembly WNFR01 (sample SAMN13153357, study PRJNA577476) | soil metagenome | isolation source: 40 cm soil under Madrone tree | place: USA:California | collected 2016-06-14 | reverse complement strand
CCTCTCCCAGTCGGGTGATGGCTCGATGATCGCCGTGCCGCTGCGTGCTCACGACAATCTTATCGGCGTCCTCTCCCTCGGCGATCGCACCGGGCGAAACTATCTCGAGAGCGAGGTCGCGCTCTTGCAAACTTTCGCCAATCAAGTCGCGCTGGCGATCCAGAACGCCCGGCTCTACGAACAAAGCCAGAGTCATCTCAAGCGCATCGAAGCGCTGCGCGAGATCGACCGAGCGATCACCTCGACGTTGGACTTGCACTCCGTTCTCCATCTTCTGCTCGAGAAAATCGACGTCTTTCTACCATATCCCGCGGCAACGACGATCCGACTATTCAACCGCGCCACGAGAAAGTTCGACAACACCGCCTGTCGGAACATCGATGAACGCGAGTGGAGAGCGCGGATCGGTCAGGGCAGCGGCAATCTCTCGGAGCAGGTTCTGAAAACGAAGCGCCCTGTCATTGTGCCCAATATTCAAGAAGACGCACAAAGATCCGCTTCGCTCTTTTATCGCGAGTACGGCTTTGTTAGCTACCTCGGCGTGCCGCTGCTGGCCAAAGACGAGGTTGTGGGCATCCTCGGTTTTTATACCAGATCCCCTCATAATTTTACCGCAGAGGAGACCGACGCTCTGCTGACCTTGGCGGGCCAAGCGGCCATCGCCATCAACAACGCCCAGCTTTACCAAGAGATCGACCGCTCGAAGAAGGAGCTGGAAACCACCAACCGGTCTTTGGAAACATCACTGAAAAAACTTGACAGTCTGTATGCCGGCTTGTCACCCATTTCGACGACCCTATCGACTCAAGAGCTAATGAGCGGCATCATCAACCGGATCATCGAGGCTACCGGAGCCGATGCCGCGCTCATCCGAATAAGAGATCATAAGGATGGTAGCTTGCCCATCGTCGGGCACTACGGTTTTTCTGATGAATATCTCACGCGGGTTGCGAAAGCGCCTACCATTGGCGCGGTGTCGTGGGTTATCGAACATGGAGAGCCCATTATTGCGCCGGATATCACTACGGAAGCACGGCTCACGAGTAAAGTTCAGGTGCAGCTCGGGTTGCGCTCCTGTGCCATGCTGCCGATCAACGTCTACGGCGAGGTGCACGGCATTTTGCACGTCGCCAGCGGCGTTCTGGGGCATTTCGACGAGGAGCAGAGAAACCACTTAGTGGCGATCACCCGACAAATGAGCATCGCCATGGAAAACCGCGAGCTTTTTGACAGAGTTAAAGCTTCGCGCGACGACGTCGAAAGGGCCAATACCGCATTGACCGAACGTAACCGCATGCTATCGGCGTTGCACACGGTGGCAGCCGCGTCCAGTCAATCGTTGAATCTCGACCACGTTTTGAATTCCGCGATTCAAAAGATCACGGACATCTTTCATTTCGACGCGACGCAAATTCATATTCATGACAAACAACTCGACGAGCTGCGATTGAAGGCTTCCTTCGCGAACGATCCGCGATTCTCGGTGGCCCAGTCTTTCAAAATGGGGCAAGGCATCCTCGGTAACGTGGCGCAATCGGGCGAAAAACTCATCTTTGCCGACATCCAATGCGATCCGCAATACCAGGAGCTCAGCCGCATCAAGACCTCGGGACGACATGGCTATCATTTCTTTGCGATCTTCCCAATGCGAGGTAAAGCGAGAAACTTGGGCACGATCGCCTGTGTCGGCGCGGAGCGCCGGGAGCTAGCCGCGAGCGAAGTTCAACTCCTGGAAGCGATCTCGGATCAACTCGCGGTGGCGATCGAAAACAGCGAGCTCTATGAAGACCTCCGAATCAAAGTCGAAGAGCTACAGTGCAAGACCACTGAGCTGGAACAAGCAAACAAAGTGAAAGACGATTTTCTCGGCGTGGTTTCCCACGAGCTGCGCACCCCGATCAACGTCATCATGGGTTATACATCGCTCTTCAAAGACGGATTTTTTGGCGATGTCGAACCGAAACAGGAAGATGCTCTAGCCAAGATTGCCCGGGAGTCCAAAGGCCTCCTAGTGATGATCAATAGCGTCTTGCATGCGACAGCGCTTGAAACTGAATGGGCGCGGCTCGAAACCGAGGAGTTCAGCGTGGCAAGCCTCCTGGAGGAATTACGCGCGAATTATGCCGTAACCGCGCCGCAGCAACTGAACCTTTATTGGAATTATCCGACCAACTCGCCGCCGCTCCGAACCGATTGCAGAATGCTCAAGCAGATTCTCGACAACCTAATCGGCAACGCGGTGAAATTTACCGAACAAGGCATGGTGACAATAACGGCGCGAGTCGGCAGCAAGGACCTAAGCTGCGAGGGCGCGGGAAACATTTCTGAGTCCGCGCCGCTCTGTCCGCAGAGTACGCTGTTTGAATTTGAAGTAGCCGACACCGGCGTGGGTATTCCGAGCGAAAGGCTGGGCAAGATCTTCGATAAATTCTACCAGGTTGACAGCTCCGAGACGCGCCGTTTCGGCGGCGTCGGCATCGGTTTGTACATCGCGAAAAAATTCGCCGAGCTGCTCGGTGGAAGAATCACCGTCGAGAGCCGCGAAGGCAGCGGATCGAAATTTACACTGACGGTCCCGTGCGAACTCGGTGCGGAAAATTATTCCGAATCGACAACGCACCCGCCGGAGGCTCCCTAGACGAATTTGCTCCTCAATCGCGCACTAGCGATACAGCATCCGACACGCGATCGAAAACGCGCCGCGATCTTGACAACTTTCGTAACACTTCCCATAATCCGGGCCTTCTGATGGTCTGAAGGAACATGATCTCGCCTAGTGCTCTCGAACTCCGGCATGCAAAACGATCCTGCCAGGAATTTTCACCGTCATTCTCGCGCAAGCTTGCGGCGGGAGCGGCTGCGGATAGTCGATGATTGAGAGTTACGACAGATGAAACTTCGTTCCTATCTCATTCTGCTCGTTATCGCCGCAGTCCTGCCGGTCGTGATTTTCGCCGCGGTCATGACCTATTTATCGTACCGGCAGCAACGGGAGAATCTTGCTGACCGCATGATCGAGAGAACGCGCGCTATTTCAGCGGCGCTGGATCGGGAGTTCCTGGTTTCCATTCAGAGCTTGAAGGTTCTCGCGGCAGCGACGCATCTCGATAAAGGAGAACTCGCGGAATTCTACGGTGATATGAAAGGCGCGCTCGCCAGCTATAGCCGCTCCTGGCAAAACCTGACACTGGTCGATGCATCCGGTCAGCAACTGATCAACCTCCGCCGCCCTTTCGGCGCGCTCCTGCCCGCCACGGGTAATCCCGAAGCCATTGAGCAGGCTCGCCGGACGAAGCAGGCTGTTATTGCCAACATTTCTCCAGGTCCCGTAACCGGCGCTCCCGGCGTCGTCGTGCACATACCCATTCTCAAAGACGGCGAGGTGAAATATTTTCTCAATGCTATTTTTTATCCGGCGCCGCTGACGGATCTTCTTTTGCAACAGAAGCTGCCCACCCGCTGGATCGCCACGATTATCGATCGGAATCACAACATCGCCGCACGGACTCGCGACGTCGAGAAGTTTATCGGCAAACCGGTGTCCCCGACCTTTGCCGCGCAGGCCAACCAGTCCCAGGAAGCGACCTGGGGCGGCACCACGCTCGACGGCTCCGCGGTTGTCGCCGCGCATCATCGTTCGGATTTCACCGGCTGGACCGTGGGCATCGGCAGTCCCATCGAGGAGATTGACGCGCCGCTGAGGAGATCGCTGATGACGACGGGTGCCGGCGGCTTGTTGCTACTTCTATTCGCGCTAGGCCTTGCGACTGCTCTTGGACGGCGGATCGCGGCGCCGGTTGCCGCGCTCTCCGGCGCCGCCGAAAAGTTGGGCCGCGGGGAAATAGCGCAGGTACCCGGATCGCCGATCGCCGAACTAAACCTCCTGGGTCAAGGGCTGGGAAATGCCGCGAAGCTGCGCCTCGAAGCAGAAGAGCAACTGCGTTATCAGCTACAGTTGAGCCAAAACATCACCGATAAAGCGGCCGATTCTATCTTTGTTTCCGATGAATTCGGCCGAATAACTTTTATCAACCCGGAAGCCGAACGGACTTTTGGCTTCAGCGCCGAGGAGCTTATCGGTCAGCCTCTGCACGACAAGCTTCATCACCATTATGTGGACGGTCGCCCGTTCCCGCGCCAGGACTGCGTCCTTGAGCAGCCTCCCACCGCGGCCAACTCCGTGCGAAACAAGCAAGACGTATTTTTTCGCAAGGATGGCTCAACGGTCGAAGTGGAGTGCTCTAATGCCCTCTTGGAGGTGAACGACGAGCGGGTCGGCGCAGTCTTGATGGTGCGCGATGTCACGGAACGAAACAAGAATGCGTTGCGCATTCGGCAGCTGAACCGCGTCTACGCGGTTCTGAGCGACATCAACCAAGCGATTGTGCGCCTGCGAGACCGGCGAACGCTTTTGATCAGCGCGTGCCGCACCGCCGTCGAGAAAGGCGGTTTCCGCATGGCATGGATAGGCCGGGTCGAGCCGGGAACCGGCAGACTCGAAGCGGCCACCGAGGCCGGCTTCAACGACGGCTACGTCGAGCAACTGACGAGCGCAACGGGAAGCCCTCGGTACAACGATGAACCTTCAGTCCGCGCCCTACGCCAAGGTGCGCATGAGGTGTGTAACGATATCGAGCACGACCCGCGCTCGGTTCCATGGCGAGAAGACGCGCTACAGCGCGATTTCCGCTCCTGCGCCGCGTTCCCGCTCAAGATCGGCGATGAGGTGGTCGCAACGTTTAATCTTTATTCAAGCGAGCCGAGATTTTTCAATGCCGAGGAATTGGCTCTTCTCGATGAATTGGCGGCGGATCTCGGCCTGGCATTGGAAATCCAGCGCCAAGAATCGGAAAGGACTCGCGCGGAAAACGCTTTGCGCGAGAGCGAAGAACGGTTCCGCCAATTGGCTGAAAACATCCGTGAAGTTTTTTGGCTGAGCACACCCGATAAGTCGCGCATCATTTACGTCAGTCCCGGCTATGAAATGATCTGGGGCCGCACCTGTCAAAGCCTGTACGATTCGCCGCGCGATTGGCTCGACGCCATTCATGCGGACGATCGCGAGCAGGTGCTCCAGGCGGCGCTGAGCGAACAGGAAACCGGCATTTATGACAAGGAATTCCGCATCGTGCGACCAGACGGCGATATCCGCTGGATTCGCGACCGAGCCTTTCCGGTGCGCGACGGCACCGGCGCGGTTTACCGCATCGCTGGGATTGCCGAGGACATTACCGCGCGGAAGGACACTGAAGTTCGGGTGCAAACTCAAAACAAAGAACTCCAGGTCCTGCACGACATCGGGCACGATATTAACTCCGTTGATTCCCCGGACACCGAATTGCGGGACGTTCTCGCGCGCATCTTGCAAAAACTGATCGCCGTCGGATCGTTCGATCTTGGCAGCATTCGCGTCGAAGACGTATCCGACGCGCTCCCGCTCATACTGGTGCATCACGGCTACCACCACCCGGAGCAGATAAATCGATCCACAAGAATCGTGAATCGAGGGAACCCCGCGCAACACCCCGCGCGGTATCGCGTTGTCGAGACCGGCAAAGCCAGGGCGGTGGACGACGTGCAGAGCTATGACGGCCTGACCACGCTCAAAGCTGAAGGTCTTCGCTCAGTTCTCTTGGTACCGCTGCGTCATGACGAAAACACCGTCGGCCTGCTGCAACTTGGAAGCCGCAGCCCGCGCAAATTTGCTTTTGACGAGATTCGTTTCTACGAGACCCTGGGCAACTACCTGGCCGTGGCCACTCAAAGATATCGGCTTTGGGAAAAGCTGACGGCGGCAAAGGAAGGCCTTGAAGTCGAAGTCGCCGCGCGCACGCGTGAATTGACCGCAGCCAACGAAAGGCTGACCGAGTTGGATCAGGTCAAATCGCAATTTCTCGCCAACATGTCGCACGAACTGCGCACGCCGCTCAACGCCATTATCGGTTTCACTCAGCTGATGCACGACGGCAAGGTCAGCGGTCCGGTATCCGCCGAACAAAAGGAGTACATGGGCGATATTCTGAACAGCGCCACGCATCTCCTGCAACTGATCAACGATGTCCTGGATCTGTCCAAGGTCGAGGCAGGTCGAATGGAAATTCTCCAGAGCACGTTCCGTCTCGACGAGGTCATCGTCGAGGTCGTGCAAAATATCACGCCGATCATGTCCGTCAAAGGGCTGAAGCTCATCCGTGACATTCCGCAGGACCTTGCGCCGATCACCACCGACCGGAGAAAGCTTCTGCAAATCCTGCTCAATCTCGCGAGCAATGCCGTGAAATTCACCGATCACGGTGAGGTTACCCTCCGCTGCCAGATTTCCGCGGGCACCATGCGACTGAGTGTCTCCGATACGGGTATCGGCATCAAACCCGCGGAATTGCCGCGGCTGTTTCAACCGTTCTCGCAGATTGATGATAGCTTGCAAAAGCGCCATGAAGGAACCGGCCTAGGGTTATACCTATCCGGGCGTCTGGCGACTCTTCTCCGCGGCGACCTTACGGTTGAGAGCGAGTATGGCAAAGGCTCGACGTTTACACTCACGCTTCCGTGCGCGAATTGAATCGCCCTTGACCCCAAGCCGCGGGATTCCAAGCGGCCAAAGACCAGTTTTTAGCAAGACTCAAGGCCAGGCGGCACCGCTATTGATTACATGCCGGGAGTGAGTATCGTCGTGACGAGATCCATTCACAATGAGGAGAAATCTAAACGATGACCTATGAAGGTATTGTCTTTGACACGACCGACGGCATTGCCACCATTCGCTTCAACAACCCGGAGAAACTCAATGCGCTCACTTTTCAAACCTATGCCGATTTGGAGAGAATTATGGAAGATTTGGCCCGCGACGACGCGGTCGACGTCGTCATGATCACGGGTACCGGCAGAGCATTCTGCTCCGGCGGCAGCGTCCATGACATCATCAGCCCGCTCCTGAGTATGGCAAGCGACGAACTCTACAATTTCACTCGCATGACCTGCAATGTCGTGAGAAACATGCGCCGGTTGAAAAAGCCCATCATCGCCGCGGTCAATGGCATCGCGGCGGGCGCCGGGGCGGCGCTCATGCTCGCCGCGGATCTCAGAATCTTCTCGGAGCAGGCGCGCGCGGCGTTTCTCTTCGTCAAAGTCGGCTTATCCGGCGCCGACATGGGAGCGCTCTATTTGCTGCCGCGCATCGTCGGTTTAGGCAAAGCGACCGAGCTGATCTATTTCGGCGATACAATCGACGCTCAAGAAGCTTATCGCATCGGCCTCGCCAATCGCGTCGTGCCGGCTGAAAGTCTAATTTCTGAAACGCGCAAATGGTCGCTCCGTCTGAAGGATGGGCCAAGGCACGCGCTCGGCGTAACCAAGGCGCTTTTTGAGAGCGAAGCAAATTTGGAGTTGGAACCCGCTTTGGAAATGGAAGCTCAGGCACAGGCTCAATGCATGCAAACAAGCGACTTCCGCGAGGGCTTCAACGCATTCGTAGAAAAGCGCGCGCCGCGATTCAACCGTTCGTGAGCGTCGATCCCGATGATCCAATGCGAAAGCTCACCTTGGATCAAATTCTTGCGTGCCGAATTTTGACCAAAAACGGCTTCGAGAATATATTTCTCGCGCCAGGACGCCAAGCACAAAACGGGACGAATGCCGAGAAGGCTTTCGTGATTGCCGGCTGTTCAGGTTTTTTCGTTCAGAAAAATCAGTACATCACGGACCGCGGCCGAGAATGGAATAGGTTCACGCGATGATGCTGAACGGTTTCAGAAAATATTGTGGGATTTCGCCTGGGAAACAAGATCGAGATGGTGCCGCCCCAACCCTGCGGTGCACGGCTCGCATGCTTTTAAATCGCAAACCTTGTCGTAGGCCCGATACACGGCCTTGGTTTGTCTCCGACAGCAATTGCAGTTCACAAACGTCATGCAAGTCTAGTCGATCACATAAAAGACGCGCTGCTTAGAGCCCGTATCGAGCTTCGTCCGACCACGCATCGCCGGTTTGCTTTCGCTCGCGTACAGCTTTACGGGGGCGACTCGATCCTTCGACGTTTGCGAGGTCTCTGCCGGAGAATCACTGCTTACCTTTGGGGTCCTCCGGCCGCATGGATAGCCTCACCCCGTCGTCAGCGAAAACCCAGCGTGCAAGCCAAGGACCGCAACTGACGGAATCCTGCTGATCGAAGGCGTGCCAGAAAAGCGGCCAATCGATTTCTGCTATTTTCATTTCACTCACCTCCGCAGGAAGACTACTGCGAGCGGCCACCGATTAATTCGCCCGCGTACCGTCCGGATCCGCGGCGCAGATAGCGCAGGCGGGTTTGAAACCACGTGCCTTCGGGCCACCGCCAATTGTTGCCGGGGAGCCGGTCGCCATCATAGCTGCCGTTATTGACGCGGCTTTGAGTAAAAATTAATTCCCATGAGTTCATTGCAAAATTTCCTCCTCTTTCAGATGACGATGAACGGGTTCCAACGCTGGATTCCGGGCGTTGCTCAACCGGCGAGCTTGGATTGCTCCGTGATCTCGCCATAGCGGCGCGCCTTTTGGCTTCGTTCTTTCCATCGCAGCAGACCCTGGCGCACGTATTCCGGATTTAACCCCAAAGCATCGCAAACATTGTCGAAGGAAAAAATCCAGTCGCCGTCCGTCCTTAGGACCCACTGCTCGGTGTCTTCAAAAAGCCTCTTTTTCTTGCCGCTGCGCGAAATCAAATTGTCCTGATAGCAGTTGATCGCGTCTTCCAAGAGCGCCAACATGAGCCTCTTTTCCGGCTCGAAGTGGGTTCTCCTGCGCAGATTTTCAAAGTATTGAGCCGACAACAGCATGTCGGGCTGAAACAACGACGCGATCTTCTCCTCCGCCGTGAGCGCGCTCTGCTCACTATCGTTAATCACACTGGCCATGCGAAGACTCATGCTCCCCCCTCTAATTGACATTGCGACCCATGTAAGGGTCGACCTTGCGCACGATTTCGGTCTTGCTCGCAGCGCCCAGCAGGCGCTCGATTTCCGCACCGTCTTTAAAGAGAATCAGTGTCGGAATCCCACGAACGTCGTAACGCGCTGTGGTGCGCGGGCTGTCGTCGACATTCAACTTGACAACCCGGCCGCGCTCAGCCCAATCCATCGCGAGCGCTTCAACCGTCGGCGCGAGCGCGCGGCAGGGCGCGCACCACTCGGCCCAAAAATCCACCAATACCGGTTCTTCTGACTGCAAAACCTCCCGCTCGAAATTGTCATCGTTTACTTCACCGATCGCCGTGCTCATCGTCGTTCTCCTCCTTTGATCTCTTCGATGATCGCCCTGATCATGCACCCATCCGCTGTGAGCTCCGTGCCTTGCCGATACATGTTGGCTAAAATGACTCTTCCCGCCTTATCGACATACGATACCTGTTTCAGCACGACGGTGACCTGCTCGCCGCCGCCGACAGCGCGCTGCCAGCATTTTTTCAATTCGGAGACCCAGGGGCCGGTGAGGCTTCCCTCGAGCTCAAGAATGGTCTGCGGACCAACAGCGTGAGTCGTGATTTTCAACATAAGTTAGAAAGAGCCCTCAAAAGAAATTGCCATCGACCAACGGGACAAAGACTCCTTCAAGCTCGTCTTCTCCATCGACGAACGCGCGATCCACGGCCACTCGCTCAATACCGAAGCGATCAAACCAGGCGACGGCGACGAGACTACCGTCGCGGTTGTAGACCTCAAGATAATCCGACGGTCTTTGCGTCGAGGGATCGTCGTAAATGACAGCCAAGCCCAGCTGCGTGCCCTGCTCCATGAGGGGAGACAACAAAACCACGGTCAACGGCCGCTCCGGCATATCGAGCGCGGCTAAATCGATTTTGCCTGCAGAGCCGTTCTCCGCAGCATTGACGTTCGTGCTGGTTTGCGCCGCAACGAAGATCGCCGCGGCGGCGAACAGTGCAAGTTTTGACCCGGTAAATGAAACTTTTTTCTTAAATGACATACTCGACCCTCCCCCCTCCGATGCTAAATTCTCACTGCCAAATGGTTTGCCGGATAAGCGCCGATTCGCTCGGTAATCGCATCGGCCTACCTTAGCAGTCGGCGCGCTTCGCCGATGACTCTTGATCCCGCGCCCACGCCGCGCAGACCAAATTCAATCGCCGTTGAAACCAGCGTCGCTTCGACACCGTGAATTTGCGCTCGCACAAGCCAAGTCGTTATAACGCACAGCAAACCCGCCAAGATTAGAGCCGCAACCCGTGATAATTTGGCAAGTTACGTCGGTAGAGCGCGCCATTCGTAAACACCCATGCCGAAAGTGCTGTGACGACCTATCGGCACGCGCCGACATACTGGCTTGTCTCACGGGAGCAAAGGCTGATTGTTTGGATCGAAACGGCAGGCGGCAGGTGCCAGCGCTCCGTCTTCGATTAGCCAAGCGCAAAAACTGAGCGAGAAGATGGGCTTGAGGTTGGCGCCAATTAGTCGAGAGAATGTTATTAGCGTACTGTCGCTAACGGGTAAGATTTCGTCGATCAAGACCCGGTTGAATTTCTCCGATTCCTCGAAGGGCGGATTATGCGCCGCCTGCTCTAAACAAACTATTTTTTGCAGGGCGCGGCGATGGCGTCAAAATAAGTTTCGGCCAGATCCGAAGGAACGTGGCGACCGAAGCTGACGAGCCATAGAGAGGCATGAAATCGACCCGCAAAAGTGGGTCAGACGCGGCGGTGTAGGCCTCTTGCAGTCGCTGTCATTTTCGCAGCCGTATCTCCATTCCCATAGGTGTTTCTTCAATGGCCAAGTGTTCGAAAGGAGTCTGCGAAACTAAACCGGTGATTTCGTTCTTAAGGTACGCGCGTCGCTTGAGCATGAGCTCAAACGTCCATTTCGTGATGAACGAGTCCCACCAATTCAGGCCGATCGTGTCGACGTATTGATCGATGGTTTCCTTCGGCGCGTCGCGACGCAGATCTATGATCAACGCCGTTCCGTCGCATTTTAGAACCCGATACATTTCATTCAGCGCTCCAGTGGGATTGGAAAAATTCTTAAACGCCGCGCGACAAACGATGAAATCGAATACGTCACTTTCGTACGGCACATGCGCCACGTCACCTTGCTGAAAGTCGACCTCGACAGCCGCGGCTTGAGCTTTTTCTCGCGCAATCTCGACAAAGCTTCTGCTGATATCCAAACCGGAAATTTGATATCGGCCCAGCTTTGCCAGCTCGATCGCCAGGTAACCCGGCCCCGGAGCGACTTCTAGGACCCGACTTGCGTCTGATAAATGTCTCGCTATTTCATGGGCGCATTGTCGGAACTCGCCGAGCGTCTTGGCAGTATTTTTAGCGTACCAACGGGCGACCGGCCCCTCCATCCCGATCCCTTTGTAGCCCTTTGAACGCTTCCGGTTCGCTTCGCTCGTGTCAACGGTATCCATGCATTTACCCTGTCAGTCGATTGGTCGGCTCTCGTTCGCTGCGGCGCTATTTGAGCGTGGTTGACCTTTTGTTGATTCCCTCCCTCATGAGCAGCAATGTCGGTGCCAAACTTACTTCGCAGGGAATCCGAACATAAGCAGCGAAATCGTCGCCAGCCCGAATCACAATAAAGGAATTTGGATTGGCTCTGAAATCCACCTTGCTGGCAATCACCACATCGAGCCGCCGCTCGCCCAACAACTCGCCGAGCATGACCTCCGATTGACCGCCCAGGTCGGGGGTGTCGAAAAGGTTGATTCCCGCATCGAGCGCCTTGCCGATCATGGCTTTGGCATTCTCCCGATTGACCTTGTAGATCGCCGGTTGCGAAGGATCGCTTGCCGCGTTAGTCACGGGTCCGAGTTTTCCTGGCACTGACCCGTTCATATTTTCTTACCGTGCACGTTCAGCTGCGCAACTGCTCGCGCCTCGCCATGTTGATGAAGCGGTTTCAGTTGGATCCCATACTTATTCATGTGCCGTCGCCGTCCCTCTGCCGCAACGGGTTACCGGCGTATTAGGCTCCCACATCAGCATCGATAATAAGCTGATGCCGCCAATCGTGACCGTGGAAAGAACCACCAGTAGCGAACCGACGATTGGGCGCGATTCATTGCTCAACTGCCGCTCCTCAAATCGCTAATGACGATTTAACGAGCCGTCCACGCAATGCCATAGCTCGCCGCAGACTGCGCTCACTCACTCTTCTCCTCATCGCACACTGACACGTCGACTAATGCGCCGGCCTCACGGCAGTCCAAATCGTATTGCTGCATGAGCAATGCGGCGGCATCCCCGCGGCGATTCTCACGCAACGCGTTTCGCGCTTCAGCCGAGAGCGTTTTTCCTTCGAGAAGGAGAGGCACAAACGAAAGTTTCATTGAACATTTCCTTTCTTCGGTCTTTTCCTTAATAATTACGCGCAACCTCCGTGCCAAAATCGTTCGTCGAGAAATTTTGATGTAAACTGTGAAAATCCAGCGCCTTCGAGAAGGCAAATTACTTTTAGCATGAAGAAAAGAAAATGTGACCCAATGGTGCCTGCCGAATTATCGGCAGACGCCGAAATGATGGCTCAATTCGAACAACGATTGAAATCTTATCGATGACGGGAACAATGCGCGGGGATCAATGCAATTCGCGATAAAGCCCAATCGAGTTGAGTTGACTTGGTGAATCTATAATGAATCATTTCCGGCGGAGTCATGATGTCGGATTCGCTGGAAATAAAGATGATTCGCCCAAAGTCGCGCCCAAGCAGGCTCGCAAGTAGCGATCGAGCGAAACACCAGCTATATATTCACCTGTCCCATCATATCTGCAGAATAACGTTCGCCACTGGCGACACCGCGCGGCGCGATCTCATCAAGGCGCTGTAAATCTTTAGCGCTTAACCGTATTTCTACAGCCGCGGCGTTCTGCTCCAAATAGCTGCGTCGCTTGGTCCCAGGGATTGGGATCATGTCGTCGCCTTGCGCCAGCACCCAAGCGAGCGCCAACTGTGAGGCGGTGCAGCCTTTTTCGTGTGCAATCGCCTCGACCCGGCTCACCAGATCCAGATTGCGGCGAAAATTTTCTCCCTGAAAGCGGGGATTGGTGCGGCGCCAGTCATCCGCTGTCAAATCCTCCACACGCTTGATCGCGCCCGTAAGAAAGCCCCGCCCTAACGGACTATAAGGAACAAAGGCAATGCCCAACTCACGCACGGTCGGTAAGATTTTTTCTTCGGGTTCGCGACTCCAAAGGGAATACTCGGTTTGCAGGGCGGTGATCGGGTGAACGGCCTGCGCGCGGCGGATTGTTTCGGGCGCGGCTTCCGACAAACCCAAGTAACGAACTTTGCCGGCGCGGACCAAGCCCGCCATGGCGCCCACGGTCTCTTCGATCGGCACTTCGAGATCGACGCGATGTTGATAGTAAAGGTCGATTGTGTCGACGCCGAGTCTTTTTAAGCTCGCGTCACAGGCCGCGCGCACATATTCCGGTCGGCCGTTCACACCGCGGACCTGTGTATTTGCCGTCTGGACAATGCCGAACTTTGTGGCGAGCACGAATTTATCGCGCTGGCCACGAATGGCGCGGCCGACCAGCTCTTCGTTTGCGCCCGCGCCGTAGATGTCAGCCGTGTCGAGAAAGTTGATACCGAGTTCGAGCGCGCGATGAATCGTCGCGATAGATTCCGCATCGTTGCGTTGGCCGTAAGCGTAGGACATGCCCATGCAACCGAGCCCGATCGCCGAAACCATCGGTCCATTTTTGCCTAAACGTCTTTGTTTCATTGTTTCCATTGAAAAACCTCCCAGCTCAAAATCTGGCAACTTTAAGCACCTCTCAGCCCATCGGCCTCTCTTCCCGCTGCTGGGGTGATTTCGGCGCCATCATCCCGCGGGTTCGAGCGCATCATGCCGCCGGTGCTGACCACGTTTGCCTGCAAGCGCTCACGGCGGACCGCCCTGCTGCCGCGGCGAGAATGACGAGATCTGGCGGCGGGGCTGCTGGATAATCGTACCCAGGCGACAATGGCATCTACAACCGATTACTACCGCCATTTGTGAAATCCTCATCAGTAAAACCGAGAGCGCGCAAGTTGGTTACGTAATTGGCCAGCCCGAGATACGCACGCGCGATCTCTCGTGCTTTAATGGAATCGGTTTCAAGCACGACGGCCTGTTCACGACGACGCTATTTTCACACCACCCCGCCGCCCGCTTGCACGTTCTGTCCGGTGATCCAACGGGCGGCGTCACTGGCGAGAAATTGGGCCACCTCGGCGATATCTTCCGGAGCGCCGACCCGATTGAAGGGTG
>WNFR01004885.1_pt1 | contig 14255 bp, 6 predicted proteins | sample 5400221 | NCBI WGS metagenome assembly WNFR01 (sample SAMN13153357, study PRJNA577476) | soil metagenome | isolation source: 40 cm soil under Madrone tree | place: USA:California | collected 2016-06-14 | reverse complement strand
GCTGAGAGGAGCTTGGAAATGACTTTGGAGGACTTGGCGGCACGAGCGGCAAGCTTGAGGCGATTTTTGAGATCGCGGATTTCTTCCTCGAGCTGGAGCAGCTTCAGCTTCTTGTAACGCGAGTCGAGGATAGGAAGCAAGGATTGAGTGACTGCCTTGCCGATGCGAACTAATTCGCCGTCAGCGCCAACGACCGGGGGTTGTTCAGCAAGAAACTTTTCCCAGCGAAAGCCGAGATCTTCGAGTTGCTGTTGCAGCGGGAGCCAGGTGTGCTGGTGCCAGCCGAGGCAGTTTTCGATGGCATCACAGAATTGCATGAGCGTTTTTTCGACTTCTTCGCCCATTTCGCTGGAAGGTGGTGAGCCAAGGGCGGCCATTTGACGGTCCCAGCGGCCGGCGAGGTCCTGGCGCAAGTTCATGAGACGTGCAAGCTGGCGCAGGGCTTGAAAGTGCTCCGGGAGACGCGGGCGGGCATTCTTGATCTTTGTTGCTTCGATGAAGTAGCTCCAAGCCTTGTGAGTGAGAAGCGCGAAGGAGCCGAGCTTGCCGCCACCTTCGAGATGGATGAGGATTTCGCCAGCGATGCGTTCCTGATCCTCAAGCGGATGTTCATTAGAAAGCTGCGGGCCGAATTTGAGGAAAGATTCCTGAGCGTTGGCGGCTTCGCGGTGAACGCGGCGAATGAAGCCAACCAATTGGTCCCAGGGCTGGCGGTGCGCTTCACCGTATTTGCCGGCGTAAACAGCGGCGAGTTTCCACTTGTCTTTTCCAGAAAGCGGATCGACAGCCTGGGTCAGGCTGGCAGCGAGGGATTCCAACTCATCGGGCGCGCCTTGAGCCGCGCCGGATTGCCAGAGATCGGATCGCAGATCGAGATCTTCCATGCCGAGGCGAGTGCGTTCGCTGACGGAAGCTTCGAAGTCTTCGGGCCTGGGAAGATCGTGAAGTTCGGGGAGGTGGCCGGAAAGTTCAGCTTCGTCTTCGCGAGAGACGGTAACGTTGGTGCGGTAAAGATCGGCCAATTCGCCCGCTGAAAGAGGCAGGGGAGCCACGGCAGCGACAGGCCCGGGAATCCAACCGAGCGTGTCCTTTTCCTGGGCGACTTTGCGAGCGGCGTCAGCCGGGGCCAAGGACTTACTCGCGATGACAATGTCGCGATATTCGTCGGCACGGGCGTCGGCGAACTGGTTTCGGACGTCGTCTAGCTTTTTCAGCAGGTCCGTGCGCTCAGCTTCCAATTTTTTCCATTCGATTTCGAGCGAGCCGGCGTCGGCACGCGACAACCTTTCCGCAATGGAGCCAACCGCGCTTTCCAATTGTTTGCGGCTGTCCAAATCGCTTTCGAGAAGGCTGACGCAGAGTGGACGCAGTTCAGGAACGATGTGATGGCGGACCATGCGAAGAGCTTTGGTGGTGTGGCTGGTGACAAGGACGCTTTTACCCTGTGCCAACAGATGACCGATCAGATTTCCGATGGTGTGCGTTTTCCCCGTGCCGGGAGGGCCTTGAACCAGCACGCCGCCGTACTCCTCAAGTTGCCTGGCAATGCGAATCTGCTCGGGATTTGCAGGCTTGCTTAGAAGAACCGCCGCGTCGGCTTCGCCGTAGTGATTCGCCGAAGGATCGGTTTCTCCCGCGTCAGGAAGAGGAGATTCCTCGCCAACGATATTCAAAAGAGACCAGGGCAAATCTTCGCGGGTGCGGAGGTCGGCCAGAATGCCTTCGATGGCGGCGGCGAATCCCAAAGTGCGGGCGCGCAGGAATACAATCGGATCGCGGCCGATTTGAGGATCGTTTTCTTCGCGGGCAGGTGCGCGGTCTTCGAGCAGCTCACCGCGCGGTGAGAGCTGAACGACCAGGCGCTTGAGAAATCCGGAAGTGGCGCCATTGATGAGCGGATGAAAACCTTCCTGTTCGAGCTCTTCGCGGCAACGGCCGATGGCGCGTCCGTCTACGTCGGTCATGGATTGAAAGAGCGCGGAATAGAGTTCGACCGGGTGATCGGCTTCCGAGAGAGTGAATTCGGGTACCGCGGCGTTGAACTGAAGCTGCAGGCGCTGCAAGAGAATGGGATGGTAGATGCTGCCTTCGGGGCGACTCCAGCTGAGAATGCCGTCGCCGAGAACGAGCTCGACGCGCTCGGCTTCGCGGTCGATGCGGCCATAGAGGGAGTAAAGGGTCTCGAAGACTCTCATAGCGGCGCGAGCGGGCTTTTCAGTCTTAGCCCATTCCTCGCGCGCCACCTTCCAGCGTTGTAAAGCGGCCAGCCTCGATGGCTCATCGGCGAAATCGGCGGTGCGGGCTTCGCCGGGTTGGTCCGTCTCATTGCGGGAAACAGTGACGGAAGGCTCGTTAGATGGGTCGTCCCAACCGGATTCGAGCCACGTGGCGATTGCGGCGGGAGGCTCGGGAGGAGAAGCGAGCGACGGGCGCTGAACCTTCAGGACGAATCCGCCGGCGCCGGTGTCGTCATTCTGAGAGTCGACCGCTTTGCTTTTCGCGGAGGCGGATTTGGAGGCTCCTCGTTTGATGGAGGGGTGGTCAGGGAGATCGTGTAACCACAGACTCCAGAGTTGCTCGCGAATCTGGCGCTTGGCCGGATTGCGATGCTGGTTGAGCGCTTCCAGATAACGGAAGACGCGAGTGAGCTTTTCCCGCGCGACGCGGAGTTTTTCCGGATTCATGACTCGCTGCCTCTATTCCCCCGGGGTGGGGAGGCTGGGCGCGGCTGGTGAGATGTTCAGGATACCAGCGTACCTCGATCACCTGTCAATAGAACCCTGCATGTGGAAAAAAGTTGGCGCGGAAGCGGCTGAAGGGACGGTAGATTCCGGGTTTTGTTTGACGGCCTGCCGGATATGGGGCTCGCTTGGTACGGCTCGCCCCAATAAAAATTCTTTTACTCCCGCGCCACTAGAAGTATACTGCGGGCTGTGAGGCTTGCAGGCGAGCCCCACTCCCACCCTGGGCCTGCCGATTCGGCATCTCCTTAGCCCTTACCCTCGAGGTTGGCCGAAAATAAGGAACCCCTCGCATTAAATATGAATCTTACTAGCCGCATGAACGCGAATCTTGATCGCCGCCGGACATTCAGGAAAGTCCCTGAAAAATTTGCTTTCATCCAATTGGAGCGGGACGACGGCGGGGCAGTGTTGAATGTCTCTGAAGGGGGCCTGAGCTTTAATACATTTGCTCCCGTGGAGCAAACAGGGCCAATTCACTTCTGGTTTTCGCTCAACCTTAACGAGCGGATCGACGCGTGGGGTGAAGTTACCTGGACGGACGAAACTAAGAAGTTGGGAGGTTTGAGGTTTATCCGCCTCCCCGAGAGAGCGGAGCGGCAAATTCGCGAATGGATTTCCAGGCCCATTGCGCGAGAGGCTCCTGACGAGAGGTACACGCTTCAAGCCGCAGGAGGCCGTCCTTCCAGAGTTGTGCCCAGAGAACCGGACGCGATTGCTAGATTCGTTTCGAAGGCTCGTTCGCAGCGCCCTGCGGCTCGTTCCAACGAGGAGGATTCCAGAGTTTCCATGGCTGCACTCTCGTCTCTTGGGGAAATCGAAGCGACAACAAGATTTGCGCCGGAGGCTCGCGCGCAGCGCTCCCCGGCTCTGTCCAGCAGAGAGGGTTCCGGAGTTTTCAACGCTCCATTCCCCGCTCTTGGGGAAATGGCGGCAGAAAGATTTGCGCCGAAGCCCCGTAGGCCGCGCGCTCCGATTCTATCCAGCGGCATTCTAACCAGCAGCGAGGATTCCGAGGATTCTAACGCTCCGCTTCCCCCTGCTGGAGTAGCGGCGACCGGGGAACTAGTCCCCATGCAAAGGTTCCGTACCGCAAAGCGACGGCAGCTTATTCTGGGCTTGTTACTGGGCATCTGCGTTTCCGCGACTATCGCTGTATCGGCGATCAGGTATTCGGACAACCGCCATGAAAACAAGGGCCCCGGAACAGTGTCAAACGTTTCAGGGGCGCAAAAAAGTGGAGGAGAAACTTTGCCACCGGTTCCTGCGAGTCCATCTGCCGCAAGTGGGAGCTCTGCGGATATCTTCGGCAGCACCAACCATAAAACAGGAGTATCAGGGGCCAGCACGTCGAAGATTCTAGCGGCAGGAACGGGCGGGCATGTAAGTCCGAACAAATCGGAATCTTCGGCATTAAATCTGCCGCCGCGACCGCCTATTCAGCCAAACTTGAACAGCAAGGCAAACCAGAAAAAAACTTCCGCGACACCGCAGCAGTTGTGGGCGTCGGTGCAGGCCGGCAACAGCACGGCGGCCACGGCATTGGCTGAGCTCTACATTAAAGGGGAAGGAGTTCCCCAGAATTGCAACCAGGCGAGAGTCCTTTTGCTAGTGGCTTCTGAGAAGCGCAACGCGGCAGCTATCAAGAGGCTGCAAGAATTGGACAAGACTGGTTGTCCAACGGAGTAAGTTTCTTATCTTGCCCGCGGGCTGTTCTTATCTCGGGCGAATTCATTCCCGTGCAACAAGCCGGACGCGAAAGCGACGCCGGATATTCAAGAGACACTAAACCGGGCGGCGAATGCCCAGCTTGCGCATGCGGGCCTGGAGAGTGGTGCGCTTGATGTCGAGAAGGACGGCAGCACCCTTGGGACCGGCGATGCGCCACTGCGTTTGCTTCAACGCGCGGAGGATGTGCTGGCGTTCGGCTTCTTCGAGGGTGGAAATTGAAGCGCTTATTGAGGTAGATGAGACTAAGGAAGTAAAGGAGGAAGAGGGGTCGGCGGGTTGGGCCGTACCGGAGGTGGAAGCGGACTTTAATTCACCGAAGGGAATGCGCAATTCTTTTCCCGGAGAGAGAAGGACGGCGCGTTCAATGAGGTTTTCAAGTTCGCGAACGTTGCCGGGCCATGAATAGTGAGTGAGGGCGTCCATAGCATCTGCGGGAATGTACTCGACGTCCTTGTTGAGCTGGCGGCTAAATCGCTGGACGAAGTAGCGCACGAGGAGAGGAAGATCTTCGGCGCGCTCGCGCAGCGCGGGAATTTGGATGGGGAAAACGTTCAGGCGGTAGTAGAGGTCACTGCGGAAGGCGCGCTCGGCGACGAGTTTCGAAAGATCGCTGTTGGTGGCGGCGACAACCCGAACATCCACGCGCTGCGTGCGATTGCTGCCGAGGCGTTCGAATTCCTGCTCTTGAAGGACGCGAAGAAGTTTCGGCTGAAGCTCGATAGGAAGATCACCGACTTCGTCGAGGAAGAGCGTGCCGCGGTCAGCAAGTTCGAAGCGGCCGATTTTCTGGCTGATAGCGCCGGTGAAAGCGCCGCGTTCGTGGCCGAAAAGTTCGGATTCAAGAAGGCCGCTGGGAATAGCGGCGCAATTGACTTTGACAAAGGTGCGATCGCGGCGCGGGCTGAGGTTGTGGATGGCGCGGGCGAAGAGCTCCTTGCCGGTGCCGGTTTCGCCAAGGAGCAGAACGGTTGTGCCGGCGGGAGCGGCGAGTTCCACTTGGGCCAGTGCGCGCTTGAGCGCGGGACTTTCGCCGATGATTTCTTCAAAGTTGAATTCACTGCGAATTTCTTCTTCGAGGTAAAGCTTTTCTTCGGCAAGTTTGTTCTTCAGAGCTTCGATTTCCTTAAAGGCCAGAGCGTTTTCGACCGCGATGGCAACCTGCGCGGCGACAGGCTGAAGCAACTCGACGTCTTCCGGAGTGAAGGAATCAAGCCGCCGGCTCGCGAGATTGAGCGTTCCAAAGGTATGGGCGTGATGGATCAACGGGATGCAGCAGACGGCTTGAAGGCCTTCGGCGCGAAGGATGCGAATGACGTCCGTGTCGAAGCGGTCGAGTTCCGAACCCCGCGCGATCAAGGGCTGGCTGGTAGCAATGGCGTGGCCAGCGGGAGAAGTGTCGCGCGGAACGACCGTCTCCGGCTTGAAGATATTCTGCTTGCCGGGAAAATCGAGGGAGTGAATCCTGAGCAAACCCGTTTGGGAGTCGAGGAGCGCGAGGCTGGTGTAGTCGTGGTGGATGACGCGCTCGAGAGTGTTGACGATGCCGCGGAAAAGTTCAGGGAGTTCGCGGCTGATGATCAGGAGATTGTTGATTTCGAGAAGAACCTGGAGGCGGTCACGTTGGCGGGCGAGTTGCGATTGATAGGCCTGGGAAGTCTCAAGATTGAGGGCGTTATCGACCGCGACGGCCACCTGGCTGGCGACGCGCTGCATGAATTGGAGTTCGGTGTCGGTGATGCGCTGGGGAACGATGCGGCCGAAGCCCATCGCGCCGAGACGGCGCTGAGCGGTGGTGAGCGGAAGAATCGCCAGCGAACGCACATTGTGTTCACGGAGGCGCTGCATGAATTCCGCGTAGCGCGTTTCCATTTTGGTGTCTGCGACGACGTAGGGTTGCTGCGTTTGCCAGACCCAGCCGGAAGGATGGCTCTCCATGGAGTGTTCGACTTCAGAGGGTTTCGGTTTCGCGGTGGGGATGCGCGTCTCGAGGATATGCAGGCGCATGACGTTCTTGAGGGGGTCGTGAAGGACGAGGGTGAGGAAATCGAAGTCGACGACGGAATGGAGGCGGCCGGCGAGGTCGTGGAAAAGCGCTGGAAGATCGCGCTGCTGTGCGATGGCCTCGCTGACTTCGAGCAAGGCTTCGAGCTGACGCCGGGAGTGCTCGAGCGGGGAGGTAAACGCCACTTCCGGCGGGGAGATGACGGGATCCGCCATAGAAGGCAGGATAACACCGGGGTTGGCGGAGGCTCAACCTAAGGCGTGCGAATGGAGGGGATTCTGCGAATGGCAGCTAGGGAGCAATGCACTTTAGCGGAACTGTAGCAGGCGTCGTTTGCTAGTGTGCAGCGATCTCAATGAAAATGGATGCGAGCGCGTATACGCAGAAGCATAATTCTCCCGCGTTAAGCAAGCGAAACAGATAGTAAGCTCCGCCTGGTTTCCCTTCTGCTCCACGGCACCTAGTACTAGAAATCCTCTTCATGAGCAAGAGGCAAATGACCAAAATGCAGAAACAACTTCCCCATATCGCAAGCTCTAAGCCGCGCGTAACCGAAAGCTGGCGAATGCTTTAGGTCAAACTCTATATTTCATAAGCCCGAGTGTGCCGGGAGCCGGTGGCGATGAGGCGCTCGATGGTGTCGACGGGCTGGATGCCGCCGCGGGCGCCGATGGCGGTGCAGTTGAGGGCAGCGGCGGCACAGGCGAAATCGAGCTGGCGCGGCAGCGGCAAGCCCTGCAAGAGGCCATAGATGAAGCCGGCGTGAAAAATGTCTCCGGCGCCGGTGGTGTCAACCGGCTCGATGCAAAAAGCGGCGGCGTAATGGAATTGCTTCCCATCCCAGGCCAAGACGCCTTCTTCGCCAAGTGTTGCAGCAGTGAGGCGGCACCCAAATCGTTTCCAGAGAGCGGGCAAGGACTTGCGCAAATCGCGTTCTTCCATCAGCCGGCCTGGAATGTCCCTGCTGGTGATGAGATAGTCGACGTTTTTCAAGAGTTCCTCCACGTCGGGATAAAGCTCATCCAAATCGGCGATGACGGGAACGCCCGCGGCGCGCGCCCAGCCCGCCGCGGCAGCCGCCGCAGCCGTATCGTGGCCGTCGACGTGAAGGGCGCGGGAACTGATGATCCAATTCCGGTCGAGTTCCTCGGGGCGCAGAGTCAAGCGGTCGTCACGTTTCCAAAGGACGGTGCGTTCGCCGCCGTCATCCACGAGAATGAAGGCCTGCTGGCTGGGACATCCGGGCGCACTGAAAAGATGGGCTTCGACGCCGAGACGAGCCAATTCTGAGCGGTGCAGATCGGCGGCGCTGTCGTCGCCGACTTTGCCAACGTAGCGCGCGCGCAATCCCCACTGTTGGCAGGCAATCATGGCTGAGGCGACCTGGCCACCGGGCAACACTTTCGCGGAACGAAATTCGACCTTGGAGCCGCGCGAGGGATAGTGCGCGACGGGAATGAGCGTGTCGGTGGCGTTGAGACCGACACCGACAACATCCACTTTAGACGGATTCGTCATGAGCGACCCGGCCACTGTAAAGGAAGTGCAGGAGTTTTCAAAGGCGAGAGAACCGCTTCAATTGAAGCGCGTGGTGCGCCAGAGGGCTAGGCCACAAATAATAAGGAACAAGAAGAGTACGACGGTCAGCAGCGCGGCCGGTCCCCAGTGCAGGGACAGTTGCGGGACGCGAACCATCGCGGCAAAGATCACGAAGACGCCAGTGGTGGCGACGACCAAGAGCCAGTCCAGCGCACCGCGGGTAGGCTTGGTTTCACCGAGGAGCTGGCGGCCGTCCATGCGGGCTTCGACGAAGTCCGCGGCTACGCCGTAGCGGTCGCTTTCGCGAATGGCGGCTTCTTTCCAGCGCGTCTGCTCCTGGCCAGTAGCGGAAGAAAATGCAATGGCACCGACCCCCAGCATCATAAGGAGAGAGCCGCCGATGACTTCGAGATAGATGGAAGAATTGCGGCCGTGCAATTCTCCGAAAACAAGAATGCCCCAAAACAAACCCCAGAGCTGATTCGAATTGGAAAGCGGGATGCCGCGGCTGATACCCACATACTTTGCGGCGTATTGCTGGAAGATGTCGCCGATGACCCAGACAAAACCGCCAAGCATCAGCCAGAAAATAACGCTGCGGGCGCTGAGCAATTCCTGCCACAACGGACGCAGACCAAGAGAACTCACGGAAAGGACCGTCATCATGCCCAACTCGCCGAACGAAAAGAAAGTCACAAACGAAAGTGGATTCATACCGGTCAAGTAGGCTTTGCGGTAAGGGATGTACATGGTGCCCCAAAGAATTCCCGCCCCGAGGGCGGCCCAGACCCCGTGTAAAGAATCTGAGATTGGGCCTTGTCCTGACGAGGAGGCGATTGCCAAGAGCGTGGCACCGATACACATAACAAGGGCGCCGCCCAAAACACCGGCGCGACGGCGCCAGCCTGCTTGGCGCAGCTCATTGAAGAAAAGAAAACCCCAAAGAATGCCAAGAATGCTGTTTGAATTCCACAGAGGGAATGCGATGCTCAAGCCAATGTCACGAATGGCGAAAATTGTGAGCGTGTTGGCCACCGCCCAAAGGCATCCGGCGAGCAGCGCCCAAATGACCAGATGAGGCGCGCGTCGAACATCGGCGCGAACTGAGGAGGTGCCCAGGATCAGAGCGGGTAAGCTCCAGCGCGCAAGAAAAACACCGAGGACCATGATGAGCGAGATGACCATCGGCGAGATGCCGATGGAAACGAGTTTGGTAGGCGCTTCCGCGGCGCCGAGCCAGGCTCCCGCGGCAAAACCGGAAAGAATGCCGAGCAACTGAAGTTTTTTCGAACGTGACACTTCTTGGATTGCTGGGGGAGACTGCGTAGACGAGTCAGGCGGCATTTTGCTCCAATCGGAAACTCAGCGAATGAAACGAAGAAGAAGCAATCCACCCAGCAGCACAGCGACGGGGACCCAAAAGTGGATGTCGCTGAGAATGCTAGTCCACCAGCCGCCGCGTGGGTTCGAGCTGGGTCCAGGCGCGTTCATTTTCGTGTCCTTAGTAATCCAAGCATGAACAGGCTCATTTCTTTTTCAGCGCAGCGGGCCAATTGACCACCAGGGTGATAGCCGCGCTGGGTTGTCCCGCTTCGTAGGGAATAGCAAATCGCTGACCGTCAGGGGAGACATCGAATCTCCCGAAGACGCCATAAGGGCGAGTTGCAAAAAGTGCATGAGTAGCGCCGACTTCAAAACTGGACCCGCTGGCCTTCACTTCTGTGGCCATCATTTTATTATCCGAGGAAAGGTAGAAAATCTCCTTGTCGTCATGCCGCCAGCGCGGGCCGCAGCCTCCGGCGGGCGAGACTTGCCACTTGCCTCCCGGACCCGGGAAGGGCACAACATAGACCTTATATTCTCCTGATTCATTCGAACAGTAGGCCGCCCATTTGCCATCCGATGAGAAGCTGGCTTCGCGTTCAGCGAAATCGGATTTTTGAAAGAGGAAGGGCTTGCGTTCGCCTTCGAGGGGAAGCATCCAGATTGCCCAACCACCCTGGGACCCTTCGATGTAAGTAAGGAACTTGCCGTCGGGGGACCAATCAGTCGAGAAACGGATGCGGTCCACAGCGTCCAAGAGAAGCTCTTCACTGCCCGACCCGTCGGAAGCTTTCAAATAGAGACCGTATTTGCCGTTGCGATAGGAAGTGTAAATGATCCGGCGGCCGTCAGGAGACCACACCGGATAGAGGTTTCCTTGCCCTGATCCAGCGCCGAACGTCAGCGGGGTTTTCACGCCGCGCGCAATGTCGTAATTCCAGACGTCGTAGCCGGAAGAATCCAGGTAATATGCGATTTTCTTTCCATCCGGTGAGAGGCGCACGCCGGCATAAGCATCGGCGCCAGGGATCGCTCCTATCTGCTTTCCGTTGCGGTCAAACCATTCTAGCTGCCGGTCCGCACCACTCGCGCCCTCCACATAGGTGAGCAGTCCATCCTGTGAGGCGGAGAATACGCCCTTGGCAACGCTGCGTCCCTCCTGAACTGGATCGGCAATCGGAACCGCTTCGCCGGTCAACTGCAGGCTCCGGGTGTCGAACGGCTGGGCCATGAGCGTGAACTGGCGCAGGAACAGGACATAGCCTGAAGCGTAGATGGCGTTGGCGTGAGTATGAAGCAGGAGCGTGCTCTGTTTTGAATCGAGCGAACCCAGCATGACGGAGTTTGTAAGCGCATCCCTTGGAGAGAAAACACTCCCCGTAAAGTAGAGAAAGTGACGGCCGTCAGGCAGGAAAAAAGGCCACCGGTGGGTGGTTTGAATTTTGGAGGGGTCCAGGGTGGTCACTTGAACGAGCGGGCCGCCGGACGAAGACACACGGAAAAGAGATGTGTTGACAGTGGGAGTTAAGAGAATGTCGCCATCCTGGTTCCAGGTCGCGCCGCGCCCATCAGAAGCATCGCAAATCGTAAATGGCGGGCCACCTGAGGACTCGATTTTCTTGAGTTTGCCTCCGGCAAAAAATCCAATGAACCGGCTGTCGGGTGACCAGAAAGGATACGTGGCCCCGTCGGTGCCCACTAGGGGCTGGGCCTGCGAGGAATCGATGGGACGAACCCACAAGACTGATTTTCCATCCGGCGTGGAAGCGACGTACGCGAGAAGCCGACCGTCGGGGGAGAGAGCAAATCCCGCGGCAGTGCCGGTAAATATAAAACTTGAATCCGGCATCGGCCTGATGTAAGCGCGCGCTACGGGTGCATCGTTTGCAGGCCGTCTCGCGTACAGAATTCCCAGAGTCAGCGCGGCAGCGGTAGTCCCAATCAATGCGGCCAGCAGCAAACGTCCGGAGTTTCGGCTACGTTGCTTGTCGAGGGTCTTTGCGCTCAATTGCGAACCTGCTTCGGCGATCCATTTCAGCTCGATGGCGATGTCGCGGGCGGTTTGCCAGCGCTCTTCGGGGTCTTTTGCGAGGCAGCGGCGCATGGCGTGATCGAATGCAGGCGGAGTCATGGGCTTCACGGCGCTGATCGGCGCGGGCTCTTTTTCCAATATCGCGGAGGCCACACTCAACTGGCTCTTGCCCGGGAAAGCGCGCTGGCCGATGAGCATTTCGTACAAAACGGCGCCGAGCGAAAAAATATCGCTGCGGCCGTCCAGTTCCTTGCCCTCAATCTGCTCCGGAGACATGTACTGAAAGGTGCCGAGAATTGTGCCTTCCTGCGTCACGGGCGTGCTCGGCGTCGCGGCTGCTGTGAGGGTGGCGCCGGTCGTCAGCGGCACGGCAGGCTTGGCCAGGCCGAAGTCGAGAAGTTTCGCGCCCGTCGGAGTCAGCATGATGTTGCCGGGCTTCAGATCGCGGTGGACCACGCCGTTGCGGTGCGCTTTGTCCAGCGCATCGGCAATCTGGCCGCCGAATTTAAGAACCTGCTCGAGCGGGATCGGACCCTTCTCCAGGCGCTTCGCCAGCGTCTCGCCTTCGAGACATTCCATGACGAGGTAGTCTGTTCCGTCTTGATGGCCAACGTCGTACAGCACGCAGATGTGCGGGTGATTCAGGCTGGAAATGGCTTTGGCTTCGCGCTCGAAACGTTGCTTGCGAACGGGATCATTCGAGAGTTGCGGCGGCAGGATCTTGATGGCGACCGTGCGGTCGAGCCGCGTGTCCCGCGCGCGGAAAACTTCGCCCATTCCGCCCGCGCCCAGCGGCGCCACGATTTCATAAGGACCAAGTTTAAACCCGGCAGTGAGACTCACGATTGACGCGAATTATAGCCTTAAAGTATATCGTTTTCCGAACGGCCGAGACAGTTCAGTGAGCCTTGTCACTGAAAGGCTCTTGTGCGCCATCCGCACATCATGCTCGTCTATTGTTTGTCGTGTTTGGAGTGCGCCGCGTCTTGTTCGGCTTTGTAAGCTTTCCAGGCCTGGTCGATAACGTAGGCGTGGACCGCGTCAGCCTCGGCGACGGTCATGTGGGCTTTCGGGAATGCAAACTTTGGCGGGTCCGCAAGCCCAGGCATGCCTTTTGACCAATGGCTGCCGCCCAAGACGATGCCGTACCAGTCCTTATGTACTTCGGACGGGGCGTAGCGCAAATCGGGCACCGCGCCATCCTCCACCCAAGCGCCGCTGCCGTCGATAAAGGGAGAGTGGCAGCCTTCACAGTAAAACGAGACATAAAGTTTTTCGCCTTTGTGAATGATCTCCTCGCTCACTTTTTGTTCAGGGGGCTTCGGCACCGGGGGAATCACAACATGCGGAGTCGGAAATGGAACTTTGCCGCCAAGTTTGAAGGCGTACAGACGGTTGGGGCCGCGCTTGGATTCGGGTGTGGCCATCGTACGCGCCGGAGCAAAAAGGCGTGATCCGGAGCCCCACCCGACGGAAGTGATAACGTACTGTTCGCCGTTCGCGGTGAACGCGACGGGAATGGAATCGATCGCCGACTTCGTCTGAATGGACCAGAGTTCTTTGCCAGAGTCGGCAGCATAGGCTGCAAATTCTCCAGTACCTTGTCCCTGAAAAACCAGGTTGCCAGCCGTGGAGAGGACTCCACCATTAACGGAGATTTGTTCCTCGACGGACCACCGCGCGGTTTCCGCAATGGGGTCCCACGCGATCAGCCTTCCGAAGAGTCCTTCTCCGCCTTCTCCAGCTTCCACGGCAGCCTTTGTGTCGGCTCGGCGGTCCGTCGTTGGAATATAAACAAGCCCTGTGAGCGAGCTATAACTCATGGGCCACCAATTGTGGACCGTCCATTGTCTGCCGCCGCCTTGCGACGCGGGGATCAAAATTGGTTTGGCTGACTGAAGCTCGTAGGCGCTAGCCCAGGTGGTCTTGACCAGCGGCTTGGCGGAGAGCAGCTTGCCGGTTTTGGCATCGAGAATATAGAAGAAGCCATTCTTGGGAGCGGTCAATGCGACGTGGCGTTTTTCCCCGTTGATCAGGAGGTCAGCCATCATGATCTGATTGTTTTCGTTGTGAACGTTTTCCGTGCCGGTCTGATAGTGCCAGACGTATTCTCCCGTGTCTGCCTTCACGGCGACGATGCATTGCGTGAATAGTTTTTCTCCAGCAATCTTGATGCCGGTCATCTCACCGTAGCCGACATCCGCGCCCGCCGTGCCAAAAATCACCAGTCCCGTGGCATCGTCATACGTAATGGCGTGCCATACGTCGCCGCCGCCAATCTTCCACGAATTTTCGCCGATCCACGTTTTGGAGGCCATCTCCAATTCTTTCGTTTCGAAACCTTTCGCGGGATCGCCCGGAACGGTCCAGAACCGCCAGACTTCTTTGCCCGTCTCTGCGTCATAGGCAGCAATGGCGCCGCGCACACCATCATCCGAGCCGTTGTAGCCCATAAGGATTTTCCCGCGGGCCACGCGGGGCGCGCCGGTAATTCCCGTTTGCAATGGTTCGCAGACCGTCGCTTCCCAGAGTTTTTTCGTCGTTGCGGCATCGATGGCAATCAGGCGGCAGTCGCCCGTGCCAACATAAACTTTTCCGTTCCAGACAGCCACACCACCATTGGTGCGCGCGGAATAAGAGCCGTTCAGCGCCTGATCGAGCCGGATTTGCGGATCGTACTTCCAGAGGAGCTTACCTGTGGATGCTTGGACTGCGTAAATCTTGGAGAGCGGAGCGCTGACGTAGATGACACCATCAACAACGATCGGCTCGGAGACTACTCCCATCAAGCCGTCGTAATCCAGATACCAGGCGAGGCCCAAACTGGCGACGTTCTGATCGTTGATCTGCTTGAGCGGGCTGAAGTGTTTCGAATCGTTGGTGCGCC
>WNFR01004546.1_pt1 | contig 14255 bp, 14 predicted proteins | sample 5400221 | NCBI WGS metagenome assembly WNFR01 (sample SAMN13153357, study PRJNA577476) | soil metagenome | isolation source: 40 cm soil under Madrone tree | place: USA:California | collected 2016-06-14 | reverse complement strand
AAGCGGCCGACCGTCGTCGCCACGGCGATCGCCCGCGAGCTGTCGGCCTTCATCTGGGCGATCAATCGCGAGGTCGTGGGATCTCATGCAACGGCGAACCAGTAGACCGGGGTCATGGACCGCTCGAGCTATGGAGGGCTCGACGGGCCCACAACCCCTCCGCCCTCACACGTAGCAACAGGCTAATAACAGCGGAGCATCATCGAACATCAATCGTGCAGAAGCGAGGGCAGGACCACGGCAAGGGGAACTCCCGAGCTTACTGTGTGGCCGATCACATGATCGACGCCCGATCTCAGACAGAGACAGATACGTATCAATGATTTCAATGATTTCGTATTTGTTTCTCAGGTCGGCGTAACTTGTGGGGTAACGTCACATCAACGACGGGCGACCGCATAACGGTCGTCCGCCGTCGCGAGGACCAAAGGGTAGCGCCCGGCCGCGAATGGCCCATGGGCGGCGGCCTGCCGAAGGGGGCGAGGCCCCCCATATGACTGGCATGGACACCGAATTCGCACGACGCATCACCTGGGACGCCGAGAGCCTCGGACAGCTCGTCGTCCTCAACCCGCAGGCCCGGCCGAGCGCCTATCGCGCCATGATCGACCGCGGGACGGCGGCGCTGCAGGAGGTCATCGTGGAGGCGGCGCGTGCTTCGACAAGCGCTCAGCAGGTGGCCGAAAAAGAAAAGGGCGCCCCGAAGGACACCCCTTGATTGCGGGCAGGAAAAAGTTGAACCCGAAAGCCGTTGCCCTGTTCAAGGAGGCGGTGGGGAGGAGGCTAATCCTATGATCTTCGGGGTAGGATCAATCAAACTCTCACTCAAGCAGCAACGTCGTCTGACGCAAGGCTTCCCTCGCATGAGAAAGCGCCAGACGCCCGTCGCCGGCGGTCGCGAAGCGGCCGACTGTGCGCAGTAGGTTTGCGAGTTGAGCAGCCGATCCGACGTCGAATCGCGCGCAAATTCCGTTCGACAATCTCGCGATTTCTCGAAACGCCTTGGTCGCACTCGCGTCGTCGCCCTCCTGAAACATAAAGACAGGAACGGATTTTCGGCCCAACGACCCCGCCGGCTCCGTCAACCCGGCGAGGTCCTCCTCGCAGGCGTCGCCGACGAACACCAAAGCCCTTATCGAATGCTTGTCGGCTTCGCGCAAAGCATGGGCGAGCACTCGTTCGATCTGGGTATAACCGCTGACACACGAAATTTTTCGCATCGACGACATGAGCCGTGCGGGGTCGCAGAGCCATCCGCTGGCCTTGCACTCCTGGCCGCGATAATAGACGAGCTGCACGTCGATGCCGGAGCCGGCCGCCTTGAACATTTGCTCCTGCAGCTCGGCCGCACTGTCCCATGTCGGCTGCCGGCTCATGGTGGCGTCTAGGGCGAAAATCAGACGTGGTCTTGAGGCTTCTTCGGCCTTGCGACGCTCGATGAAGGCTTGAATATTCGTCATGTGGGCCTCTTGTGGCTTACCTAACCGCTGGCCAAGGCTTTGATTACGTTGGATTGTGTACTTGTGTCGTCTTCCGGCAAATAAGATCGCCACGTTTCCTCGAATTGAGCGCGGTAAAATCCCTCTCCGGACCGCGTGTCCGCCGTTCGGCCCAGCGGCCACACAGTCCGCGCCTTAATCCCAAACGGCTTGAGCAAACCACTCAGCGTTCCCACGGTGAGCCGGCGCGGCGTCTCGTCGCCCTGCACGTCGCAATATTCGGCCCACGGTTGCCCCTCCATTTTGAGTAGAGCGTCGAGGAGTTCCGCTCTTAGAATCCGGTCGATCCGCCTCGTGTCGAAAACCGTCCTGATATCGGCGAGCAGGATCAACTTCAGATCTTCGTCGAAGTATCGCGCACTCAGACGCACGGAGGCTCCACGGGCGATCTCGCCCCATTTGGCGCCGACCGCATCGGCTATCGCGAGTAGGACGCGCCAATTATCGGCAATTCGGTTTTTGAGTTGTTTCGGCATTTCCGGGTCGCGGTTAAGTTGGCGACCCTGTGCCCAATCGATGATGTGGCTGCGCACGATGTCGAAATCGTCGTGATAGAATTCGATACGCTTGAGTTCTCGCGTCGTCATTTTCATGCGGAGTATTATCGAGCGACGGATGACCGTAAGCGGCAGCTTTTCGAGCGTCGCCAGCGCCATCGGTGAAAATGTCGAATAAGAGTGTGGTTCGCCTTGACGTAGACGAGTGATGCAGCCTTCTCGCGAGTGTCCTGAGTCGACCACGGCGCGAAGGTCACGATTCGACAGCCAGCGCATGTTTTCGGCCTCGTCGATCAGGAGCGTGCGGCGCTCGCGATCGATCAAATGATAGATCGCCGCCGGGCTGATCCCGTCGGTCTTGAGCGGCGTCGCGCCGAGCGTCTTGATTATTTTAAGCTTGGTGGTTTTGCCGCATCCGGGCACGGGAGACACCAGCGACAGCCGCGGCGTGATTTCGAATTGGTCGTACAAATAGGTGTGGATTATCCATAGCGAGCTCGCGACGATCTCGTCCTCGGTCACGTCCACGAATTGCGGGATGAATCCGGTCAACAGCTCCAGCGGGTCCGGAGCTGTAGGTACCGGCAGAAGGATCAAGGGAGTTGGATTTGCGGCAGTCGCCGTTGCGCTGGCAATGATGCCGAGCAGATCATTCCATTTGCATCTGTATCGTTCCAAAATCCACAGGATTGCCGCACGTGCTTTCTCGCGCTCCTCTGGCGTGCCTCCCAAGACCTCGTGTTGCTCGCGTAGAGCTTTTCTGTCTTCCTCGCTGATACCTGAAATCGTTGCTGTCGGCGCCAGTAATGCCAGAAGATCGCTCCATTTCCTGCCGTAACGCTGCAAGATGGCCGCGATTCGTCCGAACGCGTTGTCGCGTTCGAACTGGTTGCACGAGCCGAGCAGTCGGTAGCAGGCGTGCAGCTTACGCAGATCGGCGTCAGAAATCGGTTGTTTCGTTTTTTTTGCCATTTTCGGCCACACCTACACAATCGCGTAAAATCAACATCATAGTCGCACACGTCGTCGCCACAGTGCCACACGAGCGGACGCGCTAAGCCTCCGCCCTCCGCGCCCCGGCCGGCTAAAGCCCGGGAAGCGATACGGGAGTCGCATTGCGACACCAGGACACGGAGGGGGAGATCGTGTGAGGGGGTGCCGCTTCCTTGACGCAGTTTAGCCGCTGCGAAAAATAGCTTGATGTCGCATTTGAAACCCGAGAATTTCCGATCTTGCAAGCCCGCCAAGCCAAAACGAATATTAATGTGAAAATATTCCAAATCGTTGTTTTATCGCTGGAAACCGTTTCGGATTTTATTTTATTGTTATTATTATTTTGACGATGCACGACTAACGTCGGAAAATAGCGGACAAGCGGGTTTCGAGACGGAGGGGTGCGGCGGATGCGCGCACCCGACAGGACGGCGCGGCTGAACGATTGGATCGGGGAACCCACAGATTGCCGCGGCGCCGTCCGCCCTGCGCCAGCCGATCGAGCGCGTCAGCGTCGTCTGCGGGGTCTGCGCTATGGACGATCAGCCCTGGCACCAAAAGCCTGTGCCTTGGCATACCGAGGCGCAGGCTTTGGTGCCGGGCCTGATCGTCAACAATGCAGAACCCGGGGCCGACGCCGAAGCGCTTGATCGGCTCGCGCTGTGGGCGCTGCGGCTTTACGCCCCCATCGCCGCCGCCGATCCGCCGGATGGCCTCGTGATCGATACGACCGGGGCGGCCCATCTGCATGGTGGCGAAGACGCCATGCTCAATGCGATGATCGCGCGGTTTGCGGCGTCAGGTTTCACCGCACGCGCCGCGCTCGCGGACAGCTGGTCCGCCGCTTATGCCTTCGCCCGCTATGCGGCCCGGCCAGTCGTTGTTGTCCCGCCGGGCGAGAGCGCGACAGCAATTCTCGATCTGCCAATCGCAGCGCTTCGTCTGCCCAAGGATATGGTCGAGAGCCTTCGCGTGCTCGGCTTCGAGCGTATCGGCGAGTTGACGGACAAGCCACGCGCCCCGCTCACGCTCCGCTTCGGTCCGGAACTTGGCCGTTGCCTCGATCAGGTCATGGGACGGATCAGCGAGCCGATCGATCCCATTCGTCCACCCGATCTCATCGAGGTGCGCCGGACTTTCGCCGAGCCGATCGGCGCGGCCGAAACGATAGCCCGCTATACTGGCAAGCTTGTCATCAAGGTCTGCGAGATGTTGGAGGCCAAAGGCCTTGGCGCCAAACGGCTCGATTTGCTTTTTCACCGGGTCGACAATCGCATCGAAGCGGTCCGGATCGGCACGGCTTTGCCGGTGCGCGATGTGAAGCGATTGACCCGCCTGCTCTGCGACAAGATCGAAACGGTCGATCCGGGCTTCGGCATCGAGATCATGAGACTGGCCGCGACGCTCGCCGAGCCGCTGGCGCAGAGGCAGATGGTTTCTTCGCTGACGGAAGAACCGGAGGCCGACATTACGGGCCTGATCGACACGTTGGCCAATCGCGTCGGAGAGAAGCGGCTTTATCGTTTCGCGCCGGTTGCCAGCGACGTGCCGGAGCGTTCCGTCAGGCGCGTTGATCCTGTCGCGCCACGCACCGGCGCGGCATGGCCGGATCAGTGGCCGCGTCCTTCGCGCTTGTTGCCGACCCCGGAGCCGATCGAGACGGTTGCGCTGCTGCCCGATTAGCCGCCCGTTACCTTCACCTGGCGCGGCGTGCGCCGCCGCGTCAAACGCGCCGACGGTCCGGAACGCGTGTTCGGCGAATGGTGGAAGCGCGACGCCGAGCTCATCGCAGTGCGCGATTATTTCCAGGTCGAGGACGAGGCCGGCGAACGCTTCTGGATATACCGCGCCGGCGATGGCGAGGATCAAGACACTGGTTCCCATCGCTGGTTTCTGCACGGGATCTTCGCATGAGTGGCGCGCGCTACGCCGAATTGCAGTGCACCTCGCATTTCTCGTTCTTGCGGGGAGCCAGCTCAAACGACGAGCTATTCGCTCAGACCGCAACGCTCGGCATTGAGGCGCTGGCGATCGTCGATCGCAATTCGCTGGCCGGCATCGTCCGCGCTCATGAGGCCGCTCGCACGACCGGCGTGCGTCTGATCATCGGCTGCCGCCTCGATCTCGCCGACGGCCCATCGGTTCTCGTCTATCCGACAGACCGCGCGGCCTATGCGCGTCTCTGCCGCCTCTTGTCTCTTGGCAAGCAACGCGCCGGCAAGGCAAAGTGCCATCTCAATTGGTTAGACCTTGTTACCTATGGCGACGGCCTGATCGCGGTGCTCGTGCCCGACCAAGCGGACGAGACCTGTGCGCTCCACCTGCGCCGGCTGCGCGAGGCCTTCGGCGACCGCGCCTACATGGCACTGACCTTGCGGCGGCGGCCGAACGATGCGCTCCGCCTCCATGAACTGTCCAATCTGGCGGTACGGGCGCGTGTGCCGACGGTGGTCACCAATGACGTGCTGTTCCACGTGCCCGGCCGCCGCATCCTGCAGGATGTCGTCACCTGCATTCGGCACAATGTCACCATCGACGAAGCCGGTTTCCGCCCTGAGCGGCATGCCGATCGCTACCTCAAGCCGCCGGAGGAGATGGCGCGGCTGTTCAGCCGCTACCCGGAGGCGCTTGCCCGCACGATCGAGATCGCGCAGCGCTGCCGGTTTTCCTTGGACGAACTGGCCTACCAATATCCCGACGAAGCGACGATCCCCGGCCTGACGCCGCAGCAGGCGCTGGAGAAGCTTACCTGGGAGGGCGCAGCCGAGCGTTATCCCGAGGGCGTACCCGACACTGTGGTGGCGACCCTCAAGCACGAGCTGCAACTGATCGAGACTCTCAAATACGCGCCGTACTTTCTGACGGTGAATGCCATTGTCCGCTTCGCCCGCAGCCAGGACATTCTGTGCCAGGGCCGCGGCTCGGCTGCCAACTCCGCCGTCTGCTATGTGCTTGGCATCACCTCCATCGATCCCGGGCGCAACGATCTTCTGTTCGAGCGGTTCGTCTCGGAAGAACGCCGCGAGCCGCCCGACATCGATGTCGATTTCGAGCACGAACGCCGTGAAATCGTCATGCAATGGGTTTTTAAAACCTATGGCCGCGATCATGCCGCGTTGTGCTCGACCGTGATCCGCTACCGCGCCAAGGACGCATTGCGCGATGTCGGCAAGGCGCTGGGTTTGCCCGAAGACCTTATAAAGATGATGTCCTCACAAATTTGGGGCTGGTCGACCGACCTTGATCCGAAATACGCCCACGACCTCAATCTCAATCTCGGCGACCGGCGGCTGCGCCTCGCCCTGGAACTTGCCCGCGATTTGATTGGCGCGCCACGCCATCTCTCGCAGCATCCCGGCGGCTTCGTGCTGACGCGCGATCGCCTCGATGAGCTGGTCCCCATCGAGCCGGCGGCCATGGTGGACCGGCAAGTCATCGAATGGGACAAAGACGACATCGATGTTCTCAGATTCATGAAGGTCGATTGCCTGGCGCTCGGAATGCTGAGCTGCATGAAACGCAGCTTTGACCTACTTGCAGAGCACAAAGGCATCACCCGCGACCTTGCGACCATTCCGGCCGAAGACCCGCGCACCTACGCGATGATCCGCAAGGCCGACACGCTCGGAACCTTCCAGATCGAAAGCCGCGCGCAAATGTCGATGCTGCCGCGCATCAAGCCGCGCACTTTCTATGACCTCGTCATTGAGGTTGCCATTGTGCGGCCCGGCCCCATCCAGGGCGACATGGTCCATCCCTATTTGAGACGCCGCGAGGGGAAGGAGAAGCCTGTTTATCCCAAGCCTGAACTGGAGCGGGTGCTTGGCAAGACACTGGGCGTACCGTTGTTTCAGGAACAGGCGATGCGCGTTGCGATCGAATGTGCGGGGTTCACACCCGGCGAGGCCGATCAACTCCGCCGCGCCATGGCGACCTTCAAGCACACCGGCGGCGTCTCGAAATTCGCCGAGAAGCTGATCACCGGCATGGTGAAGAATGGCTACACGCACGAATTTGCGGAAAAGACGTTCAAACAGCTTGAGGGCTTCGGCAGTTACGGCTTTCCGGAGAGCCATGCCGCCTCTTTCGCGCTGATCGCCTACGCCTCCTCCTGGATGAAATGCTGGCACCCGGATGTGTTCTGCGCGGCTTTGCTCAACGCGCAGCCCATGGGTTTTTATGCGCCGGCCCAGATCGTCAGGGACGCGCGCGACCACGGCGTCGAGGTTCGTCCCGTTTGCGTCAACGCCTCGCGCTGGGATTGCACGCTTGAGCCGACCGACGACGAAGGCCGCTTCGCCGTGCGGCTTGGGCTGCGCATGGTCAAGGGTCTCGCCAATACCGATGCCGCCATCATTGTAGGCGCGCGCGCGGATCAGCCGTTCGTCTCGGTTGACGATCTCTGGCGCCGCTCCAGCGTGCCTGCTGGCACGCTTGTCCATCTCGCCGAAGCGGATGCCTTCCAACCTTCGCTGAGACTTGCCCGGCGCGAGGCGCTGTGGGCGATCAAGGCGTTGCGTGATGAGCCGCTCCCGTTGTTCGCAGCCGCCTCCGCCCGCAAGAATGCACTTGTGCCCGAGATTACCGAGCCCCCTGTTACGCTAAGGCCGATGACGGCCGGCGGCGAGGTGGTCGAGGATTACGGCCATGTCGGGTTGACCCTTCGCGATCACCCCATCGCCTTTCTGCGCACGGATCTGCGCACACGGCGCATCATCACCTGTCGCGAGGCGATGCAGGCACGCGATCGCCGATGGGCGGAGACTGCCGGACTTGTGCTGGTACGGCAAATGCCGGGTTCGGCGAACGGGGTCATGTTCATCACCATCGAGGACGAGAGCGGCATCGCCAATCTCGTCATTTGGCCAACCGTCTTTGAGAAGCAGCGGCGGATCATTCTGTCGGCGGGCATGATGGCGGTCTATGGCCGCATCCAGCGAGGGCGATGTCGTCCATCTTGTTGCGCACCGGCTGACAGACCTGTCGCACGAATTAGCAAGCGTCGGGGATCGTGACGCTGCGTTCCCGCTGCCGCATGGCCGGGGCGACGAACTCCACCATGGCAGTCCGGGTCTCGATCCGCGAAGCGTGCCGAAGGGTCCGAAGCCGCGCGACATTTCCGATCCTTATGGTCCCATCGATCAGATCAAGGTTAAGGCGCGGGACTTTCGATGACGCCGGTACCCATCTATAGAACAATGCGCATCGCGCCATGCCTTGCATGCGCGGTGCGGATGTTGCGCAATGTGGTGAGCGCGTTTTCGCCCCCTACGAAAGGATAACAACAACGCGGTGTGTTTTCACTGTGCCGTCTCCCGACCTTTCCAAATCATTGCAAACCCTTTCCGTCGTAGCACGTCTCCGCCTGCTGTAATTTCATGTCCTGGATTGCGATCACTCAACCCATTGCGAAGGAGATTACCATGCAGAACGTTATCACCATCGGACGCGTACTCGTACCTGTCGAGCAGATCGCTTACGTCGAAGCGTTTGAACCTCCTGCTGATGGGCGGTTCAAACCAGACAAGCCATACAAGAGCCGCATCGTCCTTCTCAATCGCGAGACGGTGCTGTGCGAGGCCACCCCGCAGGAGTTCGCCGATGCCAACGGGTTTCGCCTTCTCCCCGAAGACAACGTCGCCACCAATCCCGGTATCGACTTCCGGGTCGAAAGCTTTGTACCTACCAAAGATTTTGACCCAGGTAAGCCTTACCAGACCCGCCTGATTTGGCGCGGTCTCGACGGCATCAACCGCTTCAAGTTGCTGCTCACCAAGCCCGAAATGGTGATCGCGATTGCGTTGCGCGGAGAGACCGAACCCGGCGGCGAGCGTAAGGCGCGGCCACCTCGCCCGGCTCAGCCGCGCGCGCCGCGCAAGCGGCCCATTCCTCGCGCCGAGGCGTAGAGATCGCTGTTTTAAGGAAGCGCACCCACGAACCCTGCCGGTTCGCACCGGCAGGGTTTTTTGTGTGCCTTCACGGCGTTAGATCGTGCCGCGCCAGAACGCTGCGGATGTTGCGCAGGTTGATGAGCGCGATTTGGCGGTTGGCCGAGCCCTCCGGCATGTCCGGCAGGGCGTGGGTGATCCGGACCAGCAGATCGGTCAGTTCGATCCGCGTCAGGCGCATCAGCTCTTTGATTGACAGCACTCGCATTGGAACCTCCATCGATTTTGGCCGCGCCAATCGCGGCCTTCTGGCGGAGGCCCAGGGCGACGGGAGGAGGAGGCTGCATCGCTTGCGACCGCAACGAAGAGGAGGAGTGCTTCAGCACTTGCGGCCATCAGTCGACGAACGGTGCCAATTGGCCGGAAGCAAGGACGGGATTGGAGTGGTGGGATGGAGGAAGCGGGTGCTGTCCGCTTAGGGTGAGCTACGCGCCTCAGTCCGGCTCAGCCCTTGCGCCAAAGAAACCACGCGCTGCCGCGACCGCGATCCTTCGGATCGAAGCGCTCGCCGCCGACCTTTTGCAAACCGCTCAGCGTGCGGCCTCGGCGAAACAGAAAACGCCGTATGTGACATCATCCCGCCGCACCGTGTCCCACGCCGACAGAGCGAAACCCCATGGCAGAATTCGTCGATAATGTCGTGGGGCTTGACTATGATGCGATCGGCATGCACCGCGATCTGGTGCGGCCATTCCCGGTCGATCCTGTTCAACGCAAATGGAATGATCGCTGCTGCGCCTAACGTGAGCTTGCGGCACAAGCTACGATTACCACGGAATGAAACAGGTATCGCGCCGCCCAAACCACCTGTATCTGTTATTGGCAACCCAATCATAGAGTCTGTCTGCAAACGACATTGGCAATAGCTTCAACACCCACGCGAGCGCTTTCCAGAGACCTCCAACCAAATAGAGCGTGGCTATAACAGCTTTGCTCTTTTGCAAAACCCGGCCTCTGCTTACGAGCAAAAAGCTACTAGGATCTAGCTCGTTCAATCCCGCCGATTGGAGTGCTTTCGCGCCTTCGGCGGATTGGACAGGTGTGAACTTTAAGCGGTCTTTGGGAACTCGATGCGCGAGCCAGGCCATCGAGCCGCTGCACAGATGGCACATGCCGTCATAGATGATCACGGTCGGTAAACAGTCCACGTCTTCGTCAGTCATTGCGGCGCGTCCAGATAGCCGAAATAGCTGATGACACGTCCGCAAAACCAAAAGCCTACCAGCGTACTAAACCGATAACGGCCACGCCATTCGCTGGCGCGTGCCGCCAATGTCGGCTGAAGCAATCGGGGGAGAGGAATGCCCAAAAAACGTACGCGCACCACGTGCAAGGAAAACCCTTTCTGATCGGCCCTCACGTCATAGACGAATGTGACCGGGAAGGCGACGAGATGCTCGGCCAGATAGTGTCCCTCCTGTTTCATGATCGTATGGAAACGGCTCTTCCCGAAGCGGCGATCCCATTCCTCATCATTGAGCCCTTTGATGAAGCGAATAGAGACACGTGCGCGATGTGCGGGCGTTGGAAGCGCGGCGACGACGCGAAGGAGCCAACTAAGCAGATTCTTCCCGCCCATGACGCGCGAGATTCCGCGCACATCCTGGGTTCTTTCGATGCTGTGCATGCGCCGCACGGCTTCGGGCATTCCGTCAAACGCGGCCCCCAGGATGTTGCGAAGCAGAATCTCAGTCATTGCACGTCTTTGCTCTCCCACGATATGGGATAGGATGACAATTCCTGCTGGAACTCTGCAAGCGAGAAAAGGCCCATGCAGGGATACGCCCCGGCTGGCAGAGACTCACCCCTGAGCATCTTCTTGACCAGCAAAATGACCGGCGTGACCGGGATTTCGAGTCCGCTTCCGTCACGGGCAAGGATTTCAAAGAGCATCTTTTTCGGATTGCCCTGCCGGTCCTGTCCTTCGAGACGCATAAAGAAGCCGCTGTGCGGGCTGCCCACGAATTTTACGGCCTTCAGGCAAGGATGAATGATAGTCGAAAGAAAATTCCAATCCTCAATCCACCCCTTGCGCACACAGGCGCTCATCAGCGATAGCATTCGCGGAAGTCCCGGAATATCAATACAGCTGCCGAAGTCCATCTGCCTGAGCGCTGGATAACACGCCGGAAACAGGTCGTGATCGGGAATATCGCAGTCCACGACATAGCGGCGATTGACGGGTTCCGGAAAGTCATGGTGCCGGGGGCGGCCTAGGCCGTACAGTGTGACGGGCCTTCCATCCTTCAGGACGCCATAAGGCTTCCCGCAGTAGCTCAAAACCGCCTTCAGCGTGGCCGGGCCAAGGCCGGTTTTTACGCCGCCACAGATGCCATAATCGATCGCTTCAAGCTGTGAGAAATTCTCAAGCATCGCGTCGATGATTGCCGAAGTCAGCGCCGGAACCGTGCTCGACCCGGTTATGAGCGGAATCCCTTTTGCTTGTGCAGCGGCATCCAAAGAGGAGAACTTCGTAACAAACTCCCGGCCGTCGGCCATGTCGATGTAGGGCACGCCGGCCCGAAGGCACGCCTTGGCGACGGCATAGTTCTGGCCTTGAAACGGTCCGGCGAGATGCACCACCAGATTCAGTCTTCGGGAGTAGAGTAAGTCCAGTAAGCCCGAAGCACTGATCTTGCACGCCACGATGTCGATATTCCGGTCACGCCTCACGGCCCGCAGCTGCCCCTGAGTGGCTTCAAGTTTTTGCCTATCTCTTCCACCAAGGAACAAATGCAACCCGTCAAGCTGTACGAGCCGGCGACATAAGCGACTCCCAAATTGCCCCGAGGCACCCAGGATCAAGACTCGGCTGATTGGAAACGATGACATTGTACTTTTGCTTTGTCCGGGCCTCAGTTGGTTGGCTCAAATATAGACAATACGCACTTTCTTACGAAGACAGCCAAAAATACAAATAACACAAATGACGAAGAGCCAGTTTAGAAAATTCCGGTATTATGTAGCTAACTCTCAAGGCGTTCTATGGCTTCGGTATTGATCCCAATAGGATGGTGACCCAAAAGTAGCCCGCAAATGCGCTATCAACGCCAGAACCTTGGCGGACACACGCCGGTCATTGGGGTAGGCAATGAAGATCGTCGCAGGCTCTGCCTCCGCACCGACATCCACAATTCGAAGTTCTCTTGAACTGCACAAATCATGAAAAAGGAACGTCGAAAGCAACGCGATGCCCATGCCGTCCAGAGCGGCGGCGCGCATGATGATTCCATTGTTGACATGTATGATTGTATTGGGACGCACCACCGTCCAGCGGCCTGACTGCCGGAAGCGCCAATCCGATGCGCCGCGATTGGAGTAGATAATCCCACGGTGCCGCTCCAAATCCGCGATCGTCGTGGGCGTTCCATTCTTTTTCAAGTAATCGGGCGAAGCGACCAACATGCGCCTGCTGGGCGCAAACCGCTTCGCTATCCAGCCATTGTTGGGCAGCGGACCATGACGGATAATGGCGTCGAACCCGTCCGTCGCGCCGACAAAACGGTCATCGAGATCGAGTGACAACTCGACGCGCGGGTTCTGTTTGAGAAACGAATTAAGCGCTGGGGCTAAATGCAAGATACCAAAGCTAACAGGCACGGAGATCCGCAATGGCCCGGCCAGTTCACCCCGTCGTTCGGACACTTCGGAAGTCGCCTCGGATACTTCGCGCAGGATGCGCTTCGAGCGCTCCAGAAACGCGATGCCGTCCTCCGTCAACGCGAGGCCGCGTGTGGAACGATGCACCAGCGTTGTACCCACGTTGCGCTCCAGTTCTGCGAGACGCTCGCTGGCGACCGATTTTGAAATCTGCAAGCGTCGTGCGGCCTCGCTGATCGAGCCTGCCTCGGCGATTGTTACGAAGGCGACGAGGGATTCCAGTTTAAGCACTGTTCGGCCATTCCGGACGCTTGTTCCTGAAATTGCAGTCTAGTCCGAACGTTAGTATCGCGCTAGGGTGCTGGTCTTACCGAGGAAATTCCGATGCTCTCCCGCTGCCCTGCTGTCCTGCTTGCAACATTTCTGATCACGGCTCCGGCTCTCGCCGTGGAACCGTTCCCGTCGAGTTTCCATACCGAAGAGATCAAGACCAATGGCACGTCGCTGTATGTGCGAATAGGTGGTCAGGGGCCTGCGGTTGTCATGCTGCACGGCTTTGGAGATACCGGCGATATGTGGGCACCGGCAGCCGCAGTGCTGGCACAACATCACACCGTTGTGGTTCCCGATCTCCGCGGCATGGGCCTGTCCGCGCATCCGGACATTGGGTACACCAAGAAAAATCAGGCGATGGATATCGCTGGCGTGATGGACGCCCTGAAAATCCAGAAGACCGATTTGGTGACGCACGATATCGGCAACATGGTGGGCTATGCTCTCGCGGCGCAGTATCCCAGCCGCATCACCAAATGGGTCGTGATCGACGCGCCACTGCCCGGAATTGGCAATTGGGACGAGATCAAGCAAAGCCCGCTGCTTTGGCATTTCAATTTCCGCGGTCCGGACGTGGAACGGCTTGTCGCGGGCCGCGAACGTATCTATCTCGACCGTTTCTACAACGAGCTGTCTGCCGATCCACGGAAGATCGATGAGGCGACGCGACAACACTATGCCGCACTCTATGCACGGCCGCATGCCATGCACGACGCTTTCGAACAGTTCGGTGCATTCAATCAGGACGCAATCGACAACAAGGCGCTGCTCACCACGGGCGGTAAGCTAACCATGCCTGTGCTTGCCCTGGGGGCGGAGAAGTCGTTTGGGTCCTCGCAGGCTGACACCCTGCGTTTCGTCGCGACGAACGTAACCATGGGCATCGTGCCGACATCTGGCCACTGGATCATGGACGAGAATCCTGAGGCCACGACCGCGATGATTGTGGATTTTCTGTCGAAGTAGAGTAAGCGTCCGACCCACGACGCCAATCTAACGTTGTGGTGCGCGACCAATCATTTTTACTTTGATGGCGATATTATAACCGCGTGATAGAAGTCAGGCGACTTTGTTGACAATACCAGCCGACCCAGGGTTAGGACGAAATCCGCCATTCTGCTTTTCCGCGGCTTTAGCTGCGGCAGACTCGAGGACTTCTACTGCTGGACTATCGCCGTCCGGAGCACGTGGTGCTTGTGGAATCGCTGCCTGTCCTTGAATCTGGGCTGATGACTGTTGAGCGGCAAGACTAGGGCCTGTCCTCAGTTAGGCGACATTTTCACGAGAACGGATCAGAATCAAACGCGGAACGGCGTTCTATAGTTGGCGCGATTCTACGGGAGGGATATGCGAATCAGCAATTGACTGATTCATGGGTGGTCGGC
>WNFR01004545.1_pt1 | contig 14255 bp, 14 predicted proteins | sample 5400221 | NCBI WGS metagenome assembly WNFR01 (sample SAMN13153357, study PRJNA577476) | soil metagenome | isolation source: 40 cm soil under Madrone tree | place: USA:California | collected 2016-06-14 | reverse complement strand
GCACGTTCTCGGCCGCCGCCGTGACTGTTCAGCTGGCGCGTTCCACTTGCGCGCCGAGATGGATCAAAATTTGCAGCATGTAATGCGTGTCGCTTAGGTCGGGCACGCGATGAACGATGCACGGTTCGCGCGTGAGCAACGTGGCGGCCAGGATTGGCAGCGAAGAATTCTTCGAGCCGCTGACCTTGATGGAACCCGAAAGCGGATGGCCGCCGTGAATAAGGATTTTATCCATATCTCGCAAACAGGAAACGTGTCACACCTGAATAATCGTTCTTGGAATAAATGTCGCGGTAATTTTTTTCCGCCAGGGCCGAAAAAAGCGCCTCGCTCTGACCGATTCCAATCTCCAGCGCCAGCATTCCACCGGGCCGAAGCCGCGACGGCGCCTGCGCAATCAGCTCATGCACCAACTCATCGCCCCGCGCACCGGCGAACAACGCAATTTCCGGATCATGCGACACTTCGCGGGAAAGAGTATGGCGGTCTCGTGTTGGGATGTAAGGAAGATTCGCGACAATGAGATCGAAAGTTCCCTCCACATTTTCAAGGAGATTGCTTTTCAACAACCGGACCCGATCCGCCAGCTTTAGCCTGGCGGTATTCTCGTGCGCGAGCGCCAGCGCATCGTCCGAAATGTCGGCGGCGAGAATCTTCGCTTCGGGAAATTTGATTGCCAGACTGAGGGCGATCACACCGCTGCCGGTTCCAATATCCGCAATTTCGGATTTCGGGTTTCGGATTTCGGACTCTAAGAATTCGACCAGCTCTTCGGTTTCCGGCCGGGGTACCATGGCGCGTTTGTCGCAGAGAAAAACGTGGCCGCAAAATTCTACCGTGCCGAGCAGATGCTGAAGCGGCTCGCCTTCGCCGCGACGCTTCACCAGATCGCGCAACGGCGCGAGTTCCGATTCAGTCAGATCACGCTCAAATTCCAGGTACAACTCGATCCGTTTGCGTCTCAGCACATGGGCTAGCAAGTGCTCGGCACTCAACCGCGGATTCTCGACATTATGTTTCTTGAAGTACCCCGTTGTCGCGTGCAGCACTTCCAAAACGGTCATAAGTCGCGGAGCCGGCACATCTCGTTGTTGCTTGTTAGGCGCGCAATTACTGAAAACAGCAGAAGATCTCTCCACGTCGGTCGAAATGACAAAAGCAGATTCCTTATGCGATGACCGCTGATTCCTTCAAACGTTCCGCTACATCGGCGGCTTGCAGCGCGCTGATCAATTCGCCCAGATCGCCATCCATCACCCGGTCCAAATTGTAAAGCGTTAAGCCAACGCGATGATCCGTTACGCGGTTCTGCGGAAAATTGTACGTGCGAATTTTTTCTTCGCGTCCACCGGTGCCGATCTGCCCACGCCGTTGGGCACTGTATTTCTCCGCTTCTTCGCGCTGTTTTCGCTCCAGCAACCGCGCTCGCAAAATCGATAGTGCTCGTTCTTTGTTTTTGATCTGGCTGCGGCCATCCTGACAACGCACAATCATACCCGTTGGGATGTGGAGGACCTGCACGGCCGAATCAGTTGTGTTCACGCCTTGCCCGCCAGGACCGCCGGCGCGCGAGACTTCGATTCGCAAATCTTCCGGCTTCAATTCAATATCGACATCTTCCGCTTCCGCCAACACCGCCACCGTGGCTGTCGATGTATGAATGCGACCTTGCGCCTCTGTCGCAGGCACGCGTTGGACACGATGAACGCCGCTTTCGTAACGCAGTTTCCGAAAAACAGATTCGCCGGAAACTCGAAAGATCGCTTCCTTGAATCCGCCGAGCTCTGACGGACTGGATTCCAGATCCTCGGTTCTCAGGCCGGTAGATTCTGCATAGCGATGATACATGCGGTAAAGGTCGGCGGCGAAAATGGCCGCTTCGTTTCCGCCAGTTCCGGCACGGATTTCCACGATTGCATCGCGGTCTTCATTTTCATCCGGTGGTAGCAAGGCGATCTGAACATCGCTTTCAAGTTTGGCCACTCGCTCTTCGAGCTCGGGAATCTCGTCGTCGGCCATGGCCGCGATCTCGACATCGCGTGACATCGCGAGCTCCCGGTTGTCATCCAGTTGCTTTCGCGCAATTTCGAGTTCGTCCCATTTTACCAGCAGTTGTTTGATGGTCGCGTGCTCGCGCATGATTTCGCTTGCACGCTGGCGATTGGAAAACAGCGCCGGGTCGGCAATATCGCGCTCGAGTTGTTCGAAGCGTTTGCGTTTGAGTTGAATAAGAGAGTTAAGGTCCATGGGCATTTGTAGCCACGGCGCTGCGTCGCCGTGGGAAGGCGCCCCGACACAGCGGGGCGGCTACAGCTCAGCTAAGCTTTTTTCTCAGCCCGTGCGGCTTTGGTGCTACCGTAACGGCGGGCAAACTTTTCCACGCGGCCGGCGGTATCTATAAACTTCTGTTCGCCGGTGAAAAATGGATGACAAGCGGCGCAAATACCGATCTTAATGTCGCGACGCGTGGAGCGGGTGTGATACACCGCGCCGCATGCGCACACAATATCGGTCTCGTAATATTCTGGATGTATGCCGGCTTTCATCTTGAAAGAGGAGCGCGGAACTTAATCTCGTGAAGCCGCGTCCGCAAGGTATGAAATTGATTGACCCCTTGCTCGAAGCATGGGAGAAAACCCTCGCGCGAAAACGTGATGCGCCCGCGATTTTCGGGACCAGCGGTGAAGTAATAAGAACATTCCTCGGCATCGAGCAACACGCGCGCGCGGTGCAGACGAAGCTGCCGCCGTCCAAACCGTTCAACGTGAATGCAATTCAGATCGGGAATCATGCTGATTGGCCTTCTCTTTTCCTGGCGTGTTTGCGGACGCAGCGTGTTGTTCTTCCGATCGATGAATCCATCAGCAAGCAGCAAGCTGAGGCAGCGGTATCGATCGCTGCGAGAAGCGGCACCACGGATTGGGGCGACAGGCCGCCAGCGCTTTTCAAATTAACGTCGGGGACGACGGCTGCGCCGCGGCTCGTTCGCTTTCGCAGCGAACAACTACTGGCCGATTGCAATCAGATTTGCGAGACGATGGGAATTAGCGATGCGGATCTAAATTTCGGCGTCATCCCGATCTCGCACTCCTATGGGTTCAGCAATCTGCTCACGCCACTGATCGCGCGCGGCGTACCGATGGTCATCAGCCGCGATAGAACACCGCGCGCGATCCTCTCCGACCTGGCCCGCAGCAACGCCACAGTTTTTCCCGGAATGCCGGTTTTCTATCGGGCATTCTGCGAAATGGAACACGTTCCTGCGCTACCAAAGCTGCGGCTTTGCATTTCTGCTGGAGCACCACTCCCGCGTGCGGTCGCGAAGAAATTTTGGGGAAAGTTTAACCTGCCGATCCACTCGTTTTACGGCGCATCGGAATGCGGCGGAATTTGTTACGACCGCGAAACGACAAATGAAGGGGAAGGGTTCGTCGGGCAGCCGATGGAAGGCATCGATATTGAACTGCTCGACCCAAACGCGGCGGCGAGCCAAATCCAAGTGCGCAGCGCCGCCGTCGCCGATGGCTACTTTCCGGAACCGGATGAAGAAAAGCTGAGGGATGGAATTTTTGTGCCCGATGATCTGTTGGCGAGAGACGATTCGGGATTCACGATCGTCGGCCGGATTTCAGACGTGATTAACGTCGCGGGTAAAAAGGTGAATCCGGCGGAAGTAGAAGCGCATTTGCTTAGCTTTAGCGGGGTGCGACGGGCAGTGGTGTTCGGTCGTCCCGCAGGCGCGGGATTGCGCAATGAAGAAGTGGCGGCATGCGTAGTAGTATCGCCCCACGTAACCGAAGGGGATCTCCTGCGATTCTGCCGGACTGCGTTAAGTGCCTGGCAAGTACCGAAGCAGATCTTTATCCTGGACGCCATTCCGGTGAATGAGCGAGGAAAAATCAGCCGGCGTGACCTGGCACGGCGGTTCTCAGCGCGGGATGCGAGTTCTCCGTTGCCAAGATTGGGTTCTTGATAAAGCCTTCACATGGGGTTTGCTTATAACGACACAGGAACATTATGCCGAAATCGAGCGGCCAACCCAAGTCAATAGAGGCTCAAATGGAAGCTTCGGATAGCGAAGAGCGGGAGGAAACCGACAGTCCACCTGTTCCGCGAGAGGACGAACCTACACCGGAAGCTGGTGCGAATGTGGAGAGTGTCCAGTCCGACAACTGGTGGAGCGCCTCGGAACTAGAGCCGGATTGGGCCCAATCCGCAACCGAGACTACGGACACAGAAGTCATTCCTAAAAAGGAGCCGGGGACGGCTGATGTTTATTTTTGCGGTCACACGAGTCTGTTTCCGTTGAACCGTGCGCTGCAAGCCATAGCAAAAGAGAGACTCACGGGAGTACTACGATCGTTTTGGGACCGGGAGCCGATCGAGCTTCTGGCGCGCGACGGCGAGATCGTTTTCGTTACGACGCGGGACCCGGATCTTTATTGTTCCGAGACGCCACCGCTTCTCGCGAACATCGACGTGGTAAAGGTTGACAGAGCGCGCGATCAACAGAAAGAGAACGGAACCCCGTTTTTTCTAACTCTTGCCCGGGAGGAATCGATTGCTCTCGATGCTGCCACGGAACTGATGCGGCATTATGGGCAAACGCTTTTCTCCGAGGTTTGGACGGCGCCGCGCGCGTGGATCATGTTTGAAAAGAATGCCGATCTGTTAAGTGACGTCGCAGATATTCCTGGGGAGCCAAATGTGAGGGACTGGGCGCTGGAAACCTTGCGCCTTGTTCAAAATCCCGACCAACCTCCAAGCTTCGAACCGCCGTCGATTCCTGCTTACACGAAAAACGGTTTCGAGCGGGTGCAAAAGTTGAAACTGACTTCAGACGAGGCCCAATTCGCCTCGCAATTCAACGGTGCCCGGTCCGTGCAACAGATTGCCAAGAATCTGAGACTAGATTTGAAATCTGCCCGGCAACTGCTGTTCCGGTTTCTCGCCCTTGAAATAGTGGAATGCTGGCCTGCCAGCACGGCCGCAAAACCAGAGCAACAGAGCTTCTTTCAGCGTCTTCGCGGCTCCCGGCGCGACCGGTAGCTTAACCCCGACTGCCTTCGGGAAGCGGGTCGCTCATGAAGAGAAAAATCCTCGTCGTCGATATTGGCGGCACTCACGTAAAACTGCTGATGTCGGCCCGTGATGAGCGCGAATTTCCATCAGGGCCGCGGATGGGGCCGAAACAGTTCGTGGCGAGACTCAAGGAGAATGTGCGCGGTTGGAAATTCGACCGGGTGTCCATTGGTTTTCCAGCGGCGGTGCGCAAGGGACGAATCACAAGAGATCCGAAGCACTTGGGCAAAGGATGGATCGATTTCAATTTTTCCAGAGCGCTTAGAATGCCGGTGCGCCTGATTAATGACGCAGCGATGCAAGCGCTCGGCAGTTACCGTGGAGGTGGACGCATGCTCTTTCTGGGGCTCGGAACCGGCTTGGGCTCAGCTCTGGTCTGGGACGAGACTTTAATGTCGCTTGAGCTCGGCGACCTGCCATATCCAGATGGCCACATCATCGAAAATTATCTCGGCATTCCAGGCCTCGAGCTCTTGGGCGAAAGGAAGTGGAAACGAGAAGTTACGTACGCGGTCATACAATTAAAAAAGTCGTTCATTGCGGACTATGTCGTCCTCGGCGGCGGCCTTGTGCACCGGCTCGGTCGGTTGCCAGACGGAACGGAGCGCGGACGAAATGAAAACGCATTCCTCGGTGGAATCCGTTTATGGGAAACCAAAAGAAATTCGCCCGAACTGAAGTGGCGGCTGCTGTAACGCAAAAGTGATTACTTCTGTAGCGCAAATCCTGACAGGCCTTCGCACAACACGCGAGGAAATCCGGATCTTTTGCCCGCAGCGCGTACGGTTCGTTACCTTACTGCGTTAGTGCTGCTGCCGGAGAGGTGTTCAAAGTGTCATTTAACTCTAGCAACGGACGTGCATCCAGCGCGATCAAGCCTCCTCGCGGAGTGTCAATGTCCGTAATCAGCCCAATGACTATGACGATGAGCAGTGGGAAAAGGTATCGCTCAAGAATCGACTGACGCCCGGTAGCTGCCGCTTCGTAACTGGTCAGCCATCCGCCCCAACCGGCTACGCAAAACAGTAGCAGCCAGACGGCGCCCGGGACATGGTTGCGCCTGGCAGCAACGCGGCTTGCTTCCAAATCGATGGTTTCGTTGAGGCTCGTGACGAAACTCGCGGTGATCGCTGTTGGTTGTCTTGCGGCAGCGGCGACCGCCTCATTCCACAGGCGTTTGTGAAGCTCCGCGTTGCATTTGCGCAAGGACGCGAACCGCTCCGAGAATTGCGCTTCTCGATGGGCCTCGATGCGCAACGGGACATATTCCCGAAGCAACCGCAGGATGTTGGCGGCCTGCGGTCCGGGCAACAGATGGGCTCGGCGCGCAGTCGCGCCGATCGAGTTTGCCTCCCGGACGACGAGGTCGCGGCGTGCGTCGTTACGTGACACAGCCAAAGCGAAGCTGAAACCAAGCAACAGTCCAAGCAGGGCAAGCACTGCTGACGGCACGCTCGATTCGCGCTTGTCCTTTTCTCGACCTTGCCGCCTGTGCGCGAAACCCATGCGCCACGCGAACTCCGAAAGCCCAAGCAGTACAATCAACAGGATTGCAAAGACCAGCCACTGGGTTGAAAAGATTCGGCCGAATGTTTGATCGAGCATGACGGCGTTCTTTTACTTGAGTGGGCCTGGAGCAAAATGAACGAGCGGTTATCTGCAACGCCGATGTTGCAGTCAGGAAGCAATTTGTTTCAGTCTTTCAGCCTCGTGAACATCGGTTTGCACTACGACCAAAGGCGGATAGGCAGCAAACGTTCGAGGCGATACTGTGCGTTGCCGAACACGGAATGCATATGACGATCCGAATCTCCGTCCCGCTGGTCACAGCAGTGCTGGTGATATTTTTGCTTTTGGTCGGTTGTAATTCAAAGAACGAGAACAAGTCTCCGGCTGATGAAGTGACCGAGCAGACATACAAGGTTGATCCGAACGCCACTCTGCGCATCGCCAACGGTCGTGGCTCGGTCACGATTCACGGCACCGATGCATCCGAGGTACGACTGCGAGCTGTCAAGCACGCACCGAGCGCCGCTCAACTCAAGGACACTACTGTCAACGTGACCGCAGAACCCGGCGATATCTTAATCAAGACCTCCTTTCTGCGACAAAAGAAACAGCCCTTCTTCGCTGGTAGTAGCTCCGTCGACTACACGTTGGTTGTTCCGCGCACGGCCAGGATCGCCCGCGTGGACGTGGATGACGGCAATGTGTCGATCGACGGAATTCAGAGCTCCGATGTCCGAGCGAACGTGGTAAATGGCCACGTTGAGATCCGAAACTGCTGCGGCGATCTCAAAGTGACGGTTGCGAACGGTGCGCTCGATCTCTTCTTTGGCCGGTGTGAAGGACCGTACTTTTCGGCTGACGCTCAGGTGTTGAACGGAAACGCGCAGCTTTCGTTTGCGCGCGGTGCCGCATTGCGAGTCCGCGGCGAGACTTTAAACGGAAAAATCGCAAACGACGTCGGCCCAATGGTCGGACTCAACGGTCAAGTTTTACGCACGATAGATTTACCCCTTGGCAACGGCAGGCGCTGTGACATTACAGTGCGCGTAACGTCGGGCGACATTACGATCGTTGCCGCGGAACCCGGCGGATAAGACGCGCGCTTAGTTACTTCCGGCCATCTGTTTGTCGCTGTTTGATGGCGATTTCACGCAGCGGAAACCGAGATGATTGGTGCCGGTGTTCACCTCACCTTTGCCACGCGTGCCGACGATATAGCGCGAGCAATATTGTTCGTTACAAAGAAATGAACCGCCGCGATGGACGCGCTTTTTCTCGTTAGGCTCAGCCGGATCAAGTGGTGAGTCGGGGCCTTTCGGATTGTTTGCAACGCCACCTTTGTCGGCAAGCGTTTTGTAGTAATCCGGGCGATACCAATCACTGCACCATTCCCAGACGTTGCCAGCCATGTCGAAAAGACCGTAACCGTTTGGCGCAAAACTCTTCACCGGTGCGATGCCTGCGTAACCGTCTTCGCCCGTATCTTTCACGGGAAATTTCCCCTGCCAGGTGTTGGCCATGGATTTCCCACCGGGTCGAAATTCATCGCCCCAAACGTATGTCTTTCCTGATAACCCGCCACGCGCGGCAAATTCAAATTCGGCTTCTGTCGGCAGACGTTTGCCCGCCCATTTCGCGTAAGCTTCCGCGTCAGGGTAAGCGATTTGCACCACAGGATATTTTTCCTTCCCTTTAATGTCGCTTTCCGGTCCCTGCGGGTGCCGCCAGTTTGCTCCTTTCACGTAGCTCCACCACTGATAATGATCGTTCAGCGAAACATCGTGATCGGTCGGCGCGAAAACAACTCCGCCAGCCACCAGATTTTCAGCAGGCGCGGTGGGAAATTCTTCCTTGGTTGGCGTCCGTTCCGCGATGGTGATGTAGCCAGTCGCCTTAACAAACTTGTCGAATTGCTCGTTTGTCACCGCTGTTGCATCCATCCAGAAGCCATCTACGCGAACGCGATGAATGGGACCGGCGTCGTTCGAGGCCATCGGCATTTCATCGCTGCCTTTGCCGTTTACAGCGGCGCCCATCGAGAATTCGCCTCCCGGAATCCAAACCATGCCTCCGGGCGGTTTGCCTGGCGCATTCGTTTTGTTAGACAGTGTCGGCGCGAATGCGGAACTACCCTCCTGCGCGTGAAGCCATTGTGCCAGAGCCGAGCTGAAACTGACAACTGCAAGAAGAGTAAAAACGATCCGGCTCACTTCAGTCTTCGATCGTTGCTGCGATATCTTCTGCGGTTTCCACAGTTTTCTTGTCAGCCTCGCTTAGATTTGAAGGCTTCGTATCGATTGTCACCTTGATGATTTTGCCGGCGAACTTGTTCTCTCCCGGCTTGTAGTCGTTGGATACCATCGTTTCGTTATCCACGCCTACGTCGGCGCCCTCATCTCCTGAAAAGGCATAAGGCTGGGTTTTCGGAATTTGTCCGGTCGCCACTTGTTGGCCATCGACAAAGAGCGCGCACTTACCGCCTGAGCCAGGTTTTGGTGAATCGACTGCAAACTCATATTTGATCTCGTGTTTGCCCGGCGACAAAGCCGTCTGCCCGCCAATGTTAGTCCTTTCAACCCCGAAGTAGTTGTACTCGTGGTGGACCTTTCCATCCTTCATGTACAGCACCCACCCACCAAACGCGCCGGCTTGTGCGATGATCACACCGCTCGTATTAGCATCCTTTAATTCTACGGGCGCTGTAATTGTATAGGAGCGGTTCTTGACGTTGATGAAGGCGTTCTCCAACATCCCGGTCATGCCAGGATAAACCGTGAGTGAAGCACGATTGCCCATCAGATCGGGTCTCCCGGCAATGGCCGCATTAAAGCGCTCTGATCTGCGGTCGTCGATAGGCAGCACATGGTTCTTGATTGCCTCCTTCGTGAAGAGGTTTTGAAGCTCTTTCAGCTTTGCGGGATTCTGCGTGGCCAGATCGTGGGCCTGGCTGAAGTCCTCGGCTACATGGTAAAGCTCCCAAGTATCTTTGGAGAGCGGCGGAAGCGGCACCATCAGCCAGGGAATCGAATGGCGCGTGCACGCCACCCACCCATCGTGATAGATGCCGCGATTACCGAACATTTCGAAATACTGAGTAGTATGCGTCTCCTTAGCTTTGGGATTGTCGAACGTGTAAACCATTGACGTTCCATCGAAAGGCCTTTGCGCGGTTCCGTTGACGCTCTTGGGAAACGGCAAGCTGACTGCTTCTAACACAGTAGGAGCAATGTCGGTTACGTGAGCGAACTGGGAGCGGACCTCTCCCTTGGCTTTAATGCGCGCCGGCCAATGGATCACGACTCCGTTAGTAGTACCACCGTAATGCGAAGCGATCTGCTTGGTCCACTGAAACGGCGTATCCCCGGCCCATGCCCAACCAATGGCGTAATGCGGGAACGTCGTTTGGTCCCCCCAATTATCCAGATGCGGCATGTTAATTGCGGCAGTGTTGATGATGCCGTTCAGAGCCATCATTTCGTTGTAGGCGCCTTCAGGCCCGCCTTCTGCGCTCGCTCCGTTATCGCCGACAATGTAAATGAACAAAGTGTTGTCCAGCACGCCCATGTTCTGCAAGGCATCGACCAGACGTCCTATCTGTTCGTCAGTGTGCTCGGCGAAACCAGCGAACGTCTCCATTTGTCGCGCCTCAAGTTTTTTCTGGTCGGGCGTCTGGGAATCCCAGGAAGGAATTTCCTTGGGTCGCTTGGTTAGCTCGGCGTTCGCAGGGATGACGCCCATCTGCTTCTGTTTCGCAAATGTCTGATCGCGCAGCGCGTCCCATCCTTCGTCAAACTTGCCCTTGTAACGTTCGATGTATTCCTTAGGAACATGATGCGGCGCATGCAACGCGCCAGTGGCAAAGTAAACGAAGAACGGTTTGTCCGGCGTTAACGAGTGCTGCGCTTGCATCCAGGCGATCGCCTGGTTCGTCATATCAACAGTAAAATGATAACCGGGCTCGTGCGGCGGCTCCACGCGGATAGTTCCATCAAAAATCGCTGGAGCCCACTGATTCGTTTCGCCACCGATGAAACCGTAAAATTTATCGAAGCCAGAATGAGTGGGCCAACGATCAAGCGGTCCGGAAACGGAGACCTCCCACGGAGGCGTTTCGTGATACTTGCCAAAGGCGGCGGTACTGTAGCCATTTAACCGCAATATCTCCGCAAGCGGTGCCACACTTTGCGGACGGATTCCGGTATTTCCGGGAAACGCAGTGGCGAGTTCCATAATCGCGCCGGCGTTGTTCACGTGATGATTGCGTCCCGTTAGCAGAGCAGTGCGAGTCGGCGAACAAAGCGCAGTCGTATGAAAATCGTTATAGCGCAGGCCGTCCGCGCCCAGCTTATCCAGCGTCGGCATCTTACACGGGCCGCCAAACGCGCTTGGTTGTCCGAAGCCGATGTCATCGAGCAAAACGACGACCACGTTCGGTGCCCCCTTGGGAGCTTTAACTTCAAACCGCGGCGGCGCCTTGGCATCACGAGCGTCAAGTTCCGTGATGGTTGGCGGCTGAGGCTCGGGAACCGGGAGCACGGTCCGATTAATCTGTTGCGCTGCCAACTGCTCCAATGACAGCAAGCTCAATACACCGGCCAGCACTAATATCACTGGGGAGCTCTTCTTCGGCATTTCTGATTTCATGATGGTTCCTCTTTTCGGTTTTCTTTCATTCTCTGACACCGAAACCTTTAACGGAACCGTAGCAATTGCACCGCTTTGAGCTCGCGCTTCGCTAAAAAGTAGCGGCTTGCAGAAGTTGGAATTGCATTTTGGTGCCGGGACTGACCAGCAATTTGCCAGCGGTATGTCCATACTGTGCCTGTCGCGCTGTTCTCGTGGGGCTGCCCGCTTGGAAGCTGTTCGTCTTTACCGGGACATTGCGTCCGTTCACAGAAATCGACGTAAGTTCCAGCGTGAGTGGCTCGGACTTGCGCGGGTTAGCGCGAGACGACTTAATCTTTCCAAATGCCTTCGTCCCAGCTTTCAACAGAACCGTTCCTTTAATGGCGACGTTCTGATCGAGCTGCGCTGCAAAGGTTCTACCCACTGGGTCCTGAGAAGAGATGGAACTGGCGGTGCTTACGTTGAGCGTTGTTCCAGCGGGTATCGTCGCTGCATTTAAGGATGAAGCCGCAACGCAAGCGCAGGTTATAGCGATAACTGTAATCAATTTTTTTCGGATCATATTGGTTTGAATGGTTGATATTTCAGGTTCTAACAGAAGGAAGGAGAGGAAAGGGTTACCGCGGCGTTTCGTAAGGCGGCTCGTCTGTTGCGATCGGGGTGCTTTGCATCGGCGGATTAATCAGCTGGAAAATTACCGCTGCGACAACGGCGGCCGCGAAGTCGGCCAGCAGATAAATCCAGATGTTTCCCCAGCTCGAAATACCGAGAATGCAGATGCCCAGAGCGACCGCAGGATTAAATGCGCCGCCGGAAATGTCGCCAACGGCGAACGCGCCGGTCATCACAGTCATTCCGATGGCGAGGCCATAAAATGAATTGCCTGAAGTGCCCTCTGCCGTGGCCGCGTTCAACACGACGTAGACTAGTGCGAATGTGAAAAGAAATTCCGCGAGCAGAGCCGGCCCAACGTGCGGACTGATCGGAGTGACAGCAGCACCGGCACGGAGGAATTTGATCACGATCATAGCAGCGACGGCAGCGCCGGCGAGCTGTGCAACCATGTAAGGGACCACGTCGGCTCCATTGACTTTACCCCGGAGCAAGACGCCGACTGTCACCGCAGGATTATAATGCGCGCCGGAGATATGGCCGCCGGCGTAAACCATGACCATTAGCGCTGCGCCAATGGCCAGCGGCGCGATGACGCCCGCGCCTGCGCCGATTCCGGTGCAACCAATTGTGAGGACAAGGAAGAAAGTTCCAATGAATTCGGCTATGTATTTGTTCATAAGTTGAATTTGTAAGTCAAGGAGCTTGGCAAAAACAAGACACGTTTACAATGGGACTTTGGGCGTACCCGCATTGAGAGAACGGCGAACGCTGAATGCCGAACATCGAACGTCTTCAAAATTTCAGGCTCGCGGTGAAGTTGAATCCATCGCCTTCGAATCGTTTGCTGACGTCGAAGTCGTGAATCCAGCGGACGTTAAAATCGAGCTGGCTCTTGCCCAGCTTGGTGGAGTAAGTAGCGATCGGCCCAATGCCGAAGGCGCGCCCGACAAAACCATTGAGCCGGTCAGCGACTGTGCCTTCATCGTCCGTGACCTGCTGAATCCAACTCTCGATAAAGCCGATGCCGAAGCCGTTCTTGAAGCGTTTGATGGCCAGCACTTCCAAGTCGGAGAGGATGCCGTTTTGGTAATGGGTAGTGGGATTCTCGGTGTAGAATTCCATCTGCCAGATGCCGGTCAATTCAATGTTCGCCTCCGGAATAATTTTTGTGTAGGCCACACCGGGAATGAATGTCCAATTGTTCAGGCTGAGGTTGGTAAGTCTGCCCGTTTGGTATGAGCCAGTGGGTGCCCAAAATGTGAAACTGAAGGCGAGATGATCGGTCTGACTAAAGTGATGGCTTGCCACGATGGGAGTAAAAACCAGATCGAAAAGTCCGAAGGTACTGTCGGTTTTTCGGACAGCGAACGGGCCGAGGGAGACGTTTGCCGTGCACTCAAGCCATGTGATAGGAAAGGTGATAACCGAGGCGAAGTTCCAAGTCTTGGTATGCGTATTCCAGATGTAGAGCAGCGAGACGGGGGTGAACGATGCCTTCACATCGATGTTCGTGACGAGGAGATTCGCTATTGGCACCGACGCCGCCCCACCGATGGAGCCGTCATAGTAAGTTTCTGCGACTGACACCAGAAAGCCCGGCTCGGGTGGAATCACACCGGCGAACGGCGCGATCGACATGCCGGAAATAGGCCGGCCAAAGGCGCCTTCCACAGCAAAAGCACGGGTGGCTGAGAAAGTCAGGGCTGTTAGTCCCACAATCATTTGGGTGACTCTCGTTGTCATTTGATTTGTTCTTGCGGCTAGCGGTTGAGTTACTCTTTGTCTGTTCGTCAGGTGGGGTTGGTTGATTATAGTTCGTGTCGTTTCCGACCGCTCGCCTCCGCAGTCAGCCGTTTGCTTCCTTTCGTTAGGTGTGACGGTTCACCTGACCTTCTAAGAGCCCGGTCATTTTCCGCTGGTTTGCGCGCTCTGGAGCTTTTCCAGCACTTCATCGAGCGAGAAGCTACCGACTTTCTGGCTTGGCGGGAACTCCTTGAACGTGGCGATGTATTTCCCGACGTATTCCTGCGCCGGCACGAGCAGGAACGTGCGGTCAGCCCGCCAGTGCGTGTAATCCATGCCGACATGATCTCCCTTCTCGAACGGGTCCGAGCGCAGGTTGAAGATCTTGGGAACGCGCAGCACGACAAACGGCTCCTGCCAGACTTCGAAGCCTTCGGCACGCTGCTCGGCGAAGACGATCTTCCACTGGTTGTAGCGCAGCCCCACGAGCGAGCCATCGTCATTCCAGTAGAAGAACTCGTGGCGCGGGTCGGCCGCTTTGCCGGCGAGAGCGTCGGTGATATTGTAGCCGTCGAGATGCACCTTGAAGGTCTTGTCGCCGACCTTCATCCCCTTGAGCAATTGCTCCTTCACGCCGGGCGCGCCCGCCGCGGCGAGGAGTGTGGGCAGCATGTCTTCGT
>WNFR01017336.1_pt1 | contig 14258 bp, 23 predicted proteins | sample 5400221 | NCBI WGS metagenome assembly WNFR01 (sample SAMN13153357, study PRJNA577476) | soil metagenome | isolation source: 40 cm soil under Madrone tree | place: USA:California | collected 2016-06-14 | reverse complement strand
TGTGCTTGGCTTCTCCTTGGGCCGGCGGCCGGCATCGTCGACATAGCTGACAGCCTTATCGAGGCGCGGCGATCGCGAGGTCGCGCTGCAACTTGGTCCTGCAAGCGGTGCCTAGCGTTATGCTTGATCGCCCACTAAATCAGCTTCCGCCGACAGCGATTCTTTGGCGGCTTCGACAGCCTCGGACTTTGCGGTGAACAGATCAGCAAGATACCTGTGGTATGTTGTCCTGAGGTGCGCGAGGGACAAATCTCGGTCGGGCGCGTAGTTAAGCTTTTCGGCAAAGAACCGCAGCCGTGATCTGCAATCGTTCACAATCTGACTCCACGTCTTCACCCAAATCGTGATGCGTTGCTCTTCGTCCTGAAACAGGATGCCCCGAGCGCGGTCCTTCTGGACTACTTTGCGAGCGACGATCTGATCTACGTCCGATGAAACGGCCCAGAATACCCATTTTGCCGGGACGGCGCGGAACCGCTCGTCGTCGGCGACAGCAAAGGCGTAACTTTCGATCTGCGCAGCGGCGTCAGAGTCAATTTTCACGTCCGGTCGCTTTAGCTCAACAACAAGGTGCTCGCGATTCTCAGAACCCGCCAGCTGAATGTTGCGGGAGAACATCAAATCGACGATGCCTCGACGGCCATCGGCGCGCTTCACGGGCTCGTCGATCTCGACCTCGCGATTGCGGGCTGCAATGTGCTTCTTGAGTACCTCGGTGAGCGACTGGTCATCCACCGACAAATGATATTGCTCGCCGAATATCCATGCGTTTTCAGCGACAATTCGGTGAAGCTGGGTGCGCTCACGGACAGCATGTTTGAATTCCGCATCAAATACAAGGGTTTCAAGACCCTGCAAGAATTCTAGGCGGTCGGTGATGATTTTGGACGCGCTGATGATGTGCGCGAGGGTAGTGCGGTCGAGAAGTTCGGCCAATTCCTGCCGCTTCTCGACGGGCAAGTCGAGCACCTCAATCAGGATTTTCGACAGATCAGCTGGGGCATGTTGAACAGCGTGGCGCAAAAGATGCAATTGTAGCCGCTTGCTCTTTTCGTCCAACTCCTGAAAACTTGGAAGGAAATGATTGACGTTGAGAGCCAACACGTTGAAGACTTGTCGCTCGGCTTCCTCAATCGCGGTCGTGGGTTGCCCCTGATACGGGTAAACGTTTTCGCGCTGCCATTCTTCAACAAGGCCGGCGGCCTTCTCCGATGCGCGTCGGCGGAAGTGATCGCGCATCGTATCCTTGGCGGCGATCAGCGCCTTGCTGGTCGGAGTATCGAGGTTAGCTATTTCCAAGCGATTTTCCGCCACGAGCTTGGCGAAGTAGTCTGATTTTAGGTAGGCCGTGAAGCTGAAGCCGGGAGCTTGAATGCCCGGCGTCGCGTCGTCGAGCGGAAAGCCACTACCGTCGCAAAAATACATGCGGCGCTCGCTCGGCATCCGCCATTCGACGATCTCAAGTGACACCTCGAAGGGATCGCCGTCATTGGAGCTGATCGCAGGAAGGGGATATACCCAGGAATCGTCCTCAACGGAGTGAGGATCGACGAGCGTGCCTGCGTAGTAGATACACCCGCTGCTTTCGCGCGAGGCCCGCGCGCCTCTTGCACTCGGATGATCTGCGGCCTGACAACCGAGGAGATCGCCAGGGCCTTCCTCCTGCCGACAGCGACGATCGCTCAGCGGATCGTGCGCGCGAAGCGGATCCTTTCTGAATCGGGGCTAGCCTACGAGACCCGCGCGGCGAGGAACTCTCGAAACGGCTCTTCTCGGTGCTGGAGGTCGTCTACCTCATCTTCAACGAAGGTTACACCGCGGCGCGCGGCGAGGACTGGTTACGCCCCCAGCTCTGCAAATGAAGCGCGTCGCATGGGCCGCGTGCTCACCGCCATCGCATCGCATGAGCCGGAAGCCCACGGACTGCTCGCCTTGATGGAGCTGAACTCCTCGCGGGCAGCGGCCCGTACCGACGAAGCAGGCGAGCCCATTCTTATGTTGGACCAGAACCGCGCACTCTGGGACCAGATCCAGATTCGGCGGGGGATGCAGGCGCTCGGCCGAGCGCGGGAGCTGGGCGGACAGTCGCCCTCCAGGCAGCCGTCATCGCCTGCCACGCCCAGGCGAGAACGGCGAGTGATACCGACTGGTCACACATCGCCGGACTCTACGCGGAACTTGCGGCGGTCGTGCGCTCACCAATCATCGAACTCAACCGCGCGGTTGCCATCGGCATGGCGGAGGGACCCGAGTTGGGGCTTGCGATCGTGGATCGCCTTGTGCACGAGCCTACGCTGAAAGGCTATCACCTGCTACCGAGCGTTCGAGGCGACCTGCTCCATAAGCTCGGCCGCTACGAAGAGGCGCGCGCGGCGTTCGAAGCAGCCGCAGCGCTGGCGGGCAGGCGCGAACACGATCTGTTGAGGCGACGCGCCGCCGAGACGGCCGACGCAGCGATGTCATCATGATCCGGTGCGCGCCCAGATAAGGGAAATGGTCGACCACGCCTGGATCGATTGTCGATGAACATCCGATGTTGGCCCTTCACGACGTTCCGGCGGGGGTTGCAACGTCGGCTTGCGGTCGGAGCTGACGTTTGGGTTTCTTAATTCCGTCGCATCGCGATCAGCTTCGCGGCGTCCTGTTTGAATTCCTTGGCCGCTTTCTCGATAGCGGCGCGGTCGTCGGCCGCCTCGACTTCGCCGAGCCATTTCGCCTTGGCGACAGCGCGACAAGGCTCCCCGGCACGGCGTGCCGGAGAGCGATTGGCGGGCCATCGTTTGTCGTGTTCGTCGCTCAGTTAGAACCGACGGCCGTGGCCAAATTCCCCGAAGCGGCGGTGGCCAAATTCACGTCCGAACCCGAAGCGGCGGTGGCCGAATTCCCCGAAGCGGCGGTGGCCAAATCCGCGGCCGTGGAACCCGAAGACACGGGGTCCGGGTCCGAAGCGAATGCCGTGACCGCCAAAGTGTCCTCTGCCGAAGCCACCTCCGCCAAAGTGCGCCCCGCCAAAGCCGCCCCTGCCGAAGCCGCCTCCGCCGTGACCGAAGCCACCTCCACCGCGAAAGGCCGACGCACTTAACGTCGAGCCGGCTGTAGCGATCGCCGCGGCGACCAAACCTATCGCTATCTTGCGTATCATGATGCGCCTCCATTTGTTAGGAGATGCACCCCAGCCTTTAAGTATGAAACCCAGCAGTTCCTATTGAGTTGCAGGGTGCGGCAGTGTCGCTCGGTGTCCCGGCTTCGGAAGCCGAGGACCAAAGATCGAAATAGACCGCATCGCCGTCGGTGAGTTTGGCAGAGAGGATTGCACCTGGCCGAGCGCCGCGATCAGCAGCTATCTCGCCGGCGTGTCACCTCACCCTTTCGTTTGGTGCTCATACGCCGGCGGCCGGCACGAAACAGCGAATGAAAATGCCAGTCTGATCTTCGTCATCAATAACGACCGCATTCCACCACACGATTGCTTCACCGACCGGATTGCCGGAGTTGCGACACGGCGCCCACATCGGCCGCAGCGCCATCCTTCACGTCAGCGGACGGCGCAAGCATGATGGATTCAACGCCGGGGATCGCAAATTAACTTTAGAAACGAAAAGGCCGCGACCGAGGCTATTCATGACCAGTTCAATGAGTTTTTTGATCGGCGGCATCCGTCGCCTCGAGCCAACATCGTGAGACTTTCCCTCATCGCCGCCATGCTGATCGCGCTATCAGCGCCAGCCCATGCAGAATGTCTGTCCTCGGCTAAAGCGGTGTGGTCCGCACATCCAGGATCACATGCGACGTGGCGGTTGCGGCTGCCGGGACACATAGGCGAGAAGTGCTGGTTTCTTGGAAGCAAAAGCAAGGTGATGGACGCTGACGCCTCAAGAGGCGCCGGTCATGAGATCAGGCCAGTGAGTGCGACAGCCGTTCCTATCCCGCGTCCGCGTTCTCAAGGCGCTCCGGCCGATACCGAGCGCGGGCCGTTGTCGATCCTCATATGGGGCAGGGCTGATGCAGATCGATCCGACGTGGGGAGAGATATTCGCGGGGCGGGAGCGTGGTGCCAAGTGATGCCAATCTCTAGTCGCCCGCGACGTGACGCTCCCTCACGAAGGAAGCCGCTGGCACCATCGGTTCCCCGCCGTGCGGCAGGGACGAATGCAGCGAAGCGGTGACGGCTCGGAGGTCATAAGCCCAATGAACGGCTTTCGGCCCAGGAACGCATCGATGTTGCCGACGTTGGACTTTAGCGTGGCTTTGGGGAACCTATCAACCCCAAGGGGAGTGTTCATAAACTAGATGGCGTTGCACGCGAACGCGAGGGGCAACTTGGGTGCGTGCCCGGTCAGGAGGATTACATGTTTCTCCCGCGGATTGGCCGTTCCCGCGCGGCCCGCAGCGCGGTCATCAGCGGGATAGAGTGAAACCATGTCCAATAAAACCGGTATTCGCAAGAAAATAAATGGCGGCGTCAGCATCGCGAGCATTCTCTCTTGCTTGTACTGCGGTTCGACCGCGGCAATTGCTGGGAATTTCGTCGAACCTCCGGTTTTTGCCAGCGCGAATGGGGTGCTCGCTCTCTTGATGATCGCCAAACCTGCGCCTATTCCCAGTATTTCGTTTTCGCCGCCCGACGCCGGCGCCATTATTCATCCGACCGGATGGGTTTATGAAATTTGTCCGCTGCTGACCGCGAATGCCAATCAGTGCCCGTCGGGCACCGCTACGGTCGCGGCCTATGGGGGAGCCCGACTGGCGCTGCAACGGGGCGACACGCTGAAAATTCGGCTTGTAAACAAGTTGCCTGCATTGGATCCTATCAAGGTCACCCATTCGAAGGATCCCGGTGGAGCCAACCTGCCCCGCAATCCGACGAATCTGCATACGCACGGCCTTCTGGTCGAGGCGCGTGCGCCGACGCTCACGGAGCCGACCTTCGGTGACTACATCTTCGTGCAGAATTTCAATTCTGCCAACGGTGCGCCGATTCCGCAGACGACACACGAGCACGGGTCCATTAAGATGGATGTCGTCGATTACAGGATCGACATCCCGGCGAATCATCCTTCGGGCCTGTTCTGGTTCCATCCGCACGTCCATGGCCTCACGCTCAACCAGGTGTCGAGCGGCATGGCCGGCATCATCACGATCGGCAGCGCCGGCGACTACGCTCACAACGACACAGACAACATGCCGTTTCCTGAGAGCAACATCCGTCACTTAACCCTGAAGGATATCCAAGTCCTTGCTGCGCAGCAAAACCTACAATTCGAGAACGGTACTGCGGATGTCGTGAATGGTGAGGTGCGGAACCAGGAGGACCCGAACTTCTGCACGCAATTTCCCGCTGATGCCTCCGAGGTGCGCCAAGGCTCTTGCCCAGGGGCCAACAACGCCCCCGACGGCAACGACTATACCGGTGGAAAATGGTATTTCACGGTCAGCGGTCAGCAATATCCCACCGCACGAATGACGAATCCAGACGGCGAGATATGGCGCCTGACCAACGCGTCGGGCAGCGTTTCATATGATCTGCATCTGATCAACGACGCCACGGGCGCGTCGATGATCATGCAGCTCATTTCGGTGGACGGCGTTAGTGTCCATCTGCCCCAGAACACACCCACCGGAGCCGCCGTCACCATGGCCGGCAGCCGATTCAAGATGGTCCCCTGCGCTCCGGCGCCGGCCGTGGGTTCGTCGCTTCCAATCTGCATCGACGAACTCGTCATGATGCCGAGTTCTCGGGCCGAACTGTTTGTCACCTATCGCGATGCGACCGGCCGTATTGTAGCACCTCCATCCAGTGCGACCGGCACCTTCAAGACGGTCGGCCTCACTATGGGGAGCGGCGACACCTGGCCGACGATCGACCTTGCCAAGGTGCAGTTTGCCCAAATCGCTCCACGCGGGCGGATCGCGTCGGCGATCAATGTGGTGGGCGATGCGTTTGCGGGATTCCAGTCAAATGGCATTTTCTCCGCCCCAGTAGCCAACGCGAAAGCGGCGCCGGTGCCGGCCGGCTGCGCGGCCCTTCCGCCAGGACACAAGCGACGAATCTTCTTTGGCCTGGAGGATCTCACAAGCGACAGCTCTTTCGCTCTAGGCTACGAGGAAATCGACGCCAACGGCACTCCTGTGCCCGGAACGCAGCGGCCGGTCACACGCTTCGATCCTGCGCAGAACACGATCTGCCTGCCGCTCGGACAAGGTCAGACGCCGGTGCATGAAACCTGGGAATTAGTGCAATTGTCCACGGAGAACCACAACTTCCATATTCACCAATCCAGGTTCCGCAGGGTGGTGGCGTCGGCTCCCGCAAACTCGATTCTCGCCCCGACAATCAATCCGGCGGTTGGCGGTGGCATTCTCCAGGATAATCTTCCCTTGGGAGTGGCGGTGCCTGATGCGACCATCTTGGATCAGGTGATGAACAACCAAAGCAGAGTCTGCTCGGTCCATCAGTGGCGAAGCGGCCACTGCGCTTCGACGCCTTTCCTCGTCGACATTGCGTTCCCGGATCTTGGCGAGTTCGTCTACCATTGTCACATCATGGAGCACGAGGACGGAGGGATGATGGCGAAGATCCAGGTAGTGCCGTCGCCGTTTTGACCCGGATCAATGTGGCAGGTCGCGATCAGCGATGCCACACCTGCTGCCGCCCTACGATTCGGGCGATATCCTTTGTGCTCATCTAGAGGGTACAGCAGTTGTAGCTTTGACACGTACTCCCAGTGCATGGAGACAGCGCGCGGCCTCAGCGGCCATTGCTCTCAAAACCCAGCTTATGGGTACGTCAGGCGCCCCTGATTGATTGACGATCGGGTAACGGTTTGGGCGCCAGTTTCCCCCGGGCCCTGCGGCGGCTACAGCGCGAGAGCAAGCCGTCACCCTTCGTCTTTGTCAGCGAGCGTGGCACGCCGTTCACGACCGCGGGCTTTGCCAGGATGATCGAGCGGGCGGCTCGAAGGCGTCTCGGCCTTGAGCTGAAGGCTCACCCGCACATGCTTCGCCACGCCTGCGGTTATGCCCTCGCCAACAAGGGGCACGACACCAGGGCGATTCAGGATGGCTCGGTCATCGCTCGATCACGAGCACGGCAGTCTATAGAGCGGGATGTCACTGGATGGTGACCGGCGACGAGGAACGCACTGCAGCGGGCGGCGTTGGGATCCTGGCGTGAGGTTAGCAAAAGTCTGCCTGGCCTCGCCTCTCTGCCCAGTGCCGTCATGACAGCAGTTCGTCACATTCTCGATCAGAAGGGTCATCAGATATGGTCCGTCCATCCTGGCGACACGGTGTACGACGCGATCAAGATGATGGCCGACAAGGACGTCGGCGCGTTGCTGGTGCTCGACGGCAACAAGATCGTCGGCATCTTTACCGAGCGGGACTACGCCCGCAACGTGTTTTTGAAGGGTCGCGCATCGCCACAGACGCTGGTTGGCGAAATCATGGTGCGCGATGTTGTATGCGTTAAGCCTGACAAATCGATCGAGGAAGGCATGGCACTCATGAGCGCCAAGCGCGTGCGCCACCTGCCGGTGATCAACGATGGTGAGCTTCTCGGCATCGTCTCGATCGGTGATCTGGTCAAGAGCCTCATCAGCGACCGGGAGTTCGTTATCGAGCAGTTGGAGCATTACATCCGAGGGGCGGAGCGATGAGGAGAAAGTGGCTCGGCCATCGCTCGATCACGAGCACGGCGGTTTACACGGCGCTGGCGCCGAACCGGTTCAAGGATTTCTGGCGGGAATAAGCTGGATCGGTGCCTGCGGCGACCGCAGAACGGGCTTGGACACCGTGGCAGGGGCCGGTCGCGGCGGAAGCGTTGAGATCCTGTGAAGAAGGTACTGTTCGAAAGTCTGCAGGTCGCTGATCTCGCGCGTCGTCTCGTCCTGGCCAGTCGCGAGCAGGTCGGTGTTGCGTTCAATGCTGTGCTCGATTCTGCGCGTCATCTGCTCTTGACCGGTGGCGACATTGGCGGCGATCCGGTCGATGCTCTGCCGCACTGCGTCGATATCGAGAGAGATTGCTTTGAGCGAGGTGGCCTCTCTGGTCGCGTTGCCGTACGGCGGCCTCACGCCGGTCTGCGTCAGATGCAGCTGGAACGCGCGCAGCTCTTCCGCGGTTGCGGTGTCCGGAGTCCGACCCAGGAAGGCAGCAAGCCTCTTGACGGCAAGGATGTACTCGCGTTGCGTATCAGGCGCGAACCTGCGCACGCTCATGTCTTCGAGCATGCGTTGACGCAGCGGGCTGATGGGCTTCTCGCTCATTGGGGCTCCTGTCTTGAGGTTGGAGTGCTTTTGACCCCTCGATCCTCAAGACGGAGCGCCCGCCCCGTCATCCGCGCTCAATCAACGTGGTTACTGCCCTCAACGCTTACGCCCAGCGGCCAAGCCGCTTTCTCCCGCGCGAGCGGGTTCGTTCTATGGCCCTTAGCTGCTATGACTCTCGATCGTGTCGGCACGGCAGCTATCGGAGGTGCTGCGGACCAAAATGTGGCTTTAGACATTGGTTGATCGACGTGCCGATGCCGCGGCCGTCAGGGCAATGGCGAGCGGGTCGCAGGTGAGAACCATGAGGGCAATCAGCCATCGGATTGCCCGCTCGCTGTCCGTGTTGGCGCCAATCAGCTCGGCCACGTAGCAGATAGGTGCCGCCTCGGTCTCAATCCGGTGGCTTTGGGCGGCCAGGGAGGTGCGCTCGGCCTTGAGGGCGGCCAGAGTTCCGGCCGCCTCGTTTCGCTCACTGGCGAGGCCCGCACGGGCCTGACGCTGCCGTTCCATCGCGGTCAAGGCGGTGGCAGTCCGGCCGCGCTTGGCGGCTTCCTCGACGGCCTGGTCAATCTGGCCTAGCCGGCGATCGAGGTCGGCGTGTACTTATCCATGCGCATCGCCATGCAGTAGTGACAGTCTCGTTCATTGACCGGTGCCCGACCACGGCCCTTGGGGGTGACGATGTTTCATGGTTGCTGAGGCTTTGGCGGGGTACTCAGGGCACGCCGCAACGCGTCGTCACGCTCACGCGCGATTTCTTGCTCGGTCAATTTGGGCCGTTGAGGTTTCTTCATGGCGTACTTGATCGGCGTTCGGGTAAAGATCAACCGGGCCAAAAAGTATTTTGCGGACCTTAATCAGGCCATCAAGGCTTTCGAGAGCCGAGAGCCCCATGCCGCTGTCATGGAGATAGACCCGCAATCCGGTTACGAACTGTACCGCTTTCGTGAACGCGAGGCTATTCCACTTGAATGGGGCGCCATCGTTCGAGACTGCATCCACAATCTTCGCTCCGCGCTCGACCTTCTCGGTAACGATTTGGTCAGACACGGCGGCGGGACGCCCAGTGACTACTGTGCGTTCCCAGTAGGTTCGTCGCAGCGAATTTCCGAACGAGCGCCATCAAGAGGATCGACGGTGCCAGCGCAGCGGCGATCAAATTGGTCGAACGACTCAAGCCTTACAACGGAGGGAACGATACCCTCTATCGTCTCCACCGTATCGATATCGCCGATAAACATCTGTTGCTGATTCCCGTCGCCGCTGCTCACAGTCATTTCGGAATTCGTCACGATTTGATCGGTCCTGGAATGGATCACCTCCCGCCGTCTCCCTGGTACTTTGCGAAGGCAACAGACCGCAAAGTTCCGCTTAAAAATGGCGACGAACTTATCGCTTACCGTCGAGGGACTGGCGACGGTTACGAGGACAAGACCGACTTCAATTTCACCTTTGAGGTAGCGTTTGGCGAAGGCCAAATTTTCGATGGAGATGCGGTTATTCCAACACTCCATGAGCTCATCAATTTTACGGAGCGCCTCATCAATATTTTCGCGCTCCACATCTTCAGAGTTCAGTCGTGGTAGCGTTAGCCTGTCGGCGGTTTCGGTTTTGATCTGAAACTCCTATGTCAAATATATCATTGCTGGCGGCTTCCATGTCGTCTTGCCTCCGCAGCCGGTGGCGTCGTCAGAGTATCATTGTTTTCGCTGCGGCCAAATCAACCCGGCGCCGAACGAAATGAACAACCCCGAGGCCAAGCACAGCACCACCATCGCCCCGGCCTGGATCAGATGCAGAGTAGCGGAGCTGATCCCGAGGGCCGCGGCTTGCGGATCAGCATCAGCCTTCACGCCCTGGCGCTCTGTTTCGAGCTTGCCGTTGGCCGTATCTCGCTTGCCCTCTAGCTCCCGGCACCGATCGCCGCGCTTGGAGCATTCGCTGGTGATGGACTTGTCGAGACCGGCAATCTGCGTCCGTAAGTCCCGCATCGCGGGAGTCTCGCGCTCCGCCCTGGCCTCGATCCCCGAGTTGATGTTGGTGACCGCGAACCCGCCGGCGGCGAAGAACACCACGGCCAGGGCGACCGCCATGAGCGCCCAGCCGCGCAGGGCGGTCCACCGCTCGCCGTCCTGGGCGTAGAACCTGATGCCCGTCGGAATCAGACACGCCAGCACCTCGGCGGCGACCGAAAGCTGCGAGTAGATGTCGCCCGCGGTCTGGTCGGGAGTGAGCGAGTGCCCGAACCACGAGTTCCCCCGCATGGAGGTGTAGGCGATCCAGGCGCCCGTGGCGACGATGGCGAGGCCGACCCCCCGATCGCCGACCAAGTCCGGTAACGGGGCGGCAGAACCTCGATCCTGGGCGTGGCGGGCTCGGCGAGCGCAACAGATGCAGCGCTTCGTGCAGCGTCGGCGGCACGGTCGGTAGGGTGGGCAACCGTAACGCCGTTACGCGGTGCTACCATCGGCCGCGTGACCGTTAGCCGGTCCATGGCAGCAGGAACGCCAGCGTTACCAGGGTCGGTAACGACGGGCGGCCGCTCCTCGGTAACGGCCGCCGGCGGCGGCTCGGTAACGATGGCAAGCTGCCGCTGCTTGCGCCTCTCCTTGAACCGCCGTTGCCGCTCCGCATTGGTCGGGTCGGTCTTTGCGCGCTGCAGACGCTCGGCTTTTGGACGCAGCTCAGCAGCGTTGCTATCTATTTGATCGGCCATAATGACGAGATCCCTTCGTCGTTGTGGTCAGGCTCGCCGCGGGTGCACCATCACTCGCGGCGGGCCGCTATTAAATGACGCAACACGGCGAAAACATCAATCGCGCACAACGAAACTGGGCAGCAAATCGCGGCAAACCATTTTATATTTCACGGGAAATCTTTTTTACTCCGCTCTCAGCCCTCGCTGTTCTCACCACCGCTGTGGTCTGCTCGCAAAGTGGTGCGCTCCCCGTCCCTTGATACTTGCGTTGTAAACTTGACCTTGGACGAGGCGCTGAGAAACGCCAGGACTTCGTTGGGTGGGATGCCGCCATAAGTGTACGACCGCCCGTTCGCAAGATTGACAGTCAGCGTTCCATCCAAACGGTAATCGATCGCCTCGATAAACGACGAAACCACCGGGACGTGAATTCCCCGACGCTGCGCAATTTCCCCGCAATCTCCGGCTCCGCGAGCTCCAACAGTTCCGGCAGCAACTCAAGCATGATCACGGCGCGGCCCTCCGACGTGGCGGGAATTTATGGCGATGCCATCTTTGGCGCTCGGCCTGGATCTCTCCCAGGGACATTGAGGGAATGTCTTTCATCGCGGCTTCTCCTTCGTCAGGCGACGGGTTCCGACTGGCGTCGGTTAGAATGGGGCCGGGATAATTGGATGCGTGACGCTCTCGATTTTCTCAATCAAGAGATTTCGCACCATTTCACGTATCTGCCCTTCGGTGAGGGTTTTCATAAACGCTTCCGCCGCAATAACGGCTGGATCGTATCGCTTCTTTCGTGCGTTTCCATTGCTATTTCTCCTTCGGTTTGCGGACTTTTGGTTTGATGGTGGCGGGCTTCATGGACGCCATGTGCCAGCCACCTCGATGGCGTCCGGGTCGAACGCGAGCACCGCTGGCGGACGTCTTCGGCTGAGCGTTCTTGCCGAGGCTTCCGAAGAATGCGCACTCGATTGTCATCGCCCAGACCTCGCTGTTCTCAGCGTTCTTGTTCTCAGCACTCCTGTTCTCACATGCTCAGCTTCTGTTCTCAGTGCTCGTTCAGCCATGTTGCTCTCAACGCCCTGCTCAGCAGCCTCTGTTACCAGGCTAATCTTCCGTTCTCAGAGAGAGCCCGTACCGACCCCGTACCTAGAGAAAACCCTTATAATCGTAGATGTGGGACGGGTGGGAACGGGTGGTACTCCTCTAGAAAAGAGTACTAAATATAAAATGGAACTAAATGGAGAGTGCCGTTCCAGGTCGTACCACCCGTACCACTTGCGTTACTGTCCTCTTGTCATTGGCCGCCGGAAACCGCGCACCTTGCCGCTGACACCGGGGACGCGGATTGGACCCTCCGGTTTTTCCCACTCTAGGCGTCTCATGCAATAGCCGAGCCGTTTGCCCTCCGGTTTTTCCCACTCTAGGCGTCTCATGCAATAGCCGAGCCGTTTGGCGGCTGCGTCGGTGCACTTGTCAGCGGGCAGATTTAGGTGGACCTTGAGCAGTTCGGTCGTTGAGATGCGTTCTTCCTTGCCGCGACTAGGCGATCTGATGGTCGCGGGAATGGCCGAGGAAACGGTCGTGCGCCTGCCACGCTGGGACGCCGGCCGCGATCAGTCCCATGATGCTCTTGCGAACCATCGCCAGCGTCGGCGGGACAGGCCTCTCAGCGACAGGACTTTCCGCGGTGCGCAACCGCCAGCGTGAAACTGTCGTTTGATCCGCCGCTCGGATCCGCAAACGCGTAGTACTTCGTCTCAGGCATGGCAGGCCGGACCGTCACCCCAACGTCCACCGCAGCCTCCACAACAGCGCGGTCAAGGTACTGCGCTAAGTCACTGCGCCATTCCGCCAGCCACTCGCTCCGCGCGACCGCCGCATCACGCTCCATCGCGTCGCTGATGATCCGCTGGTCGATCGTCGGATTGAGCCGCAACGACGGCGACCGAACCACCAGGATGTCGCCAGACTTGCCGTAGTGGTCCCGCCAGCGCTCGTACGCCAGACCACTCTTGCGATGCGGCGACGTGATCCCGATCAACATCGCCCCAGGCAATGTCGACATGCCCGGAAGAACAGCGTTGTAGGTTTCGACGTCAGGCGGTCGGTGCGTGGCCGGTCGGTCTTGATGGCGATATTCGATGAGGCTGCGTTCTGGCGGAGTGAGGCGAGCGTCGCGGTAGCTGTTCGTCGCGATCACGATGTCGACGCCGTTGCTCAATTCGAACCCGTCCTTCGTCTCGCGCTCGACCGTTGCAGCAAGGTAGCTGATGTCGTGGAAATAGCTGCGTATGTAGTTCAAGACGATCGTCGCCTGGCTGCGGTCGACGGCCAGTCACATGGCGACAGCTCGCTCGCCACCGCGTAGCTTGCCGGCGGGCTCGAAGAACGACGCAGCCTGCGCAGCGATAACGCTCGCGATGGAGTCCTTCCCAGCTCGTCTACCAGCGATGATCCACAATTCCCGGACCTGCGCTGCCGGCGGGTCGCGATCGGCGACGGACCGGAAGAACGCGCGCTCGTCGTCCGTCATCGGCAAGGCGAACTTCGGATCGCTGATCGTCTGGACGATGTCCATCATGGCGACGATACCTTCGACGCAGCGTAGTCCCGGATGGTCGGCAGCGACCTCGCAGGCTTGGCGCCAGGACGTGGCGGTGTCCTGCTGTGCAATCCCAGCGATACCAGCAGACGCGACACCGTGTTGGCGCAGCGCGTCGCCTGCTCAGCGTTCACGCCTGGCGCCTGCGCCTTCGCCACCAGTTTCGATGCTGTCCTGAGATTGAGCGCCTCGACCACGCCAGGCTCGCGGCCATGCACCTGCCGGAAATGGTCCAGCAGGCTGCCATGGACGGCCAAGGTGAGCGTTTTGCCGCTCGGATTGCCACTTTGACCGCGGCGAAATTGTGATTTCGCCCTTCCGTCAATCTGCTGGTTGTCCTGCGTCGTGACCTGCATTTTCATGCCAGATATTAGCCCTTCGTTGGACATGATACGCCGGCGGTGACGGGAAATCACGATGCACGTTGGTGTTTTGCCGTCCACGCGTGTCCAGGTTACCGCCTTGTTAGAGCGGATGGACGCAAAGATTGCCGGCGAGGTGATGAGGCAAATGGAAATACAGGCGGGACTGAAGGCGGGACTGGTCCCGGGACTGGTCCCGGGCGGGACTGAATTTGGTCCCGGGCGGGACAGACGACAAACCCTATAAGGGTTGTCGGTCCCGGTCCCGTCTGCCTGTCTGTCCTGGTGGCAATCTTTCGTTCAGCGGCTCAACGCTTCGAAGA
>WNFR01009520.1_pt1 | contig 14259 bp, 12 predicted proteins | sample 5400221 | NCBI WGS metagenome assembly WNFR01 (sample SAMN13153357, study PRJNA577476) | soil metagenome | isolation source: 40 cm soil under Madrone tree | place: USA:California | collected 2016-06-14 | reverse complement strand
TCGGCGCGATGGTTTGAATCGGGACGCCCTCGTCCGCGATGGCCGCAAGAATGATCGCCAATTCAACCGGCGTCTGCGGCGCATCGGCTTCGTCCATCGAAATTTCCGTGATAAAACTGCCTGCCCCTTTCACCGCCGCAATATGCCGGTAAGCCTTCCCCGCTTCGCTCACCGCCAGCAGGTATTTGCCCGCAATGCGTACCATCTCGTCGCGTGTTGTCTGGAAAGGGTGCGGGCTGCCCGCAATCGCAATCCGCCCGTTGAGTTCCACGTGCTGTTCGACAAATCCCTTGATCACCCCCGCGCCCGCCCGTTCGCCGATGAAATCCGCGACATCAATCGTAAAAAAATCACAGTGCGGAAGGAACCGGTCCACCGTCTTCAGACCCACGTGGTCCGCGTCCACGTGATACGGCTTCGTCCACCCCAGCGCCTTCACCGCCGCATCCGCCACCGCGCGCACATCTGCCGGCTCCGAACCCATGATCTGGTGCTCACGATTGGATTTGTTCCAGACTGGAATGACTTCGACCCCGCGCTCCGCCGCCATCAGACATGCGCGTAATTGCGCCTGCGTCTGCCGGGTAAACCGGTCGCCCATGCCCACTGAATATTTGCCCAGCTTCAATTGATCGCTCATTTTACAATTGCTTTCCCCCGTTCATTGCGCGCGCCCGGTAACCCATGTCGCCACCGCAATACGGTACGTAACACCGATAATAGAATTTTTTATCCATGATGCAATTCACTTTGACAGCGGCTCGAATGGCCCTGGCGCCCGCCAGACAACCTTAAAAGCAACCACTTTAAAAGATTCGTAACATCATATCGCCCAATTGATTACACCCACATTACCACCTTCCAACTTCTCTCCGGGTCTTGCAAATTCCAATCGCTTCAGTCATTACTGGATGCCGTGAGGCGACTTGGTTGCCGAATTTTGATATTTTTTCTGGTTGCCGCGAAGTCCAATTGGGCTTTCGCGCAGATGGAATCTGCCGAAGTCACCCTCGACTACGTGGCCCGCAAAGCGCTGGATCGCGCGCACAAACCATTTCATTCCCCGCGCGCCGACCTCCCGGACATCCTCCGCGCGGACAAACTGGACTACGACAAATATCGCGAGATTCGCTTCCGTGACGACCAGGCTTTGTGGTCCTCTGAAAAACTGCCGTTCGTCGTCGAGTTCTTCCATCCCGGCTACCTCTATGAGGAACCCGTCCACATCTACGAATTCTCCGTCAACTACGTCCAGCAGATACGCTTCGTTCAGGATTTCTTTGACTACGGCAAACTGCGCATCAAAAACCAGATCCCCATCAACACCGGTTATGCCGGCTTCCGCGTCCTGTGCCCGCTCAATCAACCCGATAAACTCGACGAACTTGGGGCCTTCCTCGGCGCAAGCTATTACCGGCTCCTCGGCAAAAACCAGCGCTACGGCCTCTCGGCCCGCGGCCTCGCCGTGGACTGCGGCGAATCCGACCGCACCGAGGAATTCCCCATCTTCACCGATTGGTGGCTCGGCAAACCCCAACCCAACATCAACGAATTGCATCTCTTTGCCATCCTCGACAGCGTTAGTTGCACCGGCGCCTATGAATTCCACATCCGGCCCGGCGAAACCACCGTCGCAGACGTGGATGCCATCATCTACCTCCGCGAAGACGACAAAATCCATGCCGCTAACCCGCAACGAAAACCTCTCAAGACCATCGGCCTCGCGCCGCTCACCAGCATGTTCTGGTTCGGCGAAAACTCGGAACACAGATTTGATGACTACCGGCCCGAGGTCCACGACAGCGACGGGCTGTTGATGCGCATGGAAAACGGGGAGACACTCTGGCGCCCGCTCAACAACGCCTCCGTGATGCGCCACCAGCGCTTCGGCGCCCGGAACATCCGCGGCTTCGGCCTGCTCCAGCGCGACCGCAATTTCAGCAGTTACCAGGACATCTTCAATTTCTATCACCAGGTTCCCAGTGTCTGGATCGAACCGCGCGGAATACCCTGGGGCGAGGGGGATGTTCACCTGGTCGAGTTGAGCACCCGTTACGAGGGCCTTGACAACATCGTCGCATTTTGGGAGCCGAAGGAGAAAAAACTGCCGCTCCAACCCTATCAGTTCAGTTACTCCATGCACTGGATGCTTGACGAGACGAAACTCTCGCCCAACCGGGTCATTGCCACGCGCATCGGTGCGGACTCGCGCGATCCCAAGTGGCGGCAGATCGTCATTGACTTTGCCGGGCCGAAACTGTCAGCTCTGCCAGCCGGGACCGATCTCGAAGCCATTGCCAGTTGCAGTACGAATGGAAGCATCACGGAAAGCCAGGTGTTTCCTGTCCCATCAACCGGCGCCTGGCGCGCCATCATCATGTTGGAACCCAAACCCGGTAACAACGATCCCGTGGACATTCGCTGCACATTGCAGAAGGGAAACGAAGTCTTGACTGAAACATGGACCTATCTCTGGAGTCCGCCCTAAGTGGTTCATTCGAGGGGGCTGATCAGCCCGGCCAGATTGCCGGCCGGTCCCTCGCAGAATGGAATGCCGCCTATTCCAAGGTGGAAAGTTATTTTCACGCCCTGCGCGTGCGCAACAAGGTGCTGCTCGGCCGCCTCGTCATCCATGTTCTGAAACGCGCCATACGCCGCGCCCCGCATGAACCGAAATGTTCAGCCACCGAGCTCGCCGCCGAGGAGATGGACCACGTCGTCACGGAATGGTTCGCCCAGGTCCTCCAGGAGCCGCCCACCGGCACCGACCAGATGCTTTCAACCCGCGGACGCCTCGCCCTCCTGCTCGCCGACATGCCCGGCAAATGGCAGGACCAGTTCCTGCGCCCGGGTCCCTGGCCCGAGGAATTTGTCCAGGCCATGCGTAAAACCTACCTGCATGCCGGGCCTGACTTTCAACTCTCGAAAATGGCCCCGCGCCCGTTGCACTTCGGCCCCATCACCACCCTCGGCAATTTCAGCCGGTTGCCGCTCACGCGGATGATTGCCGCGTGGTTCGCCTTCGGGCTCCTCCTGGTCCTGATTTTTATTCTCACGCACAAGCACTGATCCATGACCACCGCTGCCTCCGCATCCATGACGTCCAGGGCCGCGGGACAACCTTCCTGCCTCGCGGTCGCGCCCGTTCCCTCCACCAAACGCGGGTTGCGCGTGTTCCTTTTCTATTCGGCGGCTCTCTTGCTCACCGGCTTCGCTTCCATGCTCTTCGCCGACCTCCTTTCGCGGACCTGGTGGTCCACCTCCCGCACCATCCTTTTGACCTTGTTCATCCTCCTCTTCCTCTTTTCCGCCATTGGCTGCATGAACGCCCTCTTCGGCTTTGTCATCAGGAGGATGGGCGATAAGCAGAGCATCACCCACCTTGCCGATTACCGCGCCAAAACCCTCGATGGCACCAGCACCGCCCTCGTCTTCCCCATCTACAATGAAGATGTTGTGCGCGTTTACGAGGGCCTGCGCGTCACCTACGAATCCCTCGAAAAAACCGGCCAGCTTGAGCGATTCGACTTTTTTATTCTCAGTGATTCCACCAACACGGACAAATGGGTCGAGGAGGAACGCCGCTGGTACGACCTGATCCGCGAACTGGGCGCCCTGGGCCGCATTTACTACCGCCGCCGCGTGACCAATGAGGGCAAAAAAAGCGGCAACATCCGCGACTTTCTCAACACCTGGGGGCGGCGCTACCGCTACTTCATCGTTTTCGATGCGGACAGCGTCATGCGCGGCCAGACGGTCGTGGACCTGGTCAAATTGATGGAGACCCATCCAAGCGTCGGCTTGATCCAGACTGTGCCCGCCCTGGTCAACGCGGAGTCCCTCTTTGGCCGCATTCAACAATTCGCCAACCGCCTCTACGCTCCCATCTTCATCGCCGGAATCAATTATTGGGCACAGGGCATTGCCAATTACTGGGGACACAACGCCATCGTGCGCACCGAGCCTTTCATGGAATATTGCGACCTGCCCCAGTTGCCCGGCCGCAAACCGTTCGGCGGTCAGATTCTCAGCAATGATTTCGTCGAAGCCGCTCTGCTGCTCAAGGAAAACTGGCTCGGCTGGATCGCTTATGATCTCGAAGGCAGCTACGAGGAGTCCCCCCAGGGCCTCATCGAAAACGCCCAGCGCGACCGCCGCTGGTGCCAGGGCAATTTGCAGCACGGCCTCGTGCTCTTCGCCAGGGGTCTCCGCGGTTTGAGCCGGTTGCATCTTTTGCAGGGCATTTTTGGCTATCTCGCCGGGCCCCTCTGGTTCCTGTTTCTCCTCACCTTCGCCTGGATGTGGGGGTTCCAAAAATTCATCGCCGGTTTGTCGAATATCACCGTCCACGGCTTCACCCCTTATCTCAGCCTCACCGGAACCGAGCACGCATTCCTCGTCTTCACTGTCTGCATGAGCGTCCTGCTCCTGCCCAAGGTCCTCGCCCTGGCAGACCTCGCCTTCGACCGCGAGCGGCGTCCCCAAAAACGCAGCGCCGACGGCACCGCGTGGTCTTATGCCTTCCAAAGGCACTGGGGCCACATCCTTGCCGGACTGGTCTGGGGCATCTTGATTTGGTGGCTTGATCCCACCACGTTCTGGTGGTTTGTGCCCGTTTTCGCCGGCATGGTTTTTTCGCTGCCCTTCAGCGTTTTAACCAGCCGCAGCAGCCTCGGCGCGCGCACGCGCAGCCTGGGCCTGTTTCTCACGCCCGAGGAAACCTCCCCCCCGGTGGAACTCGACACCTTGCGCGTCCGCATGGCCAGCATGGCCGGCGCTGGTGAAACCACCGAACGCCCGCCGGATTACGGGCTGGCCGAAATCGTCCTCGACCCCTACGTCAACGCCATCCACGTCTCGCTCCTCCGCGAAAAACAATTGAACCCCGTTTATGCCGAAAGCCTCGAAAGATTGGGCGCAGGCCGCCCCGAAGTCCGCCTGCTTGGCGAGAAACTGCTTGTCAATGGTCCGGAGGTGTTGAAACGCGAGGAAAAAGTCCTTGTCATGTCCGACGCTGACACCATGTCCTGGCTTCACCGCCAGATTTGGATCCGCCCCGGCGGCACCCTCGCCCCCTGGTGGCAGGCCGCCATCCGCCAGAACGTCCGCTGATCACTCTTTCAGTTCAACGCAACTCCGCGCCGGATATACGTCGGCACATCCAGGTCCTCCCCGTGATGAATCGTCGGCTCGCTCTTCTCAAACCGCCCCTTGGAAACAATCTCCAGCGGCAACTGCCCCTGCCGCATCCCGGCGGGTTTTTTGCGCGAACGTCCTGAGACACCTTGCGAATTCATCAACTGCTCGGTCTGCTGCTGCGTCAGCGCCGGCGCGGGCGCCACATAACGCGAAGCCGGGCGCGGCGTCACCGTGGGATTCACGATTTCCTTCTCCTGCGCCTCCGCCCCCTCCATTGCCTCCTTCTGACCCGGACGACCCGGTTTCCGCTCCTCGCGCCCGTTCTGGCGCGAAGCCACCAGCGTCACCGACAGTTTGCCCGCAAAAGCCTCCTGGATGCCCGCGCCCATGATGATGTGCGCGTTCTCGCATTGCCGGTTGATTTGTTCCATCACCCGGTTCACCTCCGCCATCGTCATGTCCCGCCCCCCCGCCAGGCTCACCAGCACCGCGTCCGCCTCCGCCAAAACCTGGCCGCCTTCCAAAAAAGGATGCGCCAGCAGTTTCTCAGTGACTTCATGCGCGCGGTTTTCTCCGGAGGCCTCCACCGTCGCCAGCGAGCTTTCCTCGTGCCGCCCGCGCAACACCGCGCACAGATCGTTGAAATCCACGTTGATCAATCCCGTGTGCGCCAGCAGCCGCCAGATGCCCCGCACGCCCTGCGCCAGTAATTCGTTCGTGATCTTCAACGCCTCATCCACGCTGGTGTTCTCATCAATCAGCTTGAACACCTTCTGGTTCGGCAGGCAGATCACCCCGTCCGCCTCGCTCTTCATTTCCCGCAGCCCGAGCTGCGCCTGCCGCTGCCGCCGCGACCCCTCAAATTCAAACGGCAGCGTCACAATTCCCAGTACCAGCGCCCCGCTTTCCTTCGCCAACCGCGCCAGCACCGGCCCCGCGCCCGTGCCCGTGCCCCCTCCCAATCCCGCCACCACGCAAACGATGTCCGCGCCCGAACACAGCGCGCGAAGCTTTTCCACGTCCTCCTCGGCCGCCGCCCGGCCCATCGCCGGGTCCCTGCCCGTCCCCAGCCCGCGCGTCAGTTTCGCCCCCAGCGTCATCCGCTCCGCCGCCGTCAGTTTCAATTGCGAAAGCGCCTGCGCGTCCGTGTTGACGGCCATGAAATTGACCCCGGTAAAATCCTGCCGCGCCATGTAGTCAACCGCGTTGCCGCCCGCGCCGCCCACGCCAAAGACTTTCAACCCAAACTTTTTCCCCGGCGCTTCGCCTTCGTTCGTTTTCATGGTGTTGACTTTGTTGCCAGGCATGTCATTTCCGCGTGAATATTTCACCGATGGTCTTCTTCAATCCGTCCCCAAACAATCCCCCGGTGCGCTTCTTCTGCTGGAACGACCCGAACTTCACCAGCCCGATCGCCGCCGCAAACTCCGGCTGGTCCAGCGCCGATTTTATTCCGCTGATGGAATTCGCCTTCCCCAGTGATGCCGGCAGTTGAAACACCTTCTCCGCCAGCTTCAAAATCCCGGGAATTCGCGCCCCGCCGCCGCATATAAACACGCCCGACCGCAGGTAATCCAGCAGGCCCTCCTGGGCGATGTCCTGTTCGATAAGCTGAAAAATCTCCTCCAATCGCAAGGTCATCACGCGCCGCAAATGCTCCAGGTTTATCGTCTTCACCGGCAGGCCAAGTTCATTGGAAATCGTGATCGTCTGGCCCTTGATGTTTTCATCGGCCAGGGCCGAGCCGTGTTCAATCTTCAATTGTTCTGCGCGCCCCAGCGGCACTTTCAATCCATAGGCCATGTCGTTCGACACATGATCGCCCCCCACCGCCAGCACGCCGGTGTGCCGGATGATCCCGTCCGTGTACACCGCGTAATTCGTCGTCCCGCCGCCCATGTCAATCACCAGCGCGCCCATTTCCTTCTGCTCGCTCGTCAGCAACGCCAGCGAAGCCGCCAGCCCGTTGAACACAATCGCCTCCACCTCCAGTTGCAGTCCCTTCACCACCCGGATCGGGTTCTGCAGCCGGTTGAAATTCCCGTGCACCACGTGCACGTCCACCTCGACCCGCGCCCCGAGCATCCCCACCGGGTTCACAATCCCATCCTGCCCGTCCACGTGAAAATGCTGGCGCACCGCGTGCAACACGTGGTTCTGCGCCGGCAGGTTGATCGCCTTCGCGTTCTTGATCACGTCCTGCACGTCCTCCTCCATGATCTCCCGGTCGGAGGACACCACCGGATGCACCCCGCGATTATTAAAACCCCGGATGTGCCCGCCCGTCACCCCCAGGTACACGCTGCGGATCTCCACGTCCGCCATCTGTTCCGCCTCCACAATCGCGTTGCGCACGTCTTCCTCGGCCACCGGCGCGTCGGCAATCTCCCCCTTCCGCACCCCGCGCGAACGCGACTGCCCCAGGCCGATCAGGTTCAGCGCGCCGGCGGCGTTCACTTCCCCCACCACGGCGCAAATCTTCGAGGTGCCGATTTCAAGGCCGACAATCAATGAAGCTGGATCAAACATTTTTTCTCCGGATGTGTTGCGGGTTTCTGCTCCTGGGACTGGCTGGCGGCACCGCCCCCGCATCAACAAAACACGCGGGAATGTTGTTCGGCACCGATAAATCAAGCGTGGATATCGCCTTGCCCAGCCGCTGGCCCTGGTTGTAAATCTCCCGCCAGCGGGCCAGTTGCCGGTCGGGGTCCTGGATCGAGAACGTGATTATGCTCTTCTGGCTCGTCGTCACCTGCAAAATATCCGGCGAGGTGACATCGATGATTTGCAAATCAACCAGCCCCGCCATCGGCGAATGTTCGAACGCGCTGATCAGTTGCAGCGCCGACCGCACCTGCGGTGAATCCACCCGCCGCCCCGGGGCCATGTCATTGAGATTGCTGACGCGGATTTCCGGCAAAACCTCGTCCCCCGGCGCCGGCGGCGCCGCCCGCTGCCGCGGATCCAGCAGAGTCATCACGTAACCTTCCTCGTCAAGGTGCAGCAGGGCCATCTCATAACCGCCGTTGGCCTGAAGTCGCGGCACACAGACCTGCGCCAGCGGCTCCCGTTCCGTGACGCGCAATCGCAGCGTGTTCGGCATGATTCGCTCCACCGCCACCGAACGGATTTCCGACATCATTTCCATGTCCCGCTTTACCCGCGCCAGATCGAGCGCCAGCAAATTCTCGCCCGGCTTCACCCCCGCCCAACGCCGCAACTGGTCCACGGTTATCACCCCGTCAGTCTCGACATCAATCCGCTGAATCGCGAACGACTTGTTTTCATAGATGAGGCGGTTGAGCGTCCATTCACCCGCGCGCCAGACCACGTAAAAGCCAATCACCGTCGCAAACACAAAACCCATCGCGATTGCCGCCAGTCTCAACCGCGTCGCGCGCACCTGGTCGGAACGCAATTTCACGTCCAGCACGCGCTCGCGCCCCAACCGCCGGTTCCTTGCCTTTCGTTTGAACCAGATCATTTTCCGCTTGTTCCCGTTCCCCGGCGCAACGCCAGATCAACCATCCACTGGCACAATTCGCCGTAATCAATTCCCGCCGCCGCCGCCGCCTTCGGCAGCAGGCTCAACTCGGTCATCCCCGGCAGCGTGTTCACTTCCAGCACCACCGGCCCGCCGTCCGGACGCACCATCACGTCCACCCGTGAATAATCACGCCCGCCAACCGCCTTGAACGCGCCCATCGCCGCCGTCTGTATCCGCCGCGTGGTCGCCTCGTCAAACGGCGCCGGGCACAGGTATTCCGTCGCGCCGGCGGTGTATTTGTTGTGATAATCGTAGCTGCCGCTCCGGGGCCGCACCTCGACCACCGGCAGCGCCCGGCCCGCCAGGATTCCCACCGTCGTTTCCCGCCCCAAAATCCTTTCCTCCATCAACACCTGCGAATCATGCCGGAAAGCCTCCGTCAGCGCCTTGCCCAAGTCCGACTCCCGCTCCACAAATTGCAGCCCCACGCTCGACCCCTGCCGCAGCGGCTTCAACACCACCGGCGGCTGCCAGCCCGCCGGCCAGTCCGTCGCGGACGAATCGAAAACCTCGTATCGCGCCGTCGGGACCCCGGCGGCCACGCATTTTTGCTTCGTCCGCGCCTTGTCGAAAGCCAGTCCGCTCGACTCGGCGTCACACCCGGTGTAGGGAACACCCAGTTCGTCCAGTTGTTTTTGCACCGTTCCATCCTCGCCGTACGTTCCGTGCAACGCCAAAAAAACCACCTGCGTTTCCGCCGGCAATGTCCACCCCGGCTCCTTTGGGTCCACTTCATGCACGCGGTGGCCCAATCCCCGCAACGCCTTCGCCACCGCCTTGCCGGAACGCAGCGACACCTCGCGCTCAGCGGAAGGACCGCCCAGCATCACTGTGATATGAAGGCTCTTTGACATTGCGTGTGAACGTAAAAATTTGCTCTCAACCCGGCGGCCCGGCCGCCGCCTGCGTCAATTGTCCCCGATGACCTGCACTTCGAGTTCGAGTTCGATCCCGCGCTTCGCTTTCGCCTGTTCCCGGACCGTCTCGATCAATTCGAGAACATCCTTCGCGCTCGCATGCCCTTCGTTGATGATGAAATTGCCGTGCTCCAGCGAAACCATCGCGTCCCCGACGCGCGCGCCCTTCAAGCCCAGTTCGTCTATCAGCCGGCCCGCCGGTATTGTTCCCGGATTCTTGAAAATGCAACCCGCGCTCGGCGCCGCCGGTTGTGAGTCCCAGCGTTTCTGGCTGAAGGCCTTCATCCGTTTTTCCACCACGTCGCGCGCCGCCGGGTGCCCCTTCAATACGGCCCCCATCGCAATATTGTCCTTCAACAGCGGACAACTCCGGTATTCCACCTTCACAGCCGCCGCGGGCTCCTCATGCGCCTGCCCGTTGACATCCATGTAGCGCAACGACTCCACCACATCAAACATCCAGCCGTCCATCGCGCCGGCATTCATCCGCAACGCGCCACCGACCGTTCCCGGGATGCCCTCCAGAAATTCCAGCCCCGTGAGCTGGCCGCGCTTGGCCTCCGTTGCCACCTGCTTCAACTTCGCCCCCGCGCCGCAAAGCAAACGGTGCCCGCTGATTTCAATCCGGCTGAAATGCGGATGCGCCAGGCAAATCACCACTCCGCGAATTCCGCCGTCCCTCACCAGCAGGTTCGAGCCGCGCCCCAGCAGCACAAACGGAATTCGATGCCGGCCGCATGTCTGCAATACCTGCGCCAGCTCCTCCTCGGTCGCCGGTTCCACATAAAAATCCGCGCTTCCGCCCACGCGCAACGTCGTCCGTTTCGCCAAAGATTCGTTCTGGCGGAATACTGTCGCCACCGAAAGTCCCGCCGTCAGTTCCGCAAAAAATTCCGTTCCGCCGGGCGCGGGCCCGCCCTCGCGGTCGCCACCGGATGCGGAACAATCTGGAGCTGAGTGCAGTTGGTTCACGGGACGGCGGTTTGTCGGTTTTGAATTTTTGGCGAAGGCGGCACCGTCGCACAGCCCGCGGCGCGGCGTCGGGCAACGATCGTTTGCATGATGCTCTCCGCAATTGCCTCGGCCGCGTGCGGCGAATGCCAGCCCTCCAGGGCGACGCGCATTTTCCCGCGCGCGGTGGCATTTTCAACCAGTTCGATGATCTTCGGGACCACAATTTCCGGCGCGGCTTCCTCCTGCTTGAACACATACGCCGCCCCTGTCTTCTCATAGGCCAGCGCGTTGAAAAATTGATGATTGCCGGTCGCGGCGGGATACGGGATCAACACCGACGGCACGCGCATCGCCGCCAGCTCCGACAGCGACGATGCCCCCGCGCGGCTGATTGCCGCGTTGGCCGCTCCCAGCGCCAGATGCATCTCGGCAAGAAACGGCCGGACCACCGCCGCGATCTTGTTTGCCGCACACGCTTTCTCAACCTTCTCACCGTCGTTGGGACCGGTGAGGTGGAGCAATTGCAACTCCGGCGCCAACTTCGCCAGAAGCGGCAGCATCGCAATCACCGTGTCATTCAACCCGCTCGCGCCCTGGCTGCCCCCCGTCACCAGCAACACGGGCCGTTGCGGATCCAGCCCCAGCGCCGCGCGACAGGCCGCCGCGTCCGCCGGCTGAAATTGCGGGCGCACGGGCGTCCCGGTGACCTTCACATTCCGCGTGTGCAATCGTGCCGCCGCTTCCGGAAAACCGACGAATGCCTGGCCGACCAGCCATGACAACCACAGGTTCGCCCGTCCGGGAATGGTGTTGGACTCGTGCAGAAAAGTCCGCGCACCCGCGGCCCGGCCCGCCAGCACCGGTGGCGCGCTGGTGAATCCGCCCATCGCCAGAACGGCCTCCGGCGCCTCCGCCCGGAAAAGTTTTTTGGCCGCGCGATAGGATTGCACAAAACCGCGCGCAAACCTCAGCCGGCTTCCCCGGCTCAACCCCACTGCGGGCAGCGCGGCCACCCGCATGTCCACCACGGATTTTACCGCCTGCTGGTCCACGTCCTTGGATGAAATCAACAGCGTCACGGCGCAGCCGTGCTGCTTCAATTGCCCGGCCACCGCCAGACCGGGAAACAAATGCCCTCCCGTGCCGCCGCATGCGATGGCCACCCGGGGAGCTGGCTTCTGGTTTTGCATCACGACGCCTGTGGTGAAAGATTTCCCCCCGGTTCAAGCGCGGCCCCGGCCGCTGCGGGCACCACGCGCGCCCGTCGCGCGATGCTCAACAGCAATCCCACTGCGGTCAGCATCACGACCAGATTGGACCCGCCGTAACTGATGAACGGCAGCGGCAGGCCCTTGTTCGGCAGCGCGCTCGTCACCACGCCAATATTGATGAAGGCTTGCAATCCAATCAGAAAAGTGACGCCCGCCCCGAGCAACAGGCCGAAGCTGTCGCTCGCCCGATACGCAATGTAAATCCCGCAAATCACCAGCACCACGAACGCCACCACCACCAGCAGCGTTGCCACCACCCCGAGTTCCTCGCCGATGATGGAAAAAATAAAATCCGTGTTGTGCTCCGGCAGAAATCCGAGCTTCTCGCGGCTGTTGCCCAGACCCAATCCCGTCCAACCGCCCGTGCCCAAAGCCAGCCGCGCCTGGTACGCTTGATAGCCGATGCCGGTTTTATAGTCTTCCATGTAAAGCCAGGCGAAAATCCGTTTTGTCCGCATCGGGTCGTGCAACAGCGAGATTCCCAAACCAACCAGCCCCAGTATCACCGGCGGCACCGCAAACTTCCAACGCACCCCGGCCACCAGCAGCATCATGCCGGTCACCCCCGCCATCAGCAGCGTCGTGCCGCGGTCCGGCTCCACAAATATCAACCCCAGCATCAGCCCGATGAATGCGCAGGGAACCAAAATGCCCTTCTTCCAGGTGGTCATTTGCCGCTGGTACCGCTCGCCATACCAGGCCAGCGCGATGATCAATGCGATCTTCCCCAACTCCGACGGCTGGACCAGGATTTTCGTCCCGCCCAATTGGAACCAGCGCCGGGCTCCGTTCACCCGATGGCCAATATGCGGCATCAAAACCGCGCCCAACAACACGACCGCGAGCGCAAACAACGGCCATGCCAGCTTCTTAAGCACGCGGTAATCCATGCCCGCCGCCACGCCGCATCCGGCCAGACCCGCCGAACACCAGATAAACTGCATTTGAAGATAATGCGTTTTGGGATCGGCCATGCTCGAACTGTATAACATCACCATCCCGAGGGATAGCAGGGCGGTGACGCAAAATATCAGCGTGGTCGTGGCTAGTTTCATTTCGGTTCACCGGACGCCGGGCGAGGTTTCCCGGCGTCCGGTCAAAACCCTGTTCAATGTCCCGCTGATGGAAGCGGATTGCTGACCGGTGTCGTTGCTGCCGTGGATGCGCCCGTGCTGTCAACCGGCGCAAGCGCGGTGGCGGGCGCGCCACTTGATTTGGCGGGCAACTTCAATTTGTCACCAACCCTGATCCTGTCCGTCGTCGCAACACTGGAGTTCAGCGCGCGAATGGCCTTGATGCTGGTCTCATGGGTCTTTGCAATCTTGCCCAGCGTGTCGCCGGACTTGACGGTGTACATGCTGTTATCACCCGAGTCCGTCATGGCTGTCCCGCCGGTTGAACCCCTTGATGATGCCGTCACTGTCGGCGCCGGAATCTGCAGCTTGGCGCCGATTTTCAATTTGGTGGGAACAACTCCCGGATTCGCCGCTTCAATGGCCCTGGCGGACACACCCATTTTTTTGCCGATGGTTGCCAGCGTGTCTCCCGCCGCGATGGTATAATCCGAGGCCGTGCCCACATTGGCGGGCGGCATCGTGGGGGGCGGCGTGACGGGAACATTCGGCGGCGTCATCGCGACGGTGTTGCTCGGCGATGGCGGCAACGGCGGCGCGACATTGTTGCTGTCGGACGTTCCCGTGGTGTTTTCGCCGGTCGAGGCGACCAGCGGCTGATTGCCCGAATCGTTTTGGGCCGCGTCATCGCGCTTGCAACCCTGGATCAACAATATGCTCACCATCAATAGTACATTAAAACCAAAGATGGAGAGCACGGCGACCTGGAAACGGGCGCGTTTTTTATTTTTTTGCTCCAACAAGGAGCCTTGGGGGATGAATGGATTCGTGTTGTTCATATTTCAGTGGCGCTGGTAGGCGTCCTTTCATGTGAGGTGGTGGTTTTGTTTGTTTGTTCGCGCCGGGGTTTTTCCTCAAAAAAACCCGGCGCAAAGTTAAATTTCATCTTAAAATCGTCTTGTTTCATCCAGTCAACCTGTCTCAAATGCCCGCCTATTGGGGTCATCGTCCGCGACCCCACTACCTGTGGCGGTCGCCAATCCGCTTACGGTGCTGCTTAAAAAAACGTCACTGTCCTGGTAAATCCGAGACCGACTAAAGTTCGAGCGGGCTGGTGAACGTAAAATCACGTCACCCGTCACTGCGTTTTTATCCGCAACTTCAATCGGTTCTAACAACGAACCGGTGGGTGTGCAAGGAGTAAAAAGGCTCCAAACCAAACATTTTTTTTCATGCGATTGCCACCCGGAGCGGCCACCGGCCACCCGCCCGGTTTCAGCGCCCAATGCCCGCGGTTTCCCGGCCTCGGGACGCGGGTTTTCGGCGTTGGCCTTGCCGCCCTGGCCACAGCCAGAATC
>WNFR01004541.1_pt1 | contig 14265 bp, 16 predicted proteins | sample 5400221 | NCBI WGS metagenome assembly WNFR01 (sample SAMN13153357, study PRJNA577476) | soil metagenome | isolation source: 40 cm soil under Madrone tree | place: USA:California | collected 2016-06-14 | reverse complement strand
TGGTCCCGACGCGCACGGTCTTCGGCCGCGTGTGCCTGCTCGGCGACGCGGCGTTCGTCGTCCGACCGCACACGGCCGGCGCCACTGCCAAGGCGGCTCGAGACGCGACGACGTTGGCGCGCACGCTCAAGCGGGCCGGCCGGAATGTCGACGCCGGCCTGAGCGGCTTCGAAGAGATGCAGATCGAGTTCGGCCGGGGACTGGTCGATTACGGCGTGGCGCTGGGGCGACGGTGGGCCGCCTGAACGCGACGTGTTCTGATTGAGAGCGAGGAGAGATCGCATGGCTGACGAGATCCGGAACGGCGGCTCCAAGGTGCGGGTCGTTCGACTCCTCGGGCATCGCGACGACGCTGGCGCGTGGGAGATTCGCGACTTCCTCAAACGCAGTGTCGTCGAGTTTCAGTGGATCGAGCTCTCGACCGAAGAGGACTGCCGCCGCGAGCTAGGCCTGTCGGACCTTAAGAACGTCAACCTGCCCGTCGTCGAACTTCCCGACGGAACGCGCCTCTTCGGCCCCACTCTGCGGGATGTTGCCGACCGGCTCGGCTTTGTTACCAAGCCCAAGCTGCGGCAGTACGACGTCTCGATCTACGGTGCGGGTCCGGCGGGCCTGTCCGCGGCCGTGTATGCCGCCTCGGAAGGTCTGAGCACCGTGCTGATCGAGCGGAGCGCCGTCGGGGGCCAAGCGGGCACTACGTCGATGATCGAAAATTACATGGGCTTCCCGCAGGGCATTAACGGCGCGGATTTAGCCGAGCGGGCCCGGCAACAGGCGGTGAAGTTCGGCGTCGAGATCTTGATGATGCGGGAGGGTGTGAAATCGACGTTCCACGATGATCGCATCTGGACCGACCTTGCCGACGGCGGGACGATGGTCGCCCGCGCCAATGTCTGCGCCACCGGCGTCGAGTGGCGTCAGCTCAACCTGCCCAACGAGGATAAGCTGCTTGGACGCGGGCTCTATTATGGTGCGGGAGCCAGCGAGGCGCCGTTTTGCGGCGGGGAAGACGTCTATGTGGTCGGCGGTGGCAATTCCGCCGGCCAGGCCGTGATGCACCTGGCAAGACATGCGAAGAGCGTGACGATGCTCGTGCGGGACAAGGCGCTCGCGGCCTCGATGTCTCAATACCTGTCGGATCGGATCCTCGGCGCCGCCAACGTGCAGGTGCAATACGACGTGGAGGTCACCGGCCTGGACGGCGAGCAGGCCCTCGAACGCATCCGAATCGGCTCGCGTACGACGAAGGAAGCCAACTGGGCGGCCACACCGCGGCTGTTCGTCGCCATTGGCGGCGTGCCCAACACCGATTGGGCCGCCGACACCGCCATCGTCCGCGATCCAGGTGGCTACCTCGTCACCGGTCCCGATCTCCTGACCAACGGCAAGGCCCCGGCCTCCTGGCCTCTGGAGCGCGCGCCCTACTACCTGGCCGCGGTCCCGGGCTCCTTCGCGGCCGGGGATGTGGGCCACCGCTCGATCAAGCGCGTCGCCACCGCAGCGAGTGAGGGCGCGATGGCCATCGCCTTTGTTCACAGATACCTGGAGGAAACAGCATGATCCCGTGCACGAGCAACCGCGGCTCCGGCGCGTCTCGATTGTCCTGGACAGTCTGATGTCGGCCGACGCGCAGCCCGACGTTCTCGACGTTCGCTTCCCAACGCGGCGTATCTTGGCAATCATCGGGGACAAGTGGACGACCGTCGTCCTTTACTGCCTATCGATCCGGGAACACCGACGCTTCAACGAGCTGCAGAAGCAGATTCCGGATATTTCCAAGAAGATGTTGATACAGACTCTGCGCAACCTCGAACGCGACGGGCTCCTGGAACGCACCGTCTATCAGCAAGTGCCGCCGAAAACCGAATATCGGCTCACGGACAACGGTCAGAAACTGAGAGAGCCGATTGCTTGGCTTTGCGAGTGGGGCATTGAGAATCGCGAGTTCATCGATGGTATCATCGAGGCCCGAGCGAGGACTGTTCTCACTGGCTAATGGCAGACAACGACCAGACGCGATGGCATTGACGGTCTTTTCTTTTGCGGCGCGGTATCGGCGAGAGCATCCAGGCAGCGCTGCTCTGTGCCGATCTGCGCGGCTTCACGGTCCTCTCCGAGAGCAATCCCCCCGCGGCGGTCATCTTGACTCTCGATGCCTGGTTCGACTGCATCGCCGGGCCGGTCCACGCCTTCGGCGGCGAAGTGTTGAAATTCATCGGCGACGGCGTGCTGGCGATCTTCCCGGTCGTCGGAGGGGCGCCCCGTGGCGCCTGCGACGCTGCCCTGCGTGCGGTCTCCGCCGCGCGGGTCGGAATGGCGCATCTCGATGATGCGCGACGTCAGCAGGGGCTGTCGCCGCTGCCCTTCGGCGCCGCCCTGCACCTCGGCGAGATGCTGTGGGGCAATATCGGTGCTGCCGATCGGCTGGATTTCACGGCGATCGGCCCCGCCGTCAATCTGGTCAGCCGGCTGGAAGGGCTATGCCGGCTGCTCGACAAGGCCGTCCTTGTCTCGGGCACACTCGCCGCCGAGACCGGAGTATCGCTGATACCGCTCGGAACGCATGAGTTGCACGGTATCGCATCTCCATGCGCCGTCTTCACCGTGCCGGAAAATTGAGCCGACAGGCCTCCCGCTGCTTTTAAAAAAGCAGGTGGAAGCTAGAACAGCAGCGCTTCTCGACCCCTTGACAGGGAACCATATGGTTACATATTAATACAATGGATGACGACGGTGTGTTTCGGGCGCTGGCGGATGCGAGCAGGCGGCTTCTCCTCGATCGGCTGCACGCCAGAAATGGCCAGACCTTGGGTGATCTATGTCGGGGCATGGAAATGAGCCGCCAGGCGGTAGCGAAGCATCTTTCGATCCTGGAGGACGCAAACCTTGTTTCGGTGCGCCGCCATGGCCGCGAAAAGCTCCATTTCATCAACCCCGTTCCGATGAACAGCATCGCGGAGCGTTGGATCAGCAAGTTCGAGGCACCACGCCTGAATGCACTCTCTGAACTCAAACGAACCCTTGAAGGAAAAGATCATGGCTGATGGCAAGAGTAGTTTCGTCTACGTGACATACATCCGAACGACACCGGAAGAGCTGTGGACTGCTCTCACCACCTCGGAGTTCATGAAGAAGTACTGGTTTGGGATGAACTTCGAGACCGACTGGAAGGTAGGATCGCCTTGGAAGCTGATCTTCCCTGATGGCCGGATCGCCGATACCGGCGAAATCGTCGAGATCGACCGTCCGCGACGGATCGTCCTCAAGTGGCGAAATGAGTTTCGGCCGGAGCTGACGGCCGAAGGTCATGCGCGCTGCTGTATCGAGCTCGAACCGCAAGGCGGCGCGGTGAAGCTGACCATCAGCCATACGATCGAGCACGCCGACTCGAAGCTCATCGAGGCCGTGTCCGGTGGTTGGCCACGCATCCTTTCCAACCTCAAATCGCTGCTCGAAACGGGCCAGATCATACTGAGCTAGGAGCAGTGCGGCCGGCCGGAACGGCGCTGCCGCGAGGCTGAGAATAAAGCGACGAGCTATAGGAGGCAGATTTGACGACTCATGAAATCGGAACCCGGGAGCAGTGGCTCAAGGCGCGGCTCGAACTGCTGGAGGCAGAGAGGGAGCTGACCCGCCGCAGCGACGAGCTGGCGAGGCGGCGGCAGGAGCTGCCGTGGGTCCGGGTCGAGAAGGAGTACCGATTCGAGACCGATGAAGGGAGCGCCTCGCTGGCAGACCTCTTCCGCGGGCGCTCGCAGCTCCTTGTCTACCACTTCATGTTCGGGCCCGACTACACGGCGGGGTGTCCGTCCTGCTCGGCGATCGCGGACGGGTTCGACGGCTTTGTCGTCCACCTGGCGAACCACAACGTCACGCTTTCGGCGGTGTCGCGGGCGCCGTTTACGAAGCTGCAGGCGTTCAAGCGGCGGATGGGGTGGACGTTTCCGTGGGCGTCCTCGCTCGGCAGCGACTTCAACTTCGACTTCAACGTCTCGGTCACCGAGGAGCAGCAGCGCGATGGGGCCGTCGAATACAACTACCGGCGCGGCGGCCACGCGCTGGAGGCGAAGCCGGAAGCCGCCGCCAAGGGGCCCGTCGCCTTCGCGGCCATGGCCGGAACCGACGTGGCCACATACGCGCGCGAGAGGCCGGGCATGAGCGCGTTCGCGCTCGAGGACGGCGTCGTCTACCACACCTATTCCACCTATGCGCGCGGGCTCGACGGCCTCTGGGGCATGTACCAGTGGCTCGACCGCGCCCCCAAGGGGCGCAACGAGACGGGCCCCTGGTGGCGCCACCACGACGAGTACGACAAGCACTGAGCGAAGTCGCGGGGAGATCTCACGACGCACGGCTTCCGAGCGAGCTTCCCAGCGAATCTCTTCGGCGTCTCGGCGCTGCTTTTCGCTGCCAGCGCGGCGGTAACGATCGTCTGGTGCGCGTCCATGTCGGCGATGGGCGAGATGCCGACGCCCGGCGGCTGGAGGATGTCGATGGCGCGATGCGGATGCCCGGACATCCGTGGCCCGGTGCCGCGGAGTAGATTGCGGAATCGGAACCGGGATTGGCGGCGCGCTTTGTTGGCGCTGTTCGATGCAGCTGCTATTCTCGTCCTGACCCGCTGATGCTAATTCGGTTAATCGACATTTGGCTTTCTATGAAGCTCGCAAAGGCCCGGGCCTTGGCGCTCGCCTGTCGTCCCGTCGGGAACACCGCCCATAGATTGACCGGAGGCAGAGACCAATCATCGAGCACCGATATGACCGCGCCGGATTTCAGCTCGCGCGCGAACGCCCATTCAGAGGCGATAGCAAAGCCAAGGCCGGCAAGCGCCCCCTCCCGAACGCCCTCCGTAGCGCTGACCCGAAGACGACCGTTCACGGTAACGGTGGTTTCCGACGTTCCTTGCCGCAAGGTCCAGTTTGCGCCACCATCGCGCTGCGCGTAGATGATGGCCTGATGCGCGAGCAGGTCAGCGGGAGTCTGCGGCACACCTTTCGCCTCGAAATAGGCGGGCGTCCCGATGACCCGTCTTTGGCACTGTCCGATTTTGCGGGCAGTTACAGCTGAATCGGCGAGCCGGCCTATCAGCAGCGCCACGTCGATGCCCGCTGCAACGAGGTCAAGGTCGCGATCCTCGAGAACAACATCGATATCGAGCGCGGGATGCTCGGTGAGAAAGATCGAAAGGCACGGCATCACGAGCAGCCGCGTGAAGGTGAGGGGACCGCAGAAGCGCAGGCGGCCCGACAGTGTTGCGGCGGTGCCGCGCGCCGCGAGCTCCGCTTCGTCGGCTTCCTCGATGGCCCTTTTGGCGCGTTCATAGAAGTTCCGGCCCGCTTCAGTTGGCGTCAGGCGGTGCGTCGAACGCAGCAGCAGGCGCGCGCCGAGCCGGTCTTCGAGCTGCGCGATCGTCTTGGAAACGGCGGGTTGACCGAGGCGCAGTTGCTTGGCCGCACCGGAGAACGAGCCGGCATCGACGACCCGGACAAATGCTTCCATCGCGGCGAGGCGGTCCATCGTTATTCCCCCTCGGAATAAACAATATTACCACGAGAGGGGTGCCGCAGGCCAGCGGGAATGAGAAATGGACCGGGTGATCCGCCTCGCTTGTCCGGTGCCGCTCTATGTTGTTGAAGGCGCAGCTCGACGCATGCCGTCGCGAATACGAGGCGAACGCTGAACCACACGTGGTTGATGCCGCGCGGCGCTCGAACCAGGCGCTCGCTGAGACGGGCCTCGCCGCCAAGGCCGTAAAGGCCGGCGAGACGGCGCCTCTGTTCAGGCTCCGATGCGGGCGCGGCGGTGTCATCGACCTTTCGGATCTTCTTAATCGCGGTCCCGCTGTCGTCAGCTTTTTCTGGGGCGACTGGTGCCCCTTTTGTGTTCTCGAATTGCAGGCGCTCGCCGCGGCCCACCCGGAAATCGAGCGCCTGGGCGCAACGCTAGTCGCTCTCTCCCCGCAGGCGCGAGATAATTCGTCATCCCGAGGCAGAGACGGCAAAGCGTCGTTTCCGATACTGAGCGATCCTGGGTGCAAAGTCGCGTCGCGCTATCGCATCGCCTTTGCCGTCGCAGAGCGATACCGGGCCGCGTATCTGGCGCTGGGCTACGCCAATCCGGCGAAGACCGGATCGAAAGGTTGGATATTGCCGATACCCGCCACTTACGTCCTCGATAGCACCGGCCTTGTCGTGCTTTCCTACCTCGATGCCGATTACACGACGAGGCTCGAGCCGACCGAGATCATTGTTGCGTTGACCCATCTACGCGCCGCGGGTATTCCCGCTGGGAATAATCGATAGTCTTTGACGGCTGCTACCCACGGCCATCCCAAGCCATACATTCCGTCATGTCGGAGCCCAAGAGAACAGGGAATTTCGACATGATAAATTCAGCGTTTCACGCAGTTTTACGACGATTAACGCGACGAGCGCGTAACGCCGCGCCAAATTGTCGGCCGTAAACAAAAGGGAGGGCGCAAGATGACGACGAATGCCTGCGCCAAGCGCGGCTTCTACCCCGAAAACCGGTCGGCGCGATTATGGAAAGCCATCGCTTTTGCCGGTGGGCTCGTTCTCGGTCTTTATTCCGGTCCGCTCCATGCCGCGCCGTCGAGCGGCGGCGATGCTGTGCAGGGCCTCTATGACGCGCTGCTCGGCACAATGAAGAGTGGCAAGGCACTGGGCCAGAGCGGGCGTTTCACGCAGCTCGAGCCGGTTATTCGCCGCGGCTTCGACATTGCCGCAATGGCGCGACTGTCGGTCGGCCCGACCTGGGCCAGCCTCACGGAGGCACAGCGTCAGCAGTTGAGCGAGAGCTTCGGACGCTATATGTCGGCGATCTATGCCGACCGCTTCGACAGCTATGGCGGCCAGAAACCGGAGGTGACCGGTGAGCAGCCGGCTCCCTCCGGCGTCATCGTGAAGAGCCAGATCGTCAAAGCCAATGGTGAGCCGGTCAAAATCGACTACATGATGCGCTTCAGCGGCGACAACTGGCTGATCTCCGACATCTATCTCGACGGCGCAATCAGCGAGGTGGCGACCCGGCGCTCCGAATTCGCCGCCATCCTGAAGACGGAAGGCATTGACGGTCTGATCTCGGCTCTCAATCGCAAGGCCGAAATCCTCGTCATGAGCGCCGCCAGAACCTTCTAGGAATTACCATTCGAATTTCCGGCTGCAATTCGACCATGCGGATATAGCCATCGCCGGATTTCGCCTACGCCGAAACCAACTCGAAGCGGAGAAATCGGATGAGCCAGTTCACTACAAAGTTCGACATTGCCGCTAGCGATAACAACGGTACCCGGTCGCCAGTCGCCTCGAGCTTAGCGGACTCGCTGGTAAGGGTCTTGGTCAGGCTCGGCATTCTCGCAGAGGACCTTGATTACCATTTAATTCGTGCATCGATGGTAATCATATTCTTGTTCTTTGGTTATCAGAAATGGTTCCAGTACGAGGCTGATGTATTGATTCCTTATATCAGCAACGGCCCTCTTATTTTTTGGTTGTACCCGCTTTTCGGCATCCGGGGAGCCACCTGGTTTTTGGGAGTCTCGGAATGGACGTTCGGCACGCTGTTGTTCTTAGGGTTCTGGAATAAAAAATTGGGAATTCTCGGGGCTCTCGGCTCATGCGTTTCATTCATCTGTACCGCCACGATTATTCCATTCATGCCGAATGGCTGGGCCGCATCTGCCGGCGGCTTTCCGGCGATGACTGAACATGTCGCTTTTCTGATGAAAGATATCGTTCTCTTTTCCGTATCAGTCTATTTGCTGAGGCAGGATGTGCTAAGATCTTCCGTTCCCGCCAAGCACATGCGCGAAGTCAGTGCAGGGATACCTTCCCATTAGTAGTGGGATACGGCGCGGATGCATTAGATAACCAGACCAGACATCTAGGGAGGACACACGATGACGACCATCGAACTTTTCCCCGCGGACATTCACAACCAAAAGACGATCCAGCAGGGCCACCCGCCGGAATGGACCAACAGAGCAGGCGGTGAATACGACCTGGTGGTTCTCGGCGGCGGGCCGGCCGGCCTCGTCGCTGCGATGACGGCGGCGGCGGGAGGGCACCGCGTCGCCATGACCGAGCAGCGACTGACCGGGGGAACCTGCGTCAACTTTGGCTGCACGCCGAGCAAGGCGCTCATTCGCTGCGCTCGTGCAGTTTACGAGGCGGGCCGCGGGGCCGAGTTCGGCTTCCGGCTTGACGCTCCGCCCCGGGTGGATTTCGCTGCGGTTATGGAACGGGTTCGCCGGATGCGCTCGATGAGCAGCGCCGGCGACGCGGTCCCGGCGGTCGAACAGACGGGTGCGGAGGTCTATCTAGGCCACACCCGCTTCACAGCACCCGACACCGTCGAGGTCAACGGGAGCCAGCTGCGCTTCCGCAAAGCGGTGATCGCCACCGGATCGTATCCTTTGGTGCCGCCTATCGACGGGCTGCGGACCGGGGAATACCTGACCAATGAAAGCGTCTTCTCGCTGACCGAATTGCCGGCAAGGCTGGTGGTCATCGGCGGCGGCCCGCTCGCCTGCGAATTGGCGCAAGCCTTTCGCCGTCTCGGCAGCGAGGTGGATCTCGTCGGCAACACCGAGGCCCTATTGCCCAATGATGAGCCGGAGGTCGGCGCGTTGATCCAACGCCGGTTCGAGCAAGAGGGAGTGAGGCTGCATCTGGGCGCTAAGGCTGTGCGCGCGGGTGGCGGCCGCTTGACGGTGCAAGGCCCTGCCGGCACACGCGAATTGCATTACGACGCATTGCTGCTCGGCACTGGCCGCAAAGCGAACGTCGAAGGCTTGAACCTCGAGACGGCAAATGTGCGCCTCACCGGGAACGGTGTCGAGGTGGACCAATACCTGCGCACGACCAACCCCAATATCTATGCTGCCGGCGACGTGGCATTTCCGCAAAAATTCACGCACGCGGCCATGGCAACGGCACGGCTGTGCGTCGCCAATGCGCTCGATGGAGCGGGTCGCCCGGCACGCGAGCTTGTGGTTCCGCATTGCACCTACACCGACCCGGAGGTGGCCCAGGTCGGCCTGACGCCGCGCCACGCCAGCGAAGCAGGCATTGCCATCGACGAGTACCGGCTCGCGCTGGCCAAGGTCGAACGCGCCTTTATCGACGGCGAGGAGGAGGGGTTTGCGGCGATCTACACCCGTCGCGGCACTGGCGAAATTGTCGGAGCAACGCTCGTCGCGGCCCATGCCGGCGAGATGATCAGCGAGCTAACGCTGGCGATGACCCATAAGGTCCCGCTCGACGTATTGGCTGAGACCGTCCACTGCTACCCGACGCAGGCCGAGGTGTTTCAGCGGATCGCGCTGCAATACGCCACTACCCGCAAGAGCGCGGCGGCCGCTTAGGCCTGCGGCCTCGGTGACCTCTTCTCGAACGTGCCGGCCCGATAAGACGCAGACCAGCATTAACGGCTCGGCACGTGGCGCATGCAATGATTTGAACAGCCAGCGAGATTGCTTCGCTCCGCTCAATGACAGCAACAGCCCTGTCATTGCAAGGACCTCGGACGGCCGCGCTGCGGGCGTTCCCGGGAGACGAAGCAATCTCATGTGATCAGAGAGCCGTAAAGCCTGGATGGATAGGTCGAAGCGTGGGAGCGGCGGATGATCGATGCAGTCATACGCGCACTGGGAATGGCGCTGGCCATGGGATGGGAGATCCTGTGGCCGCTGATCCTCGGCTTCGCACTCTCCGCAGTCGTGCAGGCCGCCGTTTCGCGCCAGCAGATGAGCCAGCTTTTGCCGGACGATCGCCCGCGTTCGATCGCGACGGCCCTCGCGCTCGGGGCAGCCTCGTCGTCATGCTCCTATGCGGCTGTGGCGCTCGTTCGCTCGCTCTTCCGCAAGGGCGCAGATTTCACGGCCGCGATGGCGTTCGAGATGGCTTCCACCAATCTCGTCCTCGAGCTGGGTCTCATCATGCTGGTGCTGCTGGGCTGGCAGTTCACGCTGGCCGAATTCGTCGGCGCACCGCTCATGGTCGTCCTCCTGGTCCTTCTCTTCCGGATGTTTCTCAGCCGGGACCTTCTCGAACACGCCAAGAAACAGGCGGACAAGGGCATCGCCGGCCGCATGGAAGGCCACGCCGAAATGGACATGTCTGTTACCGAGGGCGGCTCGCTCTGGCAGCGGATGACATCCGATCGAGGTTTCACTGCGATCAGCCACTATTTCGTGATGGACTGGGCTGCGGTCTGGCTCGACATCGCCGGCGGGCTGTTGATCGCGGGCGCTCTCGCCGCGTGGGTGCCCAACGCGTTCTGGCAATCCTTCTTCCTGACCGGGCATCCAGTCCTCGCCACGCTGTGGGGACCGATCATCGGCCCGCTGGTGGCAGTGATCTCCTTTGTCTGCTCGGTCGGCAACATTCCGCTGGCGGCGGTGCTGTGGAACGGCGGCATCAGCTTCGGCGGAGTGATCGCTTTCATCTTCGCCGACCTGATCGTCATCCCGGTCCTCAACATCTATCGCAAGTATTACGGGCTGAAGATGGCCGCCTTCCTGTTCGCTACTTTCTACGTCGCCATGGCGGTCGCGGCGCTGATCGTCGAGCTGATCCTCGGCGGCTTCGCCCTGATTCCGTCGGAGCGCAAGGCGCGGGTGGTCGAGGCCTCCATCACCTGGAATTACACGACCTGGCTGAACCTGGCTTTTCTGGTTCTCGCCGGGTTTCTGGTCTGGCGTTTCCTCAACACCGGCGGCCCAGCGATGCTGCGCATGATGAACCGGCCAGCCAACCACGGACACGCCCACAGTCATGCTCATTAAATAGATGATCGGGCTGCTGAAGCATCGGCACTGGAACACCTCGGCGTCGGCCTTTAGTCGAGGCAACTCGAAGCAGGAGAGATCAAGAGAGGATCATCATGACCGGCAAGCTCGCAGACAAAGTTGCAGTCGTGACCGGCGGCAGCGCCGGCATCGGCCTCGGCATCGCCAAATGTTTCGCGCGGGAAGGCGCGCGCGTGTTTATTACCGGCCGCCGTCAATCCGAACTGGATAAGGCGGTCGCCTCGATCGGCGGCGATGCCGCAGCGATCCAGGGCGATACCTCCGACCTCGCCGACCTCGACCGTATCTACGCGACCGTCGAGGCGCAAGCCGGGCGCATCGACGTGCTGGCGGTGAATGCCGGGGTCTACGAATTCGGCACGTTCGGAGAGATCACCGAGGAGCATTTCGACAGGACGTTCAATACGAACGTGCGCGGCCTCTTGTTCGCCGTGCAGAAGGCGCTGCCGCTGCTTGCCAAGAGTTCCTCGGTGATTCTCACCGGCTCGATGGTGTCGATCAAGGGCTTCGCCTCCTGCTCGGTGTACAACGCGTCAAAGGCCGCAGTGCGCTCATTTGCACGCACCTGGATCGTCGACCTCAAGGGGCGCGACATCCGCTTCAATGTGTTGAGCCCCGGATACACGGCCACGCCCGGCCTCTCCCATTTCATGACGGATGAGGACAAGGCATCGGTCGTCGCCTCCGTTCCGCTCGGCCGGATCGGCACGCCGGACGATCTCGGCAAGGCGGCGGTATTCCTCGCTTCCGACGACAGCGCCTACATCACCGGCATTGAGCTGTTCGTGGACGGCGGCGCGGCTCAGATCTGAGCAAGTGCTTCCGGCGCTGTCCATTGCAGCGTCGCTGATCTCTCAGGAGAAGCTACTCATGAGTGACGACAGTCGAAAACTACGCTTTGGTCTTTGGTATGACTTCCGAAATCCACCACAGTGGCGGCAGTCTGCCGACCGGCTCTACCGCGAAATCCTCGACCAGATCGCGTGGGCCGAGAACCACGGGTTTGACGATGTGTGGCTGTCTGAGCACCACTTCATCGAAGACGGGTATCTGCCCTCGATCCTGCCCGTGGCCGCGGCGATCGCCGCCCGCACCAACCGGATCCGCATCGTATCCGGCGTGCTCTTGGCGCCTTTTCACAATCCCATACGCCTTGCCGAGGACATTGCGACCGTTGATGTGATCTCCGGCGGTCGTTTCGAGCTCGGCGCCGGGGTCGGCTTCAAACGGGAAGAGTTCGAAGGTTTCGGTGTGCCCTACAAGGAGCGCGGAGCGCGAAGCAACCAATCCCTCGACATAATTCGGCGCGCGCTTGCCGGAGAGACCGTCACCTTCAAGAGCGAGTTCTTCGACTTCCAAAACATTAAGGTGACACCGGAGCCGATCCAGAAGCCGCATCCGCCGATCTGGCTGGGCGGCTTCACCCCGGCGGCATTGCGCCGCGCCGCGCGTTTTGGCGATGGTTTCACAGTGCCGGGGGCGAACCGGGACGTCTACGACCGCTATGTCGCGGAGTTGAAGAAGGAGAACCGGCCCACGGATGACATTCGCTTCGCCAGCGGCACCTGGTGTCTGATCGTATCCGACGATCCCGAGAAAACCTTCGCCGAGGCCGGCGACCACATCATCTATCAGGCCAACAATTACTCGGAATGGCTGACTGCGGCTGGACTTCAGCCCCTTTCCGCGCATTTGCGCGATCGCGAACAATTGCGGCAAAGCGGCCTTCTCAAGGTCGTCGACCCCGACACCGCGATAAGCATGATCCGGAACTTCATCGATAACGTGCCCATCACACACTTCTATTCGTGGACGCTGCCGCCTGGACTGCCGCCGCGGTGGGCACAAACGCATCTGGAGTTATTCGCCTCGAAGGTGATTCCTGCGTTTCGCTGAATCTGCGAGCGGATGCACGATCTCGGCACCGGCTGGCGCGCCGACGGCAGGAGCTGCCGTGGGTCCGGGTCGACAAGGAGTATCGGTTCGAGACCGATGAAGGGAGCGCCTCGCTGGCAGACCTCTTCCGCGGGCGCTCGCAGCTCCTTGTCTACCACTTCATGTTCGGGCCCGACTACATGGCGGGGTGTCCGTCCTGCTCGGCGATCGCGGACGGGTTCGACGGCTTTGTCGTCCACCTGGCGAACCACGACGTCACGCTTTCGGCGGTGTCGCGGGCGCCGCTCGCCAAGCTGCAGGCGTACAAGCGGCGGATGGGGTGCGCATTTCCCTGGGCGTCCTCGCTCGGCAGCGACTTCAACTTCGACTTCAGCGTCTCGTTCACCGAGGAGCAACGGCGCGAGGGGGTCGTCGAATACAACTACCGGCGCCGCGGCCACGCGATGGACGCGACACCGGTCCCGGAGCCCGTCGCCCAGTTCGCGGCCATGTGCGGAACCGACGCGCCCACGTATTCGCGCGATAGGCCGGGCGCGTTCGTCCTCGAGGACGGCGTCGTCTACCACACCTATTCCACCTATGCGCGCGGACTGGACGGCCTCTGGGGCATGTACCAGTGGCTCGACCGCGCCCCCAAGGGGCGCAACGAGACGGGCGTCTGGTGGCGCCGCCATGACGAGTACAACAAGGGCTGAGCGAAGTCGTCATGGCTTCCGAGCGGGCTTCCCAGCGAGCCTTCTTCGGCGTCTCGGCGCTGCTCTTCGCCGCCAGCGCGGCGGTGACGATCGTCTGGTGCGCGTCCATGTCGGCGATGGGCGAGATGCCGATGCCCGGCGGCTGGAGGATGTCGATGGCGCGATGCGGATGCCCGGACAGACGCGGCCCGGCGCCGCGGCGTAGTTCCTCGGCATGTGGGTTGTGACGATGGTGGCGATGATGTTGCCATCCCAAAGGGCGCAGCCTACCCGTCCGAAACCTTTCTTGTGCGAAAAAGCAAGGAGGAAGCTCGTTACCACGAGTATCGCACGCGGCATCTGGTTCTCGGCGCTTGGGATCGGTTTGCGGCAACCAACATTGGTACGGATCCCATTGCGGACGCCCGATCCACGCGCGCCGTCTTGTCGGAAGACGTATGAGCCGTGGAAAAGGAGCCACGCGGCGGCTGGAGGATCGCGGGCGCTCGCGGCGGCGTTGATTGACTCCTTTTCCGAGCCTCGATCGTCCTAGCTCCACCTAGACGCTACCTAGACGCTGGAGCAGGACTGATGAGCCTCAAAGATAAGAATGTCGTCGTCACCGGCGGAAGCCGTGGCCTTGGCTTGGGACTGGTCGAGGCCCTGGTCGCGCACGGCGCCAGGGTGACGGTCGTCGCCCGCGATGCCGATGCGCTCGAGTCCGTCCGCGCCCGGCTGGGCGTTGCCACGATCTCCGCCGACGTGACGGACGAGACCGCCGCCCACCGCATCCTTGCCGAGGTCCGCCCGGACATCCTGGCGCTGAACGCCGGCGCGAAGCCGCGGATGGGTCAGTTGGAC
>WNFR01015560.1_pt1 | contig 14266 bp, 18 predicted proteins | sample 5400221 | NCBI WGS metagenome assembly WNFR01 (sample SAMN13153357, study PRJNA577476) | soil metagenome | isolation source: 40 cm soil under Madrone tree | place: USA:California | collected 2016-06-14 | reverse complement strand
GTTCGTCTCCTGCAGCGCGCGCTTGGAGTCCATGATCCCCGCGCCGGTGCGCTCGCGGAGCTCACCGACGAGCTGGGCCGAGATCTCCGCCGCCATTACGCTCCCTCCCCTTCGCTACGCGTCGGATCGCCAAGCGCCGCGGCCGATCGCTTCGTCTCCTCGGCGCCTTCCTTGGCAGGGTCCTCGCCGGTCGGCACGGGAACCGACTCGCCCTCCGTCTCCGGCTGGATCGTCTCGCCGGCCTGGACGTCCTCGACGTCGTCCCCCAGCTCTTCTGGCCGGGCGTCGGCGGCTTCGCCGGCGGCGCTTCCAGCCTCCGGAGCGCTCTCCTCGGCTGCCTCGGGCGCCTCCTGGGCCTGCTGCTGGAGCTCCTGCGCCGAGACCTTCTGCTTCCCGGTGGAGACCGCCTCGGCTAGTGCGTGCACGATGAGATTGCAGGAACGGATCGCGTCGTCGTTCCCCGGGATGACGTAGTCGGCCTCGTCGGGGTCGCAGTTCGTGTCCACGAGGGCGACGACCGGAACGCCGAGCCGGCGCGCCTCGCGCACGGCGAGCGCTTCCTTCTTCAGGTCGACGATCACGACCGCGTCGGGCTGGCGGCGCATGTCGGCCACGCCGCCGAGGTTCGCCTCGAGCTTCTCGAGCTCGCCGGCCATCGCGATCCGCTCCTTCGCGGGCAGGAGGTCCATCTGGCCCTCGTCGCGGAGGCGGCGCATCTCGTGCAGGCGCTCGATCCGGTCGGACATCGTCCGCCAGTTCGTGAGCAGGCCGCCGAGCCAGCGGTGGTTGACGTACGGCATGCCGACGCGCTTCGCCTCGTTCTCGACGGCGTCCTGCGACTGCTTCTTCGTGCCGACGAAGAGCACGGTGCCGTTGCGCTCGGCGAGGTTGCGGACGAACTGGGCGGCCTCTTCGAGGCGCTCCGCCGTCTGCGTCAGATCGATGATGTAGATGCCGGACCGCTCCGTGAAGATGAAGCGGCGCATCTTCGGGTTCCAGCGGCGTGTCTGGTGGCCGAAGTGGACTCCGGCCTCCAGCAGCTCGCGCATGGAGACGACTGCCATTGGTCTTCCTTTCGGTTGGTTTTGGGCCGTGCTGCCGGTGGGGCTCGGGGCGCACCGGCCGCAAGGGCCGGCACCGCGCCCCGGCATGGTCCGCCGGGGAGAAGGGACTGGATTCCCCGAAAGTCTAGCGGGGGCTACGCGCGGGCCGCAGCCAGCGCGGCCTCCAGGTGACCGGATGCCGGAAGGCGAGCCGCGCCGCATGGAGGAACTGGCGCTCGAGCCCGAGCTCGCCGCGGCGGCCGTAGAGCGGGTCGCCCGCGACCGGGAGGTCGACCGCCTGGAGATGCACGCGGATCTGATGCGTCCGCCCCGTCTCGAGCGAGACCCGCAGGAGCGCGTGACGCCGGAGCAGCTCCTCGACCTCGAAGTGCGTCACCGCCTCGCGCAGCGTGTCGCTGTCGAGCGAGTGCCGCAGGGCGTCGTTCCGGTCGCGACCGATCGGTGCGTCGATCGTGCCGCGCCGCGAGCGCGGACGCCCGACCACGAGCGCGAGATACTCGCGCGTCAGCTCGCGCGCCTGAATCTGCTCCTGCAGAAGGCGGTGAGCCTCCGGTGAACGGGCGACGACGAGCAGGCCCGACGTGTCGCGGTCGAGCCGGTGCACGATCCCCGGACGCTCGGGCTCGTCGCCGCCCTCCACGTCGTAGGCGAGCAGGCCCTGCACGAGCGTGCCCTGCGCGTGCCCAGGCGCCGGGTGCACGACGAGCCCCGCCGGCTTGTCGACGACGAGCAGGTGCTCGTCCTCGTACGGCACGACGAGATCCATCGCCTGCGGTTCGAGCGTGCTGACCGGCGCGACCGGCGGCTCGAACTCGAGCTCTTCCCCACCGGCGAGCTTGTGGCTCTTCGGGCGCGCGCGGCCGTCGACGAGGACGCCGCCGCCGCCGAGCAGGCGCTCTGCAACCGCACGCGAGCCGATCTCAGGCAGCGCGGCGAGGAAGCTGTCGAGCCGCCGGCCGGCGGCCTCGTCAGGGACGCGCAGCTGCGTCACGCGCAGGCCGCGCACGGCGCGGCTCTCGCTCCGCCGCGAGCAGCGCGGCGAGCAGGATCACGACGCCGATCACGATGAAGCTGTCGGCCAGATTGAAGGCCGGCCACCACCGCAGGTCGAGGAAATCGGTCACATACCCGAGCCGCACGCGGTCGAGCAGATTCGACATGCTCCCGCCGATCACGAGGCCGAGCGCGACCGGTAGCACCGGATGCCGCGCGCCCGAGCGCGCGAAGAACACGAGCATCCACACGACGGCGACTCCCGTCAGCACGATCACCGCCGCCGTCCGGCTCGAAAAGAGTCCGAAGGCGATGCCCGAGTTCTGCACGTGATGGATCCAGAGCGGGCCGAAGACCCGATCGGCCTGGTCGAGCGAGAGATGGCTCGTGACGATCCGCTTCGTCAGCTGATCCGCTGCGACCGCAGCGAGCCCGACCGCCGCGAGGCCGAGCCACTGCATCGGTCCAGCAGCAAGCGAACGCTCCGCGACCGAGAGCGGCGTGAGGCCGTCGGTCGACGATCCGACACGAACGTCGGGCGCACGCTCGGGACGGCTCACCCGCGCTCGGCCTCCCGCGCGTGCTCGATGCAGAGCGACGCCCACGGATGGACCTCGAGGCGCTCGAGCGCGATCTCCGTGCCGCAGGTCGCGCACGTGCCGTACGTCCCGTCGTCGATCCGCTGGAGCGCGGCGTCGATCAGTGAGAGCACCTGACCGGAGTTCTCCTCGAGCGTGAAGTCGATCTCCCGGTCGAGCGTGGCCGTCGCCGTCTCCGCGAGATGGTTGTCGCTCGCGCTCGAGATCTCCTCGACCTCGGCGTCGATCGTCCCCGGATGATCGTCGCGGAGGTTCGCGATCGCCTGCGCCACCCGCTCGCGCTCCTCGAGGAGCGCAGCGCGGAACTGCTCCGTATCGATGCTCATGAACGCCTGTCCTTTCGTCCGCGGTCGGGCGCCGAGGCCGACGCGAGCCGGCGGTCGGCGAGCGCCGGACCGAGTCCCGTCAGCTCGACGATCTTGTCCCGGCCGCCGTGGCCCGAAACGAGCGCGACCGCGTCGCGCGGCAGCGCGAGCGCGTCGGCGAGCAGCCGCAGGACGGCTTCGTTCGCGCGCCCCTGTTCGGGCGCGGCGGTGACCCGGATCTTCCAGGCGTCGCCGTGACGGCCGACGATCTGTGCGCGGCCTGCGCCGGGGCTGACACGCAGCCGCAGCCGTGTTGACGCCGCGGTCATGCGTCCAAGTGTAGTCGCCTGTTACGCCGCTTCGGCCTCGGCGGTGGCTCCGTGCGAGGTGGGCCAGCCGTCCTCGACGTCCTCGAATCCCTCGAGCGCCGCACGCAGCTGCGCCTTGAGCCGCCGCGAATCCGCGACGAGCCGCTCGTTCTCGGTGTGCGCCTCGCGGTGCACGGTCCGCGCCTCCGCGTGCGCCTCACCGAGGATCAGGTCGGCCTCCCGGCGCGCCTGCTCCTTCATCTCGGCCGCCGAGCGCTCGGCCGACACGAGCGTCGTGCGCAGCAGCGCCTCGAGCTCGCGGTAGCGGACGAGGTCCGTCTCGAGCTGCTCGATCGTGTCCGCGAGGTCGGCGCGCTCGCGCCAGACGTCCTCGAAGCTCGCCGCGATCTCGTCGAGCAACCGGTCCATGGCCGGCCGCTTGTAGCCAAAGAGCGCCATGCCCGGCTTCATGTGTCTGATCTCGACCGGAGTGAGTGCCATGCGCTCCTCCCCTCTCTTAGTGGAACAAGTCCAGGATCCGGAACAGCACAACCCGGAAGATGATCAGCGCGACGATTCCCACCATCGGGGAGAGGTCGAGCGGCCCCATCGACGGAAGCACCCGGCGAAAGAGGCGGAGGTACGGCTCCGAGACGTCGTACAGAAAGCGCTGGATCCTGTTGAGCCAGGGCGAGTAGGGCAGCCGCAGCCAACTCGTGACGATGTAGGCGAGGATCACGAGCGTGTAGACCGTGATGAAGACGTTCACGAACGTCTTCGCCTGGTCGATCGCGTCGGCGAGCAAACTGAGGGTGGCCATTACGCCCATCCCGGGAGGCTTCGCGGCGCGGACGCGGAATCCTGGTTCGGCGCCGCGGCGGTCAAGACGTCGTGACCCCCGCTCCCTGGTTCCTCAGCAACCAGTCGACCAGCGCGACTCCTTATCGATCGTCGTGGCTCCTGGTTGCGAACCAGGCAGCTGACGGAATGGGCGCTGCGCGCCCGCTACTTACGCCTGGTTGAAGAAGCCGCCACGCTCGAGCATCCGTGCCCGCTCCTCGGCGGAGACCTCGACGTTCCGCGGCGTGAGCAGGAAGACCTTGTCGGCGACGCGCTGCATGCCGCCGTCGAGCGCGTAGGTGAGGCCGCTGCCGAAGTCGATCAGGCGCTTGGCCAGCTCCTGGTCGGAGCCCTGCAGGTTGAGGATCACCGGCACCCCTTCCTTGAACCGGTCGGCGATCTGCTGCGCGTCGTTGAAGCTCCGCGGCAGGACGAGATGCACGCGCGCAGCCGAGCCGGGCACGCTCTCGACGCCGCGCAGGCGGCGCGGCTCTGCGGCCGGGCGAAGGACGCTCGCGCGCGCCGGGGCCGCCGGCTCGGGATCCGTCCAGTCGTCGTACTCCTCACGCCGGCCGCGGCGCGTCGCGAGCCTGCGCACGTTCGGGCGGTCGGCGTAGACGCGCTGGAGCTCCTCGTCCGTCAGATAGCCGTCCTCGTCCCATTCCTCTTCCTCGGCGATGCCGAAGTAGACGAGGGTCTTGCTCCAGACGTCGGCGAAGCCCATGGCGCGGAATCTTACTGCGGTCGCCGGTCGCCAAATAGCGACGAGCCGACCCGGATGTACGTCGCGCCCTCCTCGACCGCGACCCGGTAGTCCTGGCTCGTGCCCATCGAGAGCTCTCGCAGGCCGTGTTCGGCGGCGAGCTCTCGGAGCCGCCGGAAGAACGGGCGCGAAGCCTCGGCGTCGCCGGTCGCCGGCGGCATCGTCATGAGGCCGCGGACGTCGGGATAGGACGCGACGAACGCGCCGAGCTCGGCCGGCGCGACGCCGGACTTCGTCGGCTCTCCGGAGAGATTCACCTCCACGAGCGCCGCGATCGTGAGCCTCGCCGCGGCCGACTCGGAGTCGAGCGAGTGACAGAGCTCGCACGTCGCGTTGACGATCCTCGCCTTGCGGCTCTGGAGATGGCCGATGAAGTGCCAGCGGAACGCGTCGCCGTAGCGGGCGTGCTTCGCCTCGAGATCCTGCGCACGGTTCTCCCCGACGACCTCCACGCCGGCGTCCACCAGCAGCTGCAGCTCGTCGAGCGGCAGGTACTTCGTCGCGACGACGACCGTGACGCCCGGACCGACTTCCTCGCGCAGCGCCGCGTAACGCTCCGCCACCTGTTCAGGCGACGAAGGCAATGACTCCCTGGCGACCGGTCTTGCCGTGGTCGCGCCGGTGCGAGAAGAAACGCTCCCCGCCGCACGACGTGCACAGGTCGAAGCGGTCGACCTCTTCGACACCGGCCGCGCGCAATGCGCGCTCCGCCGACGTCCAGAGGTCGAGCTTGCCGTCGCGGACGACGTCGTCGCCGAAGGCCTCGCGGAACGGCGCCGCGACCTCGTCGCCGACCTCGTAGCAGCACGGCCCGATGCCCGGTCCGATCGCGGCGCGCAGGTTCCGGCCGCCGAGCGCACGGACGCCCACGCCGATGAGTCCCGCGAGAAGGCCGCGCCAGCCCGCGTGCAGGATCTCCACCGCGGGCCGCGCGCCGTTCGTGCGTGCGACGGCGATCGGGAGACAGTCCGCGGTCAGCAGCAACATCGCGCGGCCGGGCTCGTCGCTCCAGAGACCGTCGCAATGGTCGTAGACGGTGCCGGGCATGACGATGCCGCGCGGCTGTGCGCGCGTGACCGTCGCGCCGTGCCGCTGCCATGCCATCGTCGCGCCGTCGGGGTCCGCACCGACTGCCTCGCACAGGCGCGCGCGATTCTCGACGACGCGCGCGGGATCGTCCTCCGTGAGGATGCCAAGGTTGAGCGACGCGAACGCGCCCTCGCTGACGCCGCCGAGTCGCGTCGAGAACGCGACGCGGTAAGGGCCGGGCGCGCTCCAGTCGATCAGAGCGAGATCGTCCACCCCGCCACCATCTCACGTGTCACGCTCACGCCGCGCTGCCGTGAAGCGCGCGTGCGCGCTCCAGGAGATAGGCGGGCGTGTTCCGGGCCGGATCCTCGACGACGTCGTGCAGCAGCCCGTCGAGCACCTTGCCGAGCTCAGGGCCGGGCTCGAAGCCGAGCTCGATCAGGTCGTGCCCGTCGACGGCCAGATCGGCGAGCCGGTGCGGGTTCTTGCGCTCGCTCATGAGCATCTTCCGGAACCGGTCGACCTTCTCGAGGTCGGCGATCGGCAGCTCGTCGGGGCCGCGCTTGCCGCGGAAGTCCGCCTCCTTGTGGTCGACGAGCTCGAACGCGAGCTCGTCACCGTGCTTCGCGAGAAAGCGGCGCGCGCGCAGCGCGTCGCCGTCCGCGACCTGGAACATGTGATGACGCACGATGCGCACGACGCGGTTGCGCAGCGCGTTCGGGTAGCGCAGGCGTCGTAGTGCTGCGCCTGCGAGCTCGGCGCCGACCTGCTCATGGCTCTTCTGCGCGTACCCCGGCTTCGCGTAGTAGTGGAGCCGGCCGTCGGGGCCGCGCCAGGCGACATGCGGCTTGCCGAGATCGTGGAAGAGTGCGGCGAGGCGAACGGCGAGCGAGTAGCCGGCGTCGGCCGCCGCCTGGACGACGGCGAACGTGTGCTCGTCGACGGTGAGGTCGTGGTAGCGGCTCTCCTGGTCGAAGCCGATCGCGCGTTCGAACTCCGGCAGCATCTGGACGAGCACGCCGGTGTCGCGCGCAAGCTGCAGCGCACGCGCCGGGTCGCGGCCGAGCAGCAGCTTCGACAGCTCGCCCATCCCGTCGGCGGCGAGGCCGCCGCCGATCCGCTCGCCGGAGACGAGGCGCACGGACTCGGCTTCGTCGCGCATCTGCCGCACGGTCGACGCGTCCGGCTCGAAGCCGAGCTGCGAGACGAAACGGAGTGCGCGGACGAGCCGCAGGGGATCCTCGGCGAAGCTCGTCGGTGACACCGTGCGCAGCACGCGCCGCTCGAGATCCTCGCGGCCGCCGACCGGGTCGACGACCTCTCCTGTCGAGAGTCGCCGCGCCATCGCGTTGACGGTGAAGTCGCGCCGGCGCATGTCGTCCTCGACCGAGAGTGAAGGGTCGGCGACGATCTCGAAGTCGTGCCGCCCCGGGCCGGTGCTGACCTCCTTGCGCGGCGGCGCAAACTCGATGCCCGCGGGCGCGAGCCGGCGGACGGTCTTGTCGGCGGGATGGAGCCGCACCCCGACGAGCCGGCCGGCGACGACGAGCTCCTCGACGCGGCCGTGCGGCGCGAGCGCAGCCTTCAGACCGTCGGTGTCGACACCGGGGACCAGGAAGTCGGCGTCCTTGGAGTCCAGGCCGAGCAGCTCGTCTCGGACGGCGCCGCCGACGAGGTACGCGTCCAGCCCGAGCGACCGGACGTACTCCTCGAGCTCCTGTCTCACCTACACGTGTGCGATCGCGTCGATCTCGACGAGCGCGCCCGACGGCAGCTTCGCGACCTCGACCGTCGAACGCGCAGGCGGGCGGTCCCCGACGTGCGCGCTGTAGACGGAATTCATGCCCTGGAAGTCGTCGAGGTTCTGCAGGTAGACCGTCGTCTTCACGAGCTTGTCGAGCCCGGTGCCCGCGGCCGCAAGAATCGCAGCGAGGTTCGCGAACACCTGCTCGGTCTGCTCTTCGATCGAGCCGCCCGAGAGCGCCTTGTCGCCGGGCTTGAGCGCGAGCTGACCGGAGACGAAGACGAGCTCTCCCGCGCGGATCGCCTGGGAGTACGGCGCGCCCTGGAACGGTGCGGGCGCCGCCTCGGTGCGGACGACGGTCTTCTCGGTCATCTCATGCTCCTTTGGTCGAACAGGCCTGCGCCAGCGCTACGCCGAGCGCCTTGAAGATCGCATCCAGCACGTGCTGCGAGTCATTGCCGTTCAGGAGGCGCACGTGCAGCGTCAGGCCCGCCCCCTCGGCGAACCGCTCGAGGAAGCCACGTGCGACGTCCGTGCCGAGACCGCCGATACGCGCCTCCGTGAGGTCGACGTTCGAGACGAGCAGCGGCGAGTCGGACGTCTCGAGCACGACATTCGCGAGCGCCTCGGAGGATGCCATGAGCGCGCCGCCGTACCCACGACCCTCGCGCAGCGGACCGGCAAGCGCTCGGCCGAGCGCGCTGCCCGCCTCGGCCACCTCCGCCTCCGCGCTGCCGGGCTCCACCTCGAGGACGAGGTCGAAGCCGGCGTACCGCGCGAGCCGCTCGAGCAGGTTGTCGAGCACGGGCAGACCCGTCTCGACCGTCGCCGAGCCGCTGCCGCCGACGTCGACCCGGATGCCGCTTCGGCCCGCTGCATGTTCGGACGCTCCCATCGTCGCGGGGAGGCTACAGGAGCGCCCGTAAGCGCAATATGGTTTTCAAAGATGGGCCGAACGGCCCTCCCCAGGCGAGGGATCCCGGCATACGTTGATCTCTCTGCATATGCGGAGTATGCGGGTGGCAGCTGCGACGCACGCGGTCGTCGTCCGCAGGCTGACCGCACTGCACGTCGTCGAAGTGCGTGCACGGGATAGTGGGCGGCTCGCGCGCACGTTGCGCACTGCGCCGGGCATCCGCTTCGTGGAGCGTCCGTCTGCGCGGACGTCGGCCGCGGAACCCGGTGTCACGTTCGCGTCGTTCTCGCCGCGCGCGGTGTGCGAGTGGCAGTACCGCGCGGTGCACGAGGACGCGGTTCCCGCGGCTGTTCTGCGAGCCGCGTCGTCACTGCAGATCGCCGTCATCGACACAGGCGCGGATCTCGCCGCACCCGACCTCGCCGCGAAGAGTCCCCGCGCGTACAACACGCGCACCGGCACGAGCGACGTGCGCGACTCGAACGGTCACGGGACGTTCGTCGCCTCGCTTGCGGCGGGCTCCGTTACGAACGCCGACGGAATCTCGGGTGCGGGCGGCGACGTACAGCTCCTCGTCGTCAAGTCGGGAAGCAACGGCGGCTCGTTCACCGACATGGACGAGGCCGCGGGAATCGTCTACGCGGTCGATAACGGCTCGAAGATCCTCAACCTCAGCGTCGGCGGCCCGACGACCTCGGCGACCGAACGGCGCGCGATCGAATACGCGGTGTCGCACGGCGTGCTCGTCGTGGCCGCCGTCGGAAACGAGTACGCGATGGGAAATCCCGTCGAGTATCCGGCTGCGCTGCTGCAACCGGTGGGCTCGAACGGCGTGGGCGGCGCCGGCCTCGCCGTGACGGCGTCGACGACGTCGGGCGAGCGCGCGGCATTCGCCAACTCAGGCACCTGGGTCTCGCTCGCCGCGCCCGGCGAAGACGTCTTCGGTGCGTTGTCGGAGCTCTCCTCGCCGGTGCAGTATCCGCGCAGTCTGCTGCCGGGAGCGCTGAGCGGCGTCTACGGCTACGCGAGCGGGACGTCGTTCGCGGCGCCGCAGGTCTCCGGTGCTGCCGCGCTCGTCTGGGCCGCGAACCCGTCGCTGACGGCGCAGCAGGTGGCCCAGATCCTCAAGGAGACGGCGTCAGGCGCGGGCAGCTGGACGCCCGGCCTCGGCTTCGGCGTCCTCGACGTCGCCGCCGCGGTCGCGCGTGCGCAGGCAGGCGATCCGGGCGTCCTCCTCTCGGGGAGCCGCGTCGACGGGCGCGAGCGACTGACCTGGGGCGGCGGCGCGGCACGGTACGCGCTGTCGCTCAGCGTCGACGCAGGCGCGGCGCAGACGGTGCTTGCATCGACGGCGCGAACGAGCATGTCGGTCACGCTCACACGCGGGCACCTGTATCAGTTCACGGTCGCGGCGCTCGATGGCTCCGGCGTGGCGACGTCGACGTCCGCGCCGCTGACGGTGGCCCTCGCCGCCGCGCGGTCGCGCCGCTAACCGGAGCGTTCGTCGACGCGCTCGATCGACGCGCCGAGCGCCCGCAGGCGTTCGTCGATGCGCTCGTAGCCCTTGTCGATCTGGTGCACCGCTCCGATGCGCGACTGGCCCTCGGCGCACAACCCGGCGAGCAGCATCGCCATGCCGGCGCGGATGTCCGGGCTCTCCATTCGCTGACCGACAAGCTGCGACGGGCCGGTCACGACCGCGCGATGCGGATCGCAGAGGATGATGCGCGCCCCCATCGACACGAGCTTGTCGGTGAAGTACAGGCGGTTCTCGAACATCTTCTCGAACATGAGCACGGTCCCGAATGCCTGCGTCGCGACGGTGATCGCCACGGAGGTGAGGTCGGACGGGAACGCGGGCCACGGTCCGTCCTCGATCTTCGGGATCATCCCGCCGAGGTCGTCCCGCACCAGGAGCTGCTGGCGCGACGGCACGTGCACGCTGTCCTCTCCCAGCTCGACGCGAATGCCGAGCCGCGCGAATGCGGGAATGATCGAGACGAGATCCTTCGGCACCGCTCCTTCGATCGTGATGTCGCCACCCGTGATCGCGGCCATGCCGACGAAGCTGCCGACCTCGATGTGGTCTGCGCCGATCGTCCACTCGCCGCCGGCGAGCCGCTCGACGCCGTTGATGCGCAGCACATTCGACTCGATGCCGTCGATGCGCGCGCCGAGCGAGCCGAGGAAGCGGCAGAGGTCTTGCACGTGCGGCTCGCACGCGGCGTTGCCGAGCACGGTCTCCCCGGGCGTCAGCACCGCGGCCATGACGGTGTTCTCGGTCGCCATCACGCTCGCTTCGTCGAGGAAGACGCTCGACGCGCGCAGCCCGCCCGTGCGCATCTCGTAGAGCGAGTCGATGTCGACCTCGGCGCCGAGCTCGACGAACGCATGGATGTGCGGGTCGAGCCGGCGGCGCCCGATCACGTCGCCGCCCGGCGGCGGCATCGTGGCCTTGCCGAAGCGCGCGAGCAGCGGGCCCGCGAGGAGGAACGACGCGCGAATCCGTCGGCACAGCTCGGGATCCGGCGACCACTTCGCCACGGCGGTCGTGTCGATGCGCAGCTCGCTCGTCCCCGTCCAGCCGGCGTCCGCGCCCAGCTCCACGAGCAGCTCGATCATCGTCTCGACGTCGCGGATGCGCGGAACGTTCGCGAGCGTGACCGGTTCCTCCGCGAGCAGCGTCGCGGCGAGGATCGGCAGGGCGCCGTTCTTGTTGCCCGAGGCGCGGATCGTGCCGCTCAGCGGGCGTCCTCCATCGATCAGGAATGCGTCGGCGATGGTGTGGGTCGCGGCCATGCGGCGGCTATCCTAGCCAGCGTGCCCGCGCCGACCCGTGAGCAAGCCTGGGAGACCCTGACGCGGTACACGAAGAGCGAATCGCTGCTCCGGCATGCGCTCGCGGTGGAGGCGTCGACCGCCGCCTACGCGCTGAAGCTGGGCGGCGACGAGGAGCTGTGGCGCGTCTCGGCGCTGCTCCACGACTTCGACTACGAGATGCATCCGACGCTCGACAAGCATCCGCAGGACGGTGCGCCGATCCTGCGCGAGGAGGGCTATCCGGAGGAGGTCGTCGAAACCGTTCTCTCCCACGCCGAGCATCTCGGCCTGCCGCGCGACACACCATTGAAGAAGGCGCTGTTTGCGTGTGACGAGCTCTCCGGCTTCGTGCACGCGTGCGCGCTGGTGCGACCGACGGGGCTCGAAGGACTCGAACCGAAGTCAGTGCGGAAGAAGCTGAAGCAGCCGTCGTTCGCCGCCGGCGTGCACCGCGACGAAGTCTTCAAGGGGGCCGAGGACCTCGGCGTCGAGCTCGACGACCACATCCGCACGGTCGTCGACGCGTTGAAGCCGATCGCTGAGAAGCTCGGACTACCCGGCTAGTCCGGCGACGAGCCGCTGCAGGTCGTCCTCGCTCGTCCACCAGCCGCACGACGCGCGCACGAGGTTGCGGCCCGGCAGCTCGCGCACGACGACGTCGCGCGCGGCGAGCGACGCGACGAGCTCGGTCGGATCGGTCGCCGGCCGGAACGAGACGAGCGTCGAATGCCCCGGCGGCGTGACGACGTCGACGTGCGGTTCGAGCAGCTTACGGCAGCGCGCCGCGTTTTCGGCCGCGCGCGTGTAGCGCCAGTCCGGATGCACGGCGAGCGCGGCGACCACGCCGGCGAGATTCGGCACGCCGATCCAGCCGGCGTCGAACCGCGCGCTCGTCTCGCGCGGGACGAACGCACCCGACAGCTCGTACGACTCCTGCGAGAAGTACGAAGGCGCACGCACGCGGATCAACTCCGGGTCGCGTACGTAGAGAGCGCCCGCCGGGTCCGGGGCGCAGATCCACTTGTGCGCCGACAACGTGTAGAAGTCGAGCTCGCCGACGTCGACCTCGATCGCACCCGACGACTGCGCGCCGTCGACGAGGAGCGGCAACCCGCTTTCGCGCCGCACGCGATGCACGTCGAGCCGGCGGCCCGTCGTCCAGAGCACGTGCGACGTGGCGATCAGTCGCGTGCGCGGCGTCACCGCCGCGATGATCGCGTCCTCGTCTGCCTCGACCATCACGACCCGGGCGCCGGTAGCTCGAGCATTCGCTCGAAGTACTGCTTGTTGCTGCGGCCTTCGACGAGGTCGCGCTGCACCTGCTCGACGATCGCGTCGACCGTCGCGCGAGCGAGCGGGCCGTTCGTGCCCGCGTTGAGATACGCGTAGCGCTCGAGCACCGGAAACTGCGCGCGTGCCTCCTCGAACGTCATCCGACGATGAGTTCTACCGGTGCGTGATCGGAGAGGAGCCGGCCCTCGAGGCGGCGACGCTCCTCGGGCCAGACGACGGGCGCGCCGGCCGGGAGTCCGCGCACGAGAATCTGGTCGATCCCCGGTACGGGCGCCGAGAAGCCCCAGCTCTGCAGCTCGTCGTACGTGTCGTCCTCGCCGGGCCGCAGGTTCGCGTCGCCGCAGAGGACGACCGGCTCGCCCGGGAGCGCGAGCCCGTCCGCCACGGCGGCGGCGCGCACCGTCTGGTCCGCCGCATGCCAGGACGTCGCGTGGAAGTTGGCGACGAGCGCGGTCTCAGCGACCCGTACGACCTGGCAGACGCGGTGCTCGCCCTCGCCCCGACGGCTGATCGGATGCGTCCATTCCCCCGCCATGCGGAGGCCGGGCGCGACGAGGATCGCATTCGCCTGGCCCGTGAATGCTGAACGAAACAGACCGTGGTTGAGCTCCGTGACGACGTGCCCGAGCTCCGCGCTGCCGAGGCGCGGCCGCGCCGCGACCGCGCCGAACGCCGACATCCCGCTCCATTCCCCGAGGCGCGCGAGCGCCCACACCGGGACCTCCTGCAGGCAGACGAGGTCGGGTGCGTCCGCGGAGATGAGCTGCACCATCTGCTCGAGGAACGCCCTGCGCTCCGGCGGGTCGGCGTTGCCGTGGAAGACGTTCCAGGTGCGGACGACGAGCGGCACGGGCGTAGCCTACGGCTGCACATGCGCGTCCTCCTCGCAGATCCACCGGCGTTCACGCCGACGTACGACCACGAGCTCGCCTCGGCCCTCGCGCACGCGGGCGCGGAGGTCGAGCTCGTGACGTCCCGTTTCCGCTTCGGCGACGTGCCGGCGCCGGACGGCTACGTGCGCAGGGAGCTCTTCTATCCCCTGTCCTCCCGGGTCTTCAAGCGCTCGCGGCTGCGGCTGCCGCTGAAGGCGGCGGAGCATCCGTTCGGCCTCGCGGCGCTGCGACGCCGTCCGGCGGACGTGCTCCACCTGCAGTGGCTCGCCGCGCCGGAGCTCGACGTGCGCCTGTTCAGGCCGCATGCTCCCGCGGTGTTCACCGCGCACGACCTGCTGCCCCGGCGGACCGCGAGGCGCGCCGGCCTCTGGCGCGAGCTCCTCGGCCGCTTCGAGCGAGTCGTCGTGCACAGCGAATACGGCAGGGACACGCTCGCGGCTCTCGGCGTGGACATCGCACGTCTGCGCGTCGTCCCGCACCCCGTCTTCCCAAGCGAGCCGGCGCGCAACGACGACGGCCGGACGGTGCTCGCGTTCGGGGTGATTCGTCCGTATAAGGGCCTCGGTGACGCGATCGAGTCCGTGCGCCGCGCCGGCGGCGCGCGCCTGCTCGTCGCGGGTGACCCGCTCGAGCCGCTCGAGCCGTATCGCGCCGCTGCGACGGGACTCGACGTCGACTGGCGGCTCGGCTACCTGCCGC
>WNFR01011331.1_pt1 | contig 14266 bp, 16 predicted proteins | sample 5400221 | NCBI WGS metagenome assembly WNFR01 (sample SAMN13153357, study PRJNA577476) | soil metagenome | isolation source: 40 cm soil under Madrone tree | place: USA:California | collected 2016-06-14 | reverse complement strand
CCCGTGGATCAAGACGGCGCTCGACCCATCTGTGAGCGCAGCGCCCAGCGCCGGCGCGACGCCGGAAAAGTTTCCGGACGTCGTGTGGCGCGTCTCGTGGAGCCTCGCCGGAAACGTTCTCGCTGTCAGCTGCGGAGATGGGAAAGTCACGCTTTGGAAGGAGAACCTGAAAGGCGGATGGGAATGTGTTAGTGACGTGAGCAGCTAAGTTGGGGTCGACCATGTATAGTATCCTCCCTGTTCATGATACAGTAATTGTTTCATTCGATCTCCTCAGCCCAGTTCGCTCAACTCAAACCTTCCACCACACCGAGATAAATGTCCCGGAAGCCTTTAGGTCGCGCATGAGATATCCAAGAAAAATGTCAATATAATACAGTTGACTAGATTGGTGTGGCAAGTCCGCTAGAACGATGTTATGTGTCTTCTCTAGAAATGCAAGAAATTGTGTGCAAAACAAACAACAAAAAAAAATCCGCGATCCGTAGATCCTTCATCTCGCAACCCCCCTAAAAAAGAATGCTTACAGTCTCCGCATGTTCATCTTCTCATAGAATCCCTGCGAAAGCGGCTTCAAATCCTTCCTTGCGCGCAGCTTGATCACGCCGAGCTCCCGCATGGCCACGTTCCAGGGAAAACGCGACCCGCCGTGCCTGCGCGTCCAGTCATACAGATACGCGAATGACGCACGAAGCCTTGCGACTTCATCCTCGCTCGGCATGGCGATCGTCTCCCCGCGGGTAGGTCCGCTCGCGAATTCCAGTGATACGCGGCGGAGTTGGTCCTGGCGAAGCTCGATGCTGCGGTTCGTAAAGTCGGCCCTCTTCCCCTTGTCGCCCGACCGCGCGGGCGTCCCCGCGGTAGGTTTCATGAGCGTGCTCGACAGCTCGTACACCCGCACCACGTGCCGCTTGATCGCCTCGAGCGCGTCCTGTTGAGCCTGTCCGATGATCTGCGCTTGCGGGTCCGGCTGTGAGAGAAGATCCTGAGCGCCAGCCTCCGCTTCTTCCCACGGCGCAATAAGGTCGGCGTCTCGGAGCTTGGGTAGCACACTGAAGTGCGCGTCGATGCGCTGGTACTGCTGGCTGCTGGCTTCGTCCATTGCGGCCTTCAAGACGTCCATGACAAAGGTGGGCAGACCCTGTCGCGACAGAGGATGCTGATGAACGAGATTGTCTTGCGCCGCCTTCCACTCGGGCACGTAGTGTGTGCCGTACTTGCGGCTGTTGCGGTCCTGGAGGTATCGCCCTGGCGAGATGGTCTTGCCGGTCTTGGCGCCATCAAGAACAGTGCAGAAGCTGAAGGGTGATCAACTCCAAGAAGAATGAGATGGCTTGTAGCTTACATCCACGCAAGTTGAGTGGTCATAGGGTGTGTATAGCCCAGAGCGTAGATTGCATTGTCGTGCATAGTTGAGTATGTTCCGACGACAAAGAGATCACGGAGAGGGGCCATAAAGACGTGCTGCAATTCTTGAATTTGATAGGTTGCGCCGGTTGTCGGTGGGACCCTTTCCAGAAAATCTTTGACCGTTTCATTTTTGACATCGAAGAGCTCAGAAAGATTTTCAGGGGGGTCAGCGTGCTTCCGATCAGCATTCCGGAAATGTTCGACAATACTCGGCTCCCATATGCATTCCACTCTGTCACCGTCATAGTCCCCTTTCGGAGATATCGGTAAATGCACATATAACATAACAACATATCAAAGAGCGCATACCAGTACCAAGCATACTCGCTAGGCTCCTTGCTCCTTTGATGGAGAACACAATAACATTGACGTAGTCATCAAGCTCTGGCTTAAATACTGCTTTAACCTGAGACTCAGAATATTAATCGGTACTAACATCCACTATATCATCGGGGGAATACCTTTTGGATATCAGTTGGCAGCTTGCATGGACTTCGAGTCACCAACACATCTCCGACAACCCTCTCCGACTTCTGACCGTCTGGTCTGACAAGAAAACGCTGAGAACACTTTACATGAATTTCTCCCTCTTGTAGCACTCCGAGTGGATCTAAAGTATGCGTCAACTTATGTCTGCGAAGGTCCCAAGTACGACACATGCCTGGGACAACAAATGCAGCGCAAGACATAGGAACTGTTACCCTGTACTTCCCCATGCGTGACTTGACCGCACTCTTAACCACAATATGTAGCTTCTCAGCAAGAATCGAGTTACATGCGGGATGAAATCCAGAATCCAGAAACGTCATGACTGTCTCTTCAAGCGAGGATGGACATCCGCTGATGTCGTCTCCCCACCAGGCAGTTGATTGCGGCAATGAACCGTTGTCCTCTGTATCTTCGTCTTCACTATCATCTTCCTGTCCATACAGCTGCACACCACGAGCCCTAGCAGTCCAGGAAGATTCACGAGCAATCCGACCTGCCATAACATTCCCCTTCTTAAAGATAGCAGCCCAGAGCCGAGGCATGGCATCTTGCCCATCCCAATCAAGAAGAGAATCAATCGTAGAACTCAAGGAATGGCAGAACAACTCGGCAAATATGGTGTGTGGGACTCCGTTCTCAGCGAGGTTGATGATCATTTCTCTAGAGATCTGAATTGGGCTCTGCATATGTGCATCCCTAAGAATGTCAATAATACAGTGAGCGGGGTGCTGCATAAAGCTTTCAGAATGCCTGATTTTGATCTGAGAAGGTCTTAGCCAGACACAGGGGTGTGTCCAGTTATTCTCCTCCTTTCCAGGATGTTGAAGTAAGAGTCCCTGAAGAGAGGCGACTCAGTACATCATGACAATCGTATTTTGATTGGGAAAATACCTTGGCGCCGGCAAGCCGACATTGCACGGCAGTAGGGATCTCTTTCCATAAGTCCAGCTGCTCGTGGAGGGCGTGAAGAGCGCGGAGGTTTACGAGCCCGCATCCGTCCGTCATATCCATCTCACTGCTGGGCTTTACACCAGGCAGACAACTCGACGACACTGTGATCCACAATCAAAAAAAAATCAAAGGTACCACAGACTATGATTATGCCGCACCAACGTCAACCTCTTCTCTAATTTGGGTAACATCTAGCATTAACCCAGGAACAGAATTCGATAAACCGAGTGAGGTACGTGCCGCCCATTTGGCAATTGTCTAGAAATGCAATGAGTATGCCATGTGTTTCGCTCATGAAAGCAACACGGAACGTGCCTGATGGCTATTATCGTTGAGGTTATTGTGGGTAGAGAAGAACCCAAGAAAAGAAACCAGATGTGTTTGGCTGTTCGAAACCAACCTCGTGCCAAGAAAGAGTTCGTTAGTTGCCATAAGATACGCGTTATGATCCTTATTGGCGTAGAAGAACCGGAACACCAGCCCATTGAGGATAAAAGGCCTCACTAGCAGGGTTCTGAGGTTCTCCGATAGGTCGGACTTTGCAAAGATCTCCTTGGATATCCGGACTCGGACTAACCATGCAGAACCATAGGTCCTTGTGAAACGAGATGATGGCCCTAGCAAAGGGTGATCCAGGTTAAAGTGGAAACCGCCATCCTTAGTCGCATATAGCCTTATGGTGAACGCGACTTTGCCACCATACCAGGATCCTAGTTCGGGTGTAAAACCGAGACAGCCTTTGGGACCGTATTGTTGAAAGGCTGCGTCTTCCCGGTCCAGTTCTTCCCATGGCGACTATGACGCATGACACCATGAGTTTGAGGATAGCTTAGGGCAGAAGACAACACACGGTGGCTAGGGCTTCCCTCGAGGCCCTACACCCTCCAAAGCTATGTTTCTTCAAACTAAATAAGTTTTCGACATGAGGTGCGACGCGGGCATTCAGGACTCTTGCAGGGCCAGACGAATCTGAGGGGGAAAGACCGTTGTTCTTGAGACAATCAAGCCCTGACATGGTGATGTCCTTCCATGTACAATATCCGAGAGAGACCAGGCGGGCGATCTCCCATTGAACGCCCCATGGGATCCCACGAGCATCCATAGCTTGTTGTACACTTGCATTGTAGGCCTGTAAGAATGAAGGTTAAAAATAGAGGAGGGGCCCGATCTTGACAGAGCTTACAATATGGTAAGGTGCCGAACTGTCATCACCCGACTGCGTGGCGACTATGGTGTCATCCGAGTGATGTGAATCAAGCGTAGAATCAAGCGTAGTCGCCTCCGAAGGTGCGATCACAGAGTCAGTCTCGATAGAGTCAGAGAGGAACCTCCTTTTGTAAGAGTACAAGGTTGACGGCCCGACGACGGAGACGGGGCTGTCTGCTCCATCAGGCGCTTTCCGTTTCCCGAGGACCACTACATCCTGGGGCTGAGGCAGTGGCGATGACCCTCCAAGCTGACTCTGAGTGGCGTCGGGTCGTGTCAATGTGGCGGCACCGGCACCCCTGATCATGTCGTCGTCGCAATAATCGCTGTAGTTTGTGCTTCCATCCTCAGAAGTTTCATCTTTGTCGCACAGGAGGTCAGACATCGATGGCGGTCGAGGAATGTTTGCAATGGTTGGTGGTAATCGTGGGGGTGAGGCCAACCAAGGCAGGATGTGCATGCAGGTGCGTGACTCGGCAATTGAATTGCCCTCAAAACCTCCTCAAAAATACACGCTTGTCTATCTACTTCCGCGCCGTCGGCCCCTATTCTAGTACGACCGCCCAAATAATGTCCAACGCTTGGCGTCCCGGCCACAGGCAGGGCATTTGGTCTTCCCAGGTATAATTGCGTCCCAACGTCCTTGATCGAAAGGAATAGCGAGCGATTTCGCCCCGGCAGAAGGAGCGCGCTCGTCTTGGGGTTCAGCACTGAATCGACGATTAGTGAATGTCATCACCAAAAAAAACGACGTGAATTACGCTCTGCCACTGCGCTCCTTGATATCGTCCTCGCAGGACTCGACTTCACACCACGGAAGCACAACCACGCACTTGTTGTCCAGCGTCGGGGTGACGTTCTCCCACTCAGTGACCTGTTTGATACGAGACCAATACATATCTTTCGCGCGGGTGAACATTTCATTCTGAATAATCTCCAACAACGCAGGGACCGCTGTCTCGATTTCGGCCAGTGAAATGGGCGCTTTCACTCCAGTGTCGCGGCGAACACCGAGTGTCTGGTTCTTTGCGAGATCTTGAGGTCCGATCTCAAGACGAAGGGGAACACCTTTCTGCTCCCAGTCGTTGAACTTGTAACCGGGAGTGTAGCCGTCTCGTAGGTCGGCACGAGCACGAATGCCAACCTTCTTCAGCGCCGCGACGAGCTCCTCACATTTGGCTGTGATCTGCGTCCGCTGCTCCTCGGTTGTCTTCGCTGTGACACCGCAAGGAACAATGATCGCCTGGACATTCGCAATGCGTGGAGGGAGGACAAGCCCCTGGTTATCGCCATGCACCATGACCATCACACCGATCGTTCGCGTTGATAGACCCCATGAGTTCTGCCACACATAGGTCTTTCCCTGACCAGTAGGGTCGTTAGGGTCCTCGACGACAATATTGAACATTTCGGGTCTCGAGAAGTTTTGACCGAGGCAGTGAGAAGTTGCGCCTTGAATACCGCGACCGGAGGTAGGGATAAAACCTTCTACGGTTGTTGTGTAAAGCCCTCCCGCGAATTTCTCCTTTTCAGACTTGATACCTGGGATGACGGGGACTGCAAGAAGTTCTTCGAAAACGCGTCGGTAAAGGTCAAGGATTTCTAGCACTTCCTTATCAGCTTCTGCCTTGGTGAGATGAGCGGTATGGCCCTCTTGCCAAAGGAATTCACGGGTGCGGAGGAAAGGCTCTAGAAACGACGATATAAGGCGTGTAGTCCTGGAAGATATCATCTACGTACGAGGAGTCTTGAACTCCCATCGCACGACGCTGTTCCACTGGTTCAGCTTCAGAGGAAGATCTCGATGGCTCTTGATCCACTTCGCGTAATCTTGTTGTCGGTATCAGCTAGTAGTTAATCAAGGCCATAAATTAATCTCACAAGGGTACATCGCCGTCTCAGACGTGGGACGAATGGCAATGGGTTCCTCAAGATCTGATTGGCCGCTGCACCCCGAGAGTCAGTTCAGGCAAAGTCTTTGTTCTGCAGACGCACGCTCGTGTAACCCAAGCGACCTCCGGGGAAAATCCTTCGATATGATCTTTTTCGCGCTCGAGAACTCTTTGAGACACGAACATTGGAAAGTATGAATTCTCGACACCCATCTCCTTGATCTTCGAATTGAACCACTCTGTGGTGACGTCTCAGATGAATGTCGTTATGCAGCGTAGCCAGGTAGTATTCATTACCTTGAATAATCTCCCATATACTGTACGACCAGGGTTTGAGGATATAGCATCCACTGACACTGTAGTAGTCGAGCATATCTGCCTTGATCAATACCTTTGCCGGGCAACGGTTGAGTGGGAAACATAAATCAGTTCGCATATACATACGTTAGTGTACCATGCCGCGAAATCGACCTCTTTCTTCACACCAATGGCGATTTGTACCGCACCCTCGATCTTTGCATCTTCTTTCTCCAGCTTTTTCTCCTTTCTTTCTGTGGGGTTGGACTCGGCAGCAGCACCGACCGCTACCTCGCCTTTGAGCGCGACGAAATCGACCTCGTGAAGCTTGGTTTCCGCAGTTTCAAGGATGCGTAAATAGGCGTAGATGTCGGCTCCGGAGAGAAAGAGTGTTTTGCGTGAAGAAAGCGCGCGCACAGCGAGTGGGACCCCTGCAGTCGAGAGGGAGACATCGACAACAGTGGTGACTTTGGGGAATGTCTCTACATTGAGAACCAAAGGGCTCACTAAACGCGTAAGCCTCAGTGAAGCCGGAAAGCGTAGTCGATGGGGAAAAACTTACGCGAGTCTTTGTCGAGAGAGAAGAATTGAGATAGTAGATCATCCGAAGCGAGACGGAGATCCTTCAGATTAAGGTGTTTGGCAAGCAAGGACGAGCTCGTCTCGGTGGTATCGCGCGTTATGACAACGACGGGGACTGGGGTGGCCCCTTTCGCGGTTTTGGGCTTGAATACGAGGACTTTGAGCAGCTCGAACTCTTTCGGGGCACTGGGCGCAGTCTGTAGCGCCTCCTTCCATTCGGCAGGAGACGAGGCAGACGCGTGTTCGACGGTGTCGGAGGGGGTAATGGACAGGGCTGCGAGTGCTTGTGTTGCAGTGCCGAGTGTGGCCATGGATTGAGAAGAAAACGATTGGAACGATCGCTCGAATAAAGTTGGCCTTGCAAATATTAGGCGTGACTCGACGCGCTCTGACTCGATGCGCTCTGTTATCAGATGGGCCAACCGCCGCTGAGAATGTACGCCCAGGCGGAACGCAGCATGTCGACACGCGCTCTGCAAAGGTATGCGCATACGCGACACGCAGCGGCGAAGGTCACAAGCAGAAGTCTCTGAACGTTACGCGATAAAACACCTCATCGCCGCTTATTATTTCACCTCGAAGTCGCTGTTTAACGCCCATTGGCACCCCATACTACACAACAACGGTTTTCTCGGGCTGGAGAAGCAAAAGAAATAATTGCAATGATAAATACATTTAACAAGTCTATACTGACGTCGATAAGACGTGTGTGCACCTCGGGCAGAGGGTGTCTTTATGCGGACGGGTATAAGTCCAACACCGAGGACACTTAGCCAGGGTCGCAGGCCGAACCCGGATACCTATGTGCTCGTTCGTACCTGAAGTTGCTTCACTTAAGTTGCCGCTGCAGAAGACATACAGCTGTCTTACCAGGTAATTGAAAGGCACCTGTGTAGAGCCATGGCGGGGAAGATATACCAAGTGAACCCTCGTCTATCACGGATACGTCAGAAACGATGAACAAGGTTTTCAGGAAGTATTCTATCAAATAATGGCGGTTAATACAAATGCTCCGGTAAATTGGGTGAACGTGCCTTCTCGAGTAATAAGACTAGTCAAGTCACTATTGACGCTTGGAAGAATAATGTCAACTTCAGCCTCCGTAGAGCTGCTAAGCTGCCTAGCATGAATTTTGAGGTCACTGATGCCCAAACAAATAGGATACGGCCAACGCGCCTCTTTCCTCTTGCTTGCTCCAGTAAACCAAGCACCGTACTTCGCACTTGTAGTAGTTGAGCCATTTCTTTCCCTGCGGTTGCATCGTACCATTCTGACGACTAAGTTGAACTTATCAGATTCGAACCAACTGTCGATGGCAAACCCATTCATACAAGCGGGACCCATAGTTTAGTGAACACGGAGGGCCCATGCGAGATATCCGCATTCGGCCGTTCGCGTAACGAGGAGTATATCTCTTCTGCAAGGTGGGGCAGCACCGGGGCGATAATATGTACTAGCGTATCCAAAACCTGCTAACATGAGATCACGTCACGCGAACTGAATGTTTGAGAAACGCACAAGTTGCAAGACAGTCACGGTGGATTTGCGCTCCAGGCTGGACGGGCTGTTCGCATAAAGGTTATCCTTCGTGATGTCGAAGTAGAGAGACGACAAAGTGATGTTCGTAAAATTAGTTAAGGTAGAGATGACTGTAGATAGTTCGAGTTCTCATAATGTGATGGACAACCGCGGGCGTACCTTTCGGAAAATTATACTGAGCATAGGAGTTTAACGCAGCTTGTTCGAATTCGTACAGTTCGTGCATGACGTAACGATCGACCTGCGTAGGGTAAGCCCCCGACTCAAGGCGTCATCCACTCACTTACAAGACCAAGCCTGTGTTTTGAAACACTCTCAAATTCTGCGCGAGTGGCAGCATCGCCAATGTTGCCCAATATAAAGCGGGCTGAGTTGCGGATTTTACGAAGTGACTCCGAGGCTTGTTCAAGAATTTTAGGACTAATTGACATGTCACGCCAGTACTCCACAGTCGCGGCCCATAATCGGAGCGTATCGGCACCATATGCGGGTTGCTTGCTTTCCTAGCACCATGGGACTCATGACGTTTCCAAGCGACTTGCTCATTTTCTTTCCGCCCCCGTCAAGAACCATGCCATGCGTTAACAACGTCCCATACGGGCATAGAGCCTCCCCCTTGGCATTACGATTCCCGATGGCAGTAAGAAGCTGGCTCTGGAACCAACCACGGTGCTGGTCTGACCCCTCGAGGCAAACGTCTGCCCTTGGGTCGGCGCTGGCCCGTTCAGGAAGGAAGGACCACGATGAGCCGCTGTCAAACCACACATCCATGGTGTCGGTACTCTTGCGCCAGTTGCTCAAATTCGCATCATATTCTTTGAGGAAGGGTGGGAGGAAGTCGACAATGGGACCCTCCCACCAATAGGCGACACCCTTTTTGTCTAGCACGGACAGGATGTGATCAAGGGTCCGAGCATCAAGATAGGCGCTGTCCGTCGGTGTATGATGCAAGGAAGGTATAGGGACGCCCCAAACGCGCTGCCTTGAAATGCACCATTCTGATCGAGACCTGATAAAGGATTCGAGACGGTTACGCGCTAGATGAACGAACGAGTTGGCGAAGACATCAATAGACCTGGAATAGTTGGCACGCACAAGTCGGGGGATAAAACGTCACTGTCTCGAGAGCTTTCAGCGCATCCTCCTTTATATCATCCAAGTTGGCAAACCATTGCGATGTAGCGCTGTGTGTGAAGAGTCATGGAAAGGTTACCTCGCAAGTGAAAAATAGGACTCACGTGACTATGATGGGTTTATCAGTCTTCCAATCGTACGGATAGCGATGCTTGAATCTCTCAATCTTGACGAGGCGGTTCATGTCTTTCAGAAGGCCAACTACTGAACGAGATCCTCCATCCAGAACAGGCTGTCCAACGAGCACCTTCGCGGCATCCTTACCGACCACATGCGCCACCTCACTCGCGAATAAGCCACCATCAACGTGACAGACGATCCTGGAGGTTGAGGTTATAATATTTTTCTCCTTGAACAAGTTGTAGTCTTCTGCTCCGTGAGCTGGCGCACAATGGACGAGACCTGTACCAGAGTCAGGCGTTACGTGGGTGGATGCAAGTATTGCGAGGGATTCCGAAGCTGCGTCCGATGCGAGAGAGGAGAACAAGGGACGGTAGCGGGCTCCTGCTAGCTCATATCCTATACGAACTCGTGAGAATAACGCCAGAGGAACAGCTCAAATCATAGCAACCTCGAATCTCTGCAACGACCTCAACCTTCCCGAGGACCTTGAAGAGGGTGCCTAGACGCTCGTGTGCGAGGAGAAAGACGCCTTCATCGGTCCGCTCAGCACAGCGAACCATAACGTATGTCATTTCAGGATGCACCGCAATACCCTAAATATGATCATGAGGTCGAGGTCCACAGGCAACACGAAAAAGTCCAAACCATGTTTGCGGTTAACGTCCAAGGCGTAGTTGTCCAAACCAAAAGCCGGACTTTTGCCTCGCCTTGAATCAAATTCTGGAGGGCAACACTAAACTCGTGTGATGGCAAATCCAGATCAAAGGCAACGTATACTGAATGCGAGACATGATCTTCTTTATACACTAACTCGGCCTCGGCGAGGGCGGAACATGACGAAGGGGAATAATGAACGGGACGGTAATGACGATAAATGAGCCCTAGTGCACGTTTCTGTCAGGTGAAGGAGAAGTGACTGAAAATAACTCGTCTTGCCTTGCTCAACCATCTTTTGAAAAATGCGCAGCTGTCGCATCTCGTAATCGTGATCTATGGGACGATTTAGAATATTGGCTGTTCTCGCGTACACCCAAAGGGAAACATACCAAGCGTACGATACGTAGAACCCGTGCCATCCCAGTCTGCCATGATACCCAGCTCACGGAACTCAACTTTTTGGCTCTCCACGGCTCGGACAGCAGTGTTGTTGGCAAGTGAGCGTATTTCTGCAGGAGAAATCTCTCGGTGATCCTGGCCATAGAGTTGATAACAAGCCGACGGACTGCGAGTAATTGAATACGTACATCAACTTGTACGGACTTGAGTGCCTTATTCTCTATTGGAAGCCCGTGGCAATCCCATCCAGGTGTATAACTTTACCAATGTTTTGAGCACGAGACGCCTCAGTAATAGCAAAGGTAATAGACCCACTGAACACGACGACCTAGTGACACATGATACCTGTTGATGACATCCTTCAAAATCTTATTTAAGGCGTGCCCTTGGGAGGGTCAATAATCACGATTGCATCATGACACAGGAGCGTACCCATATGGAGGTCCCCATTAGCGTATGGTGGGCCATCGTGCAATACAAACAATGGGCCCTTATTATTTTCCCACTACTTCATGAGCTCAAATCAGTTGATAGTAGGCTGGACGATGCTTAAATAAAGGCTGACCTGCCAGCGATATAAGCCATCGCATGTCTTCTTGCGAACTAAGCCTTCGATTTTCAGCGGGTCGGTCCACTGGGGAAATGCCGTGGAGGGAAGAAGTAGAGACTTGGCATATCGTTTGTTCTGGTCTGAGTTTTCTGTTAGACGGAGCGCGGACGAACAGAAGCGCCTTCGAAAGTGCGGGAGAATTGACCGAGCTGGTCGGGTGACAGAATACGAGGGCGCTGCAACAAATGTCCGGACACCTCCCAAAAGCATTGGGTTCTAGTTGGTGTTGCTGGTCAGCTTTATAAGCGCGCATGTGCTGCCTATGTTTGTCATGTCATGTCAGGTACGCAGTAAATCAAATAGCTACTAGATTCATTATTTGGACGCAGGATATACGGCTAGTAAAATACTACGTGACAGCACTCAAAGCAATATGAGAGTTTAAGCAACGCGGACCACTCAGATTGGCAGCACAGTGTTGAACACGTAGTCCCAAACTTTACCTGGAGCAAGATGTCAGACAAAAAATACAAAAAATAGCATCCAGCGGGATCATACTGGTGACACCAAAACCAAGCTCGAAATTTTTGTAGTGATGAGCCAAATGATACTTTTTCTGCTCTCGTAAATACGACGGAAGTTTGGTGTGATGCATGCTGCAATAATAATAATTTAAAATTCGCAAACGAGGGGACGAAAAGTGGCGTACGCGTAATGCATTGAATCATAGATCACATCTTCACATCCAAGATGAGAGGGCACACAACAAAATAGTGCGTGCAAAACTTACAAAATACGAAGGCACCGGCAATCGCTCCATTGGCCATGGCAGTGGGGAACAGAACATGAGCAAGTTGACAGACCGGGAAAGAGAGAACGAAGAATAAAATGGGCGGCATGACAAGCCGTAACCTATGGCAAAGGAACGTCAAGTGGGGGGGGTTGTTAACAGATTGAGAAACCTACTTGTCCATAGGCATGTAGTGATGAATGCCATGTAGCAAAAAGTGAATCATCAAGAACTTGGGATGATCTGGTAGATAATAATCGACATGGAACAAGAACCGATGAAACCCGTATTCGAGCAATGTCCACACGAAATTTCCAAAAAAGAAGCAAAGTGCAGTTTTGAAGAAAGCGGTTGCGGGTAGAGAGAAAATGAGGCCGACAGGAAGGTACGGGTTGACTTTAAAGGAGGCCAGAGGGATGGCACCAAATTGCAGAAGAGAGCGCAAGCCGAGGTATATCGCTATGGGTAACCAAAATATGGGTACAACCCACCAGCAGGTTCGAGTGAGCATCTAACATGGGGTGAACGATACGTTGGCGGAAAGTAATCTCTGAGCACACTCACTTCAAGTACCCATGGCTCAAAGAGACGAGCAGATTCGGGAAGGTGCCTAGGTTGGTGGACTTGTTGAAGGTAATACGCTTTGCTGTGGAGTACAAGTCAATACATCGGCCGGAGGGCTTTCGAACAAAAGACATGCCTGAAGTTGCAGTCCCACATTTGCTTCATGAGGGGTTTCCTAAGATCCAGAAATTGGTTCTTTTCATAATCCGCTGCCTGATCCGTATCTTCCGGGGAGAAGTCATCCGCAGCAACCCAGTCGTCGTTGACGACATTGTCTCCGGTGCCAAGCCTCCCAATGACAAACTCGTCCAACATATCAAAAGCACTCTCGGAATGCACATGCTCCGCAACGTCATTCATCGCGTCTTCGACGTCCCGACCGGCGTGCTTAAGGATGAACTCCTCACCTCCGGGGTGGTCCGCAAGGAAGTTGGTAACGTCGAAGACTTTACCCCTGTATGTAATCCAGCAGCTGGTGTCTGAATTGTGTTGAAGGACGTCTGATAGAGTGAAAATCCGAATGCGCTTTGACATATTCGAGGTGGAACGGTGACAGAGTGAATTATTGGAAAAATCGGACGAGTTTGTGTATCTAAGTTAATCTAACGTAACATTCCCCACCTGCCTATCCGCGAGCTCACGACTCCATTCTCTCAAAATATGTTTCTGTATCTTACCGCTCGCCGTTTTCGGCAGCTCATTCGGCGTGCCATCCTCACCAAGGAACCAAATCCATGCAGGCGAGTTCTACACAGGCCGTCACAGGCAGTCTTTGAAATGTAATGGACACCCACCTGTGGGTTCATGCTGTCCCACACAATCCTTCTCACGCCCTCCCGAGACAACTTGGCGCCAGCCTTGGGTTTAATCCATGCTCCCACAACTTCTCCGTATCTCTTATCAGGGACGCTGATAACCGCAGCTTCGAGGATGGATGGGTGAGATGTCAGTACGTTTTCGATTTGTACAGGGAACAAATTCTCCCCCCCTCGGATGATGATATCCTATTGGACTCATTAGAACACATCCTGGTAGATCACTAGGCCACTGTATACCTTTATTCTCCCGGCGACTGTATAAAGGTACTCTCAGCAACCCGTAACAGGAAGTAGTGTGCGCAACGCACTGCGCAAATAGCCATCGCTGTCCAACGTGGCTTCATCACCCGTGTGCATCCACAACGTCCCGTTCTCGTCTTTGCGCATCGCCAAATCCGTGTATTCCTTGTCACCCCAGTAGCTTCCAGCGACCCAATCAATCAGCGAAGGAAAGCCACCATGGCAATACATACCCTTTCTGCAGTAGATAACCGGATACAAGTAGTTCTCCAGGTGTATTGATGGGGACGATGTTGCCTGCGAGGTCGACGATCTTGGCGCTGACGTGTGGTTGAACCTTCCCAACTGTTTCTACCCGCTGAGTTATGGTGTCCTCAGGCGTGGTTTGAAAGGATACGGGACTAGTCTCGGCTTTTTTGAAGACAATCAAGGCTTTGGGTATCTGCGACAGGTAACTGAAACATACTCATTCCATAGGCATTTGTCAGTTCTCGCATGTTCAACTTTGTTATCAGTTGCCTCATGAGTTCTATAGGAACAGGAGATCCAGCCGCGATTCCTGTCCTGATCTAGTTGCTCAGCGAAGGCTGTATTTATGCTGGAGAAAACGAACCTGAGCCGGCTT
>WNFR01008215.1_pt1 | contig 14266 bp, 12 predicted proteins | sample 5400221 | NCBI WGS metagenome assembly WNFR01 (sample SAMN13153357, study PRJNA577476) | soil metagenome | isolation source: 40 cm soil under Madrone tree | place: USA:California | collected 2016-06-14 | reverse complement strand
GTTTTCGCACAGCTCATAGCCGCTGTAGATGCCGTATAGGGTTGAGAGCGTGGCGGCGAGCGTGACACGAATCATGAATGCAGGCCGGCCGCCGTCCTGAAGGAAAACCGGCAAAATGTCCGGCGTGTTCGGCCAAAGATTGGCGCGAAAATATTCGCGCATTTCGGTCTGGATGAGTTCAGTGAAATATTCCGTCAGTTCAGATTTCGAATTCCGCCAGGTGAAGTAAGTGTAACTCTGGGTAAAGCCGGCTTTCGCCAACGCTTTCATCATTTTTGGCCTTGTGAATGCCTCGGAAAGAAACAGCACGTCCGGATATTTCTTGTGGACGGTGGTGACGAGATATTCCCAGAAGGCAACCGGTTTGGTGTGCGGATTATCAACCCGAAAAATGCGGACGCCGCGCTCCGCCCAAAAAAGGACGATGCTCACCATCTCCGCCCAGAGCTCAGGCCAGTTTTCGCAACGGAAGTTGAGAGGAAAAATGTCCTCGTACTTTTTCGGTGGATTTTCAGCAAACTTGATCGAACCATCGGGCCGCCTGTAGAACCACTCTGGATGCTTCTTTACGTACGGGTGGTCAGGGGAACAATTGAGTGCGAAATCGAGCGCGATCTCCATTCCCCGCGCGCGCACTTTGGTTTGGAGCCAATCGAAGTCAGCCAGGGTTCCGAGGGAAGGCTCGACGGCCTTGTGTCCGCCGGCTTCGCTACCGATCGCCCACGGCACGCCCGGGTCCCGGGGCTGGCAAACGAGCGCATTGTTGCGGCCTTTGCGATTGGTATGACCAATCGGATGAATCGGCGGAAAGTAAATGACATTGAACCCCATCGCTTTCGCGTCGTCGATTCGCGGCAAACAATCGCGAAAAGTTGAGCTCCGATCGACGCGCCCTTCGGCCGAACGCGGGAAAAATTCATACCATGCAGCCATATGCGCCGCTGGACGATCGACAATTACGCGCGGAGGCGGAGCATATTGCGTCCCGCCCGAGCGGTCAGGATAGGTTGCCATGAGCACGTCTAGTTCCCCAGATTCCGCGATCGCTTTAACTTCGGCCTTGTTAGCGGTGCCGATTTGTTGCGAGAGCTGGTGTAGTCGGCCTGAGTCCGCGGGATTGCGTGCGCGTCGCGACGCGGCTTCAAGCAACGCAGCGCCTTCCAGTGCTTCGCTCCTCAGTGTGGAAGCGCCGGCTTCGAACTTCGCCACAAACTCACGCTGCCAGCCGCGAAACGTGTCCGCCCAGGCTTCGACCGTGTATTCGTAGATCGCGCTATCGTAGAGAGTGCAGATGCCGCGCCAACGATCGTTGTCGATGTATGCCATCGGTGTTTCGTGCCAGCCATTTTCGCCGACGACGCGCCACTTCAAGACCGCAGCCACAACATCGTGCCCATCTTTAAAGATGTCTGCCTCGACCACGAGATCTTGGCCGGCTACGCGTTTGACCGGGTAGCGTCCGCCGTCAACAAGCGGCCGCAAATTTTCGATCACTGCAGTCGGAAAGGCCCTAAGCATGGGGCCATCAATCAACTGAAATTAACCCGACGCGAAAGAGAAAATCGCGGTGGCGAGACGAAAGTTGACAATCCAACTACAAGGCGAAGTAAAACGCGCACTCGTAAAGACCCGAATGACGAGTTTCTTCCCTGCGTACGTGCGTACCCAAAACGGCTTCAAACATGTCCTGTTCAAGGCGGCCGATGATTGGATAACGATCGAGCAAGTTCATAATCGGCGAATGACATTCAAGGATCTGCGGGCCACCTTCTTTCTCGTCAGTGATAAATTGCGCCATGTGACCTTCGCTATCACGGAGCTTAGCCAGCCATTTCCCGCGCTCGGCGACAGTTTCTCCTTTTACCTTGGTTTTGAGGGCTGCGCTTTTTTTCTCGAAGGCGTTGTATAAAACCTTCTCAGGCGCATTGAGGCCAAAAATTTCCTGAATTGACCTGAGCAACTCGAGTGTGAATTGGTTGCTATCGGCGGGAAAAAGATCGTGGGTGCGACGCGTGAGTCGGTAAACCATTTCCGGTCGGCCCATTTTCTGCGGTCGCCGCCAGGTATCGAGGTAACCATCGCGCTGGAGAGTAAGACAATGCTGTTTAATGCCCATGTAGCTCATCTTCATTTTGGCCACGAGCTCGTTGACGGACATTCCTTTAGTCCGTTTGAGCGAGTTAAGAATTTCCAACCGCTGGGTGCGGCCGATCTCTGCGAGCAATCTTTGATTCATGGGGTCATTGGGAAGAAGAATGGACGCCCCGATCTTTAGAATGCAACATTAAAAATTACGCAAATAGCGGGAACAATGGAAATTACATTACCGCGCATCGTCAGCGCACGAATGGAAGATCGATAATCTCCAAACGCGCCGTGATCATCGGGTCTTCCAGTATAAACGCTTCTAGCCGTGACCCAGTGGAGTTGAAGCCGCGCTTCACATAACCAAGTCCAATCTCTTTTCCCAAGCTTTGGCTGTGTGCCGCACTCGTGATCCAGCCAACCTCTTTGCGCTCTTCTGTCTCTGAGGCCAATCGCATTCCAGGAGTAAGCGGCGAATCATTTACCGAAACCAAGCCACATAATCGCTTGTTGGTCTGACCGGACATTTTGATGCGAGAGATCACTTCCTGCCCAATGTAGCAGCCTTTTTCATAATCGATCGCGCGCCTTTCCAGGTTTGCTTCAATCGGAATGATTTCTGCAGTCAACTCGCGTCCCCAGCGAGGAATCCCCTGTTCGATTCGGAAGACTTCCGCGCAATCCGCATCACAAAAATCGAACTGTTCCGATAATTGGCGAAAAATCCGATCGCGCTGCTTGGCTTCGATCCAAATGTCCCAGCCCAAACCGGCAAAACGATTCGCCGATATAATCTTGAGGTCGTTCGGCAGTGCGGGAGGGCTTGAATTCAAAACATGAAAGACCGATAACTGATCGGTGACATCTTCGATCTGCACGTCATCGGCGATGATGTAGCGCTCGAGGCGTGGCTGAAGCGATTCTCGAAGCTCAGGATCGGCGTCGACCAAAAAGGAATTCGGCGCGGTGCAAAGGGAGATGTAGGCATTTATCTTGCCTTTTGCGCTCAAGACGCAAGCCTCGAGCGCCGTCGATTCGGTCGCTTTCCGAGCGTCGTTCGTAATCTGTCCATTCAGGAAACGAAGGCGATCAGCTCCCGTGATGCGAAATTTTGCACGCGCGCAGAAATCGAAAAGAATGCCTTGTGCGTGCGGCGAAGGCGTCATTTTTTCCTTTAGCGCGCCAGTGTCCGTGCTAGTCGGACCCACGTCTCAGGAGCCGGTTGAAAAAGCCACGCGATGTTTGTTCTTCTTGAGCTTCTTCGTGCGGCAAAACCGGTGTCGATCCTTCGCCAGTAGCAGCGGGGCTACTTTCCTCTTGAGGCGTTGAGCCTCCCGAAGAAGGTGCGGGCGTTGACTCTTCCGAAACGGGCGCGGGCTGTATGATCTCAGGAACCGGAGCGATTGCATCGTTAGTGATTTCAGGCTCCTGCGCCTCTATCTCGGGCATCATGGGAATGAAGCTGTCCGGTTGAACTGGTGCCAAAACCTCTCCATGGAGTTCAATGCCCGAAAAGGCTTCGGGAATCTCCGGCTGTTCAAATAGTTCTAAACCGGCTCCTTCGCCACCAGCCGGTTGAACATCCGGAAAATACTTTCGTGCAATAGCGGAAAAATCGTCATCCCCATAACCAAGTTGCATTTGCTCGAAGAGCCGGTCCCTCGCAGCAGCGGTTACTCCCAGCTCAAGCTGATGGGACAGGCCTAATCGGCTCGCGATCTGCATGTCTTTGAGCATGTGCTTCATCGAAAAATGCGGCTCGAAATTCGCTTCGATCATTTTGGGCAACTTAAGCGCGAGAGTGGCGGAATGACTTGCGTTGCTGCGCAAGGCTTCGACAAATTTTTCCATCGGCAGACCCACGGCTCGGACGAGGGCCAAAGCTTCCGCCGCCGCTTGGACGCTCGCGGCAGTGACCATATTGGTCGCGATCTTGATGACTGTGGCCTGTCCAATCTCTCCAATCGCCACAATTTCTTTCGCGGTCGCCTCCAAAATCGGGCGCGCTTCCCGCAATGCGGCATCATCCCCTGCCACATAATAGACAAGTTCACCCTTTTCCGCACCCATCTTGCTCCCTGTAAACGGCGCTTCAATAAAACGCGCACCGCGACTTTCGACGATCTGTGCAGCACGCTGCATCGAATGCGGTGAGACGGTCGAATGTGCGAGGACAATGTGACGCGGGGCCAGCGCCGGAACGAGATCCTCTGCCACTTGAAGCAATGCGTCATCATCCGAGACAAAGATCTGCATAAAATCGCACATCTCCGCAATTTCCGCGGGCCCACCGACAAAGTTGGGAACCGGTTTTGGGGTGCGGTTCCAGACGAAAACGTGGAAGCCCTTGTGGCGAAGGGTATCGGTCACTCGGCTTCCAATAATCCCGAGACCGATTACTCCGACATTTCTGCGCTTTCGACCGGACATTGAATGTTCTGAGCACCCCGCTACTGCGGCATTCGTGCTCCATCAAACTGAAGTTAAACCAACTGGCAAGCAATGCATAAGTTCACGAAATTTTAGGCGCCGCGCTAGCCTGGCGGGCGCACAAACTCGGCGCGCCTTACGAGATCCGCGATCAAACTCTGCAATGCCCTTCGGCGTTTGTTGATTTTCGATCCATTACCGCACCCGCAGGCGATCTGCAAGTATTTCGAGCAAACGAGCGCGCGGAAGCCCCGCTCGCTCGCAACGCTGTCCTCCACGCCTTCTTATCGCCGAGCTTTGATTCAAAGACGCCGACTTCGTGACGAGGCCGATGGCATCCCGACAGATAATGGGGAACTGGTAGCTAATTGGCCACATACGACGCCCGCAGCGCAGGCTCCCGTACACAACCCTGCGATCAAGAGCCGCCGCTTCACTTGAAAGCGAATTCGGTTAGATAATACGCGGCGACGGCCCCGACAATCTGCAAACTTTCCGCGCTCACTTTATCAATCGTATCATCGGCCGTGTGCCACCAAACGAAGTCAAAATCGATCACATCAATCGTCGGAATGCCGATCGCGTTCAGCGGTGTGTGGTCGTCGGCAATTTCGCCGTCAAAATAGCTGAAATAACTACGTCGCTTGAGAGCATCGGCCGAGGCAAAGATGTCGTGCGCGATCTGGACAGGCGAATCCGGCGGCAGCGTAATATTGAGGGAACGATCGCCGACCATGTCGAACAAGATTCCGCCACGAAATTGTTTCGCAGTTTTGCTTTCCGCCAACTGCCGGGCAAAATAACGGCTGCCGTAGAGACCGTCGCTCTGGGAAAAGGTTTCGTAGGCCTCCTCGCCATCGAAAAACACAAGCTCGATCTTTGCAGCCAAGTTCGAATGAGCTAGGATCCTCGCCAATTCCAAAAGCAAGCCGGTGCTGGACCCGCCATCATTTGCACCAACAAATCGAATCGTCTGAAACGTCTTTGTGTCGTAGTGAGAACACAACAAGAAGGATGGTGGGGCATTGCCCGGCGCGGGAAATCGCGCAATGAGATTGACAAAATCGACTTTTCCGCGCGGTGTGTTGTCGCTGAATGCTTGTCGCGTGACCTGCCAACCTGCCAGTCGAAGTTCATTGTCGATGTAGGTTCGGGATTTTTCGATGGCCTCAGATCCAGGCGGGCGAGGGCCCAGCTCGACGAGACGCTGAACGTGGGCAAAAGCTCTCTCGCCCGAAAATTCTTTCCAGAGTTGGCCTTGGGATGGGGGATGCGAATGTGCCGGACAAGCACTCAGGACGATCGAAACAACGGCGCTTAAGAAACAAAGACGGCAGCGTTGACCACGAGTGAACGAAGGCGCGGTCCGCGTCATGCGCTGATGGCGAGTCAGCTTTCGCTCGCGTTCACGCCAAGGGCGGTAAGGATCCGCTGGAGATCGTCACTCCCGTAATATTCGATCTCGATTCGCCCGCGTTTTTCTCCGTGGTGAAGCGTGACGTGGGTGCCCAAATGTTGTTGCAGTCGATTTTGCAAGTCTTCGATTGCGGCGGAAGTAACGGTTGACTCCGGGGTGCGCGATTTCCGTCGCGAGCGGCCGATCCCGAGCTGGCGCGCCACCAGCCGCTCCGTCGCCCGAACGGTGGCGTTGCGCCGCAAAACCGTTTCCGCGGCGAGCAGCTGTTCCTCCTGGGATTTTAGGGCGAGCAAGACCTTTGCATGACCGACCGAAAGCAAGGTCTGCCCAATCCAAGCTTGGATTTGCGGATGCAGATCGAGCAAGCGCATCGCGTTCGCAACGGCCGCGCGACTGCGCCCGACTTTTAACGCGATGTCTTCCTGACGCATTCCAAATTCGCCCGCCAGTCTGGCGTAACCTTGCGCCTCTTCAATTGGATTTAGGTCGGCGCGCTGCAAGTTCTCGATCAACGAAATCTCGAGGACTTCCAGATCGTCCGCGCTCCGGATAATCACCGGCACTTCGGTAAGGCCGACCTCCTGGGCCGCGCGCCAGCGCCGTTCGCCGGCAATCAACTCGCATTGACCGCCCACCTTCCGAACGATAAGCGGTTGAATGATGCCATGTTGCCGGATTGAATCGACCAATTCCTGTAATGCATCGGGCGCGAAATTCTTGCGTGGCTGTAATCCGCTCGGAACAATGCTCGCGAGGCTGACTTGATGAATGTTTTCGCGTGAATCAACATCTTCGACCCGTGCCGCTGCCGGGCGAGTACCAATCAATGCGCCAAGACCTTTTCCGAGACCGGATTTTGCCATGCGTTTGAGGCTACCGGAACAGCTCTTCTAACGCAAACGGCAACCGCGACTAGACTGATAAACGGAGGTGTTCTTGCGCGTTTCCAAGTGGCAGATAACATGCGCTCATGCTGTGGGATCAGGTAGTTTTTACCCTCGGACATTCTCCCGATCCGGATGATGCATTCATGTTTTATGCAATGGCAAAAAACAAAATCAACCTCCGTGGTTACCGGTTTGAACATCGACTGGAAGATATTCAGACCCTGAATGAACGCGCCCTCCGCGGCGAACTTCACATTTCCGCGATCTCGATCCACGCGTATGCGCACGTCACTGACAGGTATGCGCTCATGCCATGCGGCGCGAGCATGGGAGATGGTTACGGACCAATCCTCATTAGCAATGAGACAAAGGCTCTGCGCGCGCGATCGGATGATCAGGTAAGGAACTGGCTACGTTCTCAAGTAATTGCGGTGCCTGGTCGAATGACCAGCGCCTATCTCGCGCTACAGCTTTATCTCGGCGACTTCAAGCACCTCATCGTCCCGTTTGATCAAGTCTTCCGCGCCGTCAAAAATAACCAGGCAGGCGCCGGTCTCATCATTCATGAGGGGCAACTCACTTACGCGCGCTCCGGCTTTGCGAAGATTGTCGATCTTGGCGAATGGTGGAAAAGCAAAACCGGATTGCCGTTGCCGCTGGGTGGAAATGTGTTGCGCAAAGATATCCCGCATTCAGTACGGCACGACCTCTTTCAGATCACGCGACAAAGCATCGACTACGGCCTTGCCCACCGCAGTGAGGCAGTGCGCCACTCATTGCCATACGCCCGCGACATGGATGCCGAGCTGGCCGGAAAGTTCATCGGGATGTATGTCAACGATTACACCCGGGACTACGGCGACGCCGGACGCGCGGGGATTCGTAAATTCCTGGGCGATGCATACGCCGCCGGATACATCGACAATCAAGTCGAGATTGAGTTTGTGGAATAAACGGCAACAGCCTTGCGAATTACTTCTTTGGCTTTTCCGCTTTGCTCGTCTGTTTAACGACAAACGCTTTTATGCGGGCGGCTTCCTTTTGGAATCCATTCGTGAAATCGTGCGTGCCGTACTCGAAGAGCACGATGAAGCAAAATGTGAAGAAAACAAAAAGTGCGAGCCAAAAAAGCCCGCGCAGCAGCGCCATGCCTGAGATCGTAATGTAGTTAAACTCTTCGGTCAACGGCCCATAAGTCGCGATAAACTTCGGATTGAACCGCGGGGCGAAGCTGCCAAGCTATTCGCGCCATGCGGGTCCCGCTTCTCGATTTAAGCGAACAATACCGTGCCTTGGCGGCGCCGATCCGAGCCGAGATCGATGCCGTTTTAGCGAGCCAGCGCTTTATCCTCGGGCCGCAAGTAGAGGCATTCGAGAAAGCGATCTGCCACTATCTCCATGCGCCACATGCTATCGGTGTTTCATCCGGAACGGATGCGCTTCTTGCGATCTTAATGGCTCTCGAGATCGGGCCCGGCGATGCTGTAATCACAACCGCTTACTCCTTTTTTGCAACGGCAGGCTGCCTCGCGCGAGTGGGCGCGACGCCGTTGTTTGTCGATGTCGATCCAGAAAGCTTCAATTTGTCGCCAACCGCGCTCGAGTGTTACATCGACAATCGATGCAAGCGCGATTCACACGGTCAACTCCGCGACGGCGTCGGGCGTCGAATTCGCGCGATCATTCCAGTTCATTTGTTCGGATTGTGCTGCGAGATGGATGCGATTCACGCAATCTCTGAGCGATCCAATCTCGAAGTCATTGAAGACGCGGCACAAGCCATTGGCGCGGAATATCTCACGGCTCACATGGGTCTACGCAAAGCGGGCACAATGGGCGAGGTCGGTTGTTTCAGTTTCTATCCGTCCAAGAATCTCGGCGCAGCCGGCGACGCCGGATTGATCGTCTGTCGAAGCGAAGAATTGGCGAAAAGATTGCGGGTTATTCGTCAACACGGAATGAAGCCGCGTTATTATCACGATTTAATTGGTGGCAATTTCCGGCTGGACGAGATCCAGGCGGCGATTCTCAGAGTCAAGCTTTCGTACCTGGACACGTGGTCGGCAGCGCGCCGTGATGCGGCGGATTTTTATCGAGAAGAATTCACACGTAGTGGTCTGACCAACCGGATTGCGCTGCCCACCGAACCTTATCGCGAGCGTGGCCCAACGAATCACCATATTTACCATCAATATGTTATCCGCGCGGATAGGCGAGACCAGTTACGTGATCATCTCGCGAGGCGCGAGATCGACACCGCGATTTATTACCCGCTCGGATTACATGAGCAAAAATGTTTTTCTTATCTCGGTTACAAGAAAGGCGATCTGCCGGAGACCGAGCGCGCGACTGGCGAGACGCTGGCATTGCCGATTTACCCGGAGATCTCGCGCGAGGCACAACGTTATGTGGTCGAGATGATCGGCGAGTTCTTCCAATAAAGATCGACGATAATATTCACCGATCCGACGCTCCCACCAGCCGGGCAAATTACTTGCGAGGCGCACCGCGCCAGCCTATATCAACGCTCGCAAGCGAGGGGTAGGTTCCGGAGTGGCCAAACGGGGCAGACTGTAAATCTGCTGGCTTTACGCCTTCGCTGGTTCGAATCCAGCCCTGCCCAGTTCTTGCCGATGCGAACGTCAACGCACTACGACTTTAGCGTCGTCGGCGTTTACGCGAAGTCCGACGTGCGGGCGATTTGGTTTTCGCTCGGCGCGGTTTTCTTGCTCGCGCTCTGGTTGCGCGAGATTTTCCAGTTTGCCGGCGTCTCCCCTTCACCGTTTTGGAACCCGGACGACGCCGTCTTGTCGATTTTGTCCCGGCTTTCCGCGACTTGGAAGATTTCCTTCCGGAACCGCTTTTCGCTTTTGACCTGCGCGGTTTCGCCCTCGGGAGGATGGCTTGGCCGCGAGCCGCCGCCCTTCCCGCAAATGCACCAACGACTCCACCGACGACCGCGCCGACAGGGCCGGCGATGCTCCCGATCGCAGCGCCGGTTACGGCGCCAGCAGTTTGCTTTGGAATTCCCGGGATCTGTATGTCCTCCGACGTTTGCGCGGCCTTTTCTCCTTCTGCGTCTGGTTCGTCAGCCATAAGTCGGACAGCTCCTTCTGTTTCGTTTAGTTGTCATCAGAAGGTGATTCGCGCGCCGAGCCCATCGCAGCCGTCCGTGAGCTTCTTTCCTGGAAATCAGCGCCTGCCCATTGACCAAGCGCTCGCGATATCGCTGCGCTAGTGGCCGCGCCTTTGCCCGCCATCGCGGCGTCCGCCGCCGTAGCCACCACCGCCGCCGCCATAACCACCGCGTCCACCGCCGCCGCCGCCAGGCGGGCGAGGCTCACGAGGCCGGGCTTCATTCACGGTCAAAGCTCGGCCGTCCACCGTCTTGCCGTTAACCTGAGTGATGGCGTTTTGAGCTTCTTGGTCAGAACCCATTGTCACAAACGCGAATCCGCGCGACTTGCCTGTGAATGTGGAAAACGCCGCTAGGTCACTGTTCCCGCTTATCGGATTTCAAATCGCCACTGAATAAACTCCAACTGACAATCCACCAACTTCCGAGCTCCGTTTCCGTTTCGGCCTCATTAGTAAAGTGCCTTTTTTCAGAAAGCAACCTTAAATCACCGGTCAATTGGCGATATTGAAATGACGAGATCCACCGCGTTAGACGGAAAAAGTGGTCAGGCCCGCGTTGCGGTCGTAGCCGCAGGGATAATCAGCCCGCTGGGGTGCGGATTGGTTGAGACGCTCGCGTCGCTGCGGACAGCGCGCGACTGCATCACGCCGGTCACCAGATTTTCTGTGGATCGATGCCGATGCAAAACTGCCGGCCAAGTCCCGGATGAACGCGTGGTCGTCAAACGGAACGGACGGCGCGGACAACGTCTGCATCGCGCCTCGCACATGATGATTGCGGCTTTGGAGGAAGCGCTCGCGCAAGATCGACAATTCAAGCCGAATTTAACCGTCGTGGGCACGACAAGCGGCGGGATGAGCTACGGTGAGGATTATTATCGAGCGTTACATAGACATGATGATTTACGCCGCTCTCCTACCTGGATTGCAAATTATCCACCGCAAAAGGCGGTGATTGACGCGCAGGAAGCATTTGGCATTTCCGCGCCTTGCGAAGTGATCGCCAACGCCTGTGCTTCCGGCACAAATGCCATCGGCCACGCCTTCGACTGCATCCGGTCCGGACGTTATCAGCGCGTCCTGAGTGGTGGTTATGACGCGCTCTCCGAATTGGTTTTTGTCGGGTTTGATTCGTTGCAAGCTTCAACGCCGGAGAAATGTCGCCCCTTCGATCGGCATCGAACCGGAATGGTCCTTGGAGAAGGTGCCGCGATTGTCGCTTTGGAGAATCTCGAAGCCGCGCGTGCGCGCGGTGCGACGATCCTTGCAGAAATAATCGGCTACGGTATTTCGACCGATAACTTCCATCTCACGCAACCGAATCCTTCCGGAAGTGGAGCGCGGCAAGCGATGGAGCGGGCTCTGGAGAGCGCGCGGCTTGCGGCCGACGCGATCGATTACATCAACGCACATGGGACGGCCACTCCGTTCAACGACGCAACCGAGGGCAAAGCAATCGGCCAGTTGTTCGGTCGAGTCCCGGTAAGTTCGACCAAAAGCATGATGGGCCATTCGTTAGGCGCAGCCGGTGCGGTTGAGGCCATTGTCTGCCTGCTCGCGCTCCAGCATCAATTTCTCCCTCCAAACATCAATTTCCGCGCTCTAGATGAAGATGCCGATCTAAACATTGTTGCGAATGAATCGCAGCCCGCGTCTGTGCGCACAGTTCTCTCGAATTCATTCGGTTTCGGCGGCACGAACGCTTCCATTGTAATGCAGCAATTCAAGACATGAGCCTGGGTATCGCCGGCATGGGGTGGATTACACCATTGGGAGCCGGTATTGATCCCGTGTGGGACTGTTTGCTGCGCGGCGAAGAGGCGCACGCCGAAAAGATTGTCGGGCGATGTGATGATCAATCTTACACGGCCTTTCAAGTGCCGGACTCCGCGTTAGCCAGTCTGGCGCCGCACCCCCGCCTGCGTCGTGTCAGTTCGATTTCGCGCTTTGCCGCGGCGGCGGGTTTGGAAGCACTGGCCAATGCGCGCGTGAAACTCGATTTAAAGATTGCCGAGCGAACTGCCCTCGTTTTCGCAATCTCGAACGGCGGCGTCATCTATACGAAGCGTTTTTATTGCGACATCGTTGAATCCGGCCCGCAGGCAGCCAGCCCGCTCTTGTTTCCCGAGACGGTCTTTAACGCGCCCGCGAGTCATCTTGCGGCCATTCTTGGGATTACGGGCGCCACCTACACGCTGGTGGGTGACGGTGCCGTCGGGCTTCTGGCCATGAGGATGGCCGAAGAGATAATGATGAATGATGCGATCGACTATTGTCTTGTCGTCGGCGCGGAAGAAGTCGACTGGCTCCTTTGCGATGCGTATCACCGGTGGCGGCTTCTGCGTTCGGAAGGTCCGGTCGAACCCTTCGCCGGAATCGCGAGAGGGATGATCTTGAGCGAAGGAGCCGGAGCAGTGCTGCTGGCACGGGGAGGGCCACTGAAGATCGAGATTACTCATCCCGGCCGCCACTACCGTAAACGCACTGACGCGGAAACAGTTTTGAAACAAGTCCTTTCCGACCTCATTGAAGCTGAAAACGACTTTGTCATTGCGAGCGCGAACGGCACGTTTGTCGATCAAGCGGAATGCCGTGCGCTGTCGGCGTTGGTCCCGGAGGCGGTCGTCTACACCGTGAAACCAGCGCTCGGCGAAAGTGTCGGAGCGAGCGGACTGTGGCAGGTCATTGTGGCAAGCCAGGCTCTACGGCACGAGGAACTGCCCCCATTGCTTCACGCAACTGCCAAAATTCGGTTGCGAATCCCAGCTTTGCGTATGAGCCTCAGGGGGGCGCGTGCCGCGATTGTCCTGAGCTGCGGGCTAAATCAGCAAATCGCCGGGCTACGTCTCGGCTTGGACGGCTGAAATCAATCAGGTTTTGTTGACAAAACAGGCTCCTTTGCAAATGACTCGCCTCATTCGCATCCGGTTTTTGGCTTTGCAAGAGTCCCTTGCTTCGATACCTTCGGCGTCCGCCATGCGAATGCCGGTTCGTCTGTTTCTTGCACTCTTTTTTTTGGCCGGTGGTTTGGCCAAGGGAGCGATCCAGACTCCGGAAAATTCACCAATCGAGATCACATCCACCGGCGAAACCAGCTACGAGGATGGGCTGGCCACAGCGCGAGACAATGTCGCCATTCACGTCGGCGATACAGACATCTATGCCGATTACGCGCAGTACAATTCGCACACCCACGAAGTGCTGGCGGAAGGCCACGTGCGAATCTATCGCGATGTCAATCTTTATCTGGCCGAGAGCGGCATTTACAACATCGACACAAAACGGATTCGCGCGACCAACATGCGAACCGAATCGACTCCATACTTTGTCAGCGGTCAAAATGTCAGCGAAATTTCCGAAAACGGCTATCTGGTAGAGAACGGAACCTTCACGACGCATGATTCTCCGAATGCCGATTTCCATCTTCGGGCGCGGACGATTCGAGTTTACGAGAAAGACCGCGTCGTTTTTCAAAATGTGACCTTCTACGTTGGCGACGTGCCGATCTTTTGGTGGCCTTATTTGTATCAATCGCTCAGTGACGCGTTCAGCTTTACGGTCTCACCGGCGTATTTGAGCTCATGGGGGCCATCGCTCCTCACTCAAGTGACGTTCCCGATCCGTGAGAACATCAAAGGCCGGGTTCGGCTGGACTATCGGGTTCGGCGCGGCGTGGCCATCGGTTTCGAATCGGACATGGATTATGGCAAAGACAACAGCAGCTGGGCCAAGCTCAAGACCTATTATCTACAGGACCAAAATCCGCTGCTAAATCAAACGAGCCTGCCGCGTGGCGCAGTTCCGACCGGACGATACCGGGTTAGCCTGGAGGACCGAACAGAGTTCACTCATAACATCTACGGCATCGTTGACATGACCAAGTTGAGTGACGCCTTTGTGATGGAGGATTTCTACCAGAATGAATTCCGCATCAACCCCGTTCCCGATAATGTGGTCGCGTTGGCCAAGACCGAACCATTCTACACCCTGACAGCAATTGCGCGTTTTCAGGCAAACAATTTCTTTGAGCAAACAGAACGTTTGCCGGAAGTAGTTCTGGACATAAAGCGGCACGCGCTTTTTGGAGGGCCGATTTTCTACGAAGGCGAAAGCGGATTTGCTGAGCTGCGGCGCGAATTCCCCGTCGACTCGGGCTTTGAGAGTTATGGCACAACTCGTTTCGATACCTTCCATCAACTTCTCTATCCGAACACTTACTTCGGCTGGCTTTCCATTGTGCCGCGGGTTGGTTTCCGAGGCACCTACTATAGCGAGACCCGCGACCTCGGAAAAACAGTCTTCGGGCCAA
>WNFR01004540.1_pt1 | contig 14267 bp, 12 predicted proteins | sample 5400221 | NCBI WGS metagenome assembly WNFR01 (sample SAMN13153357, study PRJNA577476) | soil metagenome | isolation source: 40 cm soil under Madrone tree | place: USA:California | collected 2016-06-14 | reverse complement strand
AGGTGGTACAGGGCGCCGACGGTGTGCGCGAAGTCGAATCGCCCGAGCAGCTCCTCGAGCTCACCGCGAGTCGCGTCGATGCGCGCGAGGATCCAGCGCTCCTCCAGCTCGCGCGGCCGCAGCGCCGGCTGCACGTCGCCGACGCTCATCAGGATCAGACGCGCGACGTTCCACAGCTTGTTCGTGAGCCGCCGCCCCTCCTCGATCGCGTGGTACGAGAAGCGGACGTCCTGCGCGGACGAGATCTTCAGCAACCCGTAGCGGGTCGCATCGGTGCCGTGCTCGTCGATCACCACGAGCGGATCGATTCCGGTGCCGAGACTCTTCGACATGCGCCGCCCGTCCGGCGCGAGCACCGTCGAGTGAATGATCACGTCGGTGAACGGGATCTCGCCGCGCAGCTCGAGCCCGGCGAAGATCATGCGGTTCTCCCAGAGGCGGATGATCTCCCGCGCGGTCGTCTGCAGATTGCCGGGATAGAAGTACGCGAGGTCGGGCGTGTCGTCCGGCCAGCCAAGCGTGGCGAACGGCCAGAGCGCTGACGAGAACCACGTGTCGAGCACGTCCGTCTCGCGCGTCAGCTCGCCGGAACCACACTCCGCGCACGCGTCGGGCTCGGTCTCCGCGCACGTGATGTGCCCGTCGCCGCAGTACCAGATCGGCAGCTGATGTCCCCACCAGATCTGCCGCGAGATGTTCCAGTCCGGCGCGTCCTCGAGGGACTGGATCGCGAAGCGGTGCTGCGACTCGGGGTGATACACGACGCGGCGCTCCTGCAACGCAGCGATCGCCGGCTGCTTCAGCTCGCCCATCGCGCACCACCACTGCAGCGAGATGAGCGGCTCGATCCGGCTCCCGCAGCGCTCGCAGACCGGAACCGAATGTCGGTAGTGCTCGCGCTTCTCGAGCAGCCCGCGCTCGCGCGCCCAGTCGAGGATCCGCTCCTCCGCTTCCTTTTGCGTCAGTCCCTCGAGCTCGGGCACCTCGCCGTTCATGCGCGCGTCCGGCCCGATCACCGTCAGCTCCGGCAGCTCGTGCTCGCGGCCGATCTCGAAGTCCTTCGGATCGTGACCCGGCGTGATCTTGAGCGCGCCCGTGCCGAAGTCGGGCTCGACGCGCTCGTCGGCGATGATCGGCACACGGCGCTCCACGAACGGCACGATCGCCTCCTTGCCGACGAGATCGCGGTAGCGCTCGTCGTCCGGATGCACGGCCACCGCGACATCTGCCGGAATCGTTGCCGGACGGACTGTGGCGATCGCGATGTAGCCGGAGCCGTCCGCGAGCGGATACCGGATCGTCGACAGCGTGTCGTCGACGTCGAGGTCGTCGAGCTCGAGATCCGACAGCGACGTCTGGTGATACGGACACCAGTTGATGATCCGGTTGTCGCGGTAGATCCAGCCCTTCTCGTAGAGATGCACGAAGAAGCGCATCACCGCGCGCACATACGCGTCGTCCATCGTGAACCGCTCGCGCCGGTAGTCGAGCGATGCGCCCATGCGACGGAACTGCACCATGATCTTGCGGCCGTACAGCCGCAGCCACTCCCACACGCGCTCCTCGAACGCCTCGCGCCCGAGCTCCTGCCGCGACGTGCCCTCGGCGATCAGCGCCTTCTCGACCGCGTTCTGGGTCGAGATCCCGGCGTGGTCGTAGCCAGGCTGAAACAGGACGTTGAAGCCCTGCATCCGCTTCAGGCGCACGATCGTGTCGCCCAGCGCGAGCTGCAGCGCATGGCCCATGTGCAGCTCGCCCGTCACGTTCGGCGGCGGATGCGCGTCGACATATGGCTCACGTGACGGATCGGGATCGGCGCTGTAGAGACCCTCGTCTTCCCACGCGCGCTGCCAGCGTTCCTCGACGCCCTGCGGCTGGTAGAGCGGCTCCATCTCCATCAGGAGCCGATCGTAGCCGCGCCTAGCGGCGTGCTGCGCGTCCGCGCTGCCAGTCGCGCGGCTGCGCGCCGACCTGCTCGAGGATCGTCTCGAGCAGCGTGAACGACGAGAGCACATGCTCGCGTGCGAGCGCACGCGCGCCCGCTGCGCTGCCGGCCGCGAGCGCCTGCTTGATCGCGCGGTGCTGCTCCGCGTTCTTCAGGTAGAGCCCGTCGAGCGAGTGGTCGCCCGGCGCCCACACCGCGGGCCCGGAGAACGTGCGCCGTGCGCTCTTCGCCATCTGCTCGACGAGCGGCAGCCCCGCGACGCGGTAGATGATGTCGTGGAACGCGTGGTTGCCGCGCACCCAGTCGCCCATGATCGAGCGCCGCTCGTCGCCGGGCTCGCGTGAGCGCAGCTCCTGCGAGATCTTCGAGAACTGCTTCTCGACCTTGTCGAGCTCGGCGAGCTCCTCCGGCGTGATCTTCGTCGCGGCGACCTCGGTCGCGAGCGACTCGAGCTCCGCGCGCACCATGAATGCCTCGTGCAGCTCGTCCCGCGAGATCGTGCGCACGCGCACGCCCCGGTTCGGCACGAACGAGACCAACCCGAGCGCGGCGAGTCGCCGCAGCGCCTCGCGCACCGGCGTCCGCGACACGTTGAACTGCTCGGAGAGCTGCTCCTGACGGAGGACGGTCCCCGGCGCGAGCTCTCCGGAGACGATCGCCTCCTCGATCACGAGCGCGATGTCGTCGGCCTTGGTGGTGTCGAGCGTCACTCGAGACGAGTGTACGCGGGGAGCGTGAGGAACTCGACGAGTTCCGGGGCCAGCGCGAGCTCCGCGAAGAGCTGCTTGGCTTCGTTCCCGGCCTCCACGGCCTCGATCTCCCGCCGCACCTGGGCCTCGTCGAACCGGCCCGCGCGTACCCATTGCCAGACCTGCGAGCGCGAGATCTCCGCGGTCGCGGCGTCCTCCATCAGGTTGTCGATCGCGGCGGCGCCGACGCCCTGGAGCCACGCGTCGAGGTAGCGGACGCCGACGGACACGTTCGTGTGCAGTCCCGCCTCGGTGATCTCGCCGGGGGTATCGGGAATCGAAAGCAGCGCAGCCGCCTCGGGCACGACGTCGTCGCGCTGCCGGTCGACCTGGTTCGGCCGGTCGCCGAGCACCGCGTCGAACACCTCGGTCGCCACCGGCACGAGATCGGGATGCGCGACCCACGTGCCGTCGAAGCCGTTCGACGACTCGCGCTCCTTGTCCTCGCGCACCTTCGCGAGCGCGATCCGGTTCACCTCCGCGTCCTTCCGTGACGGGATGAACGCGGCCATGCCGCCGATCGCATGCGCGCCGCGCCGGTGGCACGTGCGCACGAGCAACTCGGTGTACGCGCGCATGAACGGCACCGCCATCGTCACGTCGGCGCGATCGGGAAGCAGCCAGTCCTCGCGCGCACGGAACTTCTTGATCACGCTGAAGATGTAGTCCCAGCGGCCCGCGTTGAGCGCGCACCCGTAGTCGCGCAGCTCGTAGAGGATCTCCTCCATCTCGAAGGCGGCGAGGATCGTCTCGATCAGCACCGTGCAGCGAATCGATCCACGCGGCACGCCGAGCTCCTCCTCCGCGAGCGCGAACGCCTGCGCCCAAAGTCGCGCCTCCAGGTGCGACTCGAGCTTCGGCAGGTAGAAGTACGGCCCGCTGCCGCGTTCGAGCAGCTCGCGCGCGTTGTGGAAGAAGACGAGCCCGAAGTCGAAAAGCGACGCCGACACCGGAGCACCGTCGACCTCGAAGTGCCGCTCAGGCAGATGCCAGCCGCGCGGCCGGATCAGCAGCGTCGCGATCTCGTCGTTCAGCCGGTAGCTCTTCTCTCCGGTGTCGAACGAGATCTCCCGCCGCACGGCGTCGCGGACGTTCTCCTGACCTTCGAGGACGTTCGTCCACGTCGGCGAGTTCGCATCCTCGAAGTCGGCCATGAAGACGCGCGCACCCGAGTTGAGAGCGTTGATCATCATCTTGCGCTCCACCGGACCCGTGATCTCGCAGCGCCGGTCCTGCAGGTCGGCCGGCGCGGGCGCGACACGCCACGCGCTCTCGCGGATCGCGCGCGTCTCGGGCAGGAACCCGGGCAGCGCCCCCGCGTCGAGCTCGCGCTGCCGCTCCTGCCTGCGGGCGAGCAGCTCGAGCCGCGTCGGATTCAGCTCGCGGTGCAGGCGCGTGACGAACGCCCGCGCCTCCTCCGTGAGGATCTCTGCGCCGACCAGCGTGCTCATGCCGCGAACTGCGCTTCCTCGGTCGAACCCTTGAGCGCGAGCGTCTCGCTGTGCGGCGACACGGCCTGCGCGACGAGGTCGAAGTAGCCGGCGCCGACCTCGCGCTGGTGACGCGTTGCCGTGTAGCCCGACTCCTCCAGTGCGAACTCGTGCTCCTGCAGCTCGACATACGCGGTCATCGAGCCTTGTGCGTAGCCCTGCGCGAGCTCGAACATCGCGGCGTTCAGCGAGTGGAAGCCGGCGAGGGTGATGAACTGGAACTTGTAGCCCCACTCGCCGAGCTGCTTCTGGAAGCTCGCGATCGTCGCGTCGTCCAGATGCTTCCGCCAGTTGAACGACGGCGAGCAGTTGTACGCGAGCAGCTTGCCGGGGAACTGCTGGTGGATCGCGTCCGCGAACGCCTTCGCCTCGCCGAGGTCAGGCGTCGAGGTCTCGCACCAGAGCAGGTCGGCGTACGGCGCGTACGCGAGCCCGCGCGCGATCGCGGCGTCGATGCCGTCGCGCACGCGGAAGAAGCCCTCCGCGGTCCGCTCGCCGGTCACGAACTCGCGGTCGTACTCGTCCACGTCGCTCGTGAGGAGCGCCGCGGAGAGCGCATCGGTGCGCGCGACGAGCACCGTCGGCACGTCGAGCACGTCGGCCGCGAGCCGCGCCGCGTTCAGCGTGCGTACGAAGTGCCCGCTCGGCACCAGGACCTTGCCGCCGAGGTGCCCGCATTTCTTCTCCGACGCGAGCTGGTCCTCGTAGTGCACGCCGGCGGCGCCCGCTTCGATCATCGAGCGCATCAGCTCGTAGGCGTTCAGCGGCCCGCCGAAGCCCGCCTCGGCGTCGGCGAGGATCGGCGCGTACCAGTGCGTTCCGTTCCGGCCTTCCGACCAGTCGATCTGGTCGGCGCGCTGCAGCGCATTGTTCAGCCGCTTCACGAGCGACGGCGCGCTGTTCGCCGGATAGAGGCTCTGGTCCGGATACGTGCTGCCGGAGAGGTTTCCGTCGGCGGCGACCTGCCAGCCCGAGAGATAGATCGCGTCGAGGCCCGCCTTCACCATCTGCACCGCCTGGCCGCCCGTGAGCGCGCCGAGCGCGCGCACCGGTTGCTCACGCCGGAGCAGCTCCCAGAGCCGTTCGGCGCCGTTGCGCGCCAGCGTGTGCTCCAGCACGACCGAGCCGCGCAGGCGGACGACGTCCGTCGCGGAGTAGGTGCGCTCGACGCCGTCCCAGCGGGGATCGTCCCGCCAGCGGGCCTCGAGCTGGTCTGCCTCAGCCTGGATCCGGATCTCGGGTGTCATCGCGTCACTCCCTGGCTCGGGTGGGATTTCGGATCCTAGATGAGGCCTAGGATGGAGCGCAAGGCGAGTTCCACGGTTTATTGGATCCGAAACCGGGCTAGCGGGCTGTCCAGCCGAGGTCGAGCACGAGCGGTGCGCCCGTGACCGCCCGGCCGTCCGGGCCGAGGAGGAACGCCGCGGCCGCCGCCACCTCGGACGGCTCGAGCAGCCGCTTGACCGCCTGCGGCGCGAGCAGGTCGTCGAGCTCCCGTTCCTGCAGCTGAGCCTCGACGAGCGCCGTCCGCACGTAGGCCGGGCAGATCGCCGAGACGGAGATTCCCGCCTCGGCTCCCTCGAGCGCGAGCACCTTCACGAGCCCGAGCACGCCGTGCTTCGCCGCGACGTAGCCTGCCTTGAACGGCGACGCGACGAGACCGTGTACAGACGCGACCGCCAGGAAGCGCCCGTCGCCCGACGCGGCGAGCGCGTCCCACGCGTACTTCGCGAGGAGGAACGGGCTCGTCACGAGCAGCGCCTGCAGCTTGTCCCACTGCTCCTCGGGAAAGTCCCGCACCGGCGCAACGTGCTGGAAGCCGGCGTTCGCGACGATCGCGTCGAGCCGGCCGTCGAACCGCTCGAGCGCGGCGTCGACGACCGCGCGATTCCCGGCGCGCGTCGTCAGGTCCGCGTCGTCGACGTCGACGCCGTAGACGAGCCACCCATCGTGCGTGAGCCGCTCGACGATCGCGGCGCCGATGCCGCGCGCCGCACCCGTCACGAGAACACATCGGTTCACGACGCATCCTCGACACGGCGTGACGAAACGAATACAACCCCTCGCCTGTGGTGAGGGCGCTCCTGACCGCGATTGCGGCGGTACTGTCGTGCGGTCTCTTCGCCACGTCCGCCCCGGCGCACGACGCCGTTCAGGGCGACAACGCGATCCGGCGCGAGAACGCGCTGCCGGGAACGACGGCCTGGCAGATCCGAATGGGCGGCAACGTCGACCTCTACGCGTCGCCCGTCTCCGCAGCCGCCGGCGACGACGTCCCGCTCTTCGTGAGCACGCCCGATCGCTACCGGCTCGTCGTCTATCGCCTCGGCTGGTACGCCGGCGCCGGTGCGCGGCTCGTCGCGTGCCTGCCCTCGTGCGCTGCGGACGAGCCGGGCCAGGCCCAGCCTCAGCGCGCCGGGCTCGTGGGCGGGGCGGCGGGCTGGCAGATGACCGACGTGCTGCACACGACCTCCGACTGGACGAGCGGCTACTACCTCGTCGAGGCGCTGCTCGCGCACGGCGGCGCGGCTGCGACGTTCTTCATCCTCCACGAGCCGGCCGGCACCGCGTCGCCGGCGCAAACCGTCGTCCAGGTGCCGGTCAACACGTGGCAGGCGTACAACACGTGGGGCGGAGCCAGCCTCTACAACTTCCTCGGCCCCCGCTCGACGACGGTCTCCTTCGACCGGCCGCTCGGCCGCTACGCGCAGTCGCCGCTGTGGTGGGAGATCCAGCTCGTGCGCTTCCTCGAGCGCGAGGGCTACGACGTGTCGTACCAGAGCGACGTGGACACCGACCTCGATCCGGGGAGCCTCCTGCGACATCGTCTCGTGCTCGTTGCGGGCCACGACGAGTACTGGTCGAGCGCGATGCGCGACGCATTCGACGCGGCGCTCGCGGCGGGCACGAATCTCGGGTTCCTCGGCTCGAACGACGGCTACTGGAACCTCCGCTACGCGGACAACCATCACACGGTCGTCTCCGCCAAGTCGCTGTACGACTCCACTCCGGTGCTGCGCGACAAGACGGCGATGTTCCGCGAGATCGGCCGGCCCGAATGCATGCTGATGGGCGTTCAGCACACCTGGTTCGGTCGCCTGCCGCGGCCGCTCGACTACACCGTCCCGGCGCAGGCCGCCGGAGACGGCTGGTTCGCGGGCACCGGCTTCCAGGCGGGGAGCGTCGTCGCCGGCGTCGTCGGGCGCGAGCACGACCAGCTCAATCCGTTCCCCGACGCATGCATCCATCCAGGCCTGACGGTGCTGTTCCATTACGACGGCGGCGGCGGCGACCAGAACGCGGACGCGGTGCGGTTCACGGCGCCGAGCGGTGCGCGCGTCTTCGCGTCCGGCGCCCAGCAGTTCTCGTGGGGACTCGACGACTGGCGCAGCGATGGCACGTACTTCTCTGCGCCGCCCGTCGACCAGGGGCTCGGCATTCCCGCCGACCCGCGCCTCCAGCAGTTCATGCGCAACGCGCTCGACGATCTCACACGGCCCGCGCCGCCGGCGGGCGTGACCGTGTCCGCTGACGGCAACGGTCTGCACGTCAGCGTCGACCGGTCGAATGACCCGCGCGTGCTCGGCTTCGGAGCGTTCATCCGCGGCGCCACGCGCTGGGTGCGCGTCTGCAAGGGCATCACGTTCTGCGACGCGCCGATGCCGCCCGGCGCGGGACCGCTGCGGGTCGTCGTGATCACTGTCGACCGCTGGCACCGCGCCTCGGCCGCTACCGCCTTCGTGCTCCAACGTCACGCGTAGTAGCGGAAGACGACCTCTGCCACGCAGACGGGCTTCTCTCCGCCTTCGCGCTCGACCGTCGCGGTCATCGTCACCTGCCGGCCGGCGGCGAAGTCGTCGACGGACTCGACGTGGAACGTGCCGCGGACGCGTTAGCCGACAGGCACGGGCGCCGGGAATCGGACCCGGTTCAGGCCGTAGTTGATCCCCATGCCGACCCCGTCGGGGCGAGGGATCACCTCGTACGACATCGCCGGCAGCAGCGCCAGCGTGAGGTAACCGTGGCCGATCGTCGTGCCGAACGGACCGCCGGCGGCACGCTCCGGGTCGACGTGGATCCACTGGTGGTCGCCGGTCGCGTCGGCGAAGGCGTCGATGCGCTCCTGCGGCACGTCGACCCACGAGGACGGGCCGAACTCGGCGCCCGGCGTGAGATCTGCGCTCATCCGCCCCACCGTACGACACTCGCGGCCCACGTGTAGCCGGTTCCTGCTGCGAGCAGCAGCACGAGCTCCCCGTCGCGCAAGAGGCCAGCGCGCGCGGCGCGGTCGAGCGCGAGCAGCGGGTCGACGCCGCTCATGTGACCCGTGTCGTCGAGGTAGGCCGCGCGGCTTTCCTCGAGCCCGAGCTCGGCGACGAGCGCGCGGTGCATCGACGGCTTCATGTGGATGCCGCAGAGGTAGCCGACGTCGGCGAGCGTCGCCCCGCTCCGCTCGACCGCACCCCGCGCGGCGGCGACGAAGTTCGCGAGGCTGACCCTGTCGAGACCGTCCTTCATCGCAGCCGGGTCGGCGACGTCGAGGAAGCGATAGCCGCCGTTCGGCGAGACGCTGCCGCCGCTCGGCACCTTCACCTGGAGCGAGAACGCGCCGTCGGTGATCCCGTGGCAGCCGAGCAGCTCGTTGCGGCCGCCGTCCTTTACGAGCAGGCCCGCGACCGCGCCGTCGCCGAAGTTGAACATGAAGCGCGAGCGCGCGTTCGTGTAGTCGAGCAGGTACGACTCGCGGCATGCGGCGACGACGAGCACGCTGCGCAGTTCGTCCTCCGCGAGCAGCATGTCGCGCGCTACGCGCAACGCGACGGGTGTGCCGCACGACACGTTGTCGTACTCGACGGCGTAGGCGCGCGTCGCGCCGATTCGGTGCGCGATCCACGGCGCGGCCTGCCAAACGCCATAGTCCTTCCACATCGAGCCGTAGTACATGACGATGTCGATCGTCTCCGGATCCACGCCTGTCTCCGCGAGCAGCGCGTCGGCCGCGCGCACGGAGAGGTCGCTGACGTGCTCGTCCGCGGCGGCGATGTGCTTGCCGCGCAGGCCGAACTTTTCAACGATCACCTGCTCCGGGATGCCGCTCCGCTCGCCGACCTCTGCTGCGGTCAGCCAGCGCTCCGGGAGATAGGACGCGGTCGCCGCGATCGAGACGTGCGTCACGGCGTTCCCAGCACGCCGCGCACGATTCGCGCGAGCTCCTGCTCGACGCGCTCGGGCATCGCGCCGTCGCCCCAGAGGATCCAGCGCATGCCGATCAGCTCGCCGGCGGCCATCAGCGCCCAGGCGGTGACCTCGGGATCGAGGTCGGCAGCCGTCTCGCCGTGCTCCTTCGCCTCGCGCAGCGCCTCGATGTACCCCTCCGAGAGCTTGTCGTAGTGGTAGCGCAGCATCTCGGGCGAGACGAACTCGGCCTGTCGGATGATCCCGTACAGCCCCGGATGCTCGACGGTGAAACGGAAGTACGCGCCGAACCCGAGCAGCTCCGACTCGAGCCTCGTCGTCCCCTGCGACGACGCCTCCTTCATCGCGTGGCGCACGCGCCGGTTCAGGTCGCGGACGAGCTCGTCGAAGATCTCCTTCTTCGAGGCGAAGTAGAGATAGAACGTCCCCTGGCCGACGCCGGCCGCCTCGGTGATCTTCACGATCGACGCGTCGTAGTAGCCGAGCTCGCCGAAGACCTGCTCGGCGGCCTCGAGCAGCTTCGTGCGCGTCTCGACACCGCGCGGCGAGAGCGTGCGCCCGTCGGCACCCTGCACGCTCATCCCGCGACACCCGCGATCAGCCCTTGCTTCTGGATCTTGCCGAGCGAGTTGCGGGGCACCTCCACGACGAAGCGCACCGCCGTCGGCACCTTGAACCGGGCGAGGCGTGCCGCGCACCAGTCGATCAGCTCCTCTTCGGTCGATCCCGCGCAGACGACGAACGCGATGCCAACCTCGCCCCAGCGCTCGTCCGGCACGCCGACGACCGCCGCGTCGCGCACGTGCGGGTGCTCGTGCAGCACGGCCTCGACCTCGGCCGGGTACACGTTTTCGCCACCCGAGATGTACATGTCCTTCAGCCGCCCCTTGATCCGGTAGTAGCCCTCGCCGTCGGCCTCGCCGACGTCCCCCGTGCGCAACCAGCCGTCTGCGGTGAACGCCTCACGCGTCGCCTCCGGATTGCGCCAGTAGCCGGGGAAGACGTTCGGGCCGCGCACCTGCAGCTCCTGCTCGTCGCCGAGGCGGACGTCGACGAACGGGTACGGCTTCCCGGCGAAGCCGAGCTTGCGCACGGCGTCCTCCGGCGGTAGGCAGAGGACATTCGGTGCGGCCTCCGTCAGGCCGTAGCCCTGGACGATGGCGGTGCCGCGCGCCGCCCACGTCTCGAGGAGCGACTCGGGCATCGGCGCGCCGCCGACGACCGCGCGCTCGAGGCTCGACAGGTCGGCGTCCGCGAAGCGCGGGTGCTGCGCGAGGAACAGGTAGACCGGCGGGACGCCCATCATCGTCGTGACGCGCTTCTCCTCGATCAGACCGAGCACGCGCTCGGCGTCGAACTGCCGCTCGAGGATCACGGTCGCGCCCTTCAGCCAGGCGAGCAGCGACTGCACGTTCCACCCGCCGACATGGAACTGCGGGAGGATCTGCAACACGACGTCGTCGCCGTGCACGCCGGTCATCGCGTCGAAGCTGACGTTCGTCCAGAAGCAGTTCGCGTGCGTGAGCAGTGCGCCCTTCGGCTTCCCGGTCGTGCCCGACGTGTAGATCAAGAGCAGACCGTCCTCTGCGGCGACGTCGGACGCGGCCCTGTCCCGGGGTCTGACCCCATTGGAGGGCGGCAGCGCCAGCCGTTCCCAGCCGTGTCCGGTCGAGGCGGCGAGCTCCGCGTAATCGTCCTCGACGAGCCAGAGCGCGGGTTCGGCGTCCTCGAGCTGGTACTGCAGCTCCAGCGCCGTCAGCCGCCAGGAGAGCGGCAGCAGGATCAGGCCGAGCTGGGCGCATGCGAACAGCACCATCACGTGCTCCGGCGAGTTGCCGGTCAACGTCGCGACGCGGTCGCCGCGCTTCAGCCCCGACGCCGCGAACGACGCGGCGAACGCGTCCGCTCCGGCCGCCAGCTCGCCGTACGTGACGAGGCGGCCGTCGTAATCGATCGCCATGCGGGCCGGCGTGGTGCGCGCGCGGTCGGCGAGCCAGCGGCCGATCGTCACGACAGGAACTCCGTCACGAGCTCGGCCACGCGCTCCGAGTCCTCCCACACCATCAGGTGCCCGCGCTCGGGGACGACGACCACGCGTGCGTCCGGGATCAGCTCGGCGAGCACGCCGGCGTTACGCGGGTCGACGACGACGTCGGCTCCGCCGGTGAGGACGAGCGTCGGCGCAGCGATCTCGTGCACGCGCTCGTCGTTGGCGTACGTCGCGCCGGCCGTGGCCTGCGCGACCCACGCCTGCACCGTCGGCGCGTGACCGAGCCGGTACCGGAGAATCTCCTCGACGAGCTCGGGCAGCTCGCGGACGCCGCGCTCGCCGAGCGAGTTCTCGACGAACATCCGCAGGCCGGCCTCGCGCTCCATCGTCGGGTAGCGCGCGAACACCTCCTGCGTCGCCGCCGGCATCGGCACCGCCTTCGGCCCGCCGGGCGCGGTCGAGCAGAGGATCAGCGTCGCGACCCGCTCGGGATAGACGAGCACCACCTCCTGCGCGATGTAGCCGCCGAGCGACACGCCGAACAGGTTCGTCCGCTCGATGCCGGCGTCGTCGAGCACCGCGACCACGTCCGCAGCCATCTGCGCGACGGAGTACGGGCCCTCGGGCGCGTCGCTCTCGCCGACACCGCGGTTGTCGATCAGCACGACGCGGAAGCGCTGCGCGAGCAGGTCGGGCAGGCGGCCCCAGCCCTCGCGGTCGTAGGCGAGGCCGTGGACGAGCGTCAGCGGCTCACCGTTGCCGCGCAGCTCGTACGAGATACCGACGCCCTGCGAGCTCGCGATCACGTGCCCTCCGCCTCCGGTCGAATAGCGGCTTCGATGCGGCGCAGGCCGCTGACGCGGCCGCGCATTGCGAGTCCGGCGAGGCCGCCCGGCATGAACACGACGATGAGGATGAAGACGACGCCGAGCAGAAAGAGCGGCTGCTCGAGCGGGGTCCGCAGCACGTGCGGCAGGCCCTGCACCGTCGACGAGCTGCCGACGGCGATCAGGCGGTCGTTGAGATACGTGTAGAGGATCCCGCCGAGCACGGCGCCCCAGCGCGAGCCGGCGCCGCCGATCACGACCATCAGCAGGAGCGTCAGCGTGAAGTTCGGCTGCGTGAGCGTCAACGTCGACCCGTTGTACAACAACATGTAGACGATCCCGCCCGCGGCGGCGAGCACGGACGAAAGCACGAACGCCTGCAGCTTGTACGCGCGCGGCCTCAGCCCCAGCACCTCGACGCGCCGCTCGTTTTCGCGGATCGCCTGCCAGATGCGCCCCGGTGACGAGTCGACCGTCCAGCGGACGACGAAGAAGACCGCCGCGAGGAACGCGAGCGCGAGCCAGTAGAGATTCTTCGTGTTGACGATGCCGACGAACGCCTTCGGGAGCTTCGTGTAGTCGGCGCCGAGTCCCTCCTCCCCGTGCGTCCAGTGATGCGGATCCTTGAGCGCGAGCACCGCGCCGGCCTGCGCAAACGCAAGCGTGACCATCGCGAACGCGATGCCGCCGACGCGGAGCGACACGAAGCCTAGGACGTTCGCGATCACGAAGGCGGCGCCCATCGTGAACAGGATCGACGGCCAGAAGCTCCAATGCCAGTCGGTGATCGCGATGTTGGCGAGATATGCGCCGAGCGCGATGTAGAGCGCGTGGCCGAACGACAAGAGTCCGGTGAAGCCGAACTGGATGTCGTACGTGAGCGCGAGGCCGCCGTAGAGGAGACAGGCCGCGAGCAGGGCGAGCGTCCCCGGTGAATCGATCGGCTGGTCGAACAGCTTCGGGATCGAGACACCGAGCTGCGGCACGAACGCGAGCAGAGCGAAGACGACGAGCGGCCAGCCCCAGTCGAGGACGAACCGGCGATCCCTCACGCGCGCGCTCCGACGACCGCGCCGGCGATTCCGCGCGGGCGCGTGAGCAGCACGATCCCGAGCAGCAGCACGACGATCATGTCGCCGACGCCCGCGGACGCGTAGTAGTTCGTGTACTGCTGCGTCAGACCGACGAGGACGGCCGCGACCGCGGAGCCGCCGATCGACCCGAGGCCGCCGATGACGACGACGATGAACGCGAAGATGAGCAGGCTCGTCCCCTGCTCCGGGCCGACGACGTTGAAGTAGACGCCGCTGAGCACGCCCGCGACCGCAGCTGCAACGCCGCCGATCGCGAAGACGAGCGTGAACGCCTTGCGGACGTCGATGCCGAGCGCCTGCACCATCGCGCGGTTCTCGACCCCGGCGCGGATGATCAGCCCGTAGCGCGTCCTGCGCAGGAACAGCTGCAGCAGCGCCAGCACGACAGCGGCCGTGGCGATCTCGATCCACCGGTCGTTCGGGATGTGCGCGCCGCCGATGTCGGTGGTGCGGTGCAGCCACGACGGCACGACGAAGGTCTTCGCATCCGGGCCCCAGATGCCCGTGATGAGCGCGACGAAGGCGAGCTGCAGGCCGACCGTGACGAGCACCTGCTCGATGTGCCGCGCGTAGAGCGGCCGGATGAGGATCAGCTCGACGAGCGCCGCGAAGACGCCGCCGCACAGGAGGCCGACGACCGCGCTGAACAGGAAGCGCCACAGCGGCGAGTGCACGCCGTCGAACACGTGCACCGACGTCCACCATGTGCCGTAGCTGCCGACGGTGATGAACGCGCCGTGCGCGAAGTTGAGGACGCCCATCAGGCCGTAGATGAGCGACAGGCCCGACGCGATGAGGAAGTACATCGCAGCGAGTCCGACACCCGTGACCGTCAGCAGGAGAAAGGTGCTCACGCTGCATGCCCCACGCTGAGCAACCGCTTGACGAGGTCGGGCTGTGCGAGCAGCTCCTGCGCGTCTCCGCTGTGCACGACGCGGCCCTGGTCGAGCACGACGGCGTCGCGCGCGAGCCGGCG
>WNFR01025685.1_pt1 | contig 14269 bp, 13 predicted proteins | sample 5400221 | NCBI WGS metagenome assembly WNFR01 (sample SAMN13153357, study PRJNA577476) | soil metagenome | isolation source: 40 cm soil under Madrone tree | place: USA:California | collected 2016-06-14 | reverse complement strand
CTCCCACCGCCGGGTTTACGACGCCGCGACCGGCCGCAGGCTGGGAGACATTTTGGTCCGCGAAGGCGCGTATCGCCAGGCCTTCCCCGAAGACCTCAACGACACCATTCGCCTGAATGGCCACTGGAGTGAGGCTGAGCTGGACGAATGGGGAGACGAACTTCCCAGCTTCGTACTCGATGCGTTACAGCGCGACCTCGATCTGGCGAGAGCGGAAGCTGCGGCGCATCACGCGAAGGAGCAAGTTTCGGCGTAATCGGAACATGTCTTCAGGCTACGCTGAGCGAAGTCGAAGACCCCCAATCGTGATGACGACCCCGCTTACATCCTTCGGCTCATTGGACAGGTAATCACCATTGGCCTGGAACTGAAGATCGTCAATTCTTTACCGTCGCTTGGGCTTCCTGAGTCAACCTGCGACCGAAACAGCTACTGCTGCGCAGTGAACGTCTCGCGGGCGAGGGCGCCCGCGCCCCACCAGATCAAATCAAAAGCGTCGGACAGGAGTGTCCGACCCACACGAGCATCGCCCACTCGCACCTCCCGCACTGACAGGGCTCGCACAGCATCCACACAGGCAGCTAGGTTACTAATAATCTCCCACGCACTTTTTACCTACTCCACCATCATTTACTCTGGCGGGCCTCGCCGGATCCTTCAAAAGGACTAAAATATTCTTAGCAAATCAACAACTTAGCTTTGCCTGAGTTTGGCATCGCAGTTGATATACGTAAGTACAGGCGTCAGCATCTTAGGATTTGCGGCGCCGAGATTTCCACTCTTGAACGCCGAATGCAAGCGTTACAGAGGACGGTTCTTGGTCATGCGTCGCGTCAGCGCTGGCCAGGCACAATCCGAGGATGTCGGGCAGGAATGTCCGACCCACACGGGCAGTGCTTAAGTTTGTTAGCAGGACGCACCAAATCGCGATCACGCCCGCGTAAGGCGTGCGCTAGGGAGCTTGCCCGGAGGCAAAAGCCGAAGGGCGACAGGGGTTCCCCCACGGAGGATGTCGAAAATGAAAAATCGCGCAGTGGTAGCGTTGTTCGTCGCAGCTTTACTCTCACTTCCGGCGCTTGCCCAGCAGCAGCCGGCGGCGTCAACTTCGCAAGACCAGTCATCGCAAACCACTTCCAGCGGCTCAACCGCAACCGGCAAGGCGCCGCTGCAATACGAAAGCCGTCAGGGATTCTGGGGCAAGGTCAATCCTTTTGCCCGGAAGAAATATGTCCAAAGGCAGACCCAACCGATTCGTGACCGCGTGAACGAGCTCGATGAGCTCACCGCCGCCAACACGAAGATGATCAAAGACGTCGACAGTCGCGCCCAGCAAGGCATTCAGATGGCCTCCACTAAGGCCACCGAAGCCGACCAGCACGCCGTCGATGCCGGCAACAAGGCCACCACCGCCCAAGAGACCGCCACCAAGGCCAATACTCGCCTGACAACGGTCGAAGGCGTGGTCAGCAATATCGACCAGTACAAGGCTACCAATCAGACCGAGATCCGGTTCCGTCCCGGCCAGAGCGTGCTCAGCCAGAACGCCAAGACGGCCCTCGACCAGATGGCCGAGCCGCTGAAGGGCACACACGGATACATCGTCGAAGTGCAGGGCTTCTCGTCCGGCAAAGGGCAAGAAGCAATCGCCACTTCGCGCAAGATGGCCGACGCCGTCGTCCGCTACCTGGTTGAGAACCACGAAATTCCGGTTTACCGGATTTACGTTCTCGGCATGGGCAACGCCCCGGTGCAGACCACTGCTGAAGCCGGGCAAAAGCCGAAGCGCATGAGCGGCGGTCGCGTAGAAGTCAGTCTGCTGAAGAACGATCTTGAGCAGCTGGCATCGAGCTCCGGCAACACGCCGGCGCCAGCGCCCGCGCAGTAAGTTATCGCAGGCCGAAGGGAAACCGCACGCCCCGACGCCCTCCTCAGAAGAAAGCCTCCCGCAAGGGAGGCTTTTTTCTCTTATCGCAAATCTGTCTGCCGGGCGTCGGCGCATGCTACTCGGCGCAAGGAATTTTGGTTCGCCTCGTGTGATGGCATCGCTGTAACGAATTGGAGTTTGCGGTCACTACATATGCGAGGTGCGAGTATGGCTAACGTCGATTATTGGTTCGCTTCCTGGGTTTCAAATGAAGGTGATGAACTTCCGCCTGGCGGTACTCACAGCTGGATTGCATGGCCCTATACCTACGGGCAGACAATTACCGTTACCGCAACTCCATTGCAGGGTGGCGAAGAGCAGATTCTTGCCGTAGAGAACGTACAGCTGCAGGCTGACCCAGGCGGACGTCGCATCTTCTTCAATGTGAGAAATGTGGGCAATAGTTTCATTGCCGGCTACGGCATGGGATTCTCATACGTATCGAATTGAAAAGGAGCAGTTATGGGTCTCTATGTTCATTACGACCTGACTGGCAAGATCCATTCGTTCACTATAGTGAACGGGCCGAAGGGAACGGGTGCAATGCTTGCTGGCAAAGCCGGTGTCCTGGTGGCCGAAGCTGAGGGCGTTCAACCTCAGTCGGGTGAGGCCGCGATAAAAGAGCTCCGCGAGATCGCGAAGAGCCATCTTGTGGAGAACCCCTCACCGCGCTGCAAGTTAAGGAAGAAGTAGCGAAGAAATACGGTAGTCGCGGCCGACAGACGGCTACTGCATCGTGAAGCTCAGCTTATCGATATACACCGTGTAAGGCGTTCCGTAGCGATTGCCGTCAATCTGATAGTTGATCGTCACGCCATTCCAGTTGGTGGTGGTTGGCGACTCCGTGTGGTTCAGGGTCGCGGTATTTCCGTTCAGCGTGATCGACTTGAACAGCAACTGATTGGTCGACGTCCGTTGTACGCTGATCACCAGGTGGTTCCAGGCGCCGCTCACCGGGTTGCATGGGATTCCCGTTGCTTTCCACCTCTTGTTGACATTGTCGTAGATGTCCCACTCGTGTCCGCCTGCAATGCGGCACTCGTGTCCCCAAATGAATCTCTTCCCACCGGTATATTGATTTATGTCAAACTCCAGCGCCTGTGACACGCTGGCATCTTTCACCCAGAAGTAAACGTCGTATGTGAAATTGTGCAGCGTGGGAACCAGAGTGTGAGCGCTGTCGAGCAAGCCTTGCGAGGAAAAGTATCCGACAATGTGGTTGTTCCACAGCACGTCTCCCCATTGCACAGTGCCGCCGCCATAGACGCTTTTGGTGGAGATATTGTCCATCGAAGGCGAGGTGATGTTCTGGGTCCATGACCACTTCAATTCCGGCCCGGCCGAAGTGCAGGTCGCGCAGATTCCCCAGCTTGGAGGCAGAAGTGCATAGCCCGACCAGCCTTTCGCATTCTGGAGGTTGGAGAAAGTCGTGGCACCGGAACTTGTGGGTGTGCCACTGGTCACCGTGAGCGTTAAAAGCGCCTTCGACGACCCGCCGCAGTTGTCCCACTCCGTTACAGCCACGTCGTAGCCGCCCACGCTCAAGCTGAGGTTTGTGTCCAGGTTGGACCCTTGCACCTTATAAGCCAGCACATTCGAAGCAGTATAGATGCCCATGGAGGCTACACCCTTCGAACAGGCTGACGAGGTACCCGTCGCCACAAAGTGGACTGGAGAGACAGTACTTGCAATTCCCGCGACTGTAACGGTGGCACTACCTGGAGAGGTCACATTGACGCCCGCAAATGACGGCAAAGTAGCTGTTATCCATAAAAAGAGGACGGTAGAGAGTTTCCAAACATTCATGCAACATCTCCAGCAGAAGAGTTTTCGTGCTAGCCGCTATTTATCGAACGAGCAGCTAAGTTGTCTGGAATTTTATGTTTGTACCTGACTGCTTCCAATGAAAAACGCCACAGCGCGGAATCGAAAGTACATGTTCCAGATACAGGAAATACCTTAGGCTGGCCGTAGAAAGACAAGTCACCAGGCATCAATGAATTGCTTTTTTTCGCGTGGGGATTGCGGTTGGGTGCAGATCTGGAGGCCAGAAGTTAGTTCACGCGTACTGAATCAGCGCTCATCTTGCTAGACTTAAGTATTGCCTCAGAGAAATCAATCTGCCGCCTTGGCTGAGACAGTGGCTGAGACGTCCGCGCCGAAACCGGTCGCGGTATCCAATCCCGCTCAGGACGGAAACCGCATCTTCCTGATCGATACCATGTCGTTCATTTTTCGCGCCTATCACGCCATGGCGCGGCAGCGGGGCATGTCTACGCGAAAAGGCCTGCCTACGGCGGCGATCTACGTTTTCGTGAACATGTTGCGCAAGCTGCGCGACGACTTCTCTCCGCAATATCTGGCCGCTGTATTCGACGTAGCGGCACCCACGTTTCGGGACCAACAGTACAAAGCCTACAAAGCTAATCGCAGCGAGATGCCCGGCGACTTGGCGCAGCAAATTCCCTATATTCGGCGCGCGCTCGAAGCCTATCGCATCCCGATCCTCGAAGTTTCTGGATACGAAGCCGACGACGTCATCGGCACGCTAGCCACCAAAGCCGCCGCGCAGGAGCGCGCCGTGTACGTTGTCTCCAGCGACAAGGACATGTTGCAACTGGTGAACGACCGTGTGCTGGTGCTGAATCCTCCCAAGGACAATCTGATCTGCGACGCCGCCAAGGTCGAAGAGATTCTGGGAGTGCCTCCAGAGCGAGTTGTCGATGTGATGGCGCTGCGTGGGGATTCGATTGATAACATCCCGGGAGCGCCGGGAATCGGCGACAAAGGCTCGGTCGAAATCATAAAGAAGTTCGGCAGCCTTGAAGCTGCACTCGATCACGCAGGAGAAGTGGAGAGAAAAACTTACCGCGAGTCCCTGCAAAATAATCGCGAGCAGATCCTGCTAAGCAAGGAACTCGCCACGATCAAATGCGACGTCGACATTGACCTCAACGTCGACGAGATGCACGCCGGCGAGCCTGATATCGCAGCCCTGCGCTCGCTGTTCACTGAACTCGAATTCACCTCGTTGCTGAAAGAGCTGCTGCCAGTAATCGAGGCCCCGGCGGGAAATTACCGCGAGGCAGAGTCCGCGGCCGATGTTGAGTCCGCGCTAAAGGCGCTAGGCGCGGACGCAGTGCTTGCGATTGCGGTTGATGCCGTTCTGAAAAGCCCAACCCTCGAAGCGGAAGACGAGCTGGATGAAGGTTTACTGCCGCTGACCGCAGAAGCGGCGTCACGTCCAGCGCAAACGATCGCGATCTCTGTCGAATCTGGCTCCGCTCTTACCGTATCTTCGCCATCGCACGCTGCCAGTCCCTTGAACTCAGCGCTCGGGGACGTGATGGTCCGAAAGGCCATTCACGATTGGAAGACCGCATCGCACGCGCTTGGCGAAATTAAGCTTGCGGGAGTTCATTACGATACTCGACTGTACTCGTATCTGCTTGACCCCACGTACTCCTCGCACACATTGCCGGAGGTTGCTCTTCGCCACTTTAATCTGAAGCTGGGTGGATCGCTGGCCGAAGCTGCCGACATTACAGGCCGCCTCGCGGCCACTTTGCGCAAAGAAGTTGAAGACAGTGGACTGTCGAAGCTCTATCAAGACATTGATCTGCCGCTGGTTCCGGTACTGGCGCGGATGGAGCGGGCTGGAGTCGCTATTGATCGAGCGGCGCTGGCCAAAATGTCGAGGCGGCTGGAGGGCGAGATCGACGCCGGCAAGGGCAAAATGATTTCGACAGCAGTGGACGTACTCGAAGAGCTTGCAGCCAGCCACAACGCCCCGAAGCTGGTCCTCGAATACCGCCAGTTATCCAAGCTGAAGTCGACCTACGTTGACGCGCTGCCCGCGCTGTTGAATTCCGGCACGGGGCGTCTGCATACAACATTTGATCAGACGGGAACTGCGACCGGGCGTCTTTCATCGGCGAACCCGAACTTGCAAAACATTCCGATCCGGACCGAACTTGGGCGCGAAATCCGCGCCGCGTTTACCGCTGCGTCCGGCTGTCTGTTGCTGGCGGCGGATTATTCGCAGATTGAACTGAGGCTGCTGGCGCACTTCTCGAAAGATCCACTGCTGCTGGAAGCGTTCCGCCGTGGAGATGACATTCATACGCTCACCGCTTCCCAGGTCTTCGGGGTGCCGCCGCTAATGGTCACCGCCGACCATCGTCGGCAAGCGAAGGTTGTCAATTTCGGCATTGTTTACGGGCTTTCCCCGTTTGGCTTGTCGCAGAATCTAGGCATCGAAACTTCCGAGGCGAAAAGGTACATCGATGCTTATTTCGAGAAATATCGTGGAGTGCGGGCGTTCATCGATCGGACGCTAGATGAAACTCGGCGCGAAGGACGGGTGAAGACGTTATTTGGCCGCGTGCGCCCGATCCCCGATATCAACAGCAAGAACTTCAATCTGCGCGGTTTCGCTGAACGGACGGCAGTAAACACTCCGCTCCAAGGCACCGCCGCCGATTTAATAAAACTGGCGATGATTCACATTGACGCATCAATTATTGAGCGCGGGTTGAAGTCACAAATGACGCTGCAGGTACATGACGAACTGGTCTTCGAAGTCCCCGAAGGCGAGATCGACACCATGCGCAGCCTGGTCCGCGAGCAGATGGAGACTGTGCACCCGCTATCAGTGCCGCTACTGGTCGAAATTGGCGTGGGAAAGAACTGGCGGGATTTGGAGTGAATCTCCTTATACGAATTTGTCATTCCGAGGGGGTCGAGCATGGCTAGACAACGAGGAACCTGCTGTTTGCGAGCAGAGAATAGATTCTCACTTGCCTCGCAAGCTCGCGGGTTGGGAATGACAATGTTAGTTTCCGAGTGCTATCTTAATCGCTCCCGCGATTCCGTCCGTCAGAGCGTTCATCTTCTCTTCCGATTCCGCTTCCACCATCACACGAGCTAGCGCCTCGGTTCCGGAATAACGGACGACGACTCGGCCATTACCGTTTAGCTCACGTTGAGCGGCATCGATGGCGGTCTTCACCGCCGGAATCTGGTCAAACGGGACCTTCTCGCGCACACGGACGTTCTGGATCCTTTGCGGAAAGACTTTCAGATCAGCAATCAATTCCGAAAGCGGCTGTCCGCTGCTGGCCATGATTTCCATCACGCGCAGTGCAGTTAGCAGACCATCTCCGGTGGTAGCTTCGCCGTCGCGGAAGATGATGTGTCCGGATTGTTCTCCTCCCAGGGTTGCGCCGGTCTTGATCATTTCTTCCAGGACATATTTATCGCCCACATTCGCCCGCAGCATTCGAATGCCCGACTTCCGCAGCGCGATCTCAAGACCCATGTTCGACATGGTGGTGGCTACAACCGTATCGCCACTGAGCTTCCCCTGGGTTTTCATCGCACGCGCAGTTAGCAATAGCACCCCATCTCCGTTCACCACGCGTCCCGATGCATCGCTGAACAGGGCCCGGTCAGCATCGCCATCAAACGTCACGCCCAAGTCGAAGGCACCGTTTGCCTCGGCAATTTTCTTGGCTACCGTCTCTGGATGCAGCGCTCCACAACCATCGTTAATATTCTTACCATCGGGAGAAGCATGGAGAAAGTTTGCTTGGATCCGGCCTGCGCGAAATAGTTCCGGAGCTTCGGCGGTTGCAGCACCGTTCGCGCAATCCACCAGTACCCGCAAGCTGCTCAGGTCCGTTTGAATATCTTTTGCGAGCCAGTCGATATAAGCGGCTCGCAGCGAATGTTCGCCCGGTAGAGTTGGCGCTGGCTGTAAAGCAGGTTCGGGATGCGCCTGGGGCTTCTGCAGCAACGCAAAGATCTCCTGCTCAATGGCCAGCTCATGCGAATCGGGCAATTTGAACCCATTGCCGGAGAAGACTTTGATTCCGTTGTCTGTCCAGGGATTGTGCGAAGCGGAAATAACCACGCCCGCGTCGAACTTACGCGAGCGCGCGAGGTAGGCAACTCCTGGCGTTGTGATCACGCCCGCGCTGTGTACTTCGACATTGCATGAGGCCAAACCAAACGCAACCCTGTCGGCGATCCAGCGGCTGGACTCACGCGTATCCTGTCCGATCACAACTCGCGCGGAAGAATTGCAGCGCAGCAAATCGTGCCCCAGCGCACGTCCGATCAGAAATGTGCTTTCGGCTGTGAGCGGAAATTCGCCTGCGACGCCGCGGATGCCGTCGGTCCCAAAAAGCTGCCGGTGCTGTGATGTCATTTTGGTTGGGTGTCGCCCACGTATGCAGAAACTGGAATTCTTTCCATGATAACCGTGACCTGCACCGGACGAGGGTTGACGACTTGGATCAGGGGATCGGAAACGTAAGCGTGAGTGGAAAATGAATGGCGATCGGTGATGCCGCTGACATCGACAGGATCCGTAATGGCGTCATCGGCCTCGGCAACTTGCTTGCGCGGACCCGAAATCCGCACTGTCTCCGGAGATGCCGTTACCTGTGTCACGCGGTATCCGGTTGCAAACGTGCCCACCACGCGCGGGTGGATCGGTATTTCGCGCACGGCTTCAAGATCGAAGGCCAAGTGAATCTGGCTGGGAATGATTTGAACAATCCGGATGCGGTCGGGCACGTGAATCTGATCGGCGGTGAGGTCGAAGGTGCGTTCCCCGGGCCTCATTCCGTTCAAATTAATTTCGGCGTGAACATCTGAGGATTGCAGCCGCCGTATCGTTCGCTCCGGCCCGCGCACCCGAATCTGTGCCGAAGGAACACTTTCAGAACTGATCTCAAGATTCTCCGGCATGTTCCTGAAGACAATGGTGGCGTCGAGAGCTACCTCCGATGTAGGCTCGCTCGAAACCGCCAGCCATAGCCCGACGGCAAAAAGCAATGAAACTATTTTTAACCCGATGTTATGCCACACGTGGCGACGAATAAACTCCTGCGCGGTCATCGTTCGCCTCCCGTTTTTGAGTGCGACTCAGTGGAACGCAGCGGCATTTCACTATCGGCTTCATCCAGAATGCCCATGCCGTTTGTAATCGGAGTCGGTAAAGGTGTCGGCGGGACATAGCGTCGCAGCAATTTGCCCATGCGCTCGCGGAGCTGATCAACACTGAGATCGCGCTCAATCGTTCCAGCAACAGCAAGACTTATGCTGCCGGTTTCCTCTGAGACGATGACTGCAATAGCGTCCGTTTCCTCGGTAATACCGATACCCGCCCGGTGGCGAGTTCCCAGCTGATTCGAGAGCACGGGATTCATCGACAGCGGAAGGAAACAAGCTGCGGCAGAAACCCTGTCGCCCTGCACAATCACCGCGCCGTCGTGCAGCGGAGCGCTGGGGCGAAATAGCGTTGCCAGCAGGTCATAGGACAGCTGCGCGTCGAGCGCAACGCCGCTTTCAACGTACGTCCGGAGACCGATTTCGCGCTCAATGATGATCAGCGCGCCGGTCTGGTTCTGGGAGAAGAGATTCGCGGCCATGACAATGTCGTCGTAAGCATCAGCGGCAGCTCCCGCCGAACGGGCTAGGGTCAGCTTGCGGCCCAGCCGCGCCAAAGCCTGCCGAATTTCGGGAGCGAAGATAACCACGAGAGCAAAAACAGCGTAAGGCAGTACGCGCGAAATAAGCCAATTCAGCGTGACCAGTTCGCCGACTCGGGAAAAATAAAATGCCAGGGCAACGATCGATACGCCGATCAGGATTAGCGCGGCGCGGGTCCCGCGAATAAGAGCTAGGAATTCATAGATGACAATCGCCACCAGAATAATATCGATGACCGAGATCACCGTTAGATGTGGCCACGCTCCTACAGCGGGATTCACTTGGGACCCCTTTCAAGGCAAGCGCTCCAGGCAAAGCTCTCAGGAGTAATTGTAATTCACTGATTGAGATGTAAATGAAGCGAAAAGCTAGGTCAGCATGGATTGTGTGAGAGAAACAGTAATCATTCTTGTATTCAGCAGATGATTTGTGGTTAAACGCTTTACCGCTGGACTGCAGTCAGAGCCGTCATTTCTGTAACAACGATTAACTGACCACTAATCACTAGCCACTACTCACTGCTCTTCTTCTCGATCCGCGCCGTGAGCGTTCCACGAGCCAGGCGCGCCGACACTTCATCGCCGACGCTCACTTGAGACGAGTCTTTCACTAGCTTTCCAGCGGAGTCGAAAACCAACGCATATCCGCGCTCGAGGATTGCAACCGGAGAAAGCGCCTTCAACTGATGCTCCAGTTGTTCCAGGCGTGCGCGCTGACGCAGCAGCACTGTTCGCATGGAGGCTGCCAGCGTAGCTGTATGAGATGCAAGATCCCGGCGAATTCCGGCCAGCACACGCCGCGCATCGTAATGCCGCACCGCGGCAGAAGCACGTTCCCAGCGCCGCCGATTCTGTTCGATCAATCTGCGTTCAGCCTTCTCCAGGCGAAAGCTCAGGTCATCAAGTTTCTGCTGGCGCTGGTTGATGCCATTCATCATGCGAGCAAAAGCTACATGCTGCGCGGCTTCGGTCAGCGCCTGCTTGGCCATCAGAAGCCGGTAGCGCATCGCTCGCGCAAGCCGCAAACGAAGCGATTCTGCCTGCTCTTCAATGTCCTGCCGCGAGCGAATTACCAGTTCAGCAGCAGCGGACGGAGTTGGAGCGCGAAGATCAGCAACGAAGTCGATAATGGTGAAATCGGTCTCATGGCCGACGGCAGAGATGATGGGGATTTGCGACCCGGCGACAACTCGCGCCAGACCTTCGTGGTTGAATGCTGCAAGGTCTTCGGCCGATCCGCCACCACGCGTAACAATAATGACTTCGACATTCTTCGCACGGTTGAAATATTTGATCCCAGCACTGACTTCATCTGCGGCGGCTTCTCCCTGCACTTGCGCAGGGAAGATCAGGACATTGGCGGTGTGGTGCCGCCGTCGCAAGATGTTAAGAATGTCGCGCACTGCGGCCGCTTGCGGAGAAGTAACGATGCCAATGCGCCGAGGCAAAGGGGGGATCAACTTTTTGCGCGCCGCATCGAATAGTCCCTCCGCTTCCAACTTCGCCTTGAGCTGCTCGAACGCAATTTGCAGCGCCCCTGCGCCTTTCGGCTCCAGATACTCAGCTGAAAGCTGCAGTTCGCCGCGGCCTTCGAAGACCGTAACTCGTCCGCGTAGCACGACGTGCATTCCGTTCTCCGGCCGGAACCGCAACAGCCGCGCCTGCGAGCGGAACATCACCGCGCGAATTTGAGAGTCTTCGTCTTTTAGCGTGAAGTAAAGGTGGCCGGAATCATGGGCGCGGAAATTGGAAATTTCGCCTTCCACCCAGATATCGCTGTACTCGCGCTCTAGATGTGTGCGCGCGGCAGCCACCAGGTCGCGAACCACCCAGACGCGGCGTTCAGGAGCTCGGAAGCTGAATCCAAGTTGGTCGGTGGAAGCCACTGCGAGGAGTTTACCGGAGCAGGGCCTCGCCGGAAAATGCTACGCCAAGTTGAAGGGAGCGTCCGGCATTTGAATGATCTTGCCTCGGCCTGGCTGCGGGGCACGTGCGGGTAAATTTTCCTTCAGCATGCGCCCGACCAGGCGCAAGGCTTCGACCTCTTCCTGCAGCCGTTGTAGTTCGGCTTCTTTTCGGCGAAGCACTTCCAGCGGATTCTTCATGGCTCTCCTAAGGACAGCAGGCCTGAGAGCACTCTACGGGGTGGCGGATGGGCGGGGAACGTCACCGGAGTACAGGCCCAGGAACCAGAAAATCAGTGTCCCAGATGGTACGGATGCCGCTTCAGAATAGTGAACGCCCGATACAACTGCTCGAGCAGCACCACCCGCGCAAGTTCATGGGCAATGGTCATTTTGCCGAGAGACAGAGCAAAATCAGCCTGGCCGCGCAGGGTGTCGGAAAAGCCGTCTGCTGGACCAACTGCGAAGACCAGCGGCGCTAGATTGGAATCCTGATGCTCGCGAATGAATTCGGCCAGTTCTTCGGATGAAAGCTGTTTGCCGCGACTGTCCAGAAGCACCAGTCTGCGGCGCGTGCCTTTGCCATTCCGACCGCAGAGCTTTGTGAGGGCGGCTTCGTCCCTCAGCGCTGCCCCCTCGGCTTCCGCGAATTGCCGCAAGCGTTTCAGGTATTCATCGGTGAGGGACTGGAGTGCAGCATTCTTCGTTTTGCCGATCCATGCAATGGTGAGCTTCACTGGGTTTCGCGAGATAATCCGCCGGAAAGATCTTAACCACAGAGATCGCAAAGGCACGTAAAGTTTGCAAAGAAGCTCTTGTTTTTCCTTAGCGACCTTTGCGATTAAAGGCTTTGCTTTGCTACGCGCGTTTCCGCACGGTCGCCCGAGGAGCCGCACGCCGCCGAGGCTTTGCTGCCAACTCCGCAGGCTCGAGCTTCTTCGCCGATTTCCAGAGCCGCTCCAGATCGTAATACTTGCGGGCAGTTTCCGAAAAAACGTGTACGACGAAATCCACATAATCAAGCAGCACCCACTCCGCCTGTTTATATCCCTCAATATTGTTGGGATACAGCCCATCGCGTTTCAGCCGCAACTCGACTTCATCGGAAATGGCTTGTATTTGCCGCGGATTTGTCCCGCTGCAGACCACGAAATAGTCCGTGAATGCTCCCGATCCTTGCTCGAGTTCAAGCACGGTAAGTTCTTCGGCTTTCTTTTCACGGCAGGCGGCGATGGCTTCGGAGACTTGCTTCTTGAGATCAGTCTTTTTCATTCAGAGGTCAGAATAGATGTTGGAGCCGGGCGTCTCGCCAGTCCAATACAGCTATTCAAGCATACAACCCTTCCTTCTTTATGTATTCTTCCACACTTTCAGGAACAAATTTCTTGATGGGCCGCTTGGCGCGGATTGCACCGCGGATTTCAGTGGCCGAGATTTTCTGATTCACGTTATCCAGCAGGTGCAGAGTAACGCCGGGAAGCACCAGGTCTCCTCTGGCGGGCTGCTTGGAAAAAGGCTTCGTCACTTCTGCTCTAGGCCGCAGCTTTTCCGGCAAAGTTGCGGCAACATCTGCCAGCGAGTATCCCGGACGGCTGGCAACGATGAATCCGCATTCGGCGAAAAGGGATTCCGCTTCCCGCCATTTGGCGATGTCTTTAAATGCATCGATCCCGATCAGAAAAAACAATCGGTCGTTCTTCTTCAGCCCCTGCTTCAGTTTCCGAATCGTATCAATGCTGTAGTTGGGAGCTGATTCGACGCTTCCCTTCGTACTCTTCTTGTCGTGCAGCACAAATTCTCCAGGGGCCTCAAGCAGCGAGGGAACGAAAGGCCTTTCTCGCTCCGTGGCCAGCGCAGTCATCGCGTAGCGATGGAAATAAGAAGCAACCGGCTGCGAGGTTTTGTGCGGAGGCACATTCGTCGGCACAAAATAAACCCGGCCCAAATCGCATCGTTCCCGCGCGGCAACCGCAAGCGCAAGATGCCCCTTGTGAATGGGATCAAATGTTCCGCCAAAAAGGCCGATATTCATTGATTTATTCAGACCTGATTGGTTTCCACTATTTCCGCTTGCACCACGCGTCTCACTTCTTCCACCTTCTCCGCCATAGCGTATTTCAGCTTGTCTACGCCTTCGCCCGTGACCGCAGAGATAGCAAACACCTCCAAACCATGTAATTTCGCATACCGCTTGAGCTTAGCCAGCTTGGTCTTGTTCGCGACATCGATTTTCGACGCGACCACAATCATCGGCTTACTTTCCAGTCCCGCGCCGAAGCTGCTCAACTCACCCATAATTACTTCAAAATCTTTCACGGGATCGGGGCGTCCGCTTGCATCCGAAATATCCACCAGATGCACCAGCAATCGCGTACGCTCGACGTGCCGCAGAAACTGTGTGCCTAAGCCGGCGCCTGAGTGCGCACCCTCGATCAGACCGGGAATATCCGCGACCACAAAGCTCATTTCATGCGGAGGATCGCCCACTGCCACAACCCCAAGATTCGGCTCAAGAGTGGTAAAAGGATAATCCGCAATCTTGGGCCGCGCCGCCGAAATCCGGGAGATCAGCGTCGACTTCCCGACGTTCGGATATCCCACAATTCCAATATCCGCGAGCAGCTTTAACTCCAGCCGCAACGTACGCTCTTCGCCAGGGCGTCCGTCTTCATGCTCGCGCGGGGCCTGGTGGGTGGAAGTCTTGAACTGAGCATTACCACGGCCGCCACGTCCGCCACGCGCAATCACAATTCGATCGTCAGGATGCGAGAAGTCGTGCACCTTCTCGCCGGAATCCGCGTCGTACACGATAGTCCCCACCGGCACCTTCAGCAAAACGTCTTCCCCTTCACGCCCGGTCTTGTTCGACCCTTCCCCATGACGCCCGCGCTGCGCCTTGTATTCAGGATTGAAACGAAAATGCACAAGCGTATTGTGCCGCT
>WNFR01010158.1_pt1 | contig 14270 bp, 10 predicted proteins | sample 5400221 | NCBI WGS metagenome assembly WNFR01 (sample SAMN13153357, study PRJNA577476) | soil metagenome | isolation source: 40 cm soil under Madrone tree | place: USA:California | collected 2016-06-14 | reverse complement strand
AAGTTTCCCCAACCAGGCCAACTATTGAAGCAACTTCAAGCTCGTGGCGTTTTGCCTGCTGATCTTGTCGCAGCTCGCGACAACCGCGTGAAAGGCGGCGCGAATGCGGCACCGCCGAACATGCCGAAGAGCGACGATTCGATGGACATGAAGTCGGAAACTGGGGACGGCGCAAAAAAGACTACAGCAACTCCGAACGACACCGCCAACCCGTTAGACAATGAAAAGTATCGTCAGGCTATTCGTGAGTATTACGCGCAGAATGGCTTGCAGCAACCGCAGCGGATAACTGCCGAACTCCAGGCATCGAGACTTCTGCGCGCTGTCTACAGCGAGCGCCAGCTGCAGGAAGTGATGGTCGATTTCTGGACCAATCACTTCAACGTGTTTGCCGGAAAGGGCGCCGATCGTTGGCTACTTCCCGCCTATGATCGAGACACGATTCGGCCAGCTGCTTTGTCGAAATTCTCGACGTTGCTACTCGCCACGGCCCAAAGTCCGGCCATGTTGTTTTATCTCGACAACTTTCAAAGCGTGAGTCCAAATGCACAAAGAGGCGGTGGGCCGGGAGCCTTGCAGCGACCACGCCCTCAGCGCGATTCGCTAATGGGCCTGCTCATGGAAGGGCGGAGACGTCGAGATGCAACGATTGATCGCCGCGATCCAAATATGCGCCCGCAGCCGGGCGCAAATATGCCTCAAAGACCTGCCGTTGCGCAGCAAGCAAAACAGCAAAAGCGGGGCATCAATGAGAACTACGCGCGAGAGTTAATGGAACTGCACACATTGGGTGTGGATGGGGGTTACACCCAAAAGGACGTGCAGGAAGTGGCCCGGTGCTTCACGGGTTGGACCATCTTCTCGCCCCGCGGTGCAGGTGCGGCGGCCAGTGGTTTGATGGGACAAGCGGCGCGTGAAAATGCCGGCACGTTTTACTTCAACGCGCGGACGCATGATGACGGTGAAAAAACCGTACTGGGCCATAAAATTCCTGCGGGCGGCGGAATGAAAGATGGTCTGACGGTGCTTGACATACTCGCGCATCATCCCGCGACTGCTAAATTCATAGCCACTAAGCTGGTGCGGCATTTTGTTTCTGACGATCCACCAAAGGCGCTGGTCGATCGCGTGGCGGCGACGTTTACAAAAAGCGACGGCGATATTCGAGAGACCTTGAAGGTGATCTTCTTCTCGCCGGAGTTCAATTCTCAAGAGGCCTACCGGGCAAAGATCAAGCGACCGTTTGAATTGGTTGTCAGCGCAGTCAGAACACTCGGGGGCGACACGAATGGTGGCCCGCAATTGCATCAATGGATCGCGCGCATGGGTCAGCCTCTTTACGGATTTCAGACCCCCAACGGTTACTCAGATACCGCCGAGAGTTGGGTTAACACAGGTGGTTTACTTGAGCGGATGAATTTTGGACTGGCGCTGGCCAGTAACCGGATTCCAGGCACGCGCGTGGATCTCAATCGCTTTGTGGACGGCACTATCAAGAGCGCGGCTATGGATCAGACAAAAGTGATGGACGAATTCCTGGGCGTGCTTCTGGCAGGCGATATTTCGCCGAAGACCAGGGAAACACTGCTGAAGCAACTTAATCAACAAGCTGTAGTGAGTATTCCAGTGCCGGTTCGCCAGGTGGAACCCCTGGGTGACCTGACCCAGATGGACGGGCCCGGCTCTCAACAGCGACAGCGACCCCGCATAGAAGCTAACATTAATGATCCGGTCACCAAGATTGTGGGCTTGATACTCGGATTGCCGGAGTTTCAGAGACAGTAACTGAGGTAGTTATGAATCGCAGATTCTTTCTTAAATCAGGTGGAATAGCGTTAGCGAGCATTGGTGTGTCGCTTTCGACGCCTTCATTTCTGCAGCGCGCAGTGCTTGGGCAAGCGCGAAGTCTAATCACCGGTGGCAAGCGCAAGACACTCATCGCTATCTTTCAGCGCGGTGCAGTCGATGGGCTGAACGTCGTGGCGCCACACGGCGAACGAAACTATTACGACTTGCGGCCCACTATCGCTATACCCAAACCGGAGTCAGGCAATGCTGAAGCGGCAATAAACCTGGACGGCTTCTTTGGCTTTCATCCTTCGCTGGCTCCTTTCAAGCCGCTGTGGGACACCAAGCGATTAGCCGTGATTCATGGTGCCGGTTCGCCCGATAACACTCGCTCACACTTTGACGCTCAGGATTACATGGAGTCGGCTACGCCGGGAGTAAAGTCGACAAGTGATGGTTGGCTAAATAGATACCTGCAGAGTAAAGCTGATCCGGAAAAGTCACTCTTTCGCGCTGTCTCGATGACCCAGACCATGCCGCGGGTCTTGCAGGGTCGTGCTCAGGCGCTCGCATTTTCCAATTTGGCAGATTTCACTATTCGGGCCGGCAAGTCCTCTGCGAGTTTGCAGGGGGGATTTGAGGCCATGTATGAGCAAACAGTCAATGACGTTTTGGGAGGCACGGGACGAGAGACTTTTGAGGCAGTCAACTATCTCAAGAAGGTCAATCCCGCTCAATACAAGCCGGAGAACGGTGCACAGTATCCGCGTACCCCATTTGGCAATTCACTGCTCCAGATTGCGCAATTGATCAAAGCCGGCGTCGGTTTGGAAGTCGCCTTCACGGACATCGGTGGCTGGGACACGCATGTTAACGAAGGCAGTGCGCGCGGCCAGCTCGGCAATTTACTGCAACAGTTCAGTTCGGGTATCGCAGCACTCTATTCAGACTTGGGCCAACGAATGGATGACGTTGTTGTATTGACGATGTCGGAGTTCGGTCGCACGGTGAGAGAAAACGGCAATCGCGGAACCGACCACGGTCATGCCAATGCCATGTTTGTATTGGGCAATAGTGTTCGAGGTGGGAAGGTTTACGGAGAGTGGCCCGGGCTGAAGAACGATCAACTCTACGAGGGCCGAGATCTGGCACTAACCACGGATTTCAGAGACGTGTTTGGAGAAATCGCAAGCAAACATCTGCACAGCTCAAACTTGCAAACGGTGTTTCCTGGCTATGCGGTAAGCGAGGCGAAGTTTAAGGGCTTCCTGGGTTAGAAGAGTGCAACCTCGAATTGTTGGCCGCTGCTGTCCCACTCTCATGCCGCAGTCCCATGAGGTCATTACCACCGTGCGGGTAGCAGGTTGTGTCTCACTCGCAGTCACTCAGCCGCAGTCCCACGAGGTTCAGTACTACTTCGTCGTAGCTGGTGGGTCTTGCTCGTACCCACTCAAGCTGTGGTCCCATGAGGTCAGTACCACATCGCGGTAGCGGGTGGGTCCTACTGGCACTTTCTCAATCACCAAAGTCTGGCAAGTCATCCCCTTGTCCGTTCACTACATATGGATCTGCGTTGCCTCGCTTCAAGAATCAGAGGCTTGGCTTTGAGTCTTTGTTCGTTGTACTTCTGCCATTTTCCATTTGGCCGAATATAAGGTGAGCGGTAGCGGTTCTGAAAGCGATCAATCGAACCACGCTTGTCCCCGTGCAACCAGGTGCCGTAGGTACGGAAGGATATGAAGTAGGCAAGAGGAGTATCAGTGTCGTTCCACATGATGAGGATGAGGAAACTTTGGTCAAGAGCGAAGTCATGTTGGTAGCGTGGATCAGGTCTTGTCAATGAGTCACTGAGCGTAGGACCCAGCCGCTACCGCGCGGTGGTACTGACCTCATGGGACCGCGGCATGAGTGAGTGCGAGTGATGACCCACCCGCCAAACTATTGCGTCGTATGAAGCGGTCTTCAGAACGGAAATCAGAAATCATAAATGGCAAACGCTCACCATCTTACTCGTCCAAATCGATTGATGAAATAAAGCATGAGCCCCGCAATCACCGACACGGTAACGGCGAGCGTGAAAGCCTCATTGTCACGCCCAGCCTGTACAGCGTCGTAAATCGCTACTGAGGCAGTCTGCGTCTTGCCGGGAATATTGCCGGCTATCATTATCGTCACTCCAAAATCACCAAGCGCGCGCGCAAAGGCGAGTGCCGTTGCCGCCAGCACGCCACGCGACGCGAGTGGCAAAGTTACGCGAAAAAAGATAAGACGATTGTTGAGTCCCAAAGTGCGTGCAGCAGCCTCGAGTTCAGTATTCACTCCTTCGAATGCGGCGCGAAGGCTCTTTGTGACTAGAGGTAAGGCATGAATGGTTGCGGCAATGATTGCGGCGGTTACAGTGAAAGTCAGACGAATGCCGAAATTGCGATAGAGAAAACCTCCGAATGCAGAACGTGTGCCCAGGAGGACCAACAGGTAATAGCCGAGCACGGTGGGCGGCAACACCAGCGGAAGAGTCACAATGGCATCAACGAGATTGCTACCGGGGAATCGCTTTCGCGCTAGCAGCCAGGCCAGCCCTGAGCCGGCAACCAGCGCAATCAAGGTCGCCGCACCTGCTACAGCGAATGAAAGCCGAATGGGGAACCAGTCGATCATTGAAGGTAGCTAAACACTACCGAATCATTTTCCATTTGTCATTGAAGACAGCGAACAGTAAACAGCAGACTTCCGGAGCACAAGGAGTTCAATCATCAAGACGGCTCTAGTACTGTCTGCTGTCTGCTCTTATTAGGCTCGTGACTGGTTCAATACCTGCTTCGCATCACTCTGAATCGCTCTCAGTATCACGTGCGCGAGCAGTGTTCCAATCACCACACCGCAAAGATCCCATTGCAGATCGTTTGGGGTATCGTGCGGGCCCCAAATGCGCTGGCCGTGAAAATAAACTTCATCCCACAACTCAATGATTTCATAGAATGCTGAAAGGCTGAAAATAGTCGTACCCGCAAAGAAAGCCGTAAGCGCAAGTGGCAACCGGTAACCTAACCGTTCAAGCACTTGTCGCGCGAGCCAAACGATGACAGGCGTGATCAGCACTTGCACCGTCAGATGTGAGAATTCGTCGTACTGCATGGGCCCAAACTCATGTCCGTAGAGCCGGAAGTAGTTTCCCAGAGCGTCGACCTGCAGTGCCGCAAACACCAATAGAAGCAGAACAAGTGGAATGGTAATGTCGTGGCGCACTCGAACATATCCATAGACTGCGACTAAAAAAAGAACGCCAAAGATTGTGTTGAAGGCAAGAGACAGGTAACACATCTTAAGCAGAAAAGCCGAGCCGCTTACGAACAGCAGCAAAGCGACAGGCAACTCCAGTTTGCGTAGATTCATTTTGTTTTTCTGTGCATCACTCAACGTCAGAACCGAGGAGCGTAGCGACCGGGTCATTGCAAGGAAACTCAATCTAACGGTTGGTTGGTTCAGCCGCTGTGTTGCTTCCTCCGATGAGTACCACGCAGGTACCCGGTCGCTACCGCTCCTCGGTCCTGCATTCGAGTCGACTCGATTCCAATGGGATGAGTTGCACTACTACCTCTCAGGTCTATGCTGGTTAAACTTTCAGTTTGAAGCTTACAATCAGCTTCGCTTCTATGAACCGCTTCAATCCCGAGCTCATCCGGTACGAATCCTTGCCTTCAACAAACACCGAGGTCGCGCGTTTGGCGGCGGAGGGTGCAGCAGAAGGGCTCTGTGTTGTAGCCGACGAGCAAACGGCGGGCCGAGGGCGTTTGCAGCGCAGTTGGCTCTCGCCAAAGGGTGCAGGGTTGTATTTCAGCGCCCTGTTGCGACCGTCTATGCCAGTAAATCAATGGTCTTTGATAACTTTTATGGCGGCGCTGGCAGTTAGCGACGCCTTGCGCGACGCATGCGAACTCAGGACAGACATCAAGTGGCCCAACGATCTTCTTGCAGGTGAGCGAAAAATCTGCGGCATCCTTGCGGAAGCAATTGAAACCGAAAAGGGACGCGCGGTCGTTGTTGGGATCGGGATCAATCTGACGAAGGATGCGTTCCCCCCAAACCTCAATGAGGTTGCAATCTCCGTTGAAGAAGCAACGACGAAACGTCCCGATCGAGAAGTCCTCCTGGCAGCTTTGTTGCGCGCGTTCTCATCCAGGTACTTATTGCTGCAGGAGAACGGTGGACAGCAGCAGACACTGGAAGCCTGGGCCAGTCGGTCATCCTTCGCAAAAGGGAAGCGCGTGAAGGTTACCAATGGCAACGAAGTCGTAACCGGAATCACAGGTGGAGTTGAAAGCGACGGCGCTTTACGTGTAGAAACTGACACTGATGGAGTGAGAATAATCAGAGCGGGAGACATTACGAGCTTGAGGACTTCTGTCTGAGTTAAGCGAATTCATGCCCAACCACAAACGGATTGTCCTGAATACCTTTGGATCGTTTGGCGATATCCATCCCTACATGGCGCTTGCGATAGAGCTTCAAGCGCGCGGTCACAAGCCCGTGATTGCGACAAGCCCGCTTTACCGGGAAAAGATTGAAGGGGCCGGATTGAGCTTCGCCCCAATTCGTCCAGACATGGCGCCGCCAAAGGAGCAAGCACAGGAATTGATCGAGAAGATCATGGAACCGAAGACTGGTCCCAGGTTTCTTTTGGAGGAGCTAATCTTTCCGTTTTTGCGTGAGAGCTATGAGGATCTACTCGAGACTGTTTCCGGTGCCGACGCATTAGTGACTCATCCCGCTGCTCCTGCCGGACCGCTCGTGGGACGAAAGACTGGAATACCATGGATCTCTACCGTGCTCGCGCCATTTTCATTTTTCTCCGCCTACGATCCGCCGGTTCCACCATTCTGGTCGTGGACGAACAAGCTTCGAATCCTCGGACCGGGAGTAATCAAAGTCTTCCTCGATGCTATGAAGAGAAGCTACCGTCCGGAGTCGTATGATGCTCTTCGAGAGGAGCTGGGACTCGCTGACTTAGGCAATCCTCTTTCTGAAGCTCAGCATTCTCCAACGCTCGTGCTGGCCCTTTTTTCTTCGCTCTTCGCCCGATCGCAGCCTGATTGGCCTGCGCACAGCCATGTTACCGGATTTGCTTTCTACGACGGTCGGCACGAGGGAGTAGTGCCGCGCGAACTCGTTGACTTTCTCGACGCCGGTTCGCCACCGCTCGTGTTTACGCTTGGGTCCTCCGCCGTATGGGTTGCGCGCGATTTCTTTACAGAGAGCATAGTGGCGGCCCGGAGCCTCGGAAAACGTGCGGTGCTTCTGGTTGGGGATGAACGAAACATGCCCGACATTTTGCCTGACGATATTATCGCCATAGACTATGCGCCCTACCAGTGGCTGCTGCCGCTCGCATGTGCCGTGGTCCATCACGGTGGCGTGGGTACGACCTCCCAGGGTTTACTTGCGGGTGTGCCAACACTAATTGTGCCGTTCGCGTTCGATCAGGTAGACAACGCCGACCACGCCCGGCGCCTTGGCACAAGCCGGACGCTTTATCAGAAGAAGTATGCTGCCGGCAGGGTAACTAAAGAGTTGGGTATTTTGCTGGGTCAATCTGCTTACGCTCAAAAAGCAAAAGCTGTGAGCGATCGGCTTAAACAAGAGAACGGCGCTGCCACGGCGTCTGATTTTATCGAGCAGCTTTTGACCGGAGTTGGGGATATGAGCGAGGAACTAGTCTATGCTTCTGGTAATTGACGTCGGCAATAGCAACACATCTTTGGGCGTTTATCGTGATGACGAGTTGATTGCGCACTGGCGATTGACTACCAATCCTGCACGGACGGTTGACGAATATGGTGTGCACGCGCGGAATTTGTTTGAACTTGCCCAGCTCGATTTCAAAGCTATCGATGCCATTGCGATCGCTTCGGTGGTGCCTCCCCTCAATTACACGGTGAAGAGAATGGCGGAGGTCTATTTTCAGATCACACCGCTTTTCGTGGATCATGCGACAGATACGGGGTTGCGCATCTTGTACGAGCCCGCAGCTGATGTGGGCGCCGACAGAATTGTTGATGCCGTGGCCGCCATTGCGAAATACGGTGCGCCGTGCGTAGTCGTTGATTTTGGGACAGCCACCACTTTCAATGCGATTAATGCGAAGGGCGAATACATGGGCGGCGCAATCACTCCTGGGATTATGATCTCTTCTGAAGCGCTGTTTGCGCGTGCCGCGAAGCTTCCGCGAGTCGACATCAAGCGACCGCACAAAGTAATTGGGTCATCTACCGTCGAGGCCATGCAGTCAGGACTTTACTATGGGTACGCCGGGTTGGTGGACGGGGTATTGGAAAAGATGATCGAAGAGATTGGTTCGAAGCCGCGCGTGATTGCTACCGGTGGCCTGGCCCAACTCATTGCTACGGGGTCGAAGTTTATCGAATTGGTCGATGACACGTTGACGTTGGAAGGGCTGCGGTTGGTGTACTCACGCACACGATGACACTCGATTTTAGATTTTGTGATTCACGATTTGAAGGAACTCAACCAAATCACAAATCGGCGATCGCAAATCTAAAATGAAATGAACTACTTCAACTATTACACAGAAATTGAGGACGCTTTTGTCAGACGACGCGGCAAACATCTTTTTCTAAGCCCAATGGATTGGGCGCTAATGGAGACTTGGAAGGAGCAGGGAATCCCGCTCCATATAATCTTGAGGGGAATCGAGAGAGCGTTTGATTCCTTTGAGGCCAAGCCCCGTAAACGGAGTGTGAAGTCTCTTCTCTATTGCCAGGAGGAAGTCGAAGCGCAGTACGCGGAATGGCTGGAGTCACGAGTTGGCGCTTCACCCGAAGGCGAAGCACAAACTGTTGAAACTGAACCGTCAAGTCCGTTCTCGCCTACCGCTATTGGAGAACACCTGGAACGCAGTTGCCTGGCTCTCACAAAGGCAGCGACGGCCAGAAGGCAAAATGGTGAAGACGATTTCTCCGAGGCTCTTTCTCGTGCAGCTGCACTAATCAATGAGATCAAGGTCGACATGACGGACAGCGTCTCGCCTGACGCACGAAAGCTTGAAGACTCTCTAACCGGTCTCGAAAGAATGTTGAGCGATGCACTGCTCTCAGCAACACCTGCGGATCAACTCAACTCGATCAAGGGGGAGGTGAAGGAGCAACTCGCACCGTATCGTAAACAGATGGAGCGTGCGATCTATCAGCAAACTCTGGATAATCTTTTGCTAAAACGTTTGCGGGAGCAGTTTGCGGTGCCGCGTCTTAGTTTGTTTTATCTCTAAACCTGGAGTGCAGTGCCTTTCACCGCTTTTTCATGGTCTGCCGAAGCGGGGAGAGCGCGCGGCGAAGGTTCAGCTGTCGGTGGTCCCCTCGATAATCGTGGGAATACTATTCATGATTGGGGTGCCCATCTTTTACGCGATTCTTGGGTTTATTGGAGGCGCCATCGGAGCTCTGGTTTACAATCTCGCGGCAGGCATGATCGGTGGGATCAAGTTTGAGCTCGAAGGCGTTAGTCCGCAATACGCACCGCCGCCGCCTCCACAGCAATGGTCACCAAATCCGTATCCGGCTCAGTGAAAGAAATCCCACCCACCGAAGTTGGTGGATGGTTCAGTTCGAACCTATGGGAGTACGAACCGAGTTCTTGAATGCCACCAACTTCTGAGACTGTGTGAAAACGCAGAAACCACCGGCTTCAGCCGGTGGTACTTCAGCTTTAACCTAGAGATAATGGGTCTAGTAATCTTTCTGGATACCATCGACTTTAGTCGTGTGGCGGTTCAGTTTCGGCCTTCTTTCGATGCAGCAAAGTTAGGTAGAAACTGAACCTCCACACGACTAAAAGTCGATGGTATCTAAGGATCTCTGCTGCTTTGCTCTCTAGGTTGAAACTGAAACACCGCGCGGCTGAAGCCCGGTGGTATCTAAGTTTTCATGCAGTTGATAGTAGCCAGTCATAAAAATGGAAACCGAAAACAGCACGACACTTGAAGTAGAGATCGAGCGCATTCTTCCGGGCGGCGTCGGGCTTGCGCATGCTGATGGCAAGACTATTTTTGTGGCTCTCGCTGCGCCGGGTGATCGATTACGTGTCACGATCGATCGCGTCCAGGGCAACTTGAGTTTTGCTTCCATCAAAGAAATCGTCACGCCGTCGCCAGTGCGGGTCGAGCCACCATGCCCTTATTTCGGCCGTTGCGGGGGCTGCGATTTTCAGCAAATGACTTACGAAGCCCAGCTTGTGGCCAAAGCCGAGATCATACGCGACTGTCTGCGTCGCATCGCACATTTGGAAAACCCGCCCGAGATTGCTGTTCATGCTTCGCCGAAAGAGTGGCGCTACCGCGCGCGCGCTACCTGGCAGGTTGACAAGGAACAGGAGAGCGTTGGCTACTACGAGCGTGCTTCGCGTCGTGTTTGTGATGTGGCAGATTGCGCTGTGCTGGTGCCTGTTTTACAGACGACTCTGGAGCAAGTTCGCGCAACAAGGCGCGACGCTCTTCTCGATGGGTTGGAACATATTGATGTCGTGGTGGGAGACGATGGTGTATCACTCGCTCCCGAGTTTGCTGACTTTCGCACGAGCGAGGTAAGCCTGAAGGTATTCGACGAGGTCTACAGCTATAATGCGGAGGCCTTCTTTCAAATCAATCAGGACCTGCTAGCGCCGCTGATAGCCACAGCACTCCCGAATGTCACTGGTGAAACTGCCTTGGACCTTTACTGCGGTGTAGGCCTGTTCACGCTTCCGCTCGCGCGTCGGTTCAGCCGAGTTCTGGGTATTGAAGCGAACCCCGTGGCGTCGCGCTTCGCCCGTCGAAACTTACAACAAGCGCAGCTCGAAAACGCTAAAATCATTACCTCTACAGTCACTGAGTGGCTACGTGCAAATGTTCGCAGGCTTGATTCAGTCGACTTTGTTCTGCTCGATCCCCCACGTGCCGGCGCCGAATCTGTAGTGATCAAAAGTATTTTGGACCTGCATCCTAAGCGCATATCCTACGTCTCGTGTGATCCGGCCACGCTCGCGCGCGATTTGAAGAAACTCCTTGCTGGTGGATACGACATCGACTTAATAGCAGCATTTGATATGTTTCCACAAACGCATCACGTCGAAACCGTGGTCCACTTGAGCAGTGAAGTCACTTCCTCATGAATGCAAATATCAGTTATGACTTACTCTCATTCACACCGCGAGTTTAGAGGCTGTGTGAAAACGCAAATACCACCGGGCTTCAGCCGGTGGTACTTGAGCCTTAACCTAGAGCTGCTGCGCTGCAGCCTTTTCTGGATACCACCGACTTTAGTCGTGTGGAGATTCAGCTTTAACCTAGACGTGATGCGGGTCTAGTAATCTTTTTGGATACCACCGACTTTAGTCGCGTGGAGTTTCAGTTTCGGCCTTCGTCGACGGTGCAGGAGCTAGGTAGAAACTGAACCCTCCACGCGACTAAAGTCAGTGGTATCCAAGAATCTCTGCCGTTTTCCTCTTTAGGTCGAAACTGAAATACCACGCGGCTAAAGCCCGGTGGTATCGCCTCGGTGTGAATGAGATAGTGACAAAGGCAACCGCCACTATCGAAGAACTTGACTTCGAACAACTATGGGAATATGGTGCGCGCGTTTGCTCGGCTGCTAGCTAAGCTTCACTCTCCTCACGACGGCCAATGAAAACACTTCCTCACCAAGCGTGTTTCACGCAGCATCCGCTTGCCCAATTGGCGATCGCGTATATCGCCGGCACACTCACAGCAAGCTGGTTCGCGCCCAGCCTGGCGCTTTCACTCTCACCTCTTGCGCTGTTTTCAGTAGTCACCTTTCTCGCGCTCTTGCGAAACAGACTTGCACTTGCAGCTCTCTCATTGCTGCTGGCTATGTTTCTCGCTGGGGCATCGCTTGCTGTACTCGAAAAAACCGGCTCCACTGCCGGCCGCGTCAAACGGCTGCTTGCAGATGGACTCTTCGGTTCCAACGATCCTGTAGAACTAACGGGCGTGTTGGATGGTCCATCCGAGTATTCGCGTGACAGAGTTTACCTTCCGCTTAGAATTGAAACCGTGAGCTTCAAGGGCGACGACTTGAGAGCTTCGGGAACGGTCGCGCTAGTCGCCTCATTTCAAACACCAGAGATCGAGCGCGAGTACCTGGACCTTGACCTACATTACGGGGCTCGCATTCGCGTAATGACCACGCTCGACCGCAGCGACAAGTATCGTAACCCGGGCGTTTCGACTTTAACCGAGTACCTGGATCGGAAGGGTTACGACGCGACGGGATTTGTAAAGAGTCCACTTCTGATCGAGCGACTGCAAGATCAACGCGTCTTTCTGCCTTTAGCATGGCTATACGACTGGCGCCTCCGTTTGCAGCGGCAGATAGACCAGCATTTCTCGGCGGAAACCGCAGGAGTGCTTGATGCCGCAGTATTGGGAAACCGTTACAACCTCACCAGCTCCACTGCCGAAAGATTTCGTACGGGTGGAACCTTTCATGTCCTGGTTATCAGCGGACTACACATTAGCTTCATCGGCGGCGTCATTTTTCTCGTCTCTCGGCGACTGACAAAAAAGAAATCTTTCCAGTTTCTTTTTTCTACGCTCGTGCTCTGGTCCTATACCCTCGCAGTTGGTGCTGAGTCGTCCGTCGTGAGAGCGGCGGTGATGTTTACATTTGTAACCCTGGGCACAGTTGTCTTCCGACGCGCATCGTCTCTCAACGCTCTTGGAGGCGCCGCTCTCGTCCTGTTGATCTGGAAGCCTCAGGAAATCTTTGATCCTTCATTGCAACTGACTTTCATGTCAGTGTTGGCCATCGTAGTCGTTGCCTGGCCGCTGTTATCGACGTTGTCAGTTATTGGAGCGTGGCACCCAACGCGGGCGTTCCCATACCCGCCTGCCTGCGCCCGATGGCTAAAGATCTTTTGCGAAGTTCTATATTGGAGCGAACGCCGTTGGCAGGCGGAGATGGACCGGTCGGCCCACGCTTACAGACTTTTCAAGACGCCCTTAGCTGCGCAACTGGAGCGATATCATCTGCAGAAATGCATGCAATACATCTTCGGAGCTGTTGTTGTTTCGGTGAGTGTTCAGACGGTATTGCTGCCATTCCAGATCGTCTATTTTCACCGGCTGTCTTTGGCCTCAGTCGTTTTGAATGTGGGTGTGAGTTTGTTGCTTGCGGCAATGGCCATTACCGCGCTGGTAGGCTTGTTGATCTCCCAAATCACTGCCGTCATTGCCGCGCCCTTCTTCAGACTCGCGAACGGACTCGATTGGCTGATGGTTCACAGCGTCGATCCATTTGCGAAGCTTGGCCTCGCGTCGCTACGACTACCGGAATACAGTGGCTGGTCCGCAATTATCTACGGTCTTTACTATTTTCCCCTCATTCTGCTCGTAATCGTTCTCTCTCGTTGGCATCCACTTGCTCATTCAGCATGGAAGAGAGACCAGCTTTCCAACAGGACGCTGTTTGCTCTGTGCGGGCAGATTGGAATGTCGGCCCTGGTGCTCTTGCATCCTTTGAGCTCCGGCCGGCCAGATGGAAAACTGCATATCGACTTTCTCGATGTAGGCCAGGGCGATTCGGCACTCGTGACCATGCCCGATGGAACTACCCTGCTCGTGGATGGAGGTGGCAGACCGAGTTTCCTTCAGACTCCAAAGGACGATACGGCGACCGAGCCACAGGAATCGCAGACACGCAGCATCGGTGAAGCTGTGGTTTCGGAATACCTATGGTGGCGTGGGCTGGACCACGTGGACTACATTCTGGCGACCCACGCCGATGCCGATCATATCGATGGGTTAAACGACATCGCTCAGAATTTCAGAGTACGAAGTGCTTTCGTCGCGCGGATGCCCAGTGATGATCCAGAGTACTCGAGGTTTGCCCACACTCTCAAGGCGACCAAAACTCCTGTTGAAGTCATTCAAGCGGGAGATGTCATGCGTTTTGGCAGTGTCGAGGCCCGCGTGTTGTGGCCTCCCGCAGTTGAAAACGCAGATGCGCCATCGCGAAACAACGATTCTCTCGTTCTGCGCTTACAATTCGCTCAGCGGGCAGTCTTACTCACGGGCGACATCGAAACCGGCGCCGAGAATGCAATGCTTCGCGCCTCGGAGAATCTGCGAGTTGACATTGTAAAGGTGCCGCATCACGGCAGTAGAACCTCCTCTACTGAAGCATTCGTACTCGCAGCTCGGCCGAGCGTGGCGATTATTTCTGTGGGCCAAACCTCAGTATTTGGCCACCCCCACAAGGAAGTAGTTGAGCGTTGGCAAGGAAGCGGTGCTGAAGTGATGACTACGGGCAAGTGTGGAACTATTACGGTGACGACAGATGGCCGCGAGTTGAAAGTTGAGAGGTTTGCTCCGCAGTAAAAGATCTATTTGTCACGAAGAGCTATCGAACGACACTCTCGCCCGGTAATGTAAACCCATACTTTCGCATAATTTCACGGCCCTGTGAGCCCATGAC
>WNFR01009904.1_pt1 | contig 14270 bp, 14 predicted proteins | sample 5400221 | NCBI WGS metagenome assembly WNFR01 (sample SAMN13153357, study PRJNA577476) | soil metagenome | isolation source: 40 cm soil under Madrone tree | place: USA:California | collected 2016-06-14 | reverse complement strand
GCTCAACATCGGCGAACTCTATCTCGCATTGAGCCAGGGCGCTGTCGACGGACAGGAGAATCCGCTGCCGACCATCCAGAGCAACAAATTCTTCGAGGTGCAGAAGTATCTGGTACTCACCGGGCACATCATCACGCCGCGGCTCATCGTCGTGAACGAAACCGCGTGGCAGGCGCTCAACGCGAAAGAGCGACAGTCGCTGACCGGCGCCGTCCAGACGCACGGACAGGCGCAGGACAACGAGATCCTGGCGCAGGAAGCCAAGCTCGCAGACACGTTCAAGGCGGCCGGCATGACTGTCATCCAGCCCGACCTCGAGAGCTTCCGCAAGCCGGTCCTGGCGAGCGTACCGGCCAAGTTCGAATCGAAATGGGGCAAGGGACTCTGGGAGCGCATCGCCGCGCTTTGATCTGACGCACCGACCCCACCTAGACCGAAGACAGCACCGGCGTCGCGACGCTGTTGCCGCCGCCGGCGCAAAAATGCCGATGCTTCGCGCGCTCGCGGGCGCTTTCGACAAGGCGTCTCTGTTCGTCTGTTGCGCGCTGGTCACCGCGCTCCTCGGTTGTGTGTCGCTCGGCGCCCTGACTCGCGGCTTGGGCGAGCCTCTGATCTGGACCGACGAGCTGTCGCGCTTCCTGATGGTCTGGCTGGCGGTATTCGGCTGGATCGTCGCCAGCCGAAAACGCATCCACGTGCGCATCCGGTTTTTCCAGGACCGGCTTCCGAAGCATGTACACAAGGCGACCGAGATCGCGATCCAATCCGCGATGACGCTTTTCGGCGCGCTGGTCGCGGCGTACAGCGTGGGATTGATCGGCAGGAATCACGACCTCGACGCGACGACGCTGCCGATCTCGATGGCGTGGATGTACGCGCCGATGGTGTTGGGCGGCGCGATCACCGCGCTGCAGGGTGCTGGCGAGATATTGCAGGCGCTGCGACGCTCGCGCCCGCCGGGTGCGCCGGGTGCAAGTGACGAGGCTCTGGTCGAATGATCCATCTGATGCTCGAGATCGTCGGCGTCTGGCTCATCGCCATCCTGATGGGCATGCCGCTCTTCGCGTCAATGGGATTGGCGGCGCTCGCCTTCGTCATCTTCAGTGGATTGTCGCCGTCGATCGTCCCGCAGAAGATGGCGCAGGCGATGAATTCGTTTCCACTCGTCGCCGCGCCGCTGTTCATCCTCATGGGCAATCTGCTCGGCGCGGCCAAGCTCACCGATCGCATCGTTCGCTTCGCGACGTCGCTGGTCGGGTCGCTGCGCGGCGGCTACGCGCACGCCAGCATTCTCTCCAGCATGATCTTCGCCGGCATGGTGGGCTCCGCCGTCGCCGACGCCGCAGGTACAGGTGCGGTCGAAGTACGGGCGATGAAAAAGGCCGGCTATCGTCCGGAAACGGCCGCCGCCATCAGCGCCGCCGCGGCGACCATCGGCCCGATCATCCCGCCGAGCTTGCCGATGGTGATCTACGGCGTCAGTGCCGACGTGTCGATCGGCCGCCTGTTTCTCGCCGGCGTCATTCCCGGCGTGCTCATGGGCCTGTCGCTCATGGCGCTGGTGGCGATCATCGCGCCGCGCCAGGGCCTGCCGCGTCACGCCTTCGGGGGCCTGAGCGATGTCTGGATTGCATTCAAGGAAAGCGTGTGGGCGCTGCTCACGCCGGTAATCCTGCTCGGCGGAATGTTCAGCGGATTGTTCACCCCGACCGAAGCAGCCGCGGTCGCCTGCCTGTATGCGCTCTTCCTCGGTTTTGTCGTGTATCGCACGTTGTCGCTGAAGGACCTGCCGGCCATTCTCATCAATAGCGCGGAAACGACGGGCATCGTCGCGGTCCTGGTCATGGTTGCGGGGGCGCTCGGCTGGTGCATGTCGATCTCGCGCATTCCGCAGACTCTTGCGCCGGCGATCGTCGCCGCGATCCACGAACCGCTGGTGTTCCTCCTTGTCTCGAACCTGGTCCTGCTCGCGGTCGGCTGCTTCATGGAAGCGCTGGCGGCAATGCTGATTTTGATTCCGATCCTGGTGCCGGCGGCGATCAGCTTCGGCATCGATCCCGTTCAGTTCGGACTGATCATGATCTTCAACCTGATCCTCGGCACGATCCATCCACCCATCGGCGTGGTGCTCTTCGTCATGGCGCGCATCGCGGAGGTCAGCTTCGAGCAGATCTCGCGCGCCATTCTGCCGTGGCTGGTGCCGCTGCTGATCGTGCTTGTTGCGATCACGGTCTGGCCGTCGCTGACGCTCTGGCTGCCGACGCTTGTGATGAATAAATAGTCGGCCGAACATCGACTATTTTAGGCTCTGAGGCGACGGGATGGCCGAAATACGGTGGGTACGCAACTTGCTGTGCCTCTGGGTCCCCGCAATTTTGTTGGTTTGCAGGGCGCGTAGCGGCACAAATGGCCGATCTTCGGCCCAAGGGAGAAGCGATGGCAGCCTCCGTAGGTGGTGGGACAGCGAGAATTGATCGGACAAAGAAGGGCGTTATCCTGGTGTTTGCGATCATTGCCGGATTCGCCGCGTACGGCTATTTATCTCAGCACTACGAAAAGCGCCAAAAGCAGGACAGAGAGTTTGCCGCCGATGCAAAGCGTCAGGTTGAACTGATGACGGAACCTCGCCTGGTCGGCGAAGCAACTGCAAGTACGCGGTACAGGCGTCTCTCAACATCCCGGGTTCCGCCGAATTTCTCGACACAGGCGTCGAAATGATGAAGGGCAAGTACAAGGTCACCTTAGTGTTGCAGCCAAAAAGTGTGTTTGGGGCACTGACCCGGGACACGTCTCGTTGCGTCGTTCTGCCCTACTCGTTTCAGGTCGCGAGCGTCACGCAGGCGTGAGCTTGTGCCGCGTCAAGTCGACGCATGTCGCGCTGGAGATTCCTAGAATAGTCCACCCGACGCGTAGGCCTGATGCGCTGCTCGGACGCTACTCGAGCGGATGGCCTTTGACCCTCATAAGCCGTCCCGGACCGAGCTCTCGTAAATCGGGAATGCCAAGCATCGCCATGTCGCGGTCGACCTCGGCGGACAGGAGTCCGATGGCGTGACTGACGCCCGCCGTGCCAGCAACTGCTGCGGCGTATCCGAACGGCCTGCCGACGAACACGCACTTCGCGCCGAGCGCGAGCGCCTTCAGCACGTCGGTTCCCCGGCGCACACCACCGTCGATCATGACCGGGATGTCGGGACATGCGGCCGCAATCCCGGGCAGGACCCGCAGCGCCGCCACCGCGCCATCGAGCTGACGGCCGCCATGGTTGGACACGATGATTCCATCAGCACCGGCTTCGCGTGCGGTAATAGCATCGGCCTTGTCGAGAATTCCCTTGATCACCAGCGGTCCCTTCCAGAGACGACGGATCAGCCGGAAATGATCCCAGTTAAGGTGCCCGCGATCGGAATAATCGCGCAGAACGTGCGGCGAGATAATCGGCGGCCCGCGCCTGGCGTAGTTATTCTCGAAGTGCGGCATGCCATGGCGGACCAGAGTGCGCAGCAAGGTCCCGAAAAGCCAACGTGGATGCGTCATCCCGTCCCAAGCCAGACGCAGGCTGGGCCGGAGCGGCGTCGAAAATCCTGTCCTGATGTTGTTCTCGCGGTTGCCCGCGACCTGCGAATCAACCGTGACCACAAGGGTTTCAAAACCGGCCTGCGCGACACGATCGATCAGCGCCGTGATGTCCGGCACATCGCCCGGAAGGTACGCCTGAAACCACGCCGACTTGCTCTCCGTCGCGACGTCTTCCAAACGGATCAACGACGACGAACTCATGATCATCGGGATATTCGCCGCTGCCGCGGCGCTCGCCAGGACAATGTCGCCGCGGTACGCGTACAAGGCACTGATCCCGATCGGCGAGATGCCGAACGGCGTCGCGTAGGTGTGTTGGAAAACGGTTGTCTGCTGTGATCGCTTCGACACATCGACCAGCATTCGCGGCAGGAAGCCGAACTCCGCAAACGCAGCGCGGTTGTCGTGCAGCGACCAGTCGGTCTCGACCGCGCCGGCGACGTAGCCGAAGATGGGACGAGGAAGGTGCTTGCGTGCCGCCGTCTCGAAGTCGTCCAAGCTCAGCACATCACGCAGCTGTTTTGCGGCCCCGCCGTTCATCATTTTCGCTAGCCTGATAAGTGCTGTTGGCCGCAACCGAAGAGCGGCATGGGATTATACAAATACCGCGGAACGGGTTGGTCCCGCGCGCACAATACTGCCGGACCGTGCCGAAGACTAACCGGTACGCGTGAGCGCTTTCCGCCTTTCTCTCTCAGCCACTTGACAGCTTTTGGATTGGCGCTCACACTTAACCGTATGGTTAACTATTTGATCGGCCGGCTCGACACGGTTTTCGGCGCCCTCGCCGATCCCACGCGCCGTGCCGTGCTCGCCAGGCTCAAGCGCGGCGAACGCTCGATCGGCGAGCTCGCGGAGCCGTTCGCGATGTCGCTGCCGGGATTCATCAAGCATCTCCGTATTCTGGAAGATGCCGGGCTCATTGTGCGTAGCAAAACCGGCCGCGTGGTGAGCTGTCAACTCAAGGGCGGTGCGCTGAAAGCTGCGATGGATTGGCTGGAGCGCCACGAAGAATTCTGGAACACGCGCCTCGACCGCCTGGACGCGTTTCTGGAGAACAAGGAGAACCAAGCATGGAAATCGCAATCGACGAAAAAACCCGTCTCCAAGTCCGTCGCGTCTACCAGGCTCCCGTTGCCGCCGTCTACGCGGCGTGGACGGACCCCGAGCAAGTAAAGCACTGGATGGGGCCGAGCGACGATTTCGGCGAAGCCGAAGTCACCTCGGACGTCCGCGTCGGCGGCCGCTACCGGATCGTGATGCACGCCCCGAGCGGCGAGGTTCACCGCGTCAGCGGCATGTATCGGGAAATCGTGCCCAACAAGAAGCTCGTCTACACCTGGGCGTGGGAGAGCACGCCGGAACGCGAGTCTCTGGTCACGGTCGAATTCAAGCCTTCGGGCGACGGGACCGAGCTCGTGCTGACCCATGAGCAGTTCGCCGATTCGGAGGCGCGCGACAAGCATCAACATGGCTGGAACGGATGCATGGATCGCCTCGGCCGTTATCTTTCACGCTAATCGCTCTACAAACTCGAGAGGAGACTGGGAATGGCAAATCCGTTTGTACACGTCGAGCTCAACAGCACCGATGTCGCCAAATCGAAGGCTTTTTACGGAAGCCTGTTCGACTGGAAGCTGGAAGACATAGCGAACGACGCAGCGGGCGGCGCCTACACCATGATCGGCGTAGGCGACGGCACCGGCGGCGGCATGATGAAGAGCCCGATGCCTGGTGCGCAATCGATGTGGCTTGCCTATGTTCTGGTCGACGACATCGAAGCCACGACCAAGAAAGCGAAATCGCTCGGCGCCAAGGTGATGAAGGACGTTACCGAAGTGATGGACATGGGCTGGCTCTCGATCATCGTCGACCCGACCGGCGCAATGCTGGGGCTGTGGAAGGCGAAGGCGCGGGCGAAGTAGTTTCCTCATTCAAAGCGGTACAAGCAATACTGCGACGGTATTGGAAGGATCCTGCCGCGGGCAATGCGCTCCGGCCGATGCGGTGGTACTCTCCCGAAACGAACGCGCCGGCGGCGAATCGCAACCATGCGAATCGCCGCCGGATGCGGAAAATCAATGATGGCGCGCAACGCGCTCTAGGAGAGACCGCATGAAATCGATTTCCCGTCGTCAATCGCTGACGACTGCGTCTGCAGGAACACTCGCCGCGACCGCCGCCTTCGCCAAGCCGGCGCGCGCCATGCTGGTCGTTCTGGCGATGGTGATGGCCGCCGTTATGATCCCTAACCCTAGCTTCGCGCAACAGAAGAAGCTCGTCCTCTGGACTCACTGGGAACAGAACCCCGACTTCAACAAGTGGTACGAGGCCAAAGGGAAAGAATTCGCCAAGAAGACCGGGTACGAGGTCGAGGTGGTCACCATTCCTTACCAGGGATACGAGGCCAAGTATCTGGCGGCTTTCATGGCCAAGAGCAGCGCGCCCGACATGTTCATGGGGATGACGCACCAATGGTGCGGTCAGTACGATTTCTGCGACAAGATGCCCGCCGATCTGGCCAAGGCGTACGACGAAAATCTGCCGAAGTACATGGTCGAGGTCGGCAAGTGGAAGGGCGCGCGCTACGGAATCCCCATCGAGCACGGCAACTTCCAGCAGATGTACATCAACGTCGACATGTTCAAGAAGGCCGGCCTCAACCCGGACGATCCGCCCAAGACCATGGACAAGTGGCTGGCGGACATGAAGAAGCTGACCATCGCCGACCCAAAGGGCGGCGAGCCGACGCAGGTGGGTTTCGCCATCCGCAGCAAGGGCCATCCGGTCGGGATCACCGACAAGTTCCTGCCCTTCGCCCACGCCTGGGGCGCCCGGATGCTGAGTCCCGAACTGGACAAGGCCACCGGTTATGCCAACAGTCCGCAGATGGTGGCCGCGTTGACGTTCTTCGGCGATCTGGTCAACAAGGACAAGGTGGCGAGCCTTGCGTTTGGTAATCCCGAAGATGCATTCGGCCAGAAACGAGCCGCGGTGATCTTCCGCGAGTCCTGGTTCTTCGGCTGGCTGAAGAAGAACGCGCCCGACGTGAACTTCAAGGTGGTCGCCCTTCCCTGCGAGAAGGCATGCCCTGGTGCGGGCGCGTTGTTCCCCTGGACGGACCTTGTTTACAAGAACAGCCCGAACAAGCAAGTGGCCTGGGAGTTCATGAGGTTCATCAGCAATCCCAAGGACGACATGGAGCACCATCAGAGCCAGGGGATACTTCCCGTCTGGACGGCGAATCTCGATACCCCCTACGTGAAATCCCGGCCGGACTATCAGTCTACAAAAGACATGCTCGCCCAGCCGGTGCCGCCGACGTATTTCCACCCGAAATCGAACGAGCTGGCCACCGCCTTCGGCGAAGCGGTCGTAGGGGTTCTGTTCGGCAAAGGACAGCCGAAGCCCTTGCTGGACGAAGCTGCCGCCAAGATGGATCGCATCCTCAAGGACTAGCGGCCCGTTGAAATACGACCTGCGGTGGCAGCGCTACCGCAGGTGTTTCTCTCGAACGTGCGCGCAGCAGTCCTGCGTGCACAAGATGGCCGACGTGCTCGACGAGGGCCCAGGCATCGAGCCCAAGCCGGGGGCGAAGTCCGCGTGATATCTCATCAGGCGTTGCCTACTGCCATGCGCCAATGGTTTCGCATCGCGTTCCCCGAGAACTACCTGGATCGCCGGAAGCGTGCGGGATTCCTGTTCGTCCTCCCCGCGCTGCTCTTCTTCGGTTCCGTCTTTATCCTGCCGCTGGCCCAGTCCATCATGTACTCGTTCTACAGGATCGCCCCGGGCGGAGCGAAGGAGTTCGCCGGCCTGAGCCGTTATGAAAAGGTGCTCACCGACCCCTCTTTCTGGACCGCCGTCGGAAACACCGTCCAGCTGCTGCTGTTCTGCGTGCCCACGACGGTAGTCCTTGCGCTCGCGGTGGCGCTCGGTCTCAACCGGATCAGCAATCTCAAGTGGCGCAACGTCTTGGCTTCGATGTACTTCCTGCCCTTCGCCACTTCGCTGGTCGCGGCAGCCCTCATTTGGCAATGGATCTACGATCCGGTCTACGGCTTCCTCAACTACGCCCTGTCGTTCGTCGGCATTCCGCCCCAGAGGTGGTTGCAGAGCCTGCTCGAGGTGCGCCCGGCCATCGCCGCCGTGAGCGTCTGGGTCCGGATCGGCTTCGACACGATGATCTTCCTCGCCGCGTTGCAATCGATCCCGGAGGAGTACTACGAAGCGGCCGACATCGACGGCGCCAGTGCCGCGCAGCGACTGCGGTACATCACCTTGCCGCTGCTGAACCCGCAGATCATCATGGTTTGCATTCTCGAACTCATTTTCAATTTCAAGATCTTCGATCAGGTGTACGCGACGACCCAAGGCGGACCGGCGGGCGCCAGCCAGACCATCATCATGCTGTTGTACGATACCGCGTTCAAATACTTCCGCTTTGGCGAAGCCTCCGTCATGGCGGTCTTCGTCTTCGTCACGCTCATGCTGGTGACGTTGCTGCAATGGCGCCTTTTCCGAAAACCTGTCGAGTACTGACCAACGGGCCTCCGTCATGCCATTGCTTCCGATCCCGGGCAAGACATGAATTCCACTGCTTCGGCGAGCGCATCATCGGCGCGTGCAGGCCTCACCCTCAAGCAAGTCCACTTCCGCTGGCTCATCACCCTCGCCCTCGCATGCGGGGCCATCGTCATTTTCTTCCCTTTCTTCTGGATGGCGGTTACCTCGCTGAAAACCGCCCCCGAGATCCAGCGCGTGCCGCTGCAGATCTCCCCCGACAACTGGCTCAACCTGGACAACTACTTGGAAGTTTTCAAGCGCGAGTCCTTCCTGCGCTACCTGCTGAACAGCGCGATCGTCTCCTCGATCGCCGCCGTGAGCAGCGTGGTGGTCTCGTCTCTTGCGGGGTTCGGATTTGCAAAATATCGCTTTCCCGGACGCGACGTCTTCTTCCTCGCCATCGTCGGCATCTTGATGGTCCCCTTCCAGTCCGTCGTGGTACCGCTGTACGTCTGGATGAACGACCTCGGGCTGCTCGATACCTACGCAGGCATCGTGGCGCCGGACCTGGTCAGTGTCTTCGGCGTCTTCTTAATGCGGCAGGCGATCGAGATGATTCCCAACGACTACATCGACGCGGCGCGCATCGACGGCGCCAGCGAGCTCCGAATCTTCTTTCTGGTGATTTTGCCGTCGGTGAAGCCGGCCATCGCCACCTTGCTGATCATCAAGTTCTTGTGGAGCTGGAACGAGTTCTTCTGGCCGATGGTGGTGATCAGCAGTCCCCAGATGAAGGTGGTCACCATGGGCCTGATGAGTTTCACCAACATGTATTTCATCGAATACAACCTCCTCACGGCCGCCGCGGTGATCAGCATCCTGCCCATCCTGCTTATTTTCATCACGCTGCAGCGCTGGGTGGTCCAAGCCGTGGTGATGAGTGGTTTGAAGGGCTGAGTGTCTGCGCAAATCCCTCCAGGCACGCAATGTTAGGACGGCTCGCATCTGCCCTCGTTAAGACCGGCAGACAGCGAGGCATCCGCATTGACCACGTTCAACAACAAATTCCAACTTGCTGAAGCGTATCGCGACCGTTGAAGGCGCAAATGCCGCCTGCGGTAAGCGCAACGTAACGTTCCTGTTGGGGCGGTATACTTAGCGCCCTCAACGGAGCCGGCTAAGCGCCATGAGCCATTATCACTGCGTCGTCTGGATCGATCACAGGGAAGCGCATGTCATCCAGTTCAACCCGGACGATGCAGAAGAAAGCATCATTCACCCGAAGTCCAAGCACAAAGCCCATCTGCATCACAAGGAGGGTGTTATCGGACCGGGCAAGACACCGCCGGACGATAAGTACAATCAGGAAGTCGCCGACGCGATCAAGGATGCCGGCGAAATCCTGATCGTGGGTCCCTCCACCGCCAAGCTCGAGCTCTTCCAGCTCGTTAAGTTCGCTCGCCTGCACTTCGAAGCCGATGACCGCATGCGCCCGCAAACCTGAGCGGCACCGGGACAGGAATTGCGGAGACCATATGGCGAAAAAGAAGATCTGCGTGGCCCTACAGGGCGGGGGCGCGCATGGCGCCTTTACCTGGGGCGTCCTCGATCGCCTGCTCGAGGAAGAGTCACTCGAGATCCAGGCGGTAAGCGGAACGAGCGCGGGGGCGATGAACGGCGCGGTCATGGTCGATGCGTTGAAGCGCGGCGGGCGGCAGCATGCGCGCGAGCGACTGGAACGGTTCTGGCGCAGCATCTCGGAGGCGGGCGACAACATTTTCAAGCCGGGCCGCACGCTGCTTCCCGCCTTCGGCCCCAATTCGGACTGGTCGCCGATCGCGCTCTGGTCGGATGTGCTGTCGGTCGTCTGGTCGCCGTACGACAACCCGTTTTATGTGAACGTGCTGGCCGCCGTCATCGGCGAGGAGCTTCCCGATTTCAGTGTGCTCAACGACGACAGGACGCCGTATCTCTTCGTGTGCGCGACGAACGTCAAGACCAACCAGCGGAAGATCTTCCGCCCGGGGGAGCTCGGCGTCAGCGCACTGACGGCGTCGGCGTGCCTGCCGACCATCTTCCGGTCGGTCGAAGTGGATGGCGAGTTCTATTGGGACGGCGGCTACCTCGGCAACCCTGCGCTGTATCCATTGCGCAGCCCGGCGCTCACGGCTGACCTGCTGATCGTCTGGGTCAATCCACTGAACCGGCACGACGTGCCGACCAATGCGCGCGACATCCTGGACCGGCTGAACGAGGTTACCTTCAACGCAACGCTGGTGCAGGAGATCGAGGCGATCGACGCGGTCAACGAGCTGAAGCCGCCCGGGAATGCCTTAGCCTCTCCTTACAAGCGCATCCGCCTGCACGAGATCAAGGATGAACCCGCTCTCGCGCGGCTCGGCCATGCGAGCAAGAGCAATACCGACTGGAGCTTCCTTCTCGAGCTGCGGGAATTCGGGCGTCACGCAGCGAAGCGATGGCTCAAGACCGACCTCGACCACGTCGGCAGCAAGCAGACCGCCGATATACCTCGCGCGTTGCGTTGCCTTGAGACCCGCTGACCGCGACAACGATGACCGGCCGCTACGTCGGCGCTTACCGCGAAAGGACGATTGAAGTGCACGTCCTGCTGATTATTTTGGTATCGATGCTGTTGCTTCCCGGCACGACCGCGCAGGCGGAAGAGCTCAGGCGGGAACAGGCCGTCGAACGACTCTCCCACGCCTCCGCACAAGCGCGCCGCGAAGCTACCGTCCGGCTGGGCGAAGTCGGCATCATGGCCGACGTGCCGGCGCTGCTGAAAGTGCTGCGCGATTCCGACGAGGACACGCGTCAGCATGCCGAACAAGCCATATGGCGCATCTGGGCGCGTTCCGGCAACCAGAAGGTAGATGCGCTCTACCAGACCGGCATCGACCAAATGAATGCCGGCGACCTGCAGCAGGCGATCGCCACCTTCACCCGCATCATTGAGCTCAAGCCCGATTTCGCGGAAGGCTGGAACAAACGCGCGACCTCCTATTTCCTTGTCGGCGATTTGCACAAATCGCTAGCCGACTGCGACGAGGTCATGAAGCGCAATCCGCACCACTTCGGCGCGCTTTCCGGCTACGCCCTGATCTACACCCGCCTCGAATATTATGACCGTGCGCTCGAATACTCTCGCCGCGCACTGGAGGTCAATCCCAATCTGGACGGGGTGAGGCAAAACATCGATCTGCTCGAGGGCCTGCTCGCGCAGCGGCGAAAGCAAATGATCTGATTCAGTGATATCGGTCTTGGCCGATCGAGCGAACAGCGCGCTATCTACCTGACGCATTACTGAGGATTGCCGAAATGCGTTACAGCTTCCAGACTTGCGTCTTCCCCGCGAAAGCGGGGATCCAGTGGCGTTCGCCAAAAAGACACTGGATTCCCGCTTTCGCGGGAATGACGATGTAAAGGTGACGATCGTCACGCACTTCGCCAATGTACGTTAGAAGACCAATGTACGTTAGAAGACATCAGAGCCGGTTGACCCGAGCGGCAGAACCACCAATACTCTGGCGCGCACAATTGAAACAACTATCCGTACCCATGATGCAGGCGCAAGAAGCCACCAGGATCTCCAAAGCGCTCCTCGGCCCTGGGCAAACCTTTCGGGGCCCCTCATGCATAGACGTTCATTTCTCCATTCAGCGGCGCTGGTCGCGCTCGCCCAGGTCGCCGGCCACAGCATGACTCCCGACGCGCTCGCGGCCACCGCGAAGCAACGAGGTGACCCACTCCTCGATGCGTGGACCGGACCTCACGGCGGCTCTCCGCGCTTCGACATGGTGAAGGTCGACGCATTCAAGCCGGCCATGATGAGAGGCATGGACTTGTACCGTGTCGAGATCGCCGCCATCGCTGGCAACAGCGTTGCGCCGAACTTCGAGAACACGTTTGCAACGCTCGACGATTCCGGCCGTCCCTTCAAACGCGCCACGCGGATCTTTCAGATTTACACCTCGACCATGAACGATAAGCGTACGCAAGCGATCGAGACCGAGATGGCGCCGCTGCTCTCCGCGTTCGGCGATGAGATCGTGCAGAATGAGGCGCTGTTCGCGCGCTTGAAAACGGTTTACGACGCTCGCGCGAACGCGAACCTGTCGCCTGAGCAGCAACGACTCGCCGACGTGGTTTACACGAACTTCGCTCGTCGGGGCGCGGCCCTCGGCAAAGGCGAAAAAGCGCGTCTGAAGGAAATCAACAAGCGCCTCGCCAGCCTCTTCACGACCTTCCGCCAAAACCAGCTGGCCGATGAAGAGAGCTACACGCTCGTCATCGACAAAGAAGCCGACCTTGCGGGATTGCCGGACAACCTTCGCGCGGCGGCGGCTGGCGCGGCGGCTGCGAAAGGTCAGAAGGGCAAATGGCTCTTCACCAATACGCGCTCGTCGATGGAGCCGTTCATCACCTACTCCTCACGCCGCGATCTGCGAGCGAAAGGATGGCGTATGTGGATCATGCGCGGCGACAATCCGGGCGCGCACGACAACAAACCGGTGATCGCCGAGATCCTGCAGCTGCGTGCCGAGCGTGCCAAGCTCCTGGGCTTCGCCAGCCACGCGCACTGGATCCTGGACAACAATATGGCCAAAACGCCCGATGCGGCCATGGCCCTGATGATGAAGGTATGGAAGGCGGCGGTCTCGCGCGCACGCGAAGAAATCGCCGACATGCAGGCGGTCGCCGACAGCGAAGGCACCGGAATCAGGATCGAACCCTGGGACTATCGCTATTACACGGAGAAGGTCCGCAAGGCGAGATACGATATCGATCAAACCGAGGTCAGCGAGTACCTGCAGCTCGACAAGATTCGCGAGTCGATGTTCTGGGTGGCGGGTCAGCTCTTCGGGATGCAATTCGTCAAGATCGAAGATGTGCGCGTTTATCATCCCGACATGAGCGTTTACGAGGTCCAGCGCGATGGTAAGCGGGTCGGACTGTGGTACTTCGATCCCTACGCACGCGCAGGCAAGAACTCCGGCGCCTGGATGAACGAATATCGCACGCAGGAAAAGTTCAAGACCGAGATCACGCCCGTCGTATCCAATAATTCGAATATGGTGAAAGGTAAGGCGGGAGAACCAGTGCTTATCTCGTGGGATGACGCCGTCACCATGTACCACGAGTTCGGCCATGCTCTGCACGGCCTCAACTCGAACACGAGCTATCCGACGCTCGCAGGCACCTCCGTCAAACGGGACTTCGTGGAATTTCCGAGCCAGCTCAACGAGCATTGGCTGCGCACGCCGGAGGTTCTCAACCGGTTTGCGCTCCATCACAAGACGGGCAAGCCAATACTCGCCGAGCTCGTCGCCAAGCTCGACGAGGCCACGAATTTCAATCAGGGCTTCGCGACCGTCGAATACCTGGTCGCGGCAATTTACGATGTGAAAATCCATCTCGCCGCCACGCCGGATCTAAAAATCGACGCAGCGGCGTTCGAGAAGCAGACGATGGCCGAGATCGGTTGTCCGAGCGAAATCGTCATGCGTCACCGTCCGACCCAGTTCGGCCACATCTTTTCCAGCGACGGCTATTCGGCGGGTTACTACGTCTACTTGTGGGCTGACACGCTCACCGACGACACCTTCGAGGCGTTCACCGAGGCGGGTGGTCCCTACGACAAGTCAGTCGCAAAGCGCTATTACGAGACGATCCTGAGCGTTGGCAATTCGGTGCCGCCCGACGAAGCGTTCCGCCGCTTCCGCGGCCGGGACGTCGACACCGATGCGCTGATGCGGGGACGCGGCTTTCCGGTCACGACGATCTAGTGCGATCTCGCTCGTTTGGCGACGAATGACCAACAGTCCGTCTCATCGATCGGTGCCGCTTGGTCTTATTGAGCATCAGGAAAAGTGCATCACGCCCGCATCCTTAAGATCGTCGTCCCCGCGAAAGCGGGGACCCAGCGGCGTCCGTCAAAAAAGACGCTGGGTTCCCGCTTTCGCGGGAACGACGCGAGTTTCCGGAAGCACCCATTTCGGTAATTCTCAATAGTTCAAATGGCTCTGTGCCTCGAGGCAGCGCTCAAGCAGACGTGGCGCTTCCATACGCTTCGTCCACGACGCCCATGAGCCAGTGGGGCCGCGCCAGCGCAGCTCGTCCACATCGCGGAACAGAGGAGCATCGGTTCGCAGCGTCGCAAGATCCTT
>WNFR01004537.1_pt1 | contig 14271 bp, 8 predicted proteins | sample 5400221 | NCBI WGS metagenome assembly WNFR01 (sample SAMN13153357, study PRJNA577476) | soil metagenome | isolation source: 40 cm soil under Madrone tree | place: USA:California | collected 2016-06-14 | reverse complement strand
CGGTCGCCGCGACCACCAAAATCGCTCCGTCCATCTGTGCCGCGCCCGTGATCATGTTCTTCACATAATCGGCGTGCCCAGGACAGTCTACGTGCGCGTAGTGACGGTTTGCCGTCTCGTACTCCACGTGCGCCGTCGCAATCGTGATACCTCGTGCTTTTTCTTCAGGCGCATTATCGATTGAATCAAACGCCCGCACCACGATCTTTGGATTATGCTTCGACAACACCTTTGTTATCGCCGCCGTCAACGTCGTCTTACCGTGGTCTACGTGCCCGATGGTTCCGATGTTTACGTGCGGTTTCGATCTATCAAACTTTTCCTTGCTCATCTCTTCGCCTCTCGCTCCTTAAAATCAATTAAGTTGTAAGCGTAGGGCCGCCGCGCTGTACTCTTAGCGAGAGAAGCGACCCACTTGTATAAGACTATTTACCGCCGCCCTGTACTTTTGCGATCACTTCCTCGGCAATATTCTTCGGCGCCTGATCGTAACGCTCGAAATGCATGGTCGACGTCGCGCGACCCTGTGTTGCGGACCGGAGATCGGTTGTGTATCCGAACATTTCGGAAAGCGGCACGAACGCGGTCACAACTTCAACACCGCCCGGCCGAGGTTCCATTTTCTCAATCCGTCCGCGGCGCCGATTAAGATCTCCGGTCACAGCTCCGACGAAATCCTTGGGTGTAACCACTTCGACGCGCATTACCGGCTCGAGCAATACAGCCTTTGCCTTTCGAACCGCATCCTGGAACGCAAGCGAACCAGCGATGTGGAATGAGCGCTCGTCAGAGTCCACCTCGTGATAGGAACCGAACACTACCCTTACCTTGATATCGACAAGTTCGTAACCCGCAAGGAACCCGCGTTCCATTGCATCCTTGATGCCCTGTTCGATTGGCTTGATGAACTCCCTGGGGATCGCGCCGCCAGTGATGCCGTTTTCGAAAACAAAGCCTTCGCCTGGAGCGGGAGCGATCTCCAACTCGACGTGACCAAACTGACCACGGCCGCCGGTCTGGCGCTTGTAAATCTCCTTACCGGGCGCTGCCTGTGTAATTGTTTCGCGATACGCAACCTGCGGTTTACCGACGTTTGCTTCGACGCCGAATTCACGCTTCATGCGGTCGACGATAATCTCAAGGTGCAACTCGCCCATACCGGCAATAATCGTCTGCCCGGTCTCATGATCGGTCGAGACATTAAAGGAAGGATCTTCCTGTGCCAGCCGATTGAGCGCGATACCCATCTTGTCCTGGTCGGCGCGAGTTTTGGGCTCGACGGCGACGCGGATAACGGGAGCGGGGAAATCCATTGCTTCAAGCACGATCGGTTTGTTTTCGTCACAAACGGTATCGCCGGTTGTAACCTGTCGCATACCGCCGATCGCGATAATCTCGCCGGCACTCGCCTCGTCAATATCCTCACGCTTATTCGCGTGCATCAGCATCAACCGGCCGACACGCTCTTTTGTTCCCTTGACAGAGTTGTAAGCGTAGGAACCAGCTTTGATCGTCCCGCTGTAAATCCGAACGAATGAGAGCTGGCCGAGATGCTTATCCGACATGATTTTGAAGACCAGGCCGGAAAACGGAGCAGTAGCATCTGCAGGACGCGCTTCGACCTCGCCATCCTTTGGGTTAACACCCTCGATCGGCGGAATATCAAGCGGGCTGGGGAGAAAATCTACGACAGCATCAAGCAGTGTCTGAACGCCCTTGTTCTTAAATGCTGAACCGGTTACGACGGGAACCAGTTTTAACGCCAAAGTTCCTTTACGTAAGGCGGCGCGAATCTCGGCTTCGCTGATCTGTTCGCCTTCCAGGTATTTAAGCATCAAGTCGTCATCGACGCTCGAAACAGCCTCAACCATTCGCTCGCGCGCGGCTTTTGCTTCTTCGAGAAGATCCGCTGGGACATCGGTCACCTCGTAAGAGGCTCCCTTTGACTCGTCGTTCCAAACCAGCGCCTTCATCCTGATTAGATCAACGACGCCCTTGAACTGGTCCTCTAAACCAATCGGGATCTGGATCGCAATCGGATTCGCGCCAAGGCGAGTGATGATCGATTCAAAAGAACGATCGAAAGATGCGCCCGCGCGATCAAGCTTATTGATAAAACATATACGCGGCACACCATACTTATCGGCTTGGCGCCAAACCGTTTCAGACTGTGGCTCGACACCGGCAACGCCGTCGAACACCGCAACAGCGCCGTCAAGCACGCGTAGCGAACGCTCGACTTCCATCGTAAAATCAACGTGCCCAGGAGTATCGATGATGTTAATTCGATACTCGTTCTCTTCACGAGTCCAGAAACAGGTCGTCGCAGCCGAGGTGATCGTAATCCCCCGTTCCTGCTCCTGTTCCATCCAGTCCATCGTGGCGGTGCCTTCGTGAACTTCGCCGATTTTGTGCGACACACCGGTGTAAAACAACACACGTTCAGTGGTGGTGGTCTTGCCGGCGTCGATATGCGCCATAATCCCGATATTACGGAATTTATTTAAATCTTTCTTCGCCATGAACCTGAATCCTTAACAGCCAGAGACAAGAGTTTTGCTCAAGCACCGGAAAGCTAATTTTCCGCGCGAGCCCTGGTCTGGCCCACGAAGGGCCAGCTCCTCTGCTGCTAACCCATTACCATTTATAATGCGCGAACGCCTTGTTCGCTTCCGCCATGCGGTGCACGTCTTCTTTTTTCTTGACCGCATTTCCGCGGTTGTTTGCGGCGTCAAGCAGTTCTCCGGCCAGCCGGTCAACCATCGTCTTTTCGCCGCGATTGCGAGCGTTCTGAACGATCCAGCGAATCGCCAGCGCACCTCGCCGTTCCTGGTGAACCTCGATCGGCACTTGATATGTCGAACCGCCCACACGGCGCGATTTGACTTCGACAGTTGGACGGACGTTATCGACCGCACGTTTGAAAACCTTCAAGGGCTCGTCGTTAGCCTTATTTCCCACCTGCAATAAGGCATGGTAGAAAATCTGCTCAGCCGTTGATTTCTTGCCGCCCAACATTACGCCGTTGATGAACTTCGTCACCAAAGCACTGTTGTAGATTGGATCCGGCAATACCTCGCGTCGCTCTGCAACTCTTCGTCGTGGCATATCTTTTCTCAGAGGCTAGAGGTCAGAGGTTGGAGGTCAGTGGCTGCGGACAACCCCGACCCCTCGCGCTCTGCCTGCAGTTCTACTTTCTCTTGGGAGCGGCGCCCTTGGCAGCGCCCTTACCTGCTGCGGCGCCGGCCTTCGGCCGTTTCGCGCCATACTTCGATCGACCCTGCTTGCGATCGGCAACGCCCACGGAATCCAGGGTTCCACGGATGACGTGGTAACGCACACCAGGGAGGTCCTTGACACGACCACCGCGGATCAGCACGATCGAGTGCTCCTGCAGGTTGTGTCCCACGCCCGGGATGTATGTCGTAACTTCGATTCCATTCGTCAACCGGACGCGAGCGACCTTACGAAGAGCCGAATTCGGCTTTTTCGGGGTCTGCGTGTAAACACGGGTGCAAACTCCTCGGCGCTGCGGTGACTCCTGAAGAGCCGGACTCGCCGTTTTGTACTTAACCCTCTCGCGGCCTTTGCGAACAAGTTGATTGATTGTCGGCACTGCGGTGTGTCCTCGTTCTTAATTCGGTGCGCCCAACTTTCGGCGGACGCAAAAAGGTGCCCAACCTGCCTCTTTCCGGAACTTGTCCGGCAGTCAGCGCAGGAGTGCTGCCCTGTAAAATCAGTTTTAATAGGGATGTTCTGAAACTAGCGGGTATAGATCCTGGCTTCCCTAAAGCCGAAACTTTTCTGTGGCGTCGCATTTAGTTGGCGAGCAGGCCTTTAACAGGCCGATTCGCGAATTCCGAGTTGGGCCGCCTTTTTACAGACGAGACGCGGAAGTTTACGCCACAATAATTGTCAAGCAACCAGCTAAAAGTACTGCATTTCAGCGGTCGAGCAACGCCTCTATACCTTCAGAACCCATCAAGCGTTGCATTGTCTTAATTCAGACATAGGTCCGAAACGACAGACTTTATAGAACCTGCGGTGCTATGTCAAGTCGCCAACGACAAGCCCGACGTGATTTGTTGTTCTTGGCGCCTCATCCGGACAAATCTCGGCGATAATTGCGCAAATGGTTCACTGGTCCACCGCTAAATGACCCTCGAATTTGCGCCTGATTTCGTCCGCGGTTTCGTCGTCAACCTCGTAAACGGACAGGGCTTCCATATTTTCGATCTGACCGGATTGCGTCAGGGAGTTATCCACATCGTTCTCAAAGCCAACGAATACATCGATCCGGTACCCGATAATTGCCGAGCCGGTATCGTGCGCAATTACAAGTCCATCGTGCACTTCGCCGGATGGAAGTCGAATCCCGTCAAGCGCCGGAATATAAAGAATTGTGCCCAGTTTGACGACATTCGGGTCAACGGCCAGCGAGCGGTAAGGGATTAGCCCGTTGCCATCTTCGCCCAATCCGAACGGAGCTGTTGAAGGCTCTAACCAGCATCTCTCACCGTCATGTGTGCCGCCGACGTTGACGATCTGGCCGCCGTGCAGCCGGGCAGATCCTTCAATATCAAGATGATGCTTAAAAGTTTGCGACACGGACGCAATATATTCCCCGTCGCAATTGTCGAGTCCCACTGTCGCAGGCTCGGCAGGCCACTCTGTAGAGTCTTCGTCCAGTATTCGATAAAAAGTTGGAACGAACTTACCGATTTCGTCCTTCAATTTTACTTGATCGACAGGACTCGAGCTATCTGATGACTTTTTGGATGAATGCGAAGCATCAGGTGGCCCACCTTGTTTCTTTGTCGTAGTTTGTCCAATCAAGATTTGGAATATGAAAAGAACACAAAATGCCCATAGTGTGGGCAACCCCTTTTGCTGTTTCAAATCTCCCCCCTTGAAGTTACCTGAACTCGATTTTTCGTTGGATGCGCGAAGTGTACTTGAAGGTGCGCTTGAGAGGGCATGGAGCAAAAGCGGTGCGATTGAGTAAGGCTCAGAACCGTGACAGGTAAACGGTGGCAGGAGACATGAAAAAGCGAGTTCTTAGTCGATTCTTGTACGAAATCCTGGGAACTGCAGTGAGTGTGTTTTCTGCCCTCTTCTCTTACCTGATGCGCCGCAGTTAGCAAAAAAGCAGCTGTTAGCACCCGAACTTCCTGTCACCTGTCACTTTTCACCTGTCACATTAGAGTAAGGGCTTGCCCGCTGGGCGTCTGCGGATATGTCTGGCGCCACGTCCTCTATGTGAGCTGCGATTTGCCAAACGTTTCCGCACGGATCCTGGACCATCCCACGGCGGTCGCCATAGGGAACGTCGTTTGGCTCTTCGAGCGACACGGCGCCGGCTTCCAGAGCACGCTGGTATGTCGTGTCGACGTCGTCAACATAAAGGTAAAGAAATGCAGGCATCGCATCGCGGGGGCCAACGCTGCTTACCATGACGACCGAGTCGCCAATTCTGATCACCGACGGGACATCCGTGCGGAAATCTCCTTTCGCGCCGAACGCTTCCATGAGAAACTCGACCAGCCTGGCGACGTCGTGAACCACGAGCCTGGGCGTCACGCTATGCCAACCTTCGGGGATCGGTTTAATCATTGGTGCTCTCTCTCTTATATAGCGATAGCAGCCTCTAACACGCGGCTTCGTTTCACCTGCCACACTTACATGACCCGTTCACGAACCCGGTCAAGAATTTCTCTGACCTTCAATCCGAGGCTCTCGACACTATAGGGTTTCTGGATAAGCACAGCTGAGGTTCCCTCGGCGATTTTAAAATGCATCATCGCCGTGCTGTAGCCGGTAAGAAAAACAGCCGGCAGGTTGGGATGCGATGTAAGCATTTGGGTGTAGGCCTCGCTGCCATTCATGCGCGGCATAACGACGTCGAGCATCACAAGATCGATCCGATTCTTGTTTGAGTCGAAAATCTCAACCGCTTCCAAACCATCGCAAGCGACGAGTACGGTGTAACCAAGGTCTTCCAGAACGTCCCGAGCGAGCTCTCGAAGATCCTCTTCGTCTTCCGCCAAAAGGATTGTCTCGGTACCACCCCGTACAATTATCTTAATTTCCGGCTCTTCAGCTTCGATATTGGAAACGGCAATTGGCCAGTAAACCTTAAACACAGTGCCGCAACCGACTTCAGAGTAGACCTCGATTGAGCCCTCATGTTGTTTTACGATCCCGTAGACCATTGACAAGCCAAGTCCTGTGCCGCGGCCGACATCCTTCGTCGTGAAAAAGGGTTCAAAAATTCGATCCCGCGTCTCCGGAGTCATACCGACTCCTGAATCGCTCATCATCAGGCGGACATACTTCTGGTCCTTGGCATCAGGGTGATTGCGCATGTATGTTTCGTCAAAATTGACCTTTTCCGTTTCGATTAGAAGACGGCCACCTTCAGGCATCGCATCGCGCGCATTCACTGCAAGATTCATAACCACCTGCGCAACCTGCGAAGGGTCTGCAAAAATCAGTGGAAGGTTCGGAGTCATATTGATCTGGACCTCGACGTCCTCGCCAATGATACGCTGGAGCATCTTCATAGTATCCGCAATCGTTTCGTTAAGATCGATGTTTTTACGCTCGAGATGTTGACGGCGGCTGAAGGCCAGCAACTGGCGCGTCAGCGTGGTAGCACGATTGCCGGATTTCAAAACCTCTTTAAGGCGGGAATGCAGACGGCCGCCTTCCTCGGTCATACGCATCGCGAGTTGAGTATTACCAAGAATTGCAGTCAGCAGATTGTTGAAATCGTGAGCGACCCCGCCAGCGAGCGTGCCAATCGATTCCATCTTCTGCGACTGCCTGAGTTGTTCTTCGCTTTGCCGGAGCGCTTCCTCTGACCGACTACGCTCAGTAACGTCATTAACCATTATCAGGACGGCAGATTTGCCACCATAAGTAAGACGGTGCGAGGCAATTTCGACATCGATAATGGTGTTGTCTTTTTTGCGGTGTTTCCATAATTCGGACGCCACCATCGTTCTTGCTCTGACAGCGGCCACCCTTTCACGGAGCGCCGGCAGATATTCGGGTGGTCTGATGTCTTCGATAGTCATCGCCAGGAACTCTTCCCGTGAATAACCGTAGTGTTCGATTGCCGCATCATTTACGTTGAGGAACTGGAGAGTTTCGAGATCGAAGACCCACGATGGGAGAGGGTTGCGGTTAAACAACAACCGATAGCGTTCGTCCGAATCCCGCAACGATTCCTCGGCCTGTTTACGTTCGGTAATATTCTGAATCTGCGAAATGAAGTAAAGAGGCAGTCCCTCGTCATCTCGGACGAGAGATACGCACAGGAGCACCGGCACAATTTGTCCATCACGATGCACATAGTGCTTCTCCATTTGATAGTAGGTTATTTCACCGCTCAACATTTTCCGTACATATTCGAGATCCAGTTCAAGGTCGTCGATGTGCGTGATCGTTTGAAAGTCAAGCTCAAGGAGTTCGTCTTCGGAATAACCTACTATGCCGCAGAGCGATCTATTTACCTGCATAAAACGCCCGTCGGGGCCAACCATCGCCATTCCTATCGGAGCAAGATCGAAAGCGCCCCTAAAGCGCTTTTCACTAAGCCGTTGGGCTTCTTCAGCAGTCCGGCGCGCCGTAATGTTGTGGTTAATGCTAAGGACCGCCTGACGTCCCTGAAAATCGATTAGCGAAAGGTTGATCAAAAAGTAGAGTGGTGTGCCGTCCGAGCCATGTTGAATGCTCTCGAAAGAATGTTCCTGGCCCTTTGATAAAAGATTTTTCAACTGTCCGCTGTTCTCGGCAGTGTTCCCTAAAAGACTGTCGAGACTTAAACCAATGAATTCTTCACGCGGGAGGCCATAGACTTCGCATGCCTTGTCATTCATCTCCAGGACGATCTCGGACTGCAGATCGAATATCAGTATGGCATCGCGGGCAAGTTCAAAAAGACGGCGATATTCCTCTGATTGACGCATGGCAGCTTCGAGACGTTTACGCTCATCAATATCCTGAAAATAAATACTAAGGCCCGACGCGGACGGGTAAACTCTGATGTTGAACCACTTGTTCTTTGGCTGATAAAATTCCTCGAATTCGGCGCGAACACCCTCGGACGATGCTTTAGAAAATCCGGAGCAAAGAGTTGAGCCGGGCGATTCCGGAAACTCGGACCAAATCGGGCGCCCGAGAAGTTCGTTCCGCGAACGGCCAAGCAAACGCTCAGCTTCGGTATTCAAATACTTAAATCTCCACTCTGTATCAAGAGCGAAGAAGGCATCGTTGATGCTTTCGAATATGGTCGCTATTTCGCGGTTGGATTTTCGCAATTCTTCTTCGACACGCTTACGCTCTGTTATATTACGAATGATACAGGTCGTAAAGTGTTTGCCATTGTTGCAGTATTCGCCTGATGAAATCTCGATAGGGAACGTATAACCACTCTTGTGCAAACCACTCAGTTCGACTGCTGCACGAGGGATGTCGGTTCCTCCGGTACACGTGTCCGAGTCCGAACTAACACTGCATGAAGGCCGCACATAATCAGGCACAAACATTGTAAGTTCAGCACCTGTAACCTCGTCGGGCGTATAACCGAAGATCTCTTCAACCGCCGCATTTACAAATAGCACGTGACTGTCACGATCGACTGTAACGATACAGTCGGAAGCAGTTTCAGTTACCAATCGATAACGCACTTCCGATTCGCGGCGGGCTTCCTGTTCACGTTTGACACGGGTCAAGTCCATCACGACACCATTCCAAAGGATGTCGCCGTTTTCTTGTTTTTCAGGACGAGATGCGGCTTGTACCCAACGCAGTTCACCGGTCGGAAGGGTAACGCGTCCTTCCCATTTCCAGGGAGTGAGTTGAGCAGCGGATTCAGCGATTGAGCGAAAAAACTCCGAACGCTCCTCAGGGTGCACATTGTCTATCAACAAGCCCGGATTGCTGACTATGTCCTCTGGATCGATGCCACAAACATCACGGCTGCCTTCACTGACAAACGGCAAACTCATTGTGCCGTCAGGGTGAAGAGCAAACTGATACACCATACCAGGAGCATTCGCACTGATTTGTTGGTATCGCGAGTCGCTGCCATTAGGTACCGATTCGACGCGGATGTGCTCTGCAACCTCCACGTCGAGAGCGTGGTTTGAGTTCGCCGACATTGTGTATCGGCGATGCAGTTGAATCTGAGAAATGATCTGGCGTTGCAACGCCCGTAGCGCATTTAGCTGAACAAGCCCGAGTTCGCCTGGTATTCGGCCAAGGACGCAAATCGACCCAAAAACATTTCCTTCATCCAGGAGTATGGGAATGCCGGCATAAAACCTGAACTCTTTATCGAGACTTCGTGCCGAACTGTCCTCAAAGCGGTTGTCTTCCTGAGAGTCGTTGACAATGATTGGCTCAGTCTGCGTGAGAACATATGATTGAAAAAGGTCAAGTTGAAATCTTTCGGCCGTTGTGAGTTCGACGTTGGTACGCTCCCATTCTCCTGCTTCATCGGCAAGTTTGAAACCCGCAATCGGAGCCCGACAAATCTGTGCGGCGATGAGAAGAAAATCGTCGAAAGTCTGCTCGAGGGTTGCATTCGCACTCGGAAGGGTTCGAAGAAGTTCAGCGCTCATCGGCTTGGACCGGCCTGGAACTGTTTTCATTCTCTGAGACTCCATTTTGATTAAATAGGCAGCGGACAAAGAGTCGAAAGCTGCACGATTTAACAATAGAACTCCGTTTAAAACGTTGAAAATAAGAATATATTTGACGAGTGGACATGTAGATTTCGAGGATAGTACAAAAGCTCAAGCGCCACACGAGGGAAAGGTCGATATTAGGGGTCAGTTGGAGTAAGCGCCGTACGACTTTCGACGTATCGGAGCTTACTCTACGAAGTAGTATTCCTGCAAGACGATTGCCATCACTACCTCTGACCTCTAGCCTCTGACTTCAGCTGCGGGATGTTCGATGAACACAAGTATCTGGTTTTTTACTAACATCCAGCATCTGACATCTAACATCTAAACGGCGCCTCTGGTAGAATTGACCCATGCAAAAGATAACTACGTTTTTGATTGCAGTGAGTTAATAAGGAGTTTGCACTGCCGTTCGCGGACACCAGACTCTGCCGGTAAGAAGTGAGGTTGCTGACAGTTGGGAATATCAAACAGATTATTTTCCGACTAAATCGGACTCGATGAAATAGATACACCACTTTAAGCATAGCGTCTAACGGGACAATTTAAGAAAAGCAGCGACAACGCCGATTCGCTTGCTTTTCATCCGCGTTGATCCACGGCTAATTTGTCCTGGGTGTATGGAGTAATTTGGCAACCGAAGTTCGGCGCTAACATCTCGAAACTGGCGTTTCACTAACATCTAACATCTGAATTCACTGCTTCAGACCAGGAGGTAAGCCGCCGCCGATCTTAACCTTCTTTGCGTCCTCTTCTTTTTTCCTTGCCTGCTCCTGAACCTGTTTCATAACGGCCTGTTTGCGCTGCTGATTGTCTTTAGCGGTCTGCAGTGCCTCTTGCGCTCTAAAATTGTCGGGCTCAATCTCCAGAGCTTTCTGAAACGCAGACGCTGCATCCTGATACTGGGTTAGTTTCATGTAGGTCGTGCCGAGTTCGAAATAGTAGTCACTATCATCCGGAACCATTCGGACTGCTTCCTTCAACGCACGAACTGCTTCTTCGGATTTACCGAGCTTGTTATAGGCTTCAGCTAATTCGAACTGCGCCTGCGATTGATCGGGGTTAGCCCGCAAATCCTTTTGATAAGCCTCGACCGCTGCCTTGAACTCTTTCTCAGCGTCATCACGAGAACCAATTACATAATAGGTGAGTCCAAGTTTCAGATGCGCCTGCGCCAGATCAGGGTCCAGCTTTATCGCTTCTTCGTATGCCACAGCGGCAGATTTATCCTCGTTCTTTTGATACAGTTCGTTGCCTTTCTCAAGGTACGCCTGTGCCTGCGCTTTCGCACCACCCTCGACAGAAACAGCGGAACTGGAGTCGCCTCCGGGCACAGAAACGCCGGAAGCGCTCTGAGCCGATTTGTTTCGGTCACCACAACCGGCAAGTGTTGTGCAGGCGACAAGTACGAGAATTATATTTCGCATATATGTCAATTGACTCTCGGAAAAACTGGGAGGCCGGTAAGGCTTTTTACCTCAGTTCAAAGCCGCAGTCAACTACCCAGGGGCGAACCAGGACCTGCCCGAGAGCCCTGCTGCACCGCCTTATGATTGTGAAATCGACCGCACCCTACTCGTGCCGCAACGCCACCATGGGATGAACGCCGCTGGCGCGGTGCGCTGGTAGAAGACTGGCCACAAATCCGACTGCCAATAGAAAAGCGCAAACAAGCGACAAAGTAATAGGATCTGACGCACCGACGCCGTAAAGCAGATTTGACATCAAACGTAACAAGACCAACGCGAGCCCAAGTCCAATCGCGAGTCCGATCGTCACGAGAAGGATTGCCCTTCCCACAACCAGTCTGATGATATCCAAACGTTGTGCACCAAGTGCCAATCGCAAACCCATTTCCTGAGTGCGTTGCGAAACCGAATAAGAAATAACGCCATATACCCCGACGGCTGCGAGGACCAGCGCAACCGACGCAAAAATTGCGAGTAGAAAAGTATAGAGCAAAGGTTGCGCATAGGAGTCCGAGATCATAGAAGTCATCAACTTGATTCCGGAGACAGGCAGATCCTTATCCAGAGCCAAAACGGCGTTTCGAACAGCTCCAAAATTCTGTTCCGCCGATTCTGAGCGCGTCACAAGCGTAACGGCAAGCCCGCCATTCTGGAGATATGGTTCGTAAATTTCCGGCTGTGGCTCAATATTCAGTGCGGTGTGACTGACTGAGCCTACGACCCCAACAATTGTGCGCCAGGGGTTCTTAGATTCAGGACGTCCCTTCTTAATCCGCTTACCAACGGGATCCTCGTTTGGAAAGAAACGCCGAGCCGCGGATTCGTTAATTATAGCGACAGCAGGAAGATCAGAGGTGTCATGATCATTGAATGTACGGCCGGACCGGATTGGGATTCCCATCGTCTGTAAATAATCAACGCTAATGACACGATAAAATGCCCTTGGTCTTTGCGCTGGATCAGGGATTGGACGGCCTTCAACCGTAAAAGATGAATTGCTTTCGTTTCCGCTAAACGGAAGGTTGTCGACAGTGCCAACGGTTCGTACCCCCGGCAACTCGCCGATGCGTTTTACAAGCTGTTGTTGGAACGCAAGCTGCTGAAATTTCTCCGGATAGCGTGATTGAGGCAATGCAAGTTCAAGCGTAATGACGCTATCGGGATTAAAGCCCGGATTCACATGTTGAAGGCGAAGCAGGCTTTTGATCATCAACCCGGATGCCACGAGCAGAACCAGCGCCAGCGCAACCTCTGAAACAACCAGCAGGCTGCTTACACGATTTATACGCGCTCCTCCGGACGAACTTCTCCCGCCTTCCTTCAAAGTTTCGGTCAAATCCGGTCTTGAGGCCTGCAGTGCGGGAACAAGACCGAAGATTATCGGCGTTATGATCGAGATCAAAAGGGTGAATAGAAGAACCCGAAAATCGAGCCCAACATCTTTCAAGTGCGGGACATTTACAGGAGTGAACGCAACCAGAAGACGAATACCCAGCGCGGCCAACAACAGCCCGGGCAGCCCACCAAGCAGACCGAGGACCAGACTCTCAGTCAGCAGTTGTCTGATGACATCAATGCGCCGCGCGCCGAGAGCAGTACGGATCGCGATTTCTTTTTGACGTTGCGCAGCTTTGACCAGTAGTAAGTTGGCGACGTTGGCACATGCAATCAACAGTACGAAACCCACCGCTCCGACCAGGATAATCAAAGCCAGACGAATATCACCGGTGACCTGTGTTGATAAAGGCGTAAGATGAATTCCCATCCCTTTGTTTTGCGCTATATATTCAGTCTCGAGACGATTTGCAATTACATTCATCTCTGCCTGTGCACGTTCAATGTTAATGCCCGGTTTGAGGCGGCCCACCATAAATAGATTTGCCAGGCCTCGCTCCATAGGCAGTGCATCGGTGGTTAATGGCACCCAAAGTTCGGCGTTGGGCATCGTGAACTGAGACGAAGCGATTGTCGCAGTGAAGGAAGGTGGGAATTTGAAGTCGGGCGGCATAATGCCGATCACATTATAGCTTTGACCGTCCAGTTGAACCGGCTGGCCGACGATATTAGGGTTGCCTCCAAACCGGCGCTGCCAAAGTCCATAGCTTAGGACCAGTACGTTGCCGGTACCCGGTTTGTCCTCGTCAGGAGAAAACGTCCTTCCCTTTAACGGTTCGACGCCAACCAACTGAAATAGTCCCGATGAAACTCGAAGCCCGATCACACGATCAGGCTGGTCCCCTCCGGTCAGATTAAACGTCGCGTCCGTGAATGCTCCGACGTCGGCAACAGGTTCGGCGGCACTCTTAATATCGAGGAAGTTGGGAAATGACGATGGAATCTCGCCTCCCTTACCTACGTTTTTTTCCCAAACCATCAACAATTGTTCGGGACTCTTGAATGCCAATTGTCGAAGCAAGACGGCATTAACCACACTGAATATTGCGGTGTTGGCGCCGATCCCCAAAGCAAGAGTAAGGACGGCAATTGTCGTGAACGCGCGATTCTTGAGGAGCGTTCGAAACGCGAATCTGAGGTCTTGCGCAAGTGTATCCATTAAGATATTTCCTCGCTGGTCTTTACCTTTGTGAGTGACAGGTCACCCGAAACGATAATCGTCTCCAGATGCATTTGCATGCTCGCCTGGTCCGATATTGAATTTTAGATTTGAATACAGAAAGCACCGCCTGTCGTAGTAGTAAATACAAGGACATTCCATCGCGCGACGCGCCGGATCAAACAGTAAAGTGTATTGGTGTCTTAAAGCTTGAACAGCTCGTTGAATGGATGATTTATACGATAACCTGACGGGGGGTGCAAATAAAGGAGTGCTTTCGTAAGGAAAGCACTCCCTGATCTGAAAAGAAGTATTATTGGCGGCGAGGCCGCGTGATTTCAATCTTAGTCGTTCAACAGGATGCCTTCGAGTACCATGTGCTTATCTCCTTAAGGGTTGCGAAGTTTGACTCAATTAAAACCAATCAGAAACTTATGATTGGAAAACCGAGCATTTCAGCTCGAAAAGTTTGTTTCTTACACCCGCGAGGCAATAGAAACTTTATTGCTCTCTTGTTCTGACTATCTATATATCAAGCTGCGTGCCACAGGCA
>WNFR01004536.1_pt1 | contig 14272 bp, 14 predicted proteins | sample 5400221 | NCBI WGS metagenome assembly WNFR01 (sample SAMN13153357, study PRJNA577476) | soil metagenome | isolation source: 40 cm soil under Madrone tree | place: USA:California | collected 2016-06-14 | reverse complement strand
CATGCGTGGCATTCCAACCAACTACATCTTTTTCGGAAGCAGGCTTTGCTCATGACATTGAGTCGGACGAGGTCTAGTCATTTTCTTAGTTACACGCACATTAAATTCATATGCTCGGCGCTCGACGCGGCCTGCGTCATCGCTCACACATCATCCACAGCCCAATCATATTCGCATGGCCACGGCTCTGCACGCTGCGCTGCATTCGCAGCGCCAAGAGCGTACGTTTGCCTTCGAGACATCGCACAGTCGGTGGTTCTCTCATCGTAATGTATGTCTGAAGAGTAGTCATCTCCCGATCATGTAATCCCCGGGCCTCCCCGTCAGCGACTTCTCCACATTGTTCCACAGGGTTCCGCCCACGAGGCTCCCGCCAATTCTCGGAGCTAACTGATTTCCCCATAGATGCACATCGACACATCCACTTGCTACATTAGGACTCAATGCCGTTACACTGCTTGTTTGCCACCTGACCTTCTCGAGTACCCCTACATGCCGTACAACCGGTATCTATAGCCGCCACACCAGCGGAGGGGGACGTTCCCACTTTTACTCCCCCAGCATCCTCTCCTCTTCCCCCGTTAATGTATATGTCCCAACACCTCTCCTGCTTGCCACGATGTGCGCGACATCAATCAGAAGGCGATACTCATATATGCACAACCTTTCGATGCCGGACTTGGAACCCACCGTATAAGTCATATATCCCTGTCTCACTTCGCCATCGCCATAGAGGCACCGTTTCTACCAAGGCAGAGGGCGGCCATCGCAATTGTCACATGGCACCGCCGACTATTATGTCTGGGCCGGTGCATATAAAAGCTGAGATTATTGTCCGATATCGATCTGTCTCCCTTATTTTTTCTTCCCTTCTCACAAACACGAGCTCGTGCTTCATATTTCGGTTTGTTGCTTGGTTTATAGTGCGGCTCCTAGGCGCATACTAGAGTCACCCCCTCTCTACGAAGCAACGGGCACTGTCCTATTGACCACATTGGACTTTTTACACGAGTCCCCACCGCGATCGCCAACCTCTTTCATCTATGTTGTTCATTACGCATGCACATGGATCGACAACAACAACTTTTTTTCATGGTCAATCTGCCGATTCATTCCCCGCATTTCCCTCATTATCTCAATTACCCCATTCCTTTGCTGTGTCAACAGCTTTCCCTTCCGACACCAACTTAGAGATAGCCTCCAGGGGCCTCCCCATACTTTCCTCGTGCGCATGCGACTATTCAGAGCCTTGTAAATTAGAGCAAGGGGTGTCCCTTGAACTTTTATCTGCGAGATCGTGCAATGGCACCATCATGGCACCATCTTAGCAGCGTTCTGATTGTTGCACTCTAGTTCGAGGACATGTTTTCGAACGAAGACAAAGGAATGCATACCCGCGTCACAGGAGATATTACCAACCCCTTCGTGTCCTGCAAGATTATCCGTCTCTCGTCGGCTTGCCCGAGTTTGCTTCTCTTGGTCACACCTGGGTCTGAGATCCGAACACCCGTCACGGTCTCGTCTCCCCACATCTTCCTTCGAGCTGATAATCCCGGCTACGACAGCTATCTTAGTGAGTCCTGCATCAGCGCTCCGCAGAAAACGCACACCCACCTCGTAACCCAGGCGTGCTCACTGCAGCGCCGCCGTGACGAGCTCCAGCAGTTCACTCATCGACTTCCCCCGATTTGCGCCATTCTTGGAAATAACCCGCTACCTCTTCCGATATGGTTCCTTCCCGCATCGTCCTCCACCTCGTCTCCTTCAATATCGATGAAGAAATCAGGCAACTTGAAGCGTCCCGCTGTTGATTCGGAAGATGAAGTCAACGAATCCGTACTACCGTTCGACTTACATTAATACATCGTATAATTCCTTTCTCTAATATTGCGCGTTTTCCCCTTATTTCTATCAAATGCTCTTTGACTGACTTCGCACCCCCTACAACAAGCGTAAACAAGGACATTGCCGACGGAGTCGGCCGTTCCTCTGGTTACGATGGCTCGACTAAATTCCACTGTAACAGGTCCCCGCCGGACCAGCGATGACTAAAGCTGAATTCTCCTTTTTACTGTGGCTGCAGGTCCGAGGGAGAAGCTGCACGTGGACTGAACGGCCGACAATGTGTTCGGGGTGAGGAACTACAAAGACGCAGGGTGGGGCGAAGGTCCAGCCGTGTCTAACTGAGTTCGAGTTGGCGGCCAATTCAGTGCGTGCAAGAGAACAGCTGCTCGGGCCACACGTACCCAATTGTCTGGTGCCCAAGACTACACCAAGCTGAAATGCCGTGAGGGGCGAAAAAGGCAGCAGGGAGAGCCCGAGCGGGGAGAGCGAGCTTCTTGGTTGTGTGATGAGTCTGCAACTATTGTACCGTCCGATGTTAAGTAAGAAAGGGGGGCCTCGCTTCATAGCCTCGAGGTCCTTCGGCGAACGTGCGACCCGACGTCGTCGGTGGGATGAGCGACGTCTTTTTGTGGTCGAGACTCGAGTGGCGGGTGCAACGATTGCGGTGCGTTCACGCGTAGCGCAAGGGTATCCCTTACATTATGAGTGCTACTATGTGACTGTCGCATGGCGCGGCCTTGCTTCTCGAACACGAACTTGTTCAGTGTTCACGAGTGCTGAAACCCATGTGGCCAAATTCAGCGCGAACAGGCCGAAACACGTGAGGCACTTAAGCTCTTTGTCATCACATGCACGACAGGCCAAACGCATCGGAGAGGGAGACAATGGTGGTGTCGGAGAATGCACATAGAAAAATGAAAGTTGACAGGTGTATTGACAGGTGTATGCTCCCACATTCCACTTTTCTTAAAGAAGGATTTCCTGGTGACCCCGAGGACGAGAGCAATAATGAACAAGTAAGTATCGGACTTCGCAGGATTCGGACTGGCGGTGGGCGAGGATGAGAAATTAAAGAAAGACAGACCACGAGTTCGACCACTGAATTTGAGCCCTTGCCGAAGACTGAGCGCTGAGTAGCAATTCTAATATGAGCGTGTGGCAATATACAGGCGATTTTTATCTACATTGCCATATCCGAGGCGACTCGCACACTGCATCTGCAAAAAAGATAGGTCTTCCACAGCCTCCCGCGGCCCGGGGCCCTCTGGAACGCCCGGAAGGCTGCGGAAGACCTACTGTTTTTGCAGATGCAGTTGGACATGTGAAACGGCGACAGGTCATCGGACGACGTGTCTAATGAGTACCACGAAGAAATGATAAACGTGCGAAGGGCCTGACTCCGCTTTCCGTCACGGTATCTCATCAATGGAACTGGCCACACAGGACGGGCTTGAATGCGGGCCCCATTACTAGTGATCTGTCGAAATTTCGGAATGAAAATCATGACATCGACGTCGCCAAGCCACTGCCAAGACCTGGGGGCCGAGGCCAAGCGTCCGTGGGGCTGGCATGAGAGGTCGCGGTCACGTGCACGGCATTATGCAGCTCGACGGCAATCAAGCGGGCATATGCATTACAGTTTATTTCAACTTCATAGATTAAGTTCAGCCCACAAACTGTGACTCTGGTATACAATGCACAAAGAAAGAACACCGTCGTTCTCGCGCGTATTGTTGCATAAGCTTGTCGGCATCGTCGTCGCACGGTGCACCAGTCATCAGGAAAAACCTCCCGCGCTAATCAGCGATAATTTTGATAATTTCAGGAACCTACTGCCATTTCGGCATATTATTTCCTTTTTGGGTTAGTTTTCTCGGCTATTATCTCTAATTAGCAAAATTATCGCTGATTAGCGCGGGAGGTTTTTCCTGATGCCACGCACTTTGCAGGTGTTGTCTTGCATGGAGGAAGCATGTTGTGAAAAGGAAAGAAAATGGTAATTGGAGGGAATGTACATCTGGTGCGAACGTGAGGCGATCACGATCGAGGATGGAGTGCAGAGCGTAGGATGCGCAGAGGGCGCAACATGAAGTGAGAGAGGAGGGGTGGCGGCGGTGTGCGCGAGTGAGGCGTAATAAGACTGCACTCGCACACCATGGTGCCACGGTGAACAGCTGGCAGGCTTAAGTGGCAGGCGGTCCAGCCCGCGGGCAGTGCACAGTGTAGATAAATTCTAAAAAAATATTCAGGTAGACATATTACAATATGAACTACAGGTACAGTGGTACGAAAGAGAAGAAACGAAAGGGGCGCAGAGTATGTGTACGTCGGGGAGAGGTCAAGCGGGAGAAGGGGTGACGTGCCTGTCATTCCGTGCACACCTGTGCCCCGTGCACGTTCGTGCGTACACATACGTGTTTGCTAGACCTGTGTAGGAAGGGCCACAGTGGGGAACATGGTCGGCTTTTGGCACATGGGGTCGTCCTTGCAGATCCCCGTTGTCATCGTCGCAAAAAGCGTGATGCCCCACATTTGCATGCTCCGCTCGAGCATTAAAGGGAGGGGTTGGGGAAGGGGAAGGGAATTTGTCGCATAGGCCCACATGAGCGGGTAGGGGGGCTCACGACGTACCTGTCGTTCGCTGCACATGGGCCCATGAGTGGGAGTGGTAACAGTAAGACATAAGGAATGATAAAAAAGAGTGAGAACAACGTACGTGCGCTGCGTTGGTGTGCGTCGTCCACTGCTATCGGAGGGGACTTTGGAAGGACAGAGGTCAGGAATATGGCATGACCCTTGGGACAAAACGTGGACGGGAGACTCGAGCAGAGTCTGATGCGCTCTACGAATATGGTGAAAAGGGTGAGGGGGCGAAGGACGACGCAATTGTAAAATTACGCCATCTGTGGAACGCCCGCTCCCCGGAGATCCTGCAGAGGTGGGGGATGCGCAGTGCAGAGCAGGAGTAAACTGCCGGAGGACCGCGTTAGTTCGTCTTGCTGACGGGGATTCATCTTCGTTGGCCGGACACTTGCAAAAAATGCCCACGGGCACATATGCTAGTTGTCAGAGTCTGTATTGATGTACTATATTGGTGCGACGTGGAGCAAGTTGACCCAGTGCCCGTCCGGGTCCAAGATGAATGCAACGTACGTCAATTTTCTGTCTGTGACCGCCGAGCCGTTGAAAGCGAGCGCATGCCTCCTCGACGTTAACGAACTCGAAGGTGATAGCGACGTGGCCGAACTCATAGGCTGCCTTCACGGACATTGTACACCAACAAGAGGGGGGAGTGACAAATTCATCACGAGCAAGTTGCATCGGTGTCGGTGTCGGCGGTGGCAAAGCGGAAGCAAGGTGGGGCAAGTTGCGTCGGCGACGAGCCAGTGGAACAATTTGATAGCGAAACTTCGCAAGGCAGGGACGACGCCGTGGCCTTATGACTAAGCGTGCTCTTTCACAGGAGGGGGCAGTGACAAATTCAGCACGAGCAAGTTGCATCGGTGTCGGTGTCGACGGTGGCAAAGCGGAAGCAAGGTCGTGCAACTTATTAGCGCAACTTATTTAGCGGCCATGGAACTTTTTCGCACGTGACCTTATGACTATTAAGCGTGCTCTTTCACAGACAAATTCACCACGAGCACGTTGCATCGGTGTCGGTGTCGGCGGTGGCAAGCGGAAGCAAGGTGGCGTTGAAACAGTGGAACAACTTGACAGTGGCCATGGAAATTTCTCTTTTTCGCAAGGCAGCGACGACGCCGTGGCCATATGACTTATTGTATAGGTAGATTTTGATGACGGAGCGTGAGAATACCCGAATTTGTCAACACCTGTCACTGAGAAACGTTAACCTGTCACCACAATGTACGAAAAGTGGCAACAGCAACGTTTGTGTCATCAAATGCAAATTTCTGCAAACTTCTTTTGTCCAGCCCGTCCAAGCTCCGTGGCGAACTGCTCAACGGCGAAATCTCCTACACTTTGAAGGTGGCAAAGACCACCATCGAAAACTGGCGACGTCACAACAACATTTGTCCGCCGCACTCTTCGCTGAGCTACGAGCCGCCAGCCCGAAGCAGCAGTCAGGCCCAACCAATATAGCTCGGAGCCAACACCAGCAGTGGCGGCCAGGCCGGGCGTGCACTAACACCAACCATTGGATCTACCCATGGGGGAGGCCTCTGGCAAACCCGGCGCGGTTCACCGCCTTTCAAAGTCCATCTACCTTGACACTCGTTGACCTTACCCCGAGGGGCACGCCGAACGCCTCGGCCCCATGAGGCTCTGTCTCTGGCTGCCACCGATAGTTTCACATTCTGGAGAGATTTTCATGGCATCGGTTCCACATCAAAATCCGAATTTAGCTCAAATCATGCGGCGTCATTCTGAATAACCGCAAAGAGGATACCGGGCCATTTGGCCCATACTGGCTTGATGCTTACTCAGTGGCGGCAACGGGAATTCCATACGCGGCTCGGTTTATAAGATAGCGAGGGATGAATACTACTCGCTCATTATTCTTATCCTACTCGCTCATTCTTCTTATTCTACTCGCTCGTTCTTCTTACTATCTGCGCCCCCCACGATAATATCTGGTTAGTTCATCCGCTTCCCATTCATCGAATGCGCAACCTTACAACGTTACAGCCCTTTATGCCTTCACCGCGCGTCATTACCTATGGTCTTTCGGGCTTTGGCCCTCGCAACGCTCAATTTGTGATCAACCTCGCTCTCGTCCTCCTCACCCTAAGAACGAAGCTTGCTGCTGCAAAAGAAAAAGGCGTCGACTTCAAGATTCATCTTACTATCTTCGAGAAGCAAGACGAAGCTGCGACAGGCAACGCGTTCCAAACGAACTGTGATGCGGCAGCCAATACCGGGGTCACAGGCCTCCCGGCCATCCGCGACGTTGATAAGGTCGACCCTATTTTCTCGGCTCTAGGCGATCATGCCCAAAATGTCGCCACGCGGTTGGAGGCCAATTCCGACAAAATTTTATCCGATCTCAGAAGGCGCAATCCTATTGTCGCCGTCCTTCTCAAGAGGTCGTTCTCTTCTGAGCACAAGCTCAATACCTCGACCGCCTGCTGCACCAGGGGCGAATGGGGACGGGTCTTGGTGGAAAGCATGCGCTCAGCACTCGAATACATTGCGGCCAAAATGCCGGAGTTGTGCATCGACATTCGCTACAACCACGAAACAACAGGCGTTGACTTCACGAACCCCCAAAGGCCTCGGCTCCTTGTGAAGAAGGGGGGCGGCGCTCCGACCCCTCACGAATTCGACTTCGTCACGCTCGCCCACGGCACCCCTCTTGTCTCTCCAGTCTCCGCCGAAGTTGGCGCGAAGGCGTATTCACTCACTCCGAACCACGATACCATGAGGGACTATTTGAGCCGCCAGGATCTCCTCGACGATGATGGATATATCCTCCCTGGGAAATCTATTGCTCTGACCGGTTTAAGCCTCAGCGCCTACGATTATGCGACCCTTCTTTTGCCTTTTCTTCGTGGTTTCCAGCTGTCAGAATCTAACCCGGCTGGCTTCGAGTTTGATTCGGCCACTGCGGTCAACTATCGAGGCCTCATTACGTTCGTAAGCCGCAAGCATCGCGGCCCCGCTCCCCCTCGCATCGCTCCCGATCACACATGGCACGGTAAAACATCATTGCTTTCCACGCTGGAAATGCATGCGCTGCGTTTGCAGCGCAACTTCGACTGGATGTCGCCCGCTTACTCACTCCTTTCTGCAAGCGTCGCCCATAGCATTGGAAACTTTCCCGTTGAGACTGGAGACGAACGGACCGTCGCGGAATATATGGAATCCTACTACCAGGAAAACGCCGATTGCTTGACTGACCAAGCTGTCACTTCGGAAACCGCGCTTCTTCGCGCCGGTTCTCTCGCGCTTTCAATCGGGAGCGGACTGGAGCTTGACCCCGATCTCGCGGAGCACTCGCTCGTCTCGTCAGCGCCACTCACTCGCGAGGGGCGTGTCGGATGGCCAATGTATACTGCCAGTGCAAGTGAGATAAGCTCGCCATGCAACATGTACAGCCAGGACAATGCGGCTTACTACGGACATTGGGATCATCTTCATCATTTCATTGCAGCCTCGCCAGTTCTGTTGCAAAATTCGGTCGCTTCACTTTTCCACCATCATATCGCCGTTCACCAGGCAGCAACTTTCGATCAGTTTGAACTTAGCAAATCGACAGGCAAAGTGTCTCTGGCTGGACGTGAGTTTGACGCTCTTTTCGCACCCAAATCGATCTGTCGGGAGGCGGATCGTGTTCTCCTCTCGATGAAGGGAGTCGTCAAGGAAATCCACGATGGCGTGCCTGACTACGGCAAAGGGATGCACCTGCAGACTGTTGACGGCAAGCCAATCAACGCCTTCGATGCAGGAATGGGCGGCTGGGGTCAAAGAATCTATGGGCCAGACGGCGAAACGCGAGTGGTCGGCGAGCAATGGAATGAGACCCACAACTACAACGCCGCCGGAACGTTTGCTCGCAATCACGCAATGTTTACCGTTGTTTTATCAATTGCATTGGTGACGATTCCCGACGAATCGCCTATCGAGACGGTAGCTGCTTACTACCAAGCGCGGATGCCTTCGCCCCAGGAATTCCAAAAAGAAGCTGTCAGCTTCGAACCCCATTGGAGAAATGTCCAGGAGAAGCTCGTCTTTGTAGACCTTTGCAAAGACTTGGCTAATGGTGACCCAGCCTTTTTTGCTTCTGCTATTAATTATGCTTTTACTGCCGATTACCGAAACGAATTTATAAAAGCACAAGCTAGTGATATACAACAAGCGTATCGCGAAAAGCTTGAAAAGCTGCCCCAGTTCAATCCTCCCCAGCTCCCAACTCACTTCGAGCGGCGATTCACTTCCTACACCACGCCACAGTTGGAAGCGATGTTAGACGATGGGTTTTCGTTGATTGAGGGGCGCTGAGAAGTGCGCTATCGGAGATTATGGGAGAGGCGTGAAATACCTAATTGTACGTTTGAGAGCTGCACTCATTTAAAAAAAGAATGTACCATTACCTACTGTAAACTTTTATAATTTTATAATCCAACTGTCCTTTATGGGTTATTCGACTTCAGCCAGGAACATCACATCCGTCATCTACTGGAGTGGGGAACTTAGGCGGGGAGTGTGATCTCGTAGCGGTCAAATTCTGGCCGCCTGTAGACATAATGGATCTTCCCCTGCTCAGTCTGTCGCGTACTGGACTTGTAGTCGGTCATTGCCAGTCAGATAACTGTTCTGTTCTGAGGCGAAGTGAGAACGACCGGAGACCTAGAACATAATCTTTGGGCGAGCAGATGTGGCAGCACATACGGTAACCCCGGTAGCGCCCGACTCGCTTTGGGGCTGGCCCACCCAGCCACGAGTCCATTGGAACAATGTAATCACGGAATCGGAGACCATCGATGGTTGTTATTTGCAGACAACGGAAAGTACGGAAGATTGCGATTGGCTGTGTTTTGATAGCAAGCGAAAGTGTCGACGATTGCGAGCAAAGCCCATTCTCACTCGTACTACGTACTCGATGCGTTTGAGGGAATCTTCCGAGACAATCAGACGACGACAACTGCAGAGGACATGCCACGTTGTTGACGTTCAGTAATTACGTCAGACAGTGGAGAACTGACGTAATTGTTTCGCACACTGAGGGAACGTTGGTCGCGGTGTGATCATTCCCAGCCGGAGGCAAGTACACCTCCCTCCTCTTGACCGGACAGACTTACTGGGCCTCATCGGAACCCACTGTCTGAGGCAGCTTCTTACATTACATCACGCGAACGACTGAAGGGTCCTCGATGGTTAGAGCTAGACTCTTACAATGTCTCTGACAGGTTACTGTGTGGCTGTGAAAAGTTGATAGTCACTGTCTTCGTGCCATGACGTAGTGGTCCGTTTCAAGCCTCTCCTTCCTCCAGAACGGCTTTGCCATTACTTTTTGGTCAAGGGACGTCTCTTCCACCTCATTTCCAAACCTGTTTGACACAACTTGAATATCGACAAATAATGTCATCACTCTGTCACCCGAAGGACGCCCAGCTGCCGTTTGGGGCACCGCTGGCGGCATCAACACATTTCTAAACCTCCTGACATGGTCACGTTCTCTCGGCCACCTCTTCGTTTTATTGTATCCGATGATGTCAGTATACTTCATAGCATCATCAGACCTGCCCCCCCAGCTCTCTCCGGTCGCCCGGTGCTCGACGAGGAGTTCCAGCGCTTCACTTGGGACGTCTGGGACGTCTACTATTTCTCCCCCTGTTTGGACACTCCAATCACCATCGGGGTTCGTAGCGATCCCCCTGTAAGGACGACGCGTGCGCTGCGTGCGCGACATCCCCGAAACGGCTCCCTTCGACTACGCATATCCTCATACGCCCTTCGACCTCGTGACCTCGGCGTCGAGCTCGTGCCCGAACGACGCTCCGCTCATCCTTTGTCCTCGTCGTGTCTGTGATCCGGTCCTTGTCCCATTGTACTATACAGCGCCCGCCCGTCCCTTACGCCGCCACCGCTTTGTATCGATAACCGCCCGCCTTTGTCCGTCGCTGCGTTCACCTCCACGCACCTGTACACGCCGCGCGCTTGTCTTTGTACCATCGCTACTCCCTCCCTTGCGTCTTGTCCCTCACTCTGCGCTTGGTACTATACGACTCATGTCTCTGTGTGCTCATGTTGACTCTCATGTATAAAAAGCCTGCACTCGCGTCCGGAATCAGTTTCCAGTCCAAGTAATTCAGTATTCGAGCACGAGCACTCGCGCGATCTCCGACTCGTCTCTCTCTCGTGATTTGAAATACTCGCACCTGCGCGATCTCGAATTCGTCATTCTTTTGTCGACCACTTGACCTCGACTCCCAACTCGTGACGATATCTCGGCAATCGCGTACTCCCATACGCTACTACCTCTGGGTCTACTCTGCTCTCGTCACCTACCCTTATGTCTATCTCTTTCCCCTTTGGTCAACATCACTACAACTCGTGCCTTCTGTACACCCCCATTTATACTTGGGAACTTTGTATGACGTATGACCTGTCATCACCCTCTCCCATTGGCTACTGACCGGTTTTTGTAATTATCTACTTGCACAGGTATGCAAATAAACTCAAAAAAAATGAGGGTGGGCTCCGCGCCTGGAACTTTGAAATGCCCCTAGGATCTCCGCGTTGGGCTCATCCAGATTGAGGGTCTCCGGGATAAGTTCATGGGCGTCAGCACCGCGGGTGCGCCCCATTACAGCAGCAAAAGGCTGTCCAATGAGGAGATGCGCCTATACCTTCACGCCGACGCCACCACTCGTTCCAGAACATGATATATGATGCATGAGGCCGGAAGCCTCGTGGTATGCCACAGGCCCACATCGCCGAAGTACTTCTTCCTCGCTCGCCTAATAGCCATAAATACGGTAGTGACTTGCTGCGTCCACCCAATTTGTCTCTACCTCTTCTTCGCACTCATCACCGCTTTTTCCAAACCAACAAGTCGCTTTCCATGGGGCCCGCAACTCCGCCCATGAGTTCTATGAAGGAAGAGCGTAAGTTCAAGTTGTCCTTTTGATCGCATCCTGGAGTGTCTTGTCTTCGTGTTTAGCGTGCCTTCCAGACAACAAACGTGCCGCGGGGCATACCCGGAGTCGGAACTTCGAAGCAACAGAAATTCAGACAACCAACGTCACTCGAGCCGATGCCCACACTGCCACTGGCCGTGGTAACAGCCAGTTCGTAGCAACGACGTTGACGGTCCCGCGCGCCAGGTCATTTTTATGTTTCACGATGCGTTTTCCCGGGCCACTTAGAAGGGTGTTCGGGCGTTCCTGAGAATGGGTCAGGAGCTGCAGATGGCGATTGCACCGATGCTTCAATGTCGCCGTTCGCATGTATCGCTGCCCAATGGTTTGCGGCACGTTTCTATGTCATTCCTTAAATCGATTATCAGTCATACAACGAGCCATGCTGGGAGATTTGATGACATTCAAGATGGAATGGCGAGCAGAAATCGAGGGCGAGGTAGCGCCGGACTGGACCCCTATCCCAACATTGCCTGTGACGCGCATACGGCGGTTTTTCAGCTGCCAAGAAAACTTGAAGCAGCCAAAATTCGGGTACAAGATGAATAGTTAATCCCTCCCAAAGTTTGTGGAGACGACGAAGACACAACTGTTGGCAAATTGTGCGTTGCCGAAGAAGCGGTAATTAATTTTGGTAAGATACTTGTCGACGATGTCCACAGCATCGATGTCCCGATACATCGTGATTATGGCTATGTCCGTATCGCGGCCGCAGCGCCCATTATTCGGGAACCGAAGTCCTAAGGTCACGTGGCTGATACCCGCTTCTCCCGAGATCCATTCCCAAAAAAGATCCCCGTGCCTGCTGGGCATCCCAACCAACTACATCTTTTTCGGGAGGGAAGCTTTGATGCATGACGTTGACGGAGGGACCTGATACCGTTCCCGAACAGTCTGTTCGGAAACAGAGGGTGAGGTCTGTGAGGTCCGGCCTTGCGCGGCATTCCAAGTTCCAACCAACTGCATCTTTTTCGGAAGCAGGCTTTGCTCATGACATTGATGAGGTCCAGTAGGTCCCCCCCTTTTATTAGTTACACGCCATTAAATTCATATTCTCGGTGCTTGATTTTGTACTCCTAGCGAACCCTGCCGCTGGCACTCCACAGCCCAATCAACTTCGCATGGCCACGCCTCTGCACGCTGCGCTGCATTCGCAGCGCCAAGAAGAGCATGTGTTTGCCTTCGAGACGTCGCACGGTCAGTCGTGCTCTCATCGTCATATACGTCTAAAGAGTAGTCATCTCCCGATCATGTAATCCCGGGCCCCGTCCGAGTCGACTCTCCACTTTATTGCATAAGGTTCCACCATGAGGCTCCCGCCAGTTCTCCGGAGCTAACTGATTTCCCCAGATATACCCATCAACACATCCACTTGCTACATTAGGACTCAACGCCGGGCAGGTGGCAAACAAGTAGTGACTAGTGACTGCTTGTTTGCCACATGACTTTGTCGAGAACCCCTACATGCCGTACAGCCGTTATGCGTCACACCAGTGGAGGGGGCGTTCCCAGTTTTACTCCCCCAGAATCCTCTCAAATTCTCAACGTATATGTCCCAACACCTCTCCTGCTTGCCACGATGTGCGCGACATCAAAAAGGGGGCGGCGCTATACTACATATATGCACAACCTTTCGATGCTGGGCTTGTAACCCACCGTATCAATTCTATATCCCTGTCCCACTTTGTCATCGCCATAGAGGCACCGTTTCCACTAAGGCAGAGGGCGGCCATCGCAATTGTCACTGGCACCGTTGACTATTGTGTCTGGGCTGTTGCACATAAAAGCTGGGATTATTGTCCGATATCGGTCTGTCTTCCTTATTTTTTTCTTACTATTTTCCTTTCTCACAAACACGAGTTGTGCTTCGTATTTCAGTATGTTTTTTGGTTTTATAGTATGGCTCCTACGCGCATGCTGGAGTCCCCCCTCTCTACGGAGCAACGAGCACTGTCCTATTGACCACATTGGACTTTTTACACGTGCCCCCACCTCAATCACCAACCTCTTTTATCTACATGGCCAATCTCCCGACTCATTCCGCGCGTTTCCGGGTCCCATCCCACAGATCTGATTGACACCAATACTACATAGACTCGCTCAAATCAAAAATTCTCCTCTCCCTCGTTGTCTTAATTCCTCCATTCCTTTGCTGTGGTAACCGCTTTCCCTTCCGGCCGGAATTTAAAGATAGCCCCCAGGGCCTTTCCCCTACTCTCCTCGTGCGTATGCGACTATTCAGAGGCTTGTAAAAATAGTCCAGTTAGAACTAGAGGTATCCCTTGAGCTTCTATCTGCGAGATCGCGGAAGGGCAGCGTCATAACAACATCTTAGCAGCGTGCTGATTGTCATGCTCTAGTTCGGGTTGTCGCGATACGTGAGACGGACATGCACGTGAACTTGAAGGATATGTCTTCGAACAATACAAAGAAATTCATACGTGCGTCACAGGAGCAGATATTACTAGCCCCTTCGTGTCCTGCGAGATTATCCATCTCTCGTCGGCTTGCCCGAGTTTGCTTCTCTTGGTCACACTGGCACCTGCGTCTGAGATCCGAACATCCGTCTGTCTCCCCACATCATCCTTCGAGTCGATAATCCCGGCATTGGCAACTATCCTAGTGAGTCCTGCATCAGCGCTCCGCAGGACACGCACACTCACCTCGTAACCTAGGCGTGCTCACTGCAGCGCCGCCGCGACGAGCTCCAGCAGTTCACTCATCGACTTCCCCCGATTTACGCCTTGGAAATAACCCGCCACCTCTTCCAATACAGTTCCGTCCCGCTACATTGTGTGACAACGCCCTCGTGCTGGTGCTGCAAC